>Ga0335072_10004050_pt1 | contig 21874 bp, 22 predicted proteins | sample Lox_Sample_21_FD_206725 | JGI IMG/M metagenome (GOLD analysis project Ga0335072, IMG submission 206725) | Soil microbial communities from Loxahatchee National Wildlife Refuge, Florida, United States - Lox_Sample_2.1 | ecosystem: Environmental > Terrestrial > Soil > Wetlands | place: USA...
AGCAAATGAACAATTACGACGGCCTTTACATCCTTAATATCCAGGGGAAGGACGAGGGCCTTAAAGAGGCCATCGAAAGCATCGAGAAAGAAATCGAGGGCGTCGGCGGCAAGGTCAATGGAACCCAGAAAATGGATCGCCGGCGCTTCGAGCGGGTCGCGGGTGAACTCGATAGCGGCTTTTATGTCAATATCCAGTTTAGCGCCGAGCCGGAGAAGATCGAAGTTTTGCGCACCAAACTGGCCCTGAATGAAATGGTTTACCGGCAGTTCTACCTTAAGCAGGAGACGGTCGTTGCCTAAAGCGCGCCCCGGAACCGGCCATGGCCAACTTCAACAAGGTTCTCCTGATCGGAAATTTGACCCGCGATCCGGAAGTGCGTTACACGCCCAAGGGCACGGCCGTGGGCGATCTGGCCCTTGCGATCAACGACAGCTACAAAGCCCAGGACGGCTCCATCAAGGAGACGGTGACCTACGTCGACATCGAGGTCTGGGGACGGCAAGCCGAGACCTGCAAGCAGTACCTGACCAAGGGACGCCCGGTGTTCATCGAGGGCCGCCTTAAACTTGACCAGTGGGAACAGGAAGGGCAGAAAAAAAGCCGCATGAAAGTCGTCGCCGAACGCGTTCAATTTCTCGGCGGCGGCGCCGGACGCGGCGGCGGCAATGGCGGAGGCGGTGGCGGTGGCGAGGCCGCCCGCCCGGCCAAGCCCGCGCCAGCCGGTCCCGACGATTTGCCCCCGCCGCCCTCGGATGATGATATACCCTTTTGACGCATCACTCGCTCATCAAGCAACGCCGGCATGACCACCACCAACGAGCCCGATTTTGATTGGTCTCAGGCTGCATCGCTGCTCGGCGATGACCCGGCCCAAGTCGAACCCGACATGGCCGCCATTATCCTGGAATTGATTCAAAGCTCCGAGGCGCGGTTCAAGGAATTAAAGGCCAAGAACGCCGAAACGGAACGCCCCGTGATTTGTTCGCTGGCCCATCAATTGCGCGGCAGCCTGCTCAATTTCGGCTTCACCGCCGTCGGCGCGATTCTTTGGGACATCGAAAAGCGCGAGTATCCGGCTTCCGAATATCCCGCTCTCATCGAAAAGGCCCACGCCACCTTCGACGTCTCCAAGAAGATGTTCGGCGCCCGCTACCACTCTCTGGGGATCTCCTAGATGCCATGGTGTTAACCCTAAAGATGGTTGACGTTGCCAGGGATTTGGCTGCTGAGCGAGGCGGAGAAACCGGGCAATACCCTCCGCGGTCTTGGCCGGCTTCGGCAACGAAGCGCAGCAGCCAAAGGGCGGCAACCCCAAGGGCGAGGGCCGGCCGGGCACGAATCCGGCGTTGCTCGCTCAGTCGAGTAGCCCTGCGGCTATGCTTGTCGCTCGGTTCCTTGCTCCAAGGCAAAAATCCTTTCGATGTGCCCCATGCCTACTTTTCGGATAACCTCTAAAGGAAGCGTGCTGTCTGGAATCACTTGTTTTCGGACTTTTGTCGGGCCAAGGTATCGAGTTTGATCAGGTTGTTGTGCGCGTCGGTGTAATTGGGATTTAACTGGACCGCTTTTTGGAAAGCGGAGATGGCTTTGGCGGATTGTCCCTGCCGAAAGAGCGCGATGCCGAGGCCATTATAGGTGTTGGCGTCGCCAGGGTTGAATCGAATGGCTTTTTGGTACTGTTCAATCGCGCCGCCGAGGTCGCCTTTTTGCAGAAGAAACCATCCCAGATTGTCATGGAGCGAGGCATCGTTGGGTGTAATTTCCAGGGCGATTTGAAGCTGTTCGATCGCGCCGTTCACGTCTCCTTTTCGTGCCAGGGCCAAGCCGAGGCTGTTGCAGGCCTTGGTGTAGTCCGGATCGATTTGCACAGCTTTTTGGTAATGGGCAATGGCCTCGTCGAGTTCTCCCTTTTGGGAAAGAGCATTGCCGAGATTGTAGTGGGCTTCGGGAAAATCGGGATTTGTTTGCAAAGCTTGCTGGTAGGCGGCGATGGCTTCGTCCAGCCGCCCCTCTTGCGAGAGGGCCAAACCGAGATTATTGCCGATCTCGGCGGAGTCGGGGTTTGATTGCAGCGCTTGTTGGTAGTGAATAATCGCTTCGCCGGTAAGTCCTTTTTGGGCAAGGGCGTTGCCAAGATTGTTATGGGTTTTGACGTCGTTCGGGTTGATTTTCAAGGCTTCCTGGAATTGCTCAATCGCCCCGTCCACCTGTCCCTTTTGCAGGAGGCCATTGCCGAGGTTGTTGTGGGTATCGGTGTAGTTTGGTTGAATGGCCAGGGCTGTTTCAAACTCCCCGATGGCCGTATCCATTTGTCCCTTTTTCAAAAGGAGGTTGCCGATGTTGTCATAGGCCACCCAGGAGTCTGGATCTTGCGCCAGCATGCGGGTCCAAAATGTCTCCGCATTTTGGTAGGCCCAAGCCCGTTGCCAGCTCAATATTCCGAGAATAACCAGCAGTCCACCGCCGGGGATCGATTGTAACCAGCGTTTTCCCGGAATGACACGGTTCGAGATTTGGGTCAGCCCGGCGCCGGCCAGCGCCAGGGGACCCATGCCGGCGAGATATTGAAAATGATCGCTGACGAATGAATAGCGAAAAAAGTAGTCGTTGAAAAAGCCAAGCACGGGAAAGAGCGCCGCCAGAAAACAGGCGAAGGCAAAAAAGGCCGGCCGTAACGCTTGGTTGCGGTATCGCCACAAAAACAAAAGAGCCAGCGTGGCCGCCGCCAGCGGTACATAGGCCGTCCATTGCGAGGGTTCAATCTTCCACCGTGGATAGATAGGAATCAGCGGATGTGGCCACACCAGCTTGCTCAAATAAAACCAGATGATTTTTCCCGCGATGACTGACCGTTCCGGCCAGGTTTGTTCCCATTCGGGACCGATGGCGCCAGCGTAGAATTTCTGATTCCAAACCGTCCACATGCCGTCCGCAAGGGAGATCACAAAAAGGGGGATAAGCCGGGTGGCATGGCGCCAATTCCAGCGACCCTCCACCCACCAGGCGCATAGGCAAAGAATCACGGGAAGAATGACGGTGGATGACTTGCTGGCCATGGCCAGAACGGCGAAAAGCAAGGTTAATCCGTAGAGCCGGTCTCCACCGCGGGACTTTTCTGTTTTCAGCCATTTGACGAAGAAGAGAATGGAGAGCAGAAAAAACAAAGCCGATTGCGTGTTCTTGATTTCAGTGATCCACGCCACCGATTGGACTTGCACGGGATGAAGGGCCCAGAGGGCCGCGCCGAGCCAGGCGCCCGCCACGTGCAGGCTTCGCAAAACTTGCCAAAGCAAGACGGCGCAGGCCGCGTGCAACAAGACGTTCACGAGGTGATAGGGCAGCGCGGTCAAGCCCCACAGCGCGTGTTCCAGCCAAACCACCGTCAGGGTTAGCGGACAAATGTCGGCGGCGCGCGTGGTCCAAATTTCCTTCAATCCCAACGGTCCCACGATGCACGGATTGGCTGTGATGAAGGTGTTGTCGTCCCAGATGTATCCGGCCCGCCAAACCGGCGTATAGGCGAGGATGATTGCCAGAACCAGAACCGATTCCCCAAACACATCGCGGTTTGGCCGGAGAACCGGCATTGGATCAGACTCCATTTTTTTGGCGGCGTGCGGCGTGGAGGCATGGACGGTGGCCGCGTTTTTTTTCGTAAATCTTTTCGCCATGGAAATCTGGGTTCTCAAGGATGAACTCTTTCCGATTGGGTAGAAGAAGATTTTGCTTCCGGCTGCGGCTGCGGAGCGGCAGGATTTTGCACTTCCCCGGCGTTCCGGCTCTTGACCAGAGCGCGAACTCATTCCTTGAACCAGTCTTCTCTTCCCATCGCATCATTGCGCGCCAGCCTTGCCCGCGTTTTGCGCGATCAAAACCGGGTTATTATTCAGGCGCCAACCGGCTCCGGCAAGTCGACCCAGATTCCGCAGTATCTTCTCGACGATCGACTCGCCGGCGCAGGCCGAATCGTCGTTCTCCAGCCACGCCGGCTGGCGGCGCGGCTTCTCGCGCGCCGTGTCGCCGAAGAACGTCACGGTTCGCCCGGCGGTGAAGTCGGTTTTCAGTACCGGCTGGAGAATGTTTCATCGCGCGCCACCCGCATTCTCTACGTCACCGAGGGTATTCTTCTGCGTCAGATGCAGGAAAATCCGGCGCTGCCCGGAGTGAGCGCGCTGGTCTTCGACGAATTTCACGAGCGCCATCTCGAGGGCGATCTGGCGCTGGCCCGTGCCCGGCAAATCCAGGAGACGGCGCGACCCGACCTGAAGATCATCGTCATGTCGGCCACATTGGAGACCGGCCTGCTTAAAGATTATCTCAAGCCGGTGGAAATTCTCGAATCGCCGGGCCGGACGTTCCCCGTTTCGCTCGAATATCTTGCCAAGCTGAGCGACGCTCCGGTCTGGGATCTTGCCGCCGAGGCCGCCGAACGGCTCATCGTTTCCGGAAAATGTCCCGAGGGAGATATTCTTGTCTTCATGCCTGGCGCTTACGAGATTCAGCGGACGATCAGCTCCCTGCGCGATGCTTCCGCCATCCGGGGCTTTGCTTTTCATGCGTTGCACGGAGAACTTCCGCCCGCCGAGCAGGATGCCGCCGTCGCGCCCGGTCCAAGGCGCAAGATCATTGTTTCCACCAATGTCGCCGAAACGTCGCTCACCATCGACGGCGTCCGCGCCGTGATCGACAGCGGGCTGGCGCGCATGGCCCGGTTCGATCCCCATCGCGGCATTAACACGCTGCTCATCGAAAAAATCAGCCGCGCCTCCGCGCAACAACGGCTGGGCCGCGCGGGCCGCACCGCGCCCGGCCATGGCGTCCGGCTTTGGACCGAACGCGAGCATGAGCAGCGTCCGGCGCAGACGCCGCCGGAGATTCGCCGTCTCGAACTCAGCGGAGCTTTTTTGACTCTCAAGGCCGGTGGAATCGACGACATCGAACACTTTCCCTGGATCGAGCCGCCCGAGGCGAAGTCATTCACGCGCGCCATTCAGCTCCTTCGTGATCTCGGCGCGCTTGATCACGAGGACCGGCTGACTTCCCTTGGGCGGCGGATGGCGGCGTTCCCGGCCCATCCGCGTTATGCCCGGATGCTGCTGGCGGCGCACGATCTCGGCTGCGTCCGCGCCGCCGCGCTTATCGCCGCGCTTTCCCAAAGCCGCCCGATTCTCCTCAAAAGCGAGGGCAAGCGGATGGACGAAGCCCGCGATGATCTTTTCGGCGGCGAGGCTGAGTCGGATTTTTTCATCCTCATGCGCGCCTGGCGCTACGCCCAGCGCAACAATTTTGATCCGCAACGCTGCCGCTCTGTCGGCATCCACGCCGGCGGTGCGCGCGAGGTGGCCGGGACGCTCGATCAGCTTCTTCGCCTCGCCGAGCGGGCCGGGCTCGATGTGGCGGAAAAGCCCGCCGGATCAGAGGCGATCCAGCGTTGTCTTCTCACGGGATTTTCCGACCAGCTCGCACGCCGGGTGGACCAGGGCACTTTGCGTTGCCGTCTTGTTCACCAGCGCACCGGCGAACTTGCCCGGGAAAGCGTGGCGCGTAAAGCCGTTCTATTCGTCGCCGGAGAAATCCGGGAGATTCAATCCCGCGATGAACTTCGCGTGTTGCTGAGCCAGGCGACTGCGGTCGAGGAGGTGTGGTTGCGCGATGCTTTCCCCGGCGATTTTACGGAGGGGACACAAACGCTTTTCGATCCGAATCAGCGCCGCGTTGTCACCCGCCGGACGCGGCTCTTCCGCGATCTCATGCTCGATTTCACCGAACAGGATGCGACCGACCCCGGCGCCGCCGCGCAAATCCTGGCCGAGGAAGTCCTGTCGGGCCGCTGTCCTCTCAAGAATTGGGATGACGCGGTCGAGCAGTGGTTTATCCGGCTGGCCTGTTTACGCGAGTGGATGCCGGAGCTTGATCTGCCCGTCGCCGGTGATGAAGCCCGGCGCGAGATCGTCGCCCGAATCTGCCGCGGCGCTTTCACCTACAAGGCGATCAAGGACATCGAGGTCTGGCCGGTTTTGCAGGAGTGGCTTTCGCCGCAAGCCGCGCGCTGGCTCGACCAATTCGCGCCCGAACGGCTCGAATTGCCCGGCGGACGCAAGGCAAGGGTCATCTACACCGCAGGCGCCGCGCCCGTAACCGCCGCCCGCATCCAGGATCTCTACGGCGTCACCAGCCTGACGGTGGCCAAAGGCCGCCAACCGGTGACCATTCAGATTCTCGCGCCGAATCAACGCCCGGTGCAGATTACCACCGACCTGGCGAATTTTTGGAAGGAGAGTTATCCCAAGCTCAAGCAAGAACTCCAGCGGCGCTACCCCAAGCATGAGTGGCGGTGAAATGTGCCGAGTCTTTGGAATAAACGAGGTGCAAGGTGAGATTAGAAGCCGGCTATTCGTGACCGCCGTGCTGGCGCACGAAGTCTGCCATCTCCGTGTCACCGTTAGTCACTTCATTATCTAAAACTGTATGACCTGCGTTGTCTTTGGCGTTGATATCCGCCCCGTGGCTCAATAGCAATTCAGCTATGTACTTGTTCCGCCACAACACTGCATCATACAAAGGTGTACGACCTGCGTTATCTTTGGTGTCGATATCCGCTCCATGGCTCAGCAGGAATTTTACCAATTTGTCCTGTTGCAGGCCCACCGCAACATACAAACACGTTTCGCCTCTATTATCCCGAACATTCACATCGGCTCCGTGGCTCAGCAGGAGTTCCACCAAATCTGCCTCATGCTTGCTCAAGGCCATATCCAAGGGTGTATTGCCGTCATTATCCTTACTATTAACGTCCGCCCCATGAGCCAATAACCATTTCACAAAATCTGGATCGTCATAGTTCCTCATTGTTCGCATTAAAACGGTCTCGCCCACGTAACCCTCGCCTTTGCCGTTGATATCAGCCCCATGAGCCAGTAGCGCTTCCAAGACATCTTTGTGGTCGTGGTCATGAATGAAATCCATTGCATCCACCGCTGCGCGCAGCGCCGCCGAGCCCATGGCATTAACCTGAGCCCCGTGAGCCAAGAGCAATTCGACCATACTCTTGTTGCCCTCACTTGCCACCGAAGCCAAGGGCGTATGGCCATCACGGTCTTGGGCATTGACTTCCGCCCCGTGGGCCAGCAATAAGCTCGCGATCTCCGTATAATTGTTTTCTTCTTCTTCTGGAAGACGTCCACCTACCATAACGCCTCTACCTTCCGAAGCCGCGTCAAACAAGGGCGGCCAGCCGTTGGCGTTGACATCGGCATTGTTGGCCAGCAGCCATTCCACCATCTCTTTGCGCCCACGGCCCGCCGCCTCGCCCAGAGGGGTCCTCCCTTCACCGTCCCTGCTGGAAAGCAGGTCGGGATGATAGTTGAGCAGAGCCTTTACCTTTTCTAAATCGCCCTTATTCACCGCATCGCGCATTTCGTCCATCCCCGCGTTGCGCATTTCGTAGTCACGGAAGATGGCACGACCTCCAAGTAGCAGAAGGACAACGCTACAGGGAATTATAAATCGGTAAATTGGCTTCATGCAGGAGGTCGGATTAAGCCTTGAAGAATGCGTCGCTGCACCCGCTCCATTTCCCGCGCTTTTTTTTGGGTCCGGTCGTCATATCCCGCGAGATGGAGCAGGCCGTGAATCGCATAAAGGAGAATTTCTTGCCCGGTCTCGAGTCCGAAACGCGGCGCTTGTTCGCGCGCCACGGCGGGGCAGACGACGATTTCACCATAGGGAAAGGTGATCACGTCGGTTTCGTCCGGCTGGCCGAGAAATTCAGCATGGAGGCGCGCCATGGTCGCGCGGTCAACCAGGGCGATTTCGATTTTCTCCAAATTCGGGGGGAGCGGCCGGGGAAGCAGCGGCAGCGCCGATTCAAGCAGCCGCCGAAGCGGGCGGACCCGCACTCGAACTTCGCTTTGTTGGTTTGACAACCGTACTCGGTTTATCCTTCTTCGCATAGGCGATGCGGGTATGCATCATGTTCTTAAGCGTGCCCGACATGGCCTCTGCCGCGGCGCGAATCTCGTTCATGGTCAGGTGACACTCGTCAAGCTGGTGCGTTCTGATCTTGTGCTCGACGATCTCATGGACGAGATCTTCGATGCGTTGCGCGGTCGGTTTTTCGAGGGAACGAGAGGCTGCTTCGACGGCGTCGGCGATGCTCAGCAGGGCGATCTCCTTGCTTTGCGGGCGTGGTCCGGGATAACGGAAGGAATTTTCGGAAACCTCCGGGACATCTTCCTCGCGCATGTTCATGATCTTGCCGCCCTCGCGGGCGTCCCGCTGCTGCTGGAGCGCGCGCTGATAAAAATAGGTGACGACCGAGTCGCCGTGGTGCTGCTGGATGGCGTCGAGAATCTGTTTCTTCAGCCGGTACTTGAGGGCGAGGTCGATACCTTCCTTGACGTGCGCAATGATGATGAGCGCGCTCATGCTGGGCGAGAGATTCTCATGCGGGTTCGCGCCCGGCGGAATGTTTTCGGCGAAATACTCGGGTTTGATGATTTTGCCGATATCGTGGAAATAAGCCATGACGCGGCAGGCGGTGGCGTCGATGCCGACGGCCTTGGCGCCCGCTTCGGCCAAATTGGCGACGAGCAGGCTATGATGGTACGTGCCGGGCGCCTCCATGGTCATTTGCTGGAGGAGTGGATGATTGAGGTCGGCCATTTCGATCCAGGAGATGGTGGTGGTGATTTGGAACGCGCCTTCCACCAACGGAAGAATCGCGCCAACGATCATGGCCGTGCCGATACCCGCGCCGATGCCGCAGAGCGCTTGGAGTTCAAGTGTATGCAGGCTCCGGCCATGAACGAGTCCCAGCACCAGGGAACAGATCAGGTTGAGCCCGCCTACGGCAAAACCGGCTTTGATCAGGTCAAAGCGTTTACGGACATTCTGGCTGAAATAGACGGCGGTGAATCCGGAGAGAAGGCTGATGAGCAGGAAGGTAAAGTCCTGTCCGGTCAAAAGAGAGGCGAGCATGCTGACCTGCACAACGCTGAAGATTCCGGCCCGCGTGCCCAGCAAAAGGGTGATTAGGAAAGGAGCGAAGGCGCATGGGCTGAGGAAAAAGAATGGCGTCAAACCGGACGAGTCGTGATAAGGCCAGACGAGATAGAGATCTTTGACGACTAGAAGATTGAACCAAATCACGCCAAAAAAAAGAACCAGATAGGAATTGGTCCGCCAAACTACCGGGCACTCGAGCTCGAGCAGCATCAAGCCGCTGAGAAAAATGATAAAGGCGAGAATTTGATCCTGGCGGATATCATGCGCATGGCCCCAGGCGACGCCGAGGTAGAGCAGCACGATGAAGAGGACGAAGATAAGCAGCCGGGCAATCCTGCTCGATTCGATTTTGTCCTGCAGGCTATCTTCGGAGTGGCACAGGCGGGTTTTGTCACAGGCCAACCCCTTGCGCACAAGGCGGCGACGTTCAAACCAGTCGAGGATCATGGAGGAAAGCCTAGAGAGTCAGGCTGGTGGTTTTTTCGCCCCGGTGCGCTTTATAAGCGCGGATGATGCGCTGAACCAGTTCGTGGCGGATGACGTCGACTTCGTCGAATTTGGTAAAGGAGATGCCCTCGGTGCCGTGCAGCGCCTGCATGGCTTCAATCAGGCCCGATTTGCGGTTATGGGGAAGATCGACCTGGGAGGGATCGCCGGTAACCACACATTTGGAATCTTGCCCAAGCCGGGTCAGGAACATGAACATCTGTTCGGTGGTGGCGTTTTGCGCCTCGTCGAGGATGACAAAGCTATGGCTGAGTGTGCGCCCCCGCATGTAGGCCAGCGGGGCAATCTCAATGATCCCCTTATCCATGTAGCGTTGGATTTCTTCGTTTTCGATCATGTCATTAAGAGCATCGTAAAGGGGACGGAGGTAGGGGAAGATTTTTTCCTGTAAATCGCCCGGCAAAAAACCGAGCGCCTCACCGGCTTCCACTGCGGGCCGCGTCAGTACAATACGCGTGACTTCCCCGTTTTTCAATGCGGCAACGGCCATAGCCATGGCCAGGAAGGTCTTGCCGGTACCGGCCGGACCAATTCCAAAGATGAGATCATATTCCTTGATCGACTCGACATACTTCTTCTGTTGCAACGACTTAGGAACAATTGGAGGCTTTTTTGCCGATATCTGGATACGGGCAGAATGAAGGTCAGGCAGCTTCACCTCGGTTCCATTGGAGACCGAGTCGAGGGCGAAGTTAAACTCGTTTTTACGGATGTAGAGCCCCTTTTCGCGGGCGAGATGGAGTTGCTGAAAGACGTCGCGCGCTTTGGTGATCGACTCCGCCGGGCCGTCGATTTTGATCCAGCCTTCGCGGGTGGTGATTTTTACCCCGAAACGTTCCTCCAGCCGCCGCAAATTCTGGGGATCGTTGACGTAGAGGGCTTGGGCGGCCCGGGCATTTTCAAAATTGAGCGTTTCGCTGGTCGCCATCGGCGGCGTCACAGTATCGGGCATGGCCAGGATGTCAATTGTGCCGTGGTAAAATAGCGATTACACCTCGGGAACGTTATGTTCCGGGAGAGTGGAGAGATTTGAGACGAAGGGCTTGATTTTCCAGTCCGTTTTATGGTGTTCTGCCCTGTTGCCAAGGGAATCCTCGCCACGGACGTAATATTTTTGCCGCTTGCGCCCGTCGTACTTGAACTTTTCGTTGAAGACAGTCCGTTTCTTGCGGTAGTCCTCATAACGGGCATAGAGTTCGGGATTGGTCTGGAGGGAAAGGATTTCCGGCTCCACGCTATCAACGATATCGACCGGATAGGGGATGATCTGGGCGATCGGCTCGCCCCGGTTAAAACGGACGCGCGTATCTTTGGCGGTCATTCTCCAGTTCATGGTGAAAGGGTAGGGGACCCAATCGGTTTCAATCACCCCTTCGAGGGCCTGAATGCCATGCTTGGGATAGTTGGCCGGACCTTTGGTGATGATGCTAATTTTAGTTTCCGTCCAGAACATGAACTCCGCATGAAAGGTAACGACGCCGGAACCGAAATGGGACGAGGGCAGAAAATGTTTTTCGTTCTCGGTGAGTTCTTCGGTGGGCCATACTTTGAGTCCATTGGGATCATCCGTCCCGTCCCACTCCATTTCGCAAGGCACATCGTTAATTAGGAACCAGCCAAGGCTGTTGGCCATGACAAGCGGCAGGCAATGATAGGCAAAAGCACCTGGAGTCTTGTCCATCCATTCCCGGGTGCGGGAAGCGGGGACGAGACGCTGACACTTGTAGTCGAATGTCTTATAGGCAATGAGTTTCATGTGAAATTCTCTTTAAAACGGCATTCGAATCAGTTTAGCACAAACTCGTTGAACAATCACTTAAATGTGCTTTTATTTTAGTCTTAAGATAAGTCAAGGAAGCCCGGCCGGTTTCCCGCCCAGTTCGAAAAAGATCTTCGCGAAAATAAGGCCAGCCAGAAGTCCCGCTCCCAATCCGGCAAAAAAAATCACGACGTACCAAATCCGGCTCAAAGTATTTGGCGGTGGTTTGTTTTCCTGAGGGAGACTTTCCGTTCCCATTTGCGGGGAAGACCCCCTGCCTTCGGCCTCAGGTATCACCAGCTGCTGCCGGGGGTATTGGTGGGGCGCAACTGAACGTTCGGATATCAGAGCCGGGGTCACAGCGACCGTTTGTCTGGGAATTGATCTGGCCGATGAGCTCGGTGCTTTCGTGGGTTGAGGCTGGGATTGGGGAGGAGTACCCGTGATAGGAGGCTGTGGTTCGCGGATGGTAATGGCATTGAGCATTTCCGCATCGCTGTCGGTGGAGCTCACCTCCGGGGCGGCTAACTTGTCCTGAGGGATGGATGGTGGAGTCCATGGCGCTTCACCAATGTTGGGGAGCCGTTCGGTCGGGCGTCTCATGCTTGCGAAGTTACGCGGCATAAGCGGCGCCTTGGGTTCCGGTTCGACTTCTCCGGTCACCTCCGGATCGATTCGGAACGCCACCGAGCCGATATGCACGACATCGCCATAATTGATTGGCGCGCGGGTCGTGAGATAAGCGCCGCGCAGAGCCGTGCCGTTGGCCGAGCCAAGATCTTCGATGAAAAAGCCGTCGTCTTGATTCAAGATTCGGGCGTGGTTCCGGCTGACGGAGACGTCATCCACGTGAACATACGCTTCATCCGCACGGCCAACCAAAAATTCTCCAGCCGGAATCGGCATGGCTTGGCCCGTCTTGAGATTGCGGAATTTGAAGACAACCATCGAATGAAGAATAATTGCCATACCTTACAGAATTTGCCAAGTGGCAAGATGAATTAATTTGGGGGATATGGCACATAGGCGACTATTTACAGTATTTTTCGTAACAAAAAAGTTACAAAATTTTTGTTAAAATTCGGATATGTCTTGAATTGATTTCGTGGAGGTTTATTTCTCAAAGGGTAATGCCGGAGCACGATCCTCTCGCCTCAAAATCCGAACCCGAGGCATCCACGGGTGAATTTGATTTCGCCACGCCCCCGGGCGAAAATCCACGAGTGAAGAAGCGTTCGCTGAGGCTCAAGACGGAAAACAAACTCCGAACCGTGAACAAGACCGCATCGCTGACGCGGAAGCTGGAACGGGAGGCGTCTCCTCGTTCGGCGGCAGCCGCGGCCACGCCAGAGCCGCCAGTCCACGACGATGATGACGAAGCCGGGGAACTCGTCTCTCCGCCGAACCCGGCAACCACCTCCCAGCCCACTATTTCCAAGCCGGCCCAGCCCGGCGGCACGAAGACGGAAACAACTTCTCCGCACGGCACACGTCCCGCCACGTTTTATTACAGCACGGGCGCCAACAAAAATAAAAATAAGGAAACCGCCGCTCCCATGAAAACAACCACCGCTCCAAGCGCCCCAACGGCATCCGCCGCTCCCACCCAAACGCCTTCCTCTACGCGCGCCGCGGCATCTCCAACGCGTCCTGCGACGGTGATGGATTATCGCGCCAACATGGAGCGGCAGGCGCGCGAGCAAAAGTCGATTGGCAGCATTCTCGCCATCGTGGTGTATGTTCTCATTGGCTTCTTTGTCCTTGGCGCGGGCCTCGCGGGTTATGGGCTTTATAGTCTTTCCAAACGAATCGAGGGGCAGAGCGTTACTATTGCCGACTTGGACAAACGTTACAGCGCCGAGAGTCAAAAGCTGGGCACGCAAATCCAACAACTCGGCGCGCAGCTTCAGGCCGCCGATGAAAATCTGGCCCAGGCGCAGGTACAGATCGGTCATCAACAGGCGTTGCTTTTGCAGGAACAAGAGGAGATCAACAAGCTGATCGCCGCCAACGATAACACCGCCATGGCGTTGCGCCAGGAGCGCGCCGCCCGCGCCGACGAAGAGGCCGATCTCCGGGCCAGAATCCGGAGTCTCGAATATCGCAATGGTTCCTCCACGACGACGCAACGGTACTGATTTTTTCTGGCGATGATTTCAGTTGAATTGCAGCGCATTCTCGCGGAGTGGCGGCTGCGGTTGCAGCGGGTCAAAGACATTCTTCAGCCCCCTTCCTGGAACGAAGATGAGTGGCGCCAGTTTTCCCAGGCCCTGGCCCTGTTGGTGCGCGAGCACGGCAAAAGCTGGATTATCGATCCCAATGTCTATTGGGATCTCCGTTGGCGCCTGCAGGACGGCGCCGAACTCGTTTGCCAGATTGAGCATACTCCAGGCATAAAAACGTCCCTGGTCGTGGCGCAGAACGGCGGTTTCGCCGCCGCAGTTGGAAGCTACACTTGGCTGTGGGCCGAGTTCAACATGGAGGGTCTTTTCGCTCGGGATCCCTACTGGGTCGATGGCACCTGGAAAGACGCGCTTACCGCTCTGTTGCTGCCGCTCGACCGGCGCTCATCCTATCTCCTGGCCAGCCGGACCGAAACTCCCGAGGCTCTGCTATTGCAGGAGGGCGCGCGGCCCAATAACGGTGTTTATTCTCTGCCGTCGATTCCCGGTAAGCCGGGAGAATCATCATAGCAGTTTGTTCAGTTCGTCCACGCTGAGGCCGGCTTGACGGAAGGTTCTGATAAGAGGGCCCAGATATAACTCTCGATGGCCTTGGGAAATGCAGCCGGGCAGGCTTGGACATTCGCTTACCCATGCGCCGTCTTCACCCGGATAAACAAGAATCTGTCGCACGATGAAATGCTAACTCGGTTGAGATCATCGTCAAATCGCTTTCTGGACGGATATCTTGCCAAACGTATTGTTCACAAAGCGAAAGGCAGTCCCCGCATTGACCGTTTCTTCTCTTCGCGCTAACCGTTATTTCATGGCACAAAAATTGACCTGGAAAGACGCGGAAGAAATTGCTTACGCGCTGATCGACAAGTTTCCCGATCAGGACCCGCTCAAGCTCAGTTTTCCGAAGTTGCACAAACTGGTGATCGAACTGGAGGATTTCGGCGACGATCCCGAAAAATCGAACGAGGCCTCTTTGGAGGCGATCCAGATGGCCTGGTATGAGGAGGTCAAATGAGCGAGCGCGTGGCCATTACCTCTCCCGATGCTCCGCCGGCCATCGGGCCTTACTCGCAGGGCATTCGCGCCGGCTCCTTCGTTTTTCTCTCCGGCCAGATTCCACTGGTGCGTGACACGGGCAAATTCGTCGAAGGGCAGATCAAGGAACAGACCGAGCAGGTCATCCTCAATATCAAGGCGCTGCTTGCTTCGCAGGGGCTCGATTTAAACGACGTCGTCAAATCGACCGTCTACCTCGCCGACATGAATGAGTTCAACGCCATGAACGAGATTTACGCCAAACACTTTGCCGGAACGCCGCCGGCCCGTTCGACCGTGCAGGTGGCGCGGCTTCCGCGCGACGCCAAAGTGGAGATTGAGGTCATCGCCCAGGTGAGGAGTTGACCATGCCGGACGATTCGCGCGCCGCGCTGGCCCGCCGCATTTACGAAATGGCTCATATTACCGGCGAGTTCACACTTCGCTCCGGAGCGAAAAGTCATGAGTATTTCGACAAGTATCTCTTCGAGGCGGAGCCGAAGCTCCTCAAGGATATCGCCGAAGCGATGACGCCACTCGTGCCGCCCGGCATCGAGGCGTTGGCCGGACTCGAAATGGGCGGTATTCCCCTGGCGACCATGCTCTCGCAACTTACCGGCTTGCCCGTACTCTTCGTCCGGAAAAAGGCGAAGGAATATGGCACCTGCAAAATCGCCGAAGGCGGCGCGGTGCGCAGACGCCGGTTGCTCATCGTCGAAGACGTGGTTACGTTGGGCGGGGCAATTCTCGACGCGGCCCGGGCGTTGCGTGAGGAGGGAGCGGAACTGGGCAATGTTGTCTGCGTCATTGACCGCGAATCGGGCGGCCCGGCAAATCTGGCCAAGGTGAATCTTACGCTTAAGCCCCTCTTTACCATGTCGGAACTCAAACGGGCTGCGGGAGCCGGTTAACCGCGGCTTAGCTGGCTTGTCCGGAAAGAGTCTCGCCGACTTGGAATCGGCTGAAGCGGCGGATGACGATGTTTTCGCCCAATTCGGCGATCTTCGCATTCAGGAGATCGTTGATCGTCTTGGTGTTGTCCTTGACGAAGGTCTGCTCCAGCAGGCAGACGGTGCTGTAATATTTGTCGATTTTCCCGGCGATGATTTTCTCCACGACGGCGGCGGGTTTGCCCTGAACCTGGCCGGCGGCGACTTCCCGTTCGGTGGCGAGTAAATTTTCCGGCACTTCGTCCCGCTTGACGAAGAGCGGCGTGGCGGCGGCGACCTGAAGAGTCACGTCTTTGACAAAGGAGCGGAAGCTTTCGTTGCGCGCGACGAAGTCGGTTTCGCAGTTGATCTCGACGAGCACGCCGACCTTGTCGCCGGCATGGATGTAGGAGCCGATGACTCCTTCCTTGGCCTCGCGTCCGGCTTTTTTGGAAGCGGCGGCGGCGCCCTTTTTGCGCAGGATGGCGACGGCGGCTTCGAGATCGCTCTTGGCCTCGACCAGGGCTTTCTTGCAATCCATCATCCCGGCGTTGGTAATGTCGCGGAGTTTTTTGACGAGTTCGGGAGAAACGTTGTCCCCTCCGGAAGAGGCGGGTGAAGTAGTGGTCATAGTCCGATGGCAGGTTTTAGACGTGGGTTCTAGTACGGGGCTAGGCGGACACGCCGGTCAAAGATTCCTCCTCGGCGGTCTTGGCTGATTCCGGCGCGGCATGGGCGGAACCGGCGGCGCCTTCGATAATCGCATCGTTGAGGGCTTCGAGAATAATGGAGATGGAGCGGATGGCGTCGTCGTTGCCCGCGATGGGGAAATCGGCCAGATCGGGATCGGAATTGGTGTCGGTGATCGCCACCACCGGGATGTTGAGGCGCCGGGCTTCCGCGACGGCGATCGATTCGCGCGGAACGTCGATGATGATGATGGCGGCGGGGAACTTGTCCATGTCCTTGATGCCATCGAGATTTCGGTGCAGTTTGGTGTTTTCACGGCGCAGAACGGCGATTTCCTGCTTGGGAAGCTTGTTGATCTCGCCGCTCGTTTCCAGACCGTCGATATATTTCATCCGGGCGACGCTCTTGCGGATGGTGGCCAGATTGGTGAGGGTGCCGCCGAGCCAGCGCTCGGTGACGTAAAAGGAATTGCTGCGCTGGGCGAGCTCCTTGATCGTTTCCTGGGCCTGCTTTTTGCAGCCGACAAAAAGGATGCGCTTGCCGCCGCCGGCCACTTTGACGAGGAAATCCTGCGCGGTTTCGAGCTGCTTGACGGTATGCTCAAGATTGATGACGTAGATGCCGTTGCGCGCCTCGAAAATGAACGGTTTCATTTTCGGGTTCCAGCGCTGTGTGCGGTGTCCGAAATGGACGCCGGCATCGAGGAGGTCTTTGATATCGACTCGGTTCATGATGATCTGGCTTTCTCGTTTATGACCGGCGTGGCTTTTGGGCAAAAGCGGCGCTGGCTTCCGTTTCTACGGAATAAGTTTTCGTTGGTGTGCCGGCGGAACCGGCGTTATTTCCCGCAATTTCGCAAACAGGGTCTGAAAATCGCGGGAAGAGAAATTATGGGAAAAGCGCGGGAGGAAAGCAAGCCAGTACTCTTATCAAAAGTAGACATGGGTCGCGTCGGGAGAGATTGAGCCTTCCCATTAACCCGGGAAGGGGGCTGTCTGCGATGGGACGAATCTTACTTACCGCTCTTTTCGGCTATTTTTTTAAGTTCCTTCGCGAGTTCGGACAGAGAACGCGCCATGAGGTCAAGGGCAGATGAGACACGCCAAAAAATCGTCAGGAAGATGACCAGGATGATGAAGTTAATGAGAACAAGCGAAACGGTCATGATAGGGGAATTCATGCTCATGCGCGAAGCGTATCCCCGGAAAAGGGGAAGGCAAGAAACCGTTGCGGCGGCCTATTCTTGGCGTGAAACCGGTTTCATGCCTTCCTTGTGCCACGGCGCTTTGGCGAAAGCCTCGGCGAATTCAGTCGCTTCCTCAAGCCAAATAAGGTTTTCGCGGAAAGAACGGCTGGCGTCGCGGCGGAGCTGATAGAGTTCGGCCCCCTCCCAGTCGCAGGGCCAGGGTTCGGAGGGTTCATTAACTTTCATTGGGAGGATGGGTAAAGTTTCCGCAACTTATCAATGTCGATACGATCTTGGTCCCGGCCCGCGGTGGTTTTGAGCGCGATCAACGTAGATACTGATACCACACGAACTCGGACATTGGGAGCGATATTTTTCCACTCGCCCGCCGCATATTCGGTATCGAAGGTGAAAGGTTCTTGGGGAAAAATGTCGATGACAACGTCGGGATAACTGTCGCTGACGAGATTAAAGACTTTCATGTTCCGGTTCTCGGTCCAGTCTTTGCGCAACGCGGGATCGGCAAAATCGGCAATGGATACAGGCATGGCAGGGTGGTAACCGAGAGAGTGGAGCGCGGCCAAAGCGCGGGGAAGATGGTTGGCCGAAAGATCGAGCACCAAGTCCAAATCCTTGGTCAAACGGACATAACCGTGCGCGATGACCGCCAAGCCGCCGACGACGAGGTAACGGGCATCCGCCTCCTGCAGGGCGCCGAAGATGGCTTCGAGGCTTTTCAGTTTCACTTGAACTTATCTCAAAATTAACCAGGGGCGCGCGAAATGGATTTTTGCTTTTTAACGCGAAGTCGAGCGAGGAGCATAGCCAGAGTGCTACGTGACGAGCAAGCGACGAAGTTAAAAGGCAAAAGGATTTTCGCCCCGAAGGGATTGCGGCGAATTTGGCCCAACTCTTCGTTGCTCCCTCAGTCGAGATGTGCTCCGGCATCACTCCTTCCGTCGCGCCTCGATTTAGGCCAAATTCGACTCACAACGCGCCCTTGGTTAATTTTGAGATAGGTTCTTGGGCGATTTTGCTCTTTCCGGGAAAGGATTGGCAAGCGTGGGCCGCTTGCCTAGCGCAGCGGAGTCTGACATCTTGAAAAGATGCCCGAGGATGAGAAGGAGCCGGAACTGGAAACAAAGCCGTTTCTGGCCCATCTGGAGGATCTGCGGTGGACCATCATCCGATGCATCGTTGTGTTGGCGATCGGGATTGTGATCTGCGCTTTCTCGGCGCGGCATATTCTGGAGGCGCTCTACGAGCCGCTGCGCGACACGGGGCATGATCCAAAAGACTTTTTGCGAACGCTGGGGGTGGTGGACCCGTTTGCCATTCACATGGAGATCAGCCTCTTTGGCGGCGTGATTATTTCGCTGCCGTTCCTGCTCTATTTCACCGGACAGTTTCTTCTGCCGGCGCTGACCCCGCGCGAGAAGCGATTTCTCCTGCCAGTTTTTGCCGCGGGGGCGGTATTGTTCCTTATCGGGATAACGTTTTGCTACGCGTTTGTGCTCAAAACCACGCTGCGGTTTTTCCTGGCCTACAACGATTATCTCGGTTTTGGCGCTATGTGGACGGCGAAGAGCCTCATTGATTTCGAGGTGCAGATGCTCGTCGGTTTCGGACTGGCGTTTGAGTTGCCGCTGGTGATTTTTGTGCTGAATTTGTTCGGGCTGGTGTCGAGCGAACAATTGGCCAGCAAGCGCCGGCACGCGGCGCTGATCATTTTCATCGCTTCGTGCTGCATCATTCCCACGCCCGATTTATTTTCCCTCTCGATCCTCTCCGTGCCGATGTATCTTCTTTACGAAGCCTGCATTTGGGTGGCCCGGATTGTGGAAAGAAGAAAAAAGACGGAATGACGAGCAAGGAAGCGGCCTCAAGCTGATATCGCTGGTGAACCTTGATCTTGTTTAACGGCGGCGGCCTTGCTGATTAACCAGATCCGCTTCACCAATCAATGTCATGGACACGCGCGGGCATGAAAGCCGAAAAATCTTGAAAAGCAGAGAAGTGGAGAGAACATCACCATTCCCATTTTATTAGTTTCCCAACATGCATTCAGACATCACGGAAGGGGAGTCGTCCCCCGACCTTCCTCTCCTATCTCAAACCGGTCTGAAGTTATTTTTGCTCGGTTTTGCGACGCTCTTCCTGGAGCTTTTCTTCATCCGGTATTTGGCCGGCTCCATTTGGAACCTTGGCTACTTTCCAAACATCGTCCTGCTTTCCGTCTTCATTGGCATGGGCGTGGGCTTCGTCTTTCATGACCGGGTCAAAGCTTCTCTTTCGAACATCGTGTTTCAGTGCGGCTTCGCCGGCGCCGTGGCGTTGATTTTGTTTGTCTCCTTCAATCACCCGATCGTTCCTGGATTTGACGTGTGGCACTACAATCTCGATGGAGATCTTTATTTCTCTTTTGTCCCCTTCAAAGTCAGCGACCTCAACTACCTTTTCTTCACCCTCTGTTTTGTGATGGTGGCGCTCATTTTCGCCTGCATCTCTCAGCGCACCGCCAAATTATTCCGGCAATTCTCCCCACTTAACGCCTATACCCTCGATATCCTTGGCTCTTGCGCCGGCATTCTTTCCTTCATCGCCATCAGCGCGTTGTGGCTGCCCGCCTGGTCGTGGTTCGTTTTCTTCACCCTGATCTTCATCTTCGCTATGGCCGGCAAAAGAATTGCGCGCGTCATCCCTCTCATCCTGGCCCTCCTCGCCGTCATCGTCATGTACCGGCAGGACCATATCCTCATGCGCGATCCGGGTTCACCCTATCTTGTGGGAACCACCTGGTCCCCCTACCAGAAAGTCGAGTACGTCGAGGAACCGGGGCCGTCTGGCATCTTGCGGCGGCGCATTTTCGTGAATGGCCTCGACCATCAGGAGATACTTCTCAACCCGGAAAAGGTATTCTACGGCATTCCCTACCAATACCGGAAACAGGCGGGCCTCCCGGCGCCGCGAAATGTCCTCGTCATCGGCGCTGGATCGGGCAACGACGTGACGGCCGCCCTGCGCAATGGCGCAACCCATGTCGACGCCGTCGAAATCGACCCCGTTATCGCCAGGATTGGCCGCGAACACAATCCCTCCGGCGCCTACAACGATCCTCGTGTCGAAGTCCACATCGACGACGGCCGCGCCTTCATGACGCAGACCCATCGCAAATACGACCTGATTGTCTTTGCGCTCACCGATTCGTTGGTGAAGGTCAGCTCCCTGAGCCAGCTCCGTCTCGAAAATTATCTCTTCACCCGCGAATCGGTCGAGAGGGCCTACGAACTCCTGAATGACCACGGCAATGTCGTCTTCTACAACTTCTACCGCATCCCATTCGTTGCCCAAAAAATATATAACATGGTCAATCTGGTCACCGGCTCCCAGCCCCGAATCCTTGCCCAGCAGAGAGATTTTTATATGCTCTGCGGCGAAAAAATAATGGGATCGGCTGAATTACCGTATATTGCAGACCTGAGCCCTGAGATACCGACGGATGACTGGCCCTTCCTTTATTTGGCGGGACGCGGAATTCCCAGCCTATACCTGAAAGCGATGCTCGGCGTCTCCATCCTGATCATCGGCCTGCTGGCCGCGCTCCATTTTGGCTCCAAAGACAAGGAAAACGGCCGCGGCGAGGAGCTGCTCCCCATCAAGCTTGCGTTCATCTTCATGGGTATCGCCTTTCTCCTGCTCGAAACCAAAAGCGTTATCCAGTTCAGCCTCCTTTTCGGCACGACGTGGCTGAACAATTCGCTCATTTTCTTCGCCGTACTAATCTCCGTCCTGGCTGCCAACTGGACGGTCCAATGCCTCGCTCGGAAAGACCACGAAACGGCCTGGCTCCGGCTTTGGCTTCTTTACGGGTTCCTGGCCGCCTCGGTCCTGATTTCGCTCGTCTTTCCGCTCCATAACCTGCTCGCCATCGCAGGGATTTTTCCGCGTTTCATCGCGGCGAGCCTGCTGACTTTCCTCCCGATCTACTTCGCCAACCTCATCTTCAGCACGAGCTTCAAGGACCACAAATGCGCCGAGCACCTCTTCGGCTGGAATCTGCTTGGGGCAACCTTCGGGGGCGTGCTTGAATACACCGGCATGGAGATCGGTTACAACGCCCTCTCCTTGATCGTTCTCGGATGTTACACGTTGGTCTTCTTTCTTCTTGCCTGGCCCCAAATGGCGGCTCCGCGAATGCCCAAAAGGCGCCTTATATTTCAAAACCGGACAGTTCAGCTTCATTAATGGCGTCGCGATGGGCCAGACGTTCGGCAAGCTTAAGCAGATGATCAAGGCATTGGTCCTTGGAAAGAAGATCGGCGCGGATTTCGAGCGTTGGCTGGGCCGGGGGCTCGTAGGGTGAGTCGATGCCGGTGAATCCCTTGATCTCGCCGGCGCGAACCTTTTTGTAGAGTCCCTTGGGGTCGCGTTCTTCGCAGATTTCGAGCGGCGTGCTGATGTAGATTTCGGCGAAGGGAATTCCGGCTTTGCGGATGATCTCGCCGGCTTTCTTGCGGTCCTGGGCGAAAGGTGAAATGAGGCAGACCACGACGACTAATCCCGCTTCGGCGAGGAGCTT
>Ga0335072_10004051_pt1 | contig 21861 bp, 15 predicted proteins | sample Lox_Sample_21_FD_206725 | JGI IMG/M metagenome (GOLD analysis project Ga0335072, IMG submission 206725) | Soil microbial communities from Loxahatchee National Wildlife Refuge, Florida, United States - Lox_Sample_2.1 | ecosystem: Environmental > Terrestrial > Soil > Wetlands | place: USA...
AGGAGCAGCTGACCGAGATCATGCTCGGCGAGGACGGCCTGCTGGGCCAGTTGCCGGCCGGGACCCTGGTCGCCGTGCTGAGCACCGTGTCACCGGCCGCGATCCGCCGGCTAGGGCAGGCCGCACGATCGTACGACGTCGACGTGGTGGACGCACCCGTGTGCCGGGGCAGGCAGGCGGCCGACGCCGGCCGGCTGCTGTCGCTGCTCGGCGGGACCGAGGCGGCCACGGCGAAGTTCACCCCCGTGGCCAGGGCCTACTCCGCGGACGTGATCCGCCTGGGCGACCTCGGGTCCGGCCAGGCCGGCAAGGCGGTCAACAACCTGATCCTGTGGGCCTGCCTGGTAGCCGACCATGAGGGCCTCGCCCTGGCCCAGCGCTACGGGGTGGACATCGCGGAGCTGCGCTCGGCCCTGCAGATGAGCAGCGCGGCCAACCACGCGCTCGGCAACTGGGGAAACCAGACGATGGCCTGGGCCGAGGACGACTTGAAGATCGTTGGTGACATGGCGGCCGAGGCCGGCATCTCGCTGCCACAAGCCGCGCTCAACCGCGAGATCAGCCGGGCCTTGCGGCCCCGCCGCTACCAGGTCGACCGGTACGGCCGCTGACCGGCCTTCGGCCACCCCTATCCGAACCTTGCAAATGGTATGACCTTATGCCATGATCTTGTGATCAAGCGCACAGCACGCTGGGTAAGGGCGGCGGCAACGCCAGTGCCGCCCGCAGGCCACTGCTCCCGCCGCGCCGCGAGATAGGGTCCCGATGACGCACGATCTGTTTTCCGGCTTTTCGCAACTGCTCACCCCCGAGGCGATCGTCTTGCTGATCGTCGGCATGGCGATCGGCATGTTCATGGGCATGCTCCCGGGCGTGGGCGTGTCGCTCGCGCTCAGCCTGATGCTGCCGTTCCTCTACCACATGAGCGTGATCCCGGCGATCACGCTCATGCTGGCCACCCAGGCCGCGTCCTACTACGCGGCCTCGATCACCGCCATCCTGCTCAACACGCCCGGCGCGCCCGAGTCCTACCCGACGACGCTGGACGGGTTCCCGATGTCCCAGCGCGGCGAGGCAGGCCGGGCGCTGGCGATCTCGGCCGCGTCGACCTGGGCGGGCGGCTGGATCGCCTGCGTCGTGCTGCTCATCCTCATCCCGGTCTCCGGCTCGCTGGTCAACCTGTTCCACCCGCCCGAGTTCGTCGCCATCATCATCCTGGCGCTGGTGCTGATCGGCGGCACCGGCGAGAGCACCTCCAGCGGCAAGGTCGTCTTGTCCGGTGCCATCGGCCTGATGTTCTCCTTCATCGGGTCCGACCCGGTCACCGGCATCGAGCGGTTCACGTTCGGCAACGTCGCCCTGATGGACGGCCTCAACGTCGTGCCCTTCGCCCTCGGCGTCTTCGCCATGACCCAGATGGTCGTGATGTTCGGGCGCAACGAGTCCGTCGCCGGCGGCGGGCAGGCCATGCTGCGCGGCGCCTTCCGCCGCCAGGTTGGGCAGGGCCTCGGCGACGCCGCCCGGTCGTGGGCGCACGTCCTGCGCTCGGCCCTCGTCGCCAGCCTCCTCGGCCTCATCCCCGGCATCGGCGGCTTCAGCGCCAACTTCATCTCCTACAGCCTGGGACGCCAGGTCTCGCGCCGGCAGGGATCGAAGTTCGGCACCGGCGTCCCGGCCGGCATCGCCTCGGCCGAGGGCTCCTCGCTGGCCAAGGAGGTCGGCTCCCTGGTCCCCGCCGTCGCCCTTGGCCTCCCGTCCGGCGTCGGCATGGTCATCTTCATCGCCGCCCTCACCATCCTGGGGATACAGCCAGGCCCGACCCTGCTCAAGTCCCAGCCCACGCTCCCCTACTCGATGATGTGGATCATGGCCATCGCCGGCCTGCTGTCGTGCGTCATCGGGCTGATCATCACCCCGTGGATCAGCCGGGCGACCAACGTCCGCGGCCCGGTCATGATGCCGGTTATCGTCTCGCTCGCGGTCCTCGGCAGCTTCGCGGCCGTGACCAGCTTCGCCGGCGTCGTCGAGCTCGGCGTCTTCGCGGCGGTCGGCGTCGTGCTGCGCAAGCTCGGCTACTCCCTGGCCGCCATGACCATCGGCCTGGTCCTCGGCGGCACCTTCGCCGACAACCTGCACCTCACCCAGACCATCTACGGCTGGGGCTTCGTCACCCGCAGCCCGCTCGCCGACATCTTCCTGCTGGCCAGCATCGCCCTGCTTGGCCTGATCACCTGGCGCGGCCGCCGCGGCAAGGCCGTCATCACGCCCCAGACGGCCGAGCGCGCCGGGCGGCCGCCCCGCCCCGAGCACCCCGTGCTCGAGCCGGTGACCGAGGCGGTCATCACGATCATCTCGGTCATCTACATGGTCATGGCCCTCGGCTACGGGACCGACGCCGGCGCGGTGCCGGCGATCATCGCGGCGATCGCCGCGGCCATCTCGGCCTCCCGGCTGGCATCCCGGGCCATCCGCGCGCTTCGTGCCCGGATGGCCGGCCCCCGGCAGGCCCAGCCGACCCTGGCCGACCCGGCCCTGGCGGTGGTCTCGGCCGGGGCCACCGGACCCGCGGTCCCCGGCGGCGTAGGCGGTCACGGGGCCTCCGGGCTGGCGGATGCCACGCCGCCCGCGGCAGGCCCGGGGGGAAGCGCGCGACCGGGCCCGCGCGACGGGCCTCCCGCCGAGCCGGGCCGGCGCCGGCGCCGGCTGGCCCGCGAGCTCGCCGCCCTCGGGTGGATCTGGGTGGCCATCGCGGCCAGCTACCTATTCGGCTTCGAGATCGGCGCGCCGCTGGCCGCCGCCACCTACGGCCTCACCTCGGTGTCGTGGAGCCGCCGCTGGGCGCGCCTGAGCTACGCGGCCGTCGTCACCGGGGTGGCCTTCGCCATCGCCTACAGCTTCGTCTCCCTGTTCAGCCTCACGTTCACCGGCCTGCTGACCTGACCCAGGCGACTCAGCAAGGGCGGGGCCGCTAGCCGGCCCGCCGCCCCCCACTTCATCGCAGGCCCCGCCTCATCACCGCCACCAACCCTATGAGTGACACCCACCCCAGGAAAGGCCGACAATGTTCGATAACGCTATGCCGTTGATCAGATCCAGCAAGTCACGGACTCGTCGGGTCGCGGCCCTGGCCGCGACCGCGGCCGCCGTCATCGCCCTGGCCGCGTGCCAGTCCGGCGCGACCGGCTCCGGCTCCAGCGGGAGCACCGGCGGCGCCGCCGACTTCAAGGGCAAGACCATCACGCTGATCGCACCGGACAGCCCGGGTGGCAGCTACGATTCCTACGCGCGCCTGTTCGCCCCTTACCTGGGCCAGGAGCTGGGAGCCACGGTCAACGTCGAGAACGTGGCGGGCGCGGGCACGCTCCAGGGCAGTAACCAGCTCGCGGCGGCCAGCCCCAACGGGCTGACCATCGGCATGGTGAACGTCGGCGCGGACATCGCCAGCAAGGTCGAGAACCAGCCCGGTCAGAGCTTCGACCTGCGCACCCTGAGCTGGATTGGCCAGCCCGCCCAGATTCCGAACGTCCTCGTCACCCAGCCGGGCTCGAATGTGCAGAGCTTCTCCGGGCTGCTGCAGTCATCCAGCCCGGTGAACGTGCTGGATATCCGCAACGGCATCGGCGACATGCTGAACCGCGTGATCTACGGGGCGTTCGGCGTGCCGCACAAGCTGGACACCGGATTCGAGGCCACGTCGGCCCTCAAGCAGGGATTCCTGGCCAAGGACGGCCAGACGATCCTGGAGGCGATGTCCACCCTGTACCCGCTGATTTCCGGCAGCGAGGCCAAGCCCCTGCTGGTCATCGGATCCCTCGGCCTGTCCTCCTATGAGAGGGCCGTGACCGGCGTGCCCACCTTGCAGTCCGAGCTGAGCCAGCTGCCGGCCAGCAAGTCCGCCGCGGTCCAGGAGGCACTGGCCCTGAGCAACCTGTCCGATGACTTCGCCGCGCCGGCCGGACTGCCATCCGCTGACCTGACTGTCCTGCGCCAGGCGTTCGCCAAGGCGGCCGCCCTGCCCGCGCTGCGGGCGCAGGCGACAAAGGAGTCGCTCCCGCTGGCCTGGATCTCAGGCCCGGCCGTGTCCGGCCAGGTCGACTCGGCCCTGTCGGCGTCGTCGACGATCGCGCCCTACGTCAAGTAGCCCGCCAGCCCGTGTTCAGGAGAGGCCTTTCATGAGCACCAAGACCACCACCAAGGTCGCCCACTACTACGTGCAAAAGCAGCGGCGTGCCGACTTCATCGACACCTGGCGGGCCAACCAGCGCACGGTCGTCGCGCTCGAGGACGTCCCCATGCACGAGACCAGCCGCCGGATGCGGCGGGGCGTCTACGTCGGCGCCGACGGCGGCCGACCGACCCGCTCGATGGACGCGACCGCCCACGAGATCGACGCCGGGACGGTGAGCACGGTGCACCGGCACTCGTGGGACGCCATGATGTTCTGCGTGGCCGGGCAGGCCTGGACGGAGATCGACGGCGAGCGCATCGAGTGGGGGCCGGGCGACTCCCTGCACCTGCCCGCCTGGAGCTGGCACCGGCATGGCAACTCCGCCGATGGCACCGCGCGGTTCCTGACCTTCTCAAGCGAGCCGATGCTCGAGACGATGGGCATGGCCTTCGTCGAGGAGGCCGGCGACGCGGACGTCGCGGCCCTGCCACCCCGGCCGCCGTTCTCGCCCGGCATCGCCGGGGACGATCCCTACGCCGAGCGCCTGCGCCGCCTGGCCGCCGACCAGGCGGCGCGGCGCGGCGGCCGGCTCCACACCAGCTGGGACAGCCTGGAGATGCTGCCGACCCCCCGGGGCACGCGGACGACGTTCCTGCTGGACCGGGCCATCGGGTACCAGGCCTCTGGCATCACGATGGCCATGTTCGAGATCGGTCCTGGTCGCGGTCAGTCGATGCACCGGCACCCCGGCGAGGCCTGGTTGTACGTGGTCGACGGCCACGGGCATTCCTACCTGGGGGCCGAGCCGGAGGGCGGCCAGACCTACCCGTGGAAGAAGGGCGACATCATCGTCGTCGACCACTACCTGTGGCACCAGCACATCAACGACGACCCTTCGGGGACCGCGCGGGTCGTCCGGATCCACATGTTCGACAGCCTCCTGGAGACGATGCGAGCACTGTGCGACCCGCTGGTGCTGTTCGAGGAGCCGCCGGACCACATCCGCGACCGGCAGGCCGGTGACCCGTCGACGGTGGACTGGCCGCCGCTGACCAGGCCGACCTGGCCGTGAGCAGGCCGCATCCGTCCCGGCCCGGGGTCGCTGTGCCCGGGCCGGGCGCGCAGGACCTCCCCCGCGGCGTCAGCGGCGTGCACGTTCTTCCGGCCGACCACCACGACGGGCCGTGGCAGAGCCTGGTGATGCCCGCCGGCACCAGGGAGCGACTGCTGGGGACGGCGCTGGTGGCGATGCTCCATGCCCGGCGGCTGTCCGCGCTGCCCGCGACGGCCGCACCGAGCGGGCTGATCGTCCTGGCCGGGCCGCCGGGCACCGGGAAGACGACGCTCGCCCGCGGGCTTGCCCAGGCCGCGGCGCTCGCCGTGGCGCCGCACGGCGCCACCACCCTCATCGAGATCGACCCGCACGCCCTGCCCAGTGAGATGCTCGGGGAAAGCCAGCGCAATGTCGTCCGGCTGCTGCGCGACGTGGTCCCGTCGCTGGCGATGGACCGGCCGCACCGCGTGGTGCTGATCGACGAGGTAGAGAGCTTCGCCGTGCGCAGGAGCCTCGCCTCCTTCGAGACGAACCCGGTGGACGTGCAGCGGGCCACGGACGCGGTGCTGGCCGGGCTTGACCACCTCGCCGCCACCCTGCCCGGCACGGTCGTGGTGACCACGACGAACTTCTCGGCCGCGGTGGACGAGGCGTTCCTGTCACGCGCCGACCTGGTGGTCGAGCGTGGCCTGCCCGACGCGGCGGCCCGGGCCACGATCATCGCGGCGGCCCTGGCCGACCTCGCGGTCGCCTGGCCGCCGCTGGCCGCCCTGGCCCTGGACGGGCCGCTCCATGCGGCGATAGCCGGGGCGACCCGCGGCTGGGACGGGCGCCGACTACGCAAGTTGCCCCTGACCGTGCTCGGTTCCGACCCGTCGCTGGCCCGTGATCCCGGCCTGCTGACCGCGCCCCGACTGCGCGCCGCAGTTGACGGCCAGCCCCGCCTGCGCGGCCCGGCCGGGCCAGGTCACCCCGGAGCGCCCGGGGATTCAACTTCCGATCGATTGGTATTACTATTTTACCAAACTATGTCTATGGAGGGTTCATGGCCAGCGACGCCCTTGTCTCTGACAACCTCGCGAAGAAGTTCGCCCGGGAGAAAGATTCCCCCTACGTGCGCTGGGCTGAGGCCGAGGGCCTCGACATCATCGCCGCCCACTACGTGCCGGACCTCAACACCGTCGAGCTGAAGCCGTGGGAACGGCGCGGCGGGCGCGGCGTCTTCATCAACCACGAGGCCTCACGGACGTCCAATGACTGCTATGTGTGCGAGATCCCGGCGGCTGGCAAGCTCGCACCGCAGCGCCAGCTCTTCGAGGAGATGGTCCTCGTGCTGTCCGGTCATGGCTCGACCACCGTCTGGAACGACGCGGGGGCCACGGTGACTTTCGAGTGGGGCCCCGGCTCGCTGTTCGCGATCCCGCTGAACACCTGGCACCAGCACTTCAACGGGTCGGGGACGACTGCCGCCCGCTTCGTGTCCTCGACCAACATGCCGCCGATCATCAACTTGTACGACGAGCCGGAGTTCGTCTTCAACACCCCGCACGACTTCACGGGCCGCTTCAATGGCGAGCCGGACTACTTCGCCGACTCCGATGAGCGTGAGGGGCTGCTGCTCAAGACGAACTTCGTCGCCGACGCGGTCAGCCTGCCGCTCAACGAGGCCAAGGAGCGTGGCGCCGGCGGCGGCCACATTCGCTTCATGATGGCCAAGGGCTCGATGAACAGCCACATCTCGCAGTTTCCCGTGGCGACCTACAAGAAGGGTCACCGGCATGGCCCCGGAGCGCACGTCATCATCTTGTCGGGTGAGGGCTTCAGCCTCATGTGGCCGGAGGGAGAGGAGCCGAAGCGGTATGAGTGGCGGCCGGGCACGCTGATCGTCCCGCCCAACATGTGGTATCACCAGCACTTCAACACCGGCGACTCCCCGGCCCGCTACCTCGCCTTCAAGCACGAGGTGGTCTCGATCCGCAACGCTCAGGGCGTACCGAAGGCCTGGATCAGCAGGCGGGCCGGCGGCGACCAGATCGACTATGCCGACGAGTCCCCGCTGGTGCGGGCGACCTTCGCCGCCGCGCTGGCGAGCAAGGGCCTGATACCGAACATGGACGCCGCCTACGCCGCCGAGCTCGACGACCTGCCCCCGCTTCCCGGCGAGCTCACGCCCGCCCCATGACCGCCGCCGCGACCGGCCGGCACGGCCACGGCGACGACCACGATGATGCGGCCGATACCCCGCTGACGGACAACCCGATGTGGCAGCAGGACAACGTCCTGCTGCGCAGCGTCGGCGTCGACATCGGCTCATCGGGAACCCAGGTGGCGTTCTCCCGGCTTTACATGCGCCGCCTGGCCGTGAGCCTGACCAGCCGGTACGTCGTCGTGCGGCGTGAGCTGCACTTCCAGTCGGCGGTGCACTTCACCCCCTTCTCCACCGACATGAGCATCGACGCCGGCGCGCTCGGCGCCATCCTGGACGAGGCCTATGCCGACGCGGGGGTCACGCCGGCCGACATCGACACCGGCGTGGTCATCTTGACCGGCGAGGCGCTGCGACGGCGCAACGCCGAGGCCATCGCGGGCGTGGTCAGCGAGCACGCCGGCGATCTCGTCTGCGCGTCGGCCGGCCATCACATGGAGGCCATGCTGGCGGCGTACGGCTCGGGCACGGTGCGCGCGTCCCGCCGTGACCACAGCCGGCTGCTCAACGTCGACCTCGGGGGCGGTACCACCAAGCTCACCGTCGTGGACGATGGCCGGATCGAGGCCACGGCCGCCTTTCACGTGGGCGGCCGCCTCGTCGCGGTCGGCGAGGACGGCCGCGTTGCCCGCCTCGAGCCGGGCGGGGCCTACCACGCCGGGCGGGCCGGGCTCCGGCTTGAGCCCGGCGCGCCCGCCGGGCCCGGGGTGCTTGCCGCGGTCGCCGGTCAGATGGCCAGGCAACTGCTGCTTGCCCTGCGCGGCGACCCGACTGCTGACCAGTCGCTGTGGCTGACCGAGCCGCTGGCCGACGTGGGCCGCCTTGATGGCGTGATCTTCTCCGGCGGGGTGGCCGAGTACGTGTACGGCACACAGGCCCGCACGTTCGGAGACCTCGGCCCGTATCTCGGCTCGGCTCTCGCCGCGGCGGGCCAGCCCGCGGCGGCCGACGGCCGCGCCGGCGGGCCGGCACAGTCCGCCCTGGCCGGGCGGCTCCCGGCGCCGGTGCTTGCCGCCGAGGCGCGGATACGGGCTACCGTGCTCGGGGCCTCGCAGTACACGGTGCAGCTCAGCGGCATCACCAGCTACCTGGGCTCCCCGGAGCGGACCCTGCCGCGGCGTAACCTGCCGGTCGCCCAGCCCCGGTATGAGCTGCCCGACGTCATCGAGGCCGCGGCGGTCGGCGCGCAGATCGGCGCGCACGTCGCCCGGTTCCTGGTCGCTAGCGGCGCGGGCCGGGCCGGCGACGCCACCGGGAGCGGGGACCTCGTCGTGGCCCTGCACTGGGCGGGGCCACCGGAGTACGCCCGCGTGCGCGCCCTGGCCGAGGCGGTGGCGGGCGGCCTGGCCGACCGGATCGCCGCGGGGGCGCCGCTGTACCTGATGCTCGATGGCGATATCGGCCGCACGCTGGGCCTGCTGCTCCGCGATGAGCTGGGCATCGCCAACGACCTCGTGGTGATCGACGGCGTCCTGCTGCACGACCTGGACTATGTCGACCTCGGGCGGGTCAGGCAGCCGTCGGGGACGGTCCCCGTGACGATCAAGTCGCTGGTGTTCAGCTCCTAGGTCACTGCGGGCATCGCGGGCCACGGGATCGCCGGATCCCGTGGCCCGCGGCGCGGCGGCCCGTCAGGCCTCAGTACCGCTGGGGTATCAGCACCGCGCAGCAGCCGATCGACACGACGATCGTCGCGACCAGCAGCAGGAACCCGGGCGTGTAACTGCCGGTGGTGCTGAGCATCCAGCCGAGCAGCGCCGGAGCCCCGGCCCCGACGAGGTTGGTCAGGCAGGAGAAGATGCCGCTGGAATGCTCGGCCTGGTCGGTCGGCATGAGGCTGTGCAGCAGGCCCCAGTTGGCCACGATGCACCAGGCGTTCCCGGCCAGTCCGAGGAACACCCAGATGCCGACCACCAGGGTGTTGTCCGGGTACAGCACGGCACCGAGAATGCCTATGCCCTCGACGGCGAAGCCGAGCGCGGCGATCCCGGCCCGGCGCATCTTCCTGTCCGACCACATGCTCACCGCTATCATCACGACGATCGACAGCGCGTTCGCCGCCGTAAGGATGACGCCGACCATGCCGAAGCTGATGTGCCGCTGGTCCTTCAGGTACAGCGGCAGCCACGTCACCAGCCCGTAGAAGGGGATGTTGGTGCCCAGGTACATCAGCATCGTCAGCCAGTACCGGTAGTTGCGGTAGGGCGACTCGTGCCCTGACTTGGGGATCAGGGTGGTGTTCTCGTACCTGTTCTCCTCGATGTGGCTGACCTCGGCCACCGCGATGCTGCCCGTGCTGCGGGGGTCATCCCTGATCAGCAGCAGGGTGACCCCGAAGGCCAGGACGAGTGCGATGCCGGCCTGGAGGTAGAAGGCGCCGCTCCAGCCGAGCGAGGTCAGGGAGATCGCGGTCACCGACGAGGCTACCGTCGAGCCGATGAAGATCCCCGACAGCCACGAGGCATTGGCCCGGGCGCGTTCCTGGATGGGAAACCAGCGCGCCGTGAGCGTGTGGGCTACCGGGTAGAAGCAGGCCTCGCCGACGCCCAGGACGATCCGCGACGCGTACAGCTGGGGAATCGTATGCACGAAGGGCGTCGCCAGGAGCGCGATGACCCAGATGCCGCTGCCGATGAGCATCGCGCGCCGGGGGCCAATGCGCTTGACCGTGTAGCCCCAGGGGAACATGGCCAGGCCATAGGCATACAGGAAGGAACTGGATGCCCATCCAGCCGCCGAGGAGTGGGGTGCTACATGGAAGCGGTCAACGAACTGCGGGCTCGCGACGACGATTCCCAGAGATGTCTTCACGAGCTGGGCCACCGCGAAGCTGACCAGCAAGGGGAAGCTTACGTAGAGCCATCGGCGCGTGCCAGCGCCGACTGCTACGTCCGCCCTGACCACTGTCGAGTCTTCGAGCAATTTCCTCACGCTTTCACGGGCATCACGGTCGAGCCCTGATGCCCCGGTTGCACGACGGCCGCGGCGATGCGGCCACAGACTTACTCGGAAGCGGACTGGTTCCTGGGGACCGGAACGCTGGGCTGGTGATCCTTGCGCACGGGGGCTCCTTCCGAAGTTCCGTGACGGCCGCCGGGGAACGGCCGCGTGAATCTTGTGCGTCGGATCACTCAAGGTTGGCATAAGGTCATACCATTGGACAAGAAATCCATTTGTAACGCTTAGGTAACGAGCCGGACGGATGGACGGGCCGGGAGCCTGCCCGGCCCGCGGGCCAGCCGGCCCTGGAAAGGATGGCCAACGTGGGCGAACCCAAGGCACGCCAGCACGCCGCTGGACCGCTCGTGCTGCTGCGCCACGCTGAGAGCGAGTGGAACGCCAAGGGGCTGTTCGCCGGCTGGGCGGACGTGCCGCTGGCCGCCGACGGCCGGGAGGAGGCGGCCGCCGCGGGCCGGATGCTAACCGCCGCCGGGCTGCGCCCGGACGTCGTCCACACGTCCGTGCTGACCCGCACCATCCAGACGGCGAACATCGCGCTGGAGGCGGCCGGGCTGAGCTGGCTGCCGGTGCGCAGGTCATGGCGGCTGAACGAGCGGCACTACGGGGCACTGCAAGGCCTGAGCCGGGCCCAGGTGCGCGCGGAGTTCGGCGACGAGCAGTTCATGGCATGGCGCCGGTCCTATGACGTCCCGCCGCCGCCAGCCGCCGAGGACGACTCCCTGGACCAGGCCGGCGACCCCCGCTACGCGGACCTCCCCCCGCAGGCCCGCCCGCGCGCCGAGTCCCTGCGCGATGTCGTCGACCGGCTGCTTCCCTACTGGTACGACGGGATCGTCCCGGACCTGGCCGCCGGCCAGATGGTGCTGGTGGTAGCCCACGGCAACTCGTTGCGGGCCCTGGTCAAGCACCTGGACCGGATCAGCGACACCGACATCGTCGCCCTGAACATCCCGACGGGCATCCCGCTGCTCTACGAGTTCGACGATGCCCTGCGGCCGGTCACGCCGGGCGGACGCTACCTCGACCCCGAGGCAGCCGCGGCCGGAGCCGAGGCAGTCAGGAACCAGGGCCGCTAACGCTCCCGGGCCGCCGCCGCGCGGGTCAGAAGACCGCCACCTCGGCCCCAACCGGCAGGTGCTCGTTGTAGTACCGGGCGTCGGCCATGGTCAGGTGGATGCAGCCGTGGGAGGACGTGGTCAGGCTGCCCTCGTGGAAGGCGACGCCCCCGGTCGCGAAGAACACCGCGTACGGGATCGGGACGCCGTAGCTCGTGCTGATGTAGTGCGCTCCGGCCTTCCACGCGACGTGGAAGACACCGCGCGGCGTCGGGTCGCCCTTGCCACCCGGCTCCATCCGCACCGGGCCATACGTGATGCGGCTGCCGGATTGCAGCCAGGTCACGTGAGCGCTCAGGTCGGCGCACGCGGACGCCGCGGGCGCGCACCGCGCGCGGGCCTGCGCGCTGAGCACGATGGGCTTGACGGCCCGCGCGTCAGGCCGACTGCTCCCTGACGCCCCGGGGTGCGCCGGCGCCGACGTGACCGGCAGCGACGAGGCCAGCGCTGAGGAGGCCGGCGACGAGGAAGCCGGCTGGGGCGAAGCCGGCAACGACGCGGTGGCCCGGGTCACCGTGGACACGGTCAGCCAGGTGGCGGCCGCGAAGACGGCGGTAGTCGGGACGGCCAGCCACGCGATGCGGGCCGGAATACGGTTAGGCATGGTAGGGGTTCCTTTCGAGTTGCTCCCTCACCCGTGCCTACGAACCGGGAGCCCGCTCGCGTTGCCTTCTGCTCACGGGCTTTGCCGTGAAACCTCCGGATGTGCCCGGTCCTCGCGATTCGCTCAACGCCTCGGGATGCCACCGGTGGCACTGCTCGCGACCCGGCTCCACGATATCCATGCCGCCGAGGTAGCGCAGGGTATCTGAGTAGGTGCGTTCCGCGCACGGGCGTAAACGCCCTGGTTGTAGCGTCGCGCCCGCTCGGTGACATCCTCGGCGCGCTCAGGAAATGACCGTAACGCTGCCTGCGACGCGAACTGCGTCCGGTAAAGGCCCGCGTACACCCCGCCCGCGGCCAGCAGTTCCTCATGGGTCCCCCGCTCGACGATCTGCCCGCCGTCGACCACCAGGATCTGGTCGGCCGCCCGGACCGTGGACAGCCGGTGCGCGATCACCAGCGACGTCCGCCCGGCCAGCGCGGTCGCCAGCGCCCGCTGGATCGCCGCCTCTGACTCGGAGTCCAGGTGCGCGGTCGCCTCGTCGAGCACGACCACCGACGGGGCCTTGAGCAGGAGCCGGGCCAGGGCCAGGCGCTGTTTCTCCCCGCCAGAAAACCGGTACCCTCGGTCCCCGGCGATCGTGTCAAGCCCGTCAGGCAGTGACGAGATCAGCTCCCAGATCCGGGCCGCCTGACACGCCTGCGTCAGCTCCCGCTGCGTCGCCCCGGGCCGGGCGTACAGCAGGTTGGCCCGGATCGTGTCGTGGAACAGGTGCGCGTCTTGCGGCACGACGCCGACCGCTGACCGCAGCGAGTCAAGGGTCAGGTCACGGACGTCCTGGCCACCGATCCGCACCGTTCCGCGCACCGGGTCATACAGCCGCGGCACCAGGTGGGTGATGGTCGTCTTGCCCGCCCCCGACGGCCCGACCAGCGCGGTCAGCTTCCCGGCCGGCACCTGGAAGGTCACGTCCCTCAGCACCCACCCGTCGCCGGAAGACTCTGGCGCGGGCCGCCCGGCCGGCTCCAGCGAGGCCAGCGACACCTGGTCCGCGGCCGGGTACCGGAACCACACGCCCGTCACCTCCAGGCCCGGCGCCGCTGGCGTCGCGGCCAGCGGGCACGCGCTGGGCCGCTCGACGATCAGCGGCTCCAGGTCGAGGATCTCAAAGACCCGGTCGAAGCTGACCAGGGCGGTGAGGATCTCCAGCGGCAGGCCAGACATGTCGTTCAGCGGCCGGTACAACTGTGACACCAGCGCGATGACCGCTACCAGCGTGCCAACCTGGAAGACGCCGTGAATGACCAGCGTCCCGCCGAGCCCGTACACCGTCGCCGTGACCAGCGCGGCCAGCAGCGTGATGGACGCGAACAGCAGCTCCATGCCGGCCATGTTGGCCACGGCCAGGTCACGGATCCGGCTGGCCTTGCCGGTGAACGACCGGGCGTCGTCGTCCGGCCGCCCGTACAGCATGGCCAGCAGCGCCCCGGACACGTCCGACCGCTCGGCCGTCATCGCCGACAGCTCACCGTGCAGTTGCATCTCGGCCCGGAGCAGCCGCTGTGATCGCTTCCCGGCGATCCGGCCGGGCAGCACGAATAGCGGGATCACCGCCAGCGCGATCAGGCTGAGCTGCCACGACAGCCAGAACATGGCCGCCAGCACCAGGACCAGGTTCAGTAGCACCGACACCGAGTCGCACATCAGCACCCGGACCGCCTGCTGCGTCTCGTTGATGTCATCGCTGAGTCGAGAGACCAGCGCCCCGGTCTGGGCCCGGGTGAAGAACGCCAGCGGCTGCCGCAGGACATGCCGGAACACGCTCGTCCGCAGCTCAAGCACCAGGCTCTCGCCAATCCAGGCTGAGTACCAGGACCGCGCGTACTCCGCGCCGACGTCCACCAGCGCCAGCCCGGCCACGGCCAGGGCCAGCCCCACCACGACGCTTTCCCGGTGCCGCAGTATGCCGTCGTCGATGATCGCCCGCAAGACCAGCGGGCTCGCCACCATGATGGCCGAGTCCAGCGCGGTCATGACCAGCAACACCACCGTCGGCCCGCGGTAGCGCCGCAAGTATGGCCAGACCCGCCGGGCCGTCCCCGGCCGCACCTGCTGCCGGGTTACGTCATCCTCGCGGTACCGACCCCTGACCCATGGACCCTCGATCATGAGGACCACTATCACCCCGGCCCCGCCTCCGTCCGCAAGCCATTTTCCGGCTGGGAAATCGCGTTGCCGACCACCGAGTATGCTGAGTATTATGCCGGGCATGATGCTGGGCATGGTGAAGTCATGAGCGTCCCCCACGTGCTGCTGGCGCTGCTGTCGCAAGGGCCGAAGTACGGGCTGCAGCTGCGCGAGGAATTCGAGGCCGGGACGGGCGAGGTATGGCCGCTGAACGTCGGCCAGGTGTATAAGACACTGGGCCGGCTTGAGCGTGACGGGCTGGCCGAATCCGATGAGGCCGACCAGGACGGGCCGCAGAAGCGGTACAGGATCACGGCCGGCGGCCGGGAGGCACTGGCCGCCTGGCTGCGAACGCCGCCCGACCTGTCCTCCCCGCCCCGCGACGAGCTGGTGATGAAGGTGCTGGTGGCGGCGCGGGTACCAGGCACGGACGCGCATGAGGTGATCCAGGCGCACCGCGTGTACCTGCTGGAGCTGATGCAGCAGTGGACACGGCTGAAGGAAGGCGAGGCCCGCGATGACCTCGGCCTCGCGCTGGTGGTGGATGCCGAGCTGTTCCGGCTGGACGCGGTGATCCGCTGGCTGGACGCCGCCGAGGTACGCCTGGCGAGGGCCGCCGCCGAGCCGCCCCGGCCCGCTTCCGTCACCTCCGCCGCGGCTCCGCAGCTGCGCCGGCTGGGAGCCAGGCGATGAGCCGGCCAGCACCGGGCGCGAGCGCGGCCACCGTGCTGGAGCTGCGCGGCGTGACGAAGACCTACGGGCAGGAGCCGGCCGTGGTGCGGGCGCTGGCCGGGGTCGACCTGGCCGTGGCGGCCGGTGAGATGGTGGCGGTGATGGGGCCCAGCGGGTCGGGCAAGTCCACCCTGCTGACCATCGCCGGGAGCCTGGAGGATCCCACCAGCGGCGAGGTGCTGGTCGGCGGCATGGCCCTGGCCGGGATGTCGCGGGGTCGCCGGGCCCGGCTGCGCCGCCGGGTGATCGGTTACGTATTCCAGGACTTCAACCTGCTGCCCGGCCTGACCGCCCTGGAGAACGTCGCGCTGCCGCTGGAACTGGACGGCGTCGCCGTGCCAAGGGCCCGCGCGGCCGGGCGGACCGCGCTGGAGGCACTCGGGGTGGCCGACCGGGCGGGCGGGTTCCCCGATCAGCTGTCCGGCGGCGAGCGGCAGCGGGTGGCGATCGCCCGGGCCGTCGTCGGGGACCGCCGGCTGCTGCTGGCCGACGAGCCGTCCGGCGCGCTGGACTCGGTGAACGCCGGCGAGGTGATGCGGCTCCTGCATGAGGCCTGCCGGCGGGGCGTGGCCGCGGTGGTGGTGACCCACGACGCGCAGCTGGCCGCCTGGGCCGACCGGATCGTGTTGCTGCGCGACGGGCGAATGACCGGACATACCAGCCGGCCCTCCGGCCCCGAATCCCTCCTGCTGCCCGAGGAGACACGGTGAGCACTCTCCTGGAAGACCTCCCCGACCTGGACGCCAGCCCCGGCAGCGGCATCGTCGCCCGCCGGGCGGTGATCCGCTGGGGCTGGCGGCTGTTTCGCCGCGAATGGCGCCAGCAACTGCTCGTGCTTGGCCTGCTCACCGTGGCGGTCGCGGCGACCATCTGGGGTATCGGCGTCGTCACCAGCGCGCAGATCCCGCCGAGCTACCCCCTGTTCGGCACCGGCGCCGCGCAGGTCACGCTGCCCGGCACCGATCCGCGGCTGGCCGCCGACATCGCCACCATCGCCAGCCGGTGGGGGCCAGCCGACCTCATCGAGAAGCAGGACATCACGATGGGCCCCAGGCAGTCGGTGCAGCTGCGCGCCGAGAGCCGGCACGGGCACTACAACTCTCCGCTGCTCAGCCTGGTCAGCGGCCGCTACCCGGCCCGGCCCGGTCAGGTCGCGCTGACCAGCCAGCTGGCCGCCCAGTCCAAAGTGGCCGTGGGCGGCACCTGGCGGGCGGCCAGCCTGACCTGGCAGGTGACCGGCATCGTCCAGGACCCGAGCACGCTGGCCGACCAGTTCGCGCTGGTCGCCCCCGGCCAGCTCCGGCAGCCCGGCCAGGTGATCATGCTGCTCGGCCCGGCCGCGGCCAGCCAGATCGGTGGCGGGACGGTGCCGGGTGTCCCGGCGGCCAGCGTGTCGCTGCCTACCCAGCAGGTTGGCGGGGTCTCGCAGGCGGTCCTCATCCTGGTGGTCGAGGTCCTCGGCCTGGCCTTCATCGGCCTGCTGTCGGTGGCCAGCTTCTCGGTGATGGCCCAGCGCCGCCTGCGCGCCCTCGGCATGCTCAGCGCGATCGGCGCGACCGAGCGCAACCTCCGCCTGGTCATGATCGCGGGCGGCGTCGCCGTCGGCACGAGCGCCGCGCTGGCCGGGACGGTGCTCGGCCTGGCCGCCTGGATCGGCTACGCCCCGACCGTGCAGCGCGACACCGGTCACGTGGTCGACCCGGCGCACCTGCCGTGGTGGGCGCTGGTCATCGGGGTCGCACTCGCGATCGCGACGGCGGCGCTTGCCTCCCGCGGCCCGGCCAAGGCGATGGCCGCGATCCCGGTCGTGGCCGCGCTGTCCGGCCGCCCCGCGCCGCCCCGGGCGGTGCACCGCTCGGCCCTGCCCGGCGTCATCGTGCTCGCGATCGGCCTCGCGGGCCTGGCCTCCGCCGGCGGCCTGAACGGAGTGGCCGGCTACAACGGGCCGGGCAGCAGCGGCGGGGGCAACGGGCACGCGCTGTTCCTGGTGGCCGGACTAGTCATCACGATCACCGGGACCTGCCTGCTCGCCCCGCTGGCCATCAGCCTGCTCGGAGCGGCGGCGGGATCACGACTGCCGGTCGCGATCCGGATCGCGCTGCGCGACCTGGTCCGCTACCGGGCCCGGTCCGGTGCCGCGCTGGCCGCCACCACGTTCGCCGTGTTCCTGGCCATGGGGATCTGCATCATCGCCAGCATCAAGTTCGACAATCCGCTCAACTGGATCGGCCCGGACCTGTCCAGCAGCCAGGTCACCATCGGCGCCGCCCAGAGCGCGGGCCCCGGACAGATGACGCCGTTCAGCAGCGCCCAGCTCGCCACCCTGACCACCCGAGTCAGCACGCTCGCCGCCAGCCTGCACGCGTCGGCGTTGCCACTGGAATCCCCGAGCACGCTGTACCAGGTTGGCCCGGCGGCACACGGTGTGCAAAATTTCACCGGCGCCGTCTACGTGGCCACCCCGCAGCTGCTGGCCACGTACGGGATCAAGGCCAGCCAGATCGCGGGCGGCACCGACATCCTCACCATGCGGCCCGGGCTGGCGGGCGAGCCGCATATGGAGATGCTCTGGGACACAGGCTCCGTCAGCGACGCTTCCGTCCCCCCGCCCAATCCCGGTAGCGCCGGCGGCCCGCCCTGCACGCTGAGCAACCACTGCCTGGCCAGCCCCGCGATCCAGACGATTAGCAGCCTGCCAAGCGGCACGTCCGCGCCGAACACGGTGATCACCGAGTACGCGGTCAGCAAGTACCACATGCAGGCTCAGCTGTCCGGGTGGCTCATCCAGGCCCCTGGCCCGCTCACCGCCGCGCAACTGCGCGCCGTGCGGCAATTCGGGAATGCTAACGAGGTGCAGGTCCTGACGGCCACCTATAACCCGAGCCTGGCGGACTTCACCGACGGGGCCACCACGCTGGGGATCGTGATCGCGCTCAGCGTGCTGGCCATGTCCGTCGGCCTGGTCCGCAGCGAGACGGCACCCGACCTGCGCACGCTCACGGCCACCGGGGCCAGTGGCGCGACCAGGCGGGTGATTACCGCCGCGACGGCCGCCGCGCTCGGCCTGCTCGGCGCGACCCTCGGCATGGCCGGGGCGGTGATCACCGGGATGGCCTGGTTGCACAGCGGCCCGGCGACCACGGCCGGCGGCGTGCCCCCGGGCGACTTCGTGATCCTGCTGATCGGCCTGCCGGCGGTGGCGGCGGCCGGCGGCTGGCTATTCGCCGGACGTGAGCCGCCCGCCGTCGCCCGGCAGCCGCTCGAGTGAGGCCGCCCGAGTCCCCGCCGGCTCAGGCGATGACGTCCGCGTGCACCAGGTTGTGGTCCGACAGGCCGTCGGCCGATTCGACCGTCGCGCCCTTGACCTGGGCGCCGCGGGTGGCCACGTGGTCGATGGACAGCCCGCCCGGGCCGGACGTGGCCGGCCTGGTTGGCAGGGCATCGGCGGGAAGGTCCACGACGGAAAACTCGGCGCCCAGGCCCGACGCGACCATGGCGTCATCGGCGTTGAAGTCGCCGAGGAGCACGGTCGGGCGCCCGGGCCAGGCCGCGTCCAGGCCGGCCAGCCGCGCGATCTGGCCGGTGCGGCGCTGGTCCCAGCTCACGTGGATGGCGACGAAGACGATCCGGCCGGCCCGGACGGCCAGTGTTCCCTTGCCTGGGGCATCCTCGAATGCCCCGGCGGCGACCTGCTCACCTGGCTTGTCCAGCAGGAGGACCAGATGCTCGCTGGAATCGCGCAGCGGCGAGGCGCGATGCCTACGCCATGCTCACCGGCGCGGCGCCGTTCAAGCGCGGCGACGTGGTCGCCACCATGTTCGCCCACCTGAACGACCCGATGCCGGCCAATCAGGCGCTGTCGCCGCCGGTCAGCGCGGTCCTGGCCCGGGCGCTTGCCAAGAGCCCGCCCGACAGGTTCGCATCCTGCGGCGAGTTTGCCGCCGCGCTGCGCTCGGCGCTCACGGAGACCGGCGAGCCCGCGGCTCACTCCGCTTCCTCCTGGCCCGCGCCCCGGCCTCACACGGTCGCCGGAGCCTGGAGGGCCGGCCGCCGCCGGCGGGCCGGGCTGATCGCCGCGGCGGCGCTAGTCCTGGCGGCCGCCGGGGTGGGGACCGCACTGGCCCTGCCGGGCGCGCCGAAGTCGGCCGGCCGAGCCGAGAGCCCGGCCGCCAGCACGACCGCCGACGGCTTCGACGCCGGCCTGACCGCGGTCGTGAACCCGTCATCGAAGCGGGGCGGCACGCTGTCCTTCGCCACGCCCGGCACGCCCGACTCACTGGACCCTGGCAACACGCACATCCCGTGGGTCTGGGACTTCAGCAGGCTGTACGCGACGCCGCTTGTCACCTACAAGTCGGCCCCCGGCGCGGCCGGCGACACGCTCGTGCCCGGCATCGCCACCAGCCTCGGCCAGGTCAGCCCGGACGGCCTGACGTGGACTTACCACATCAAGCCGGGCCCGCGGTTCTCCAACGGCACGCCCGTTACCGCCGCCGACGTGAAGTACGCGGTGGAGCGAACCTATGACCAGACCGTGCTGCCCGACGGGCGCGGCTACTTCCCTGTGCTGCTGGCCGACCCCGGCTACCCGGGCCCCTACAAGGCGAAGAATACCGACCTGACTTCGGTCACTACCCCGGACGCTCACACCATTAAGTTCCACCTGCGCCAGCCCTTCCCCGACTTCAACTACGTGGTGGCGATCCCGCAGACCGCCCCGGTCCCGCCGGCCTCAGACACGGGCGCGAGCTACCAGCTGCATGTGGTCTCCACCGGCCCCTACATGTTCCAGAGCTACCAGCCGGGCCAGCAGGCCACCCTGGTCCCGAACCCCTACTGGACCCAGGCCGAGGACCCCCAGGCCCGTCAGCTCGCCAGCAAGGTCACGATCACCTTCAACCAGGACCCGGACACGGTCGACAGCCTGCTCACGTCGGGCCGCGTTGACATCGACGCGGCCGGCAGTGGCGTCCAGGAGACGGCCCAGGAACAGATCTTGTCGAGCGGGTCGCTGCGGGCCCACGCCGACGCCGCGCCGTCCAACGTGCTGTGGCTTGCCTACCTGGACACCAAGGTGGTGCCGCTCAATAACCTCGCCTGCCGCCAGGCGATCGAGTACGCGGCCAACAAGGACGACCTCCAGGCCGCCTTCGGCGGCGCCGACACGGGCGGGGTTATCGCGTCCACGCTGCTGCTGCCGGGCATGCCCGGCTACCAGCCGTCCGACCTGTACCAGGCCACCAGCCAGCCCACCGGCGACCTCGCCGACGCGACCAGGGCGCTGATCAGGTGCGGCCATCCCCACGGGTTCACGATCGGCGCCGCCTACGGCAACGACCAGCCAAAGCTGGTCGAGGCGGCCCTGCGGCTGCAAGCCGCCCTGGCCCGCGTCGGCATCACGCTGCAGCTGCATGGCTACGCCGGGGGGAACAGCTACTTCACCAGCGTCATCGGCTCGCCGAACTACATGCAGAACAGCCACCTGGGGGTGGCCTTCGGCAACTGGGAGCCGGACTGGCCGGACGGCTACTCGCAGCTGTACCAGCTCCTGGACAGCGGCAACATCAGCCCGGTGGCCAACACGGACGTCAGCGAGCTCGACGACTCGGTCATCGACGGCCTGTTCTCGCAGGCCGATGGCTCCTCGCTCAGCGCCGCCCAGCGCAACGCGATCTACGGGCGGATCGCCGCGACGGCCATGAGCGACGCCGCCATCGTCCCGATCGTCGACGGCCGGAACCTGCTCTACCGCAACCCGGCCGTCACCAACGCCTACATAGAGGCCCCCTACGCCACATACAACTACGCCGTCCTCGGGGTAAGCACCTAGCGCCTTTCGCGGCTTTGTCCCGATACTGGATGGCAGGCCCGGCTGATCATGCGGTACAGCCCGCAGAACGGAGACGCGCCCATGTCATCAGGAGAGCCGCGCGGCGGTGGCGAGCCGCGGTCATACCCCTTTGGCGCGAACGTGCGACTCGACCTGCATCCGCAGTACCGGGCCCTGCAAGAGCACGAGCCGCTCAGTCGCGTCCGCATGCCCCACGGGGAGGCCGCCTGGCTGGTCACCAGGTTCGAGGACGTGAAGACCGTCCTGGGCGACCCGCGCTTCAGCCGGACGGAGGCCAGCCGTCACGACCAGCCCCGGATGACTCCCGATCCGCTTCCGCTCGGGCTGCTTGACATGGATCCGCCCGAGCACACCCGGTTGCGGCGGCTGGTCGCCAAGGCGTTCACCACCGGCAGCGTGGAAAGCCTCCGGCCGCGCGCCGAGCAGATCGCCGACGGCCTGATCGCGGACATGATCGAGGCGGGCCCGCCGGCGGACCTGGTGGAGATGTTCGCGCGCCGCCTGCCGATGACCGTGATCTGCGAGCTGCTCGGCATGCCCTATGACGACCAGGGCGAGTTCGCGGGATGGGTCAATGACGCCACGTCCGCGCAGGCCAGCCAGGAAGAGCGGGCCGAGGGCCTGGCCAGGCAGGCCGCCTACATCGCCGCCTTGATCGCGCGGCGCCGCGAGCAGCCGGCCGACGACCTGCTGGGCAGGCTGATCCTGGCCCGCGACGACGATGACCGGCTCTCGGAGGACGAGCTCAACTTCCTCAGCATGCAACTGCTGGCGGCCGGCTTTGAGACCACCGCGAACGAGATCACCGACTTCGCCTACCTGCTGCTTACCCAGCCCGAGCGGTACGCCCTGCTGCGCGAGCGTCCCGATCTCATCCCGGCCGCGGTGGAGGAGCTGCTGCGGTTCAGCCCGCTCGTCTCGAGCGCGGCGATCGCTCGCTACGCGACCGACGACGTCGAGCTCAGCGGTGGCACGGTGAGGAA
>Ga0335072_10004052_pt1 | contig 21861 bp, 20 predicted proteins | sample Lox_Sample_21_FD_206725 | JGI IMG/M metagenome (GOLD analysis project Ga0335072, IMG submission 206725) | Soil microbial communities from Loxahatchee National Wildlife Refuge, Florida, United States - Lox_Sample_2.1 | ecosystem: Environmental > Terrestrial > Soil > Wetlands | place: USA...
CATGTCGATTCCTACTTCCTTAAATGCTCGTTGGGTGAGCAAGAAGCGCTTGATTCTCTCTAAAGTAGTGCCAGGGCTGTCGTATGCTTGCTCAATCAACGCCAATTCCTCACGCTGACTCTGGTTGAGCCTGCCCTTAACAGAGTATGCTTCTCGCAATCGCTCAAGAGCAAGAATCAAGATCTTCGTATCATGCTTATAGGAAACACTTGGAAAAGGTATTGGTGAAAATTTTCGAGATTCGAGCCAATGCACTGTAGTTGTATAGATCGCAACGGCTTCTTCGGATGATACATATGGACCATCTTTCATGTAGTTATGCTGTCTCTCCTGCTCGGCCTTCAGCCAGAGCCGCGTCAGGCGGCCAAGATTCTTCTTTGCGACAGTTTTGTCCACAGTGGCCCCTCTTCGGATTCGTTCTCTATTATAGTGAGCGACTGAGATCCACCAATCTGCCTTGCTCTTAACATATCTCAAAATGATGTTCTCGATCGGTGCCGGTAAGCCAGGGACTTTCCAGGGAATGTTACTCTTCCAGCATCTCCAGGCTTCCGACAAATGCTGTAGAACAGTATTGACCTTGTTCTGCTTGATGCCCTCTGGCATCATGTCCATAAGGTCTGCCATGACAGACGCACGAAGTTCAAGATCGAAGTGGGATTCAACCCGTTGCTTAGTGACCGTTTTCGCTACACCCTTGCTATGTCTCCCTTCAAACTGACGGGATAGCAGGTTGCCAAGCCATCGCTCTAAGAGTGGAATAATCCCACGCATGAAGAACAGCCATACCCTCCAGGCTGGTGCCCAAAACCCGCAACCAGGACCCTTACCGACCGGGCCAGAGTTGAATCGGTAGTAGATCAGATGCTTTAGATCTTTGCAGGAACGGATCTGATGCATGAGCTTATACTTGTATCGGTACATACCCGTTAGCTGGCCAACATGGTTGAACGCGTACAATATGCCATCTGCGAGTTGAAACGCATCAATATTCCCCAGACGATACTGAACTTGAGCATCGACAATGAGCTTTGTCAACCGCAATATTTCACGCATTAGATGGAAAGCATTTCCGAACCGGGATTTCTTTCGCTCCTTAGTCGTAAGGGTCTTGACTGGTTTCAGGTTGAAGTTATAGTCAAGGTGTAGATAAGTAAGGTTCTTCCTGTGAATGAGGAGATTGAGCATATTAAAACCCTGACGACAGACTTGGAGACCAGCTTCTACCCAGTCGATGGTGGTTTGTTGGAAGAACTTCGTCTGCTTAAGTGACCTCATGAGACTTTGTTTGTTTTGTGCTTTTGGCTTTCTCTTGTGTAGTTCATTAAGAACATACGTCTTCAAAAGCTTCTGGTATGACACCCGAACTTTCACAGGCTGTCCTTGTGGGCAGTGCTCTAGATACCATTGTTTTACCAGTGGGACGTCCTGAGCCCGTACCATCCGTCCTGAGCGCCGATCGAATGGGTATGGCGCCCACCACAGAGCTATAGCTGAGGCTGTCTCATTTGTGTACAACTCTTCATCAGCTAAGAAAGGTTCGGCTTCTGCTGGTAATTCAAAGGCGCCTTCATCTGGCTCTTCATTGTTGCCATGACCAAATATTTCATCTTCATGACTGATGGTGATGTTCTTCGGCGCTACCGATCGCGAGGAGATGGGATTGATCACAGGGTCAAAGTAAAACGCGGGTAGACTAGGGTCTTCGGCGCGAACATAGACAACTTGAGGATAGGAGTACCAAGATAGTTTAACACTCCGTGGAAGCGAATTGTAAAGGAAGGGAAAGGCGACGCGATATTCCGTTCGAATAGGAGCGCGGAAGATAATGCGGTCGATTGCATTGAATTCGCCAAAATCTTCATCATTTGGATCCACGTCCTTGTACAATGGCTCAAACCGTGGCCCGCCAGGAATTGCCACATTGAGAGCCTTAGCTGTCAAAAAGCTGTTAAGGTCGAACATGTGGAAGTAATTTTTGTCGACAAGGTCACTTAGAAGCTGATGGCTTAAGCGGTATAGAGTTGCCATTTGTGGTAGTGTAAGATTCCACTCCTTATAGCTTGAACCGTTGACATGTGAGGTGTCAAGAAGCGGTCGATTTTCGTAGAACCATTCGAAAACAGCGCCATCTTCAACTTCATCTAACTCCATCTGTATAGGCTCAAGCGGTTCTACGTCCTCTATATTTTCCGACCATGACAACGGCGGCTCTTCATCGTCGAATGGCGGAAATCGCATCCTCTTAAAGTGCCTCCGATCACTTTTCTCTCTTCTCATGCATACCCACATGGTAGCCCACTGCGCATGGAAGACTGGCTCGATAACCCGTGGTATTTCGTTGACCAGAGTCAAACAACCATTGACGTGATAGAGCACCTTAACCTCCCTAGCTGACTCCCAAGGCATAGGCATGTTCTCCAGCAGCTTCATTACCGCATGAGGCATGTATTTTAGTGCACCGAGGTAACTGCGTTTATCGCTGCTGAACTTCTTTTGTGACACGTCCCCAATATCCTTCACAATCTTTCGCAAGTGCTCTGGTGGCATATCTGCTTTCTGAGTCTCCACAAATCCCCCCTTGCGCTTCTCTCCAAAGCGATTCCTGCGCGACTGGAGCCATTCCTTCTTCTTCTGAGCAAACTTCGCGATTTGAGGATCTTGAGGAGGTCGATAACCTGGGGGAGGAGGCGCTCCAGGAGGCGCACCCAGAGGCATCGACGAGGGAGCCGAAGATGCCCAGCCCGGTGGTGGAGGGGGAGGTAGAGAAGACATGGCGAAGTTTGTGATCTGGTGATTCAATGCAACTGCTCCCCACCCCTTCTCACCGCGGCCACTCGAGGGCAAGCTCGAAAAAGGCACGAGCCCTGACGGACGTCAGGTTGTCGCCGATACAAGGAAAGACTTGAAGAATTAAAGATCTCTTGCTCACTCCGAAACTTTGTGGAGGAGACGAAAGATGGAAAAGAGATAGAACGGGATAAACATGCATCGACTCGCAGATATTATTTTTCGCCTGACTTAAGAGCTAGTCTAAGATAGGTCTAGCGTTAAGCATTGGTGACTAACCGAACGCACAATCCAAATTCGAGAACAAATCCCAAAACTTCGGTGACGAGACCGCGATTCCTAGTAATCACTCTACAAAGTCACAATGGCCTCCACAAGATTGGTCTACGTAAGTAACTCAGATATCCAGATCATTCAAAAGAGCATTGCTGACCCTGATTCTGTTACAGCGACGGAGGAATCCGTAAGTCTCTCAGCACCTACTCTGTGCAATCGACCAATCCGACGTCGAAGTTGAAAGTATTTCTCTTCAGATATTGACTATTGTACCTCTTATAGATACAACACCAAATCGAACAAGGTCCGCGTGATCAAGACTCCTGGCGGCCAGCTTCGATATCTTCACATCAAAAAGAAGGGTTCTCCCCCAAAGTGCGGTGACTGCGGCATCAAGCTCCCAGGCGTAAGTGCTATACCCCTCTATTCGTACCTAGAGATTGGCTGCTGGGAAGGCATGGTGTCATACTAAAGTCTTCGGGGATCTCTCTGTCATCGAACTGGATCTATGTTTGGTCCATGTACACCGTGGAGGACTGCAATGCTTGGAGCCGTTCAGGAACAAGAAGATTTACAGGACGAGTTGGCTCATGAGAGATGCGGTATCGAGGTAGATTTGGTTGGACGCGCTGCAAGAGAAATAATAACAGGTTATGAGCGACTGCTAACTCTCCCTATTGAACAGATCCCAGCTCTACGTCCCCGCGAATACTCCCAAGTCTCACGCCCCAAGAAGACTGTTCAGCGCGCTTATGGTGGATCGAGATGTGCCAACTGTGTTCGAGACCGTATCGTACGGGCGTTCTTGATTGAGGAGCAGAAGATTGTGAAGAAGGTACTCAAGGAGACACAGCAGAAGGCTCGTTAAAGGAATCAAATCGGCTTTGCTATGGGGTTCAATATCTGGTTACGGTTGCATGAGGCAGCAGGAATTTGCTGTATGTAGCTACTTCTGCCTGAAACATAAACATAAACATCAAAGTTCTTGATGCTTTCATAAAGCAGTAACATCAGTTTGACACAAATGTGAAATAATGCAAGTCTTTACCATAATCCAATAGGAATCAACTTGGCAAGGGGAAGACACCAGCCATTCTTAAGCGATAGCCTTTAAAAACGACGTCAGCCTTGCGTCTGATAGACGAGGCGGACGTCGACCTTCATATACTAAGCACATATATGTATATAACAATTGAATCTCAGGAGCTCGAGCACTGCAGATAATGTCACCAGAGACCGAACCTCTCTTAGCCCATGATAGGCCATCCTCAATTCAGTCCGATGAGCAAGCCGCTGCCGAAGACGAAGCTCTTCATGGCACTCAACCGACGGGACACACGCCACGCAACAAGTATGGCTTTTGGCGTGAGCTTGGCCTATTTATATGGGCCATAGCAGCAACAGCAGCTGTAATTGTGCTTGCTGTTTACTCACATCACCAGCAGCAGACAACACCTGGCCCTAGCGAGAAAGGCAAACCGAGCGCAAAGCGGAATCTAATCTTCATGGTCTCGGATGGTATGGGCCCTGCAAGTTTATCAATGACAAGAAGCTTTCGGCAATACAGTAGTGGGCTGCCTATAGATGATGTGCTGGTTCTGGATCGTCATTTCATAGGGTCATCACGGACAAGGTCGTCGAGCAGTCTTGTCACTGATTCTGCAGCTGGTGCTACAGCATTCTCATGTGGAATAAAGAGCTATAATGGTGCCATTGCTATGCTTTCGGACTTCACGCCCTGTGGTACGGTTCTGGAAGCTGCTAAGAAGGCAGGTTATATGACTGGATTGGTGGTTACTACAGATATCACTGATGCAACACCCGCATGCTTCGCTTCGCATGCTTATTTCCGCGTTATGGAGGATAGTATTGCTGAACAAGAAGTTGGGGAGCATCCCCTTGGGCGGGTCGTGGATCTGATCCTCGGTGGCGGACGATGCCATTTCTTGCCAAACTCGACAGAAGGAAGCTGCAGATTAGATGATAAGGACATCACCAGACTAGCACAGGAGAAATTTGGATGGAACTACATCAGTGATAGAGCGGGATTTGATGGTCTCGAGCTTGGAAAGGCCGTTACATTGCCTTTGTTGGGATTATTTGCCGGGTCAGATATTCCCTTCGAAATCGATCGACGATCCATGCAAGATGTATATCCGTCGCTTGATGAGATGGCGCAGACTGCTATCAGAGCATTAGATGAAGCAACAAAAGATAGTGACAAAGGCTTTTTCCTGATGATTGAAGGCAGCAGGATTGACCATGCTGGGCATGGAAATGATCCTGCAGCCCAAGTTCATGATGTCTTGGCATACGATAAAGCATTTTCCACCGTGTTGAAATATCTTGATGAGAGCGAAACTGATGGCGTCGTGGTAAGTACCAGCGACCATGAAACTGGTGGTTTGGCCGTTGCTAGGCGTAGGTTGTGCTCTTCAATTCTCATGGGATATACAGCTAATGAAGTCAGAAATCCGCCCCACTTACCCCGATTATAAATGGCTACCGCAATTCCTAGTTAATGTCTCTCACTCATCGGACTATTTGGCATTACTCCTTTCGAAGCATATTGCATCCTATGAAGGCACCACAATAGCCGATAAGGACCTCAAGCAGTATATCAATGAGACCCTTGTGAAAGACGGCCTCGGAATATATGACGCAGAAGATGAAGAGATCCAGACTGTCCTTGATCATCCGGCAGAAGCAGACTATATCTTCGCCGACATGATCAGTCGTCGAGCACAAATCGGTTGGAGTACTCATGGCCACTCTGCAGTAGATGTCAATATATATGGCTCTGCTGGCTCAGAAGCTCTAAGAGGGAATCATGAGAATACTGATATTGGCATATTTCTTCGTGACTATCTAGACGTCGACTTGGACGCTATAACAAAAGAGCTGAGAGAGAAATTAAAGGATAGTAGTGTGGCTGCTCAAGATAGCCTAACGACTGAGAACATGAGAAAGTTTTCAAATCGGTACCACCATCTCGGACCGGACAACACCTTTCCAGCAATGGAAAATGGCTGGGGTTTCTCTCTTTCCCGTCCTTGATGGGAATTTCCCTCTTCATACTAGACTGGCCACAGCATGTATAAGGCGTCTTAATTATTAGTTCGATAATACTTATATGAGCAACTACAACATCCTTCGTATCTATAATGAAGACTGTCCTAAGCATGGGCGACAGTTTCATGCTTTCTATTGAACATTCAGCCTTATGTTTGAGATGAAGGAACCACTTTAACATCATTTAACCCCCACCCCTTCCTTCCACCCCAATGGTATCAACGCCGCCGCCACACTACCAACTCCCCTCTCAGTAGCCAGCAGATTGAACTGCGCACTTGCATTCCTAGTATCCTGAACATCAACCCTTATCCCCAAATTGTTAATGAACTTCTTCGTCGCCGAACTCAGCGGCGCCATTGACGGCCCCAACCCCAAAATCAACAAATCTGCAACCCAAAACATTAGCAAAACACTCCCACAGACCAATCGATCCTCAACACAACCCCAGATGGCCCATATCACTCCAAGGAAAAAAGAACCACAAACCAGGCTTCGGCCACACAACCTCCAACAAACCCCACGCCTCATCTTCAACCTCCCACTGCCCCTTCGCATTCAACAACCTCTTGCCGCCGTTCTTACCCTTTCCCGTTCCTGCATCCCAAGGCCGCCACCCAAACGCCTCTCCACCAACAAGCAACACCCCTGCCCCAGATGTGATCTTCAACCCGTTATTCAAATGGAACCCATCCCACAGACAAGCGTCTATCGCTGTGCTCGGCATGGGCGTCCCGCCTAGCACATCGAGGTTTGAGAAGTCCGTTTGTGTGGTCTCGGTGCTGGCGGGGCCGCGGTCGTGGGTTTTGGGAAGTGGGGAGGAGAGTGCGGGTGCTGGGGAGGCGTGGATTTGCCGGCGGGAGGGGGGGAAGTGCTGGGTTTTCCTTGGGCTGGATAATGCGCTAAGTGTTCGAGGGAAGAGATGGAATTGGCACGCGTGGCAGGTTGGTGTTGGGGTGAGGATTGACGCCGTTATTTCGTGGATGGTAGGCCGCTTGGGAAGCTGAGAGGTTAGGGGACGAAGGGGTGGCATTGTGATTGTGGAGCTTCAGATGATTTCGTTAAGCTGTAGATACCTGGTTTTTAGGTGCTATGAGATGCTGCAAAGCTTAATTGGAGATTGCTGAGCTTGAGGAATTGGTAGTTCGTTGCTGGAACAGAGCAGTTTTAGGCGACTTTCTTCCACACTGGAACGTCATCGATACAGTAATTATTCGTTAGCGGCAATCTTCAACTCGGGTTTTATAGCCGATCACGGACTTGTGTATACTAAGCTCCACTGATGTAAAAACCTGAAGCATACTCTGCTTTTTTATATATCACTTTGTTGGATCATAACAAGGAGGTTCACAATGTAAAGTGAATTCTCTACCTGCAGCCTTACCGGGGAAACTAGCAGCGCTTTCTTAAAGTCTTTGATGAACCTCTATAGTACTCATCTGCAAAGTCTGGAAAAGAGAAAGCAAGGAGATATCTGTGTTCCATCTGGGCTTTCCATCGGTTCAATTTTCTTGATGCTATCACACTTCCACCTTCCACCTCTCTGACCAATAAAATGTAGGAGTAGGCAATCGCTGCTTGTACGAAACATTGGACAAATGAAGTCGCACCAGGCTGTAATAGGCCACGACTGAACTATTCACCAGCTGTTTTCATCAGCTGGTTCTTTCATCATCTCCTCGCGTTTCTTCTCCTGCTTAGTCCAGTACGCAACATTTGCTTTAGCTACCTGCGCCTCGAACCCTTCCGTTGCTTCTCCAAAGCATGCAGCAGCAGCAATATAACGAATGGTATGATCCTGGTGTCTTCCTGCCGTATCAACAAAGCCGCCGGTGATTTGGTCAACTGCAGCTTTGTACTCGTTGCTCTCACGGATCTGACATTTGATTGCTTGTGATTCAGCATGTTGGATAAGAGCTGTTGCTGATTGGTATTGGCGCAAGCAAGCTGGGCAGCGGAGCTTCGCATCCATGTGGGCTGGTGATTTCAAGTGTTGGATCAGGCCTTGTCTATGGTTCTGGAGTTTCCTGTAACGACCTGTTTAGCAAAGAGCACTAAAACAAAGACCTTGTAGGTGGGATTGTACTTACTTGCACCCTGGCCAAGGGCATCGATACTTCTGAGTGATAGGATTGTAGTACTGTCTGAAATCGAATTCAGGACTGTCGGGATCCCACGGGTGAAATTCCTCCTTCTGAGTCGATGGGTTCATAGCCACAGCCGCGAGAGGTTTCTGTGGCGAATCCGTCGGCTTGGCTGGGAGATGTGGAAACAACTCCTTCTGCAAATGCCATGCTAAATTCTCCTGATTCAGTTTGGCTGGCAAACCGGTGAGAAGATTGGAGTCCTTGGAGCCGCCGTCCTTGAAATCCTGCAGCGGCAAGGCAGGGAAATCTTTTTCAAGCTTGGCAGACGCATCATCCACATCCCACATATCCCAGCTGCTCTGCATTGGGCCATTGTCTTCGAATGCTAGAGAACCGCCACCAAAGGTAGACGTATCTGCAGGTGCGTATGCTAGGATACCATTTCCAACCTTCTTTTCTTTGATTGCCTTCTCTCTCTTAGCTCTTCGAGCCTCTAATAGGGACTTGTGGATGACCGGGCACTGCTTCTGCTCAATGTGGCTTATGTAGCTTCCTACACGGACGAATGCCAGCCCGCAGCCTGCACACTTCAAGTTTTGTTCTGCTGCATGATACTGAGGGAAGTTGGTCTCACCTTTCTCTTGTTGATGTCTCAAGTGGGTTGACGTACCTGGTGCTGATGACGGCTACACCCATCAGCAGTTTTGAAGTCCTGGCCGCAGAAGAGGCAGGAAATATGCTTCTTGCTTTGAATCTTATGCAAGAGGAACGTTTCCCAATTAGGAAAGAACTTCTGACAAATTTTGCAGTATTCCCTCTGATCCGGAGCTACAGCCATCTCGCTCATGGACAAGTGAGTTTATTCGGCTTGATCTTGTGAGTTTCGGACCTTAGAAGTGTGATTCGAAGGAGATTGTATTATGAATGAAATAAATGGAAATTAGTTGATGGCTTCCATCCATAGAATATAAGGCAGGGGTAGTATGATGAAGAGATGCCAAGATTTGTGTCTTGAATTGTTGTTTTTGTTGTTTTGAGAAGTGAGATGTTGTTCTGGGTGATGGTAAAATCCGTCCGTCTACTTCAGTTTTGCCCAGGTCACTTAAATATTCGAAGCATGTGGTAGTACTGAAGGTAGAAGAGATTGTTCTGAACACTCCCTCGTTCGTTAAGAGATCAAAATCGACCTTCCAGCTTTGGGCCCGAGGAGTGGAGTAGAATAAGTCAAGATGGTAACAGAATAGCCCCTAAATCCTCCTAAAATGTACTTCCAAAGCTCATAAAATATATTTGACGGTATCACTTCATGAGGTTTTGGGGAAAGCTTCTACTATTCGCAATTCTATTATGGCACGAAAATTATCACGAGGAACAGCAAATCCCATACTAAACATGACTCATGCGCAATTAACAATAATTCGAGTACTCTCTTTCTGAAGATCGAAGTTACTTTAACAGGTGGGGACTGATTACAGGATCAGAGTACCGCAAATGCTCAAATGCTCGTGGTTCGAGCTGCAGTAGGGCTAATAATAGGACCTAGGCGAACTTTTTGAAACCCTTTACATCGAGTTCCCTCGTGAACAGGAACGTCCTTGCCTTTTGTCAAGGATACATATAGAAGGTGATTCTGGGGCTGCGGGACGTCTTTGAAGGCGTAAAATCAGGGCACAGCCGGAAAGACTTTGGCTGAAAGGGGCTCGGAACGACGGTTTCGCCGAAGCCGAAACGTTAACATTGCGGCTGATGCTCGTGTATTACGTAGTTCCTTTGGCTTCTTCCAAAACGATGTCGAAGCAAAACTTATGATACAAGACCTCTGATGGCCACTCTAGCAACTCCGAGTCCACCTCGTTCACCTTCCAGAATGCCTCGAAGATGGGTGAGAAAGTGCGAACGATACTGTTGCGTTGGCGTAACCTATTTCCCACTAGTCTTCGTATATAGTATAACGACATGGGCGGTATGGGTAGAAGCGACTATTGGGTTTAAACCATCCAAGAGTCCTTTCATAGGTGAGTCTCGAGCGGACTTGAGTTTGTGTGCCATACTGACCGTCTCGCAGGCAAAGGAACTTCGTTAGTCGGCATTACTCTGTACATCCTCCTGAACTGGTCCTATACAGTAGCTGTCTTCACGAGTCCTGGATCTACAACAGAGAGTCAAGGTGGCTACAACTCCCTCCCTACCCATAATCCTCCGGTAGCGACGTCCTTCACTGTCAAATCGACAGGCGAGCTGCGATTCTGCAAGAAATGTCAGGCTCGAAAACCGGATCGCGCGCACCACTGCTCAACATGCCGGAAGTGTGTTTTGAAGATGGACCACCACTGTCCATGGTTGGCTACCTGCGTGGGTTTACGGAATTACAAACCATTTATGCTATTTCTGATCTACACAACAATTTTCTGCTTTTTCTGCTTCGCCCTGTCAGCGACCTGGGTATGGTCCGAGATTCTAAGCGACGGGCAGTACACAGAGACTCTCATGCCAGTTAATTATGTCATGCTTTGCGTAATTTCTGGCATTATTGGGTTGGTCCTGGCCGGCTTTACGGGGTGGCATATAATGTTGGCTTCGAGAGGTCAGACCACTATTGAGTGTTTGGAGAAGACACGATACTTATCGCCACTACGGAAGTCTATACAACAGCAGCACATCATCGAGAATCGGGGCGAGGGAAATAGTGCGCCAAGCTACGGACAGCAATTACGGGATATACACATGAATGCCCTCCCAGGGGTGACACGACCTGAAGAAGGCGAGATCGGGATTGGAAGCAACGAGTTTGGCAAAACAGTCAACCAAACCTACGACAATCGAGAGAGGGCACGTGCTCGGCAGAGATATGAGGAGTATCTAGACGAGCAGGATTCTGAGAAGCTGCCAAATGCATTCGACCTAGGATGGCGCAAGAACCTGCTACACATCTTGGGCGAGAAGCCTTTATTATGGTTCTTCCCTATTTGTAATACTACAGGCGATGGCTGGAGCTGGGAGCCAAGTCCAAAATGGGTTGCGGCAAGAGATAGAATAAGACAGGATCGAGAAAGGCAACGAGAGCGGGAACGAGCTGCAGGATGGGGCGGAGAATCATCCTTTGATGGACGAAACCCAGTGCCGACGCCAGCACATGCGGGCGCTGGACGGCATTATTTAGACTTACCTACGACTTCTATGGGAAGCCGGTCACCATCGAAGGCAGATAGGATACTTGGGCGCGATCCATCTCAGTATGCTGACGGTCAAGATGCAAGAAGTCAGGGCGGCATGCCAATGCAGAACCTCCGACGGCATCACAATGACTTGGAAGACGATGATGACTACGATAGCAGCAGTGATGAACAGGAAACTGAACAGAAGAAGTTAAATGGACGCCCGGCCATGGGATGGTCAGCGCAGAGGTTAGTTGGTCCCGCTAGTGGGCTATTGGGAAAAGCGCCAAGTACGAGTAATGGGAAATGGAATTCCTTAGATGGCAATGCCGATGATGGCGTGGACTAAGAACTTAAATGGTTGCAAGCATAAAACATTATATGGCGTTTTCGAGGGTTGCATACTGTATAATATGTTCTGAAGCCAACGCTGGATATCTTCGCTGCTGTGTCCAGCAATCAAACAATTGTTCACGAAACCATCACATAGCTTCTAGGTCTCACAAGGCATTGATAATCCTCACACTTTGCAACTCGAGGTCTCCATAGACCGAGAAGTGTTTAATCGAAGAAAGAATATCCAAAGGGAAAGAGAGGCCTACTTAATAATACGGTAACGATAGCCTGATCTCAAGTACTTCTCTTTCTGCTCTTCCGTTAAATAATTTTGGATTGTCACTGCAGCACTCTCGAAAGTCAAATCTGATATGTTAGCGGAGTTCGATCAGTCGATAAAGTGGCATGCTCACCAAATAAAGAAAGAGTCACTATATATGATCAAGGCGTGGGTGGAAGAGACTCCTACAGGCCCTTCGAGGAGGACGATCTATGGAAAGAGTGTCAGAGGAATCGACTGGGCTTTGCTATAATGACTTGTTTGCTCGGAGCTACTCCCATCAGTGCTCAGCTACTGGAAGATTTTCTTACAATGCAATCATAGGATACAGCTAGCTCGGTAGAAAATAAGTTCTCGAAAAGCTCTTCGTCCCGGAGAAGGTCAAGGCTTCGCGTCTGAAGCCATCCCCTCCGCCTTTACATGGGCCCCATGAAATCCTAGCCCAATCACACGCTCGCAATCTACCCTCCTCAACTCCTTCAAATCCCTCGCATCTAGACAAAGCAAGTAGCTCGTCCCCTTAAAGCCATCCAGGACCACAATAAGCAGCACGCCATCGTCTTCCGCGCTGCCATTGGGGTCCGAGACGAAGATCGCTTCGCCGAGCGTATGGCCTCTAGGGTTGTCCCAGAATATGGCCGTTTGGGTCAAGGTGTCAGCTTTGGAGATGCCGTCGAAGAAGGTGGAGAGGCCGCGGTCAACGATGGTGTAAATGTAGCGGTTGGGCTTGGTAGCGTAGCATTGTTGGGATTTCGCCGATGAGGGAACTGGGCATGGTCATTAGGAGTTCGGCTTGTGCGAGAGAAGGGCGCGGAAGTAGATGGTCGTTGGTGAGTGAATGTTGGCGGATATTTCATAGCGCGTATCGTGGAGGCGAGGATGGGCTTTTTTGCCTCTTTCATGGAAAGGGGTCGCTGCATCCCGCACGCTCGACATCAGACTTGATTAGTAGAACCTGTGGATGATGTCGAGATTTGGGTATTCGAGGAGGTCACAAATGATGTCTTCGCATCCTGCCGGGTTGGGTTGTTGCTATGCATTGACTGTATGGAAGCAAAATGCGGTCTCTGTGACAAGACCACGTCTATGCCATAGATCAGCGGCAAGCCATCGAACTTTCTGAGTCGGATCAAATGGACAAATAGCATCTAGAATGTTCTTCTCCCACAAGACTCTCATGCCGCATGCCGCGATATAGGACGCCCATATGCATAATATCACAAAATCCTCAGTAAAGAAGAATGAGGGGATATATGCAGGAAACGTATTTGGACTGTGACTGTCGCAAGAATGTCTGTTGTTCCAGAAGTGGCATTGACTCTAAAGGCACGATATGTGGTATACCGACTGAACTCTAACTTGTAATTAAAAGCGTCGCCAGTTTGCAGATCAGTCGTCGAATGCGCACACGACATAAGTCCCTTGAGCAAAAGATAGAGAATACTCTGGTGTGCAATTCCTATCGGCTCCAGAGTTTCGAGGTCCTTGACCATGCTGAAGTCACTTTCAATGATCAAAGTGGTACGATTCTTTCCTGAACATTTTCTCGAAATGGAGCGTATACATACTGAGACGTTGGTAGTATCTGGACGATATGGTTCTGTTGGTGCGAAAGCAGAAAACAACTTGTCCAAAAAGCCTTTGCATGGATCAAACTCCTGGGCGAAGATGTACGTATAGAAATCGCCAGCCTTCCTTATTTTTACAACCAAGCCGACAACTTGACTACGAGAACTGTAGAGGATCTGCACCGGTCAAGTCGATGTTGGAATGATTTGGAATCGGTGAGTCTGGGAGAATCCGCCAAACCAGTGACTAAGACTGTAAGTTCCGCTTGGAGTGTCTTCGACTCGGAATGCATAGGGTCCAGTCCGATAGAGTAGGCCTGCTGCGTACGAGGGCATTATTCCAATCACGCAGAGTTCTTTCGCGTTATGTTCCTCGAGGGGACTTTGAAACTTTAAGAAGGTAACAGGTGTATATTCTGAAATATGTAACTCTTACCCTAATATCATTCGGCCACTTTCTTCTCTTATCTCCCCGGCCAGAGAAGAGTCTCCTATATCCGCTCTTTGAAGGCTATCTTTCTCAAAAATCGATACTTTTTACACCATACTTGTCGACTGCAGTCATTGTATTCTTGACTTAGTGGATCGAGTTTGATTAGAAAATGGGGACCCCATAGTATCAGGTTGTATCTCGGGAACATTTTTAATGGGTAGTCAAAATGTAACGGAAGAGGAGATGGGGGTTCTCTAAAGGCGATGCTTCAATTGATCGGCAGTAATGTGGTCGATTTGGAATCCCATATTGTCTGAATAGTGAATCCTTGTCACGAAGGTGTAGCAGTGTACAAGATACGTGTCCAGAAAAGTGCCATTCGCCGGGTCGCCCACAGGGTTGAACTAGAATAGGTCTTATGGTTCCGCAGCGTCTCCTGTCAAGCGGGGTTTAGTGCAGGTATGGCCATCTGGATCCCATATCTGCGAAGATCAATGCCTTCTCGGGGGCGGGACAGATTCTATGCTGACACGAGTAAATTGGAGGTCTGTGAGCGGCGCAATATATCGTCACCAGAACAAAATGCCGAAATATGTCAGACTTGTGCACATTGCATCTCAACCCGCGAAACCGGCAATGTGATCTGTCATACTCCTGCTGGGAGGATGAAGGTGTGCTGTAATGGGTCAACATTCATTAATCTTGATCCGAGGAACCTAGTCCTGCGCTATGACAGAAACAGTGTAACACAAAGTTGAATGTATAAAAAACGAACCAGTTGCTCTGATATCCATAGCCACAATGCGGAACCCAAATTCTCAACTTCAATTATTTTCTATCCAAGCCCGTGGGTGAAAAACGACTCTATAAGCCAAGATGACTGTCAAGTCTGAACTATCCGTGCCAATTCCAGAAATCGATCTCCCTTCCTTTCTCCTTAACAATATACCAGACCAACATTCTCATGCGACGATGCAAAAATTTATATAGTCCTTTCTCTACTCCGCCGAGCAGCCCGAAGCAATAAGTCTATCTTTGATTCAATTCAGACGCTTGGTGAATGTTTCGCAGCAGGACTCCAGAGTGCAGGTCTTCAGATAGGAGACCACTTAATACCCATATCGCCAAATTATATTTACACGATGATTGGGACCGTAGCCGCAGGTAGAGTAGTCTGCACTTCCTAGCCCAATTTCTCGGTCCGCGAATATGAAGATCAGACCAGGCGGGATGAACCTAAGTTCCTGACTGTCTGTGATGAAGAACCCTTGAGGTCTAAAGTGCTTGCAGCATGGCAGGCTACGGCTGGCGACCGAATAAATGTCTGGCTTTTTGACCAATTTCTCTCTGCAAAGGGGAGAAAATTGAAGCCCTCAAGTAATAACGATATAAAGGAAGTTCAGGATTTCTGGACTGAGCTGCTAGACGTGAAGAGAGGTTCTATCTTTCAATGGAAGCTACTCAATACGGAGAAGGAGTGTCAGAAGCCATGTCAGATAATATATATATCTCGGGTACGACAGGTCTCCGCAAGTGTGCTTTGATATCTCGCAGAAATCTGGTGGCAGCTTTTACTGGGACTTCGTACCACATTCAGGCCGACGCAATAAAACATGTCCAATCCAAAGAGTGCAAACAGCTTCCAGATAAACCCCGGAGGATACTGCATACTATATCTATAGCGCGCGGCTTTGGCACTGCTCTCCCCCCCGCGACAACGTAGGTCCGGCAACATCGAAGTCTTGAGGTATACTTTATGAGTAGGCCTAGCAGCGATATGGAGCCATACTTGAACTGTCTGGAGAAGCTGAAAATTACGAAGGTGTCTTGTGCGCCATTCACAATGATTAAGATATTTGCGAGCCACAGGACAAAGAGTGGGCGCAGATATGATTTCTCCTCCCTGAGCTCCATTACCTAACAGGTGCGCCATCTTCTCAAAGCACCTCGGATGGAGCTCACCACTTTTTAGTGGGGAATGGTGCGCTCGGGATCACAGAGGTTGGGTCTATCGTCTCCAATTGGCGGATGGCAGACCTTCCTGACTGGACAGAAGGATATCAAGGCAGATTGGAGCCGAACTTCAAAGCCAAGGTCATGACATATGAAAGTGAGGACGGTAATAGCGTACAAGAAGTGGAGCCACATTAGCCAGGCGAACTCTGGGTGAAATCTCTATCTTGTATCCAGGGCTATTATATGAATCCGGAAGCAACCAAGGAACAGTTCACGAACGATAGCTGGTATAAGACTGGTGACGTTGAGTTCTTCCACGGCGATAAACTGTATCTCCTGGATAGAAAGAGGATGCAGGGCTTCTCAACGCGTAAAACAATCAAGTTTAACAAGCTTAGGATATCCTCGAAACGCCGGACAATATTCCGCCTTCAGACATCGAGTCTTACTCCAACACCCCTACATTTTTGACGCAGGGGTTGTAGGCATCTACGAGCCAAGCAAAGAACTTCAACTCGTACACGCGTATGTGGTCAAACATCCTTTAGCCACAATTTCGTAGGGAGACATCAGCCAATGGATGGAGAAGGGGAAAGAGACTTCAGAGACATCGAACTTAACAGCCGGAGTCGAATTTGTCCAGGAGCTCCCAAGGAACGAGGTGAGTGAGGAACCTACCTAGGCATCTCGGAATCCTCCTATAGCATTCAGATGGCTAACATAAACGGCGGAAAAGGCCGGGAAACTTCTGCGGCAGAAGCTCCAGGAGAGGGTGATGAAGACCTTCAACGAGAGCAGATTGTCCGACCTGACATTGACGAGCGCAAGGATAATGAGTCTTTAAGATTACATATAATGGCAAGCAACTGTTGAGGCTGTTTGTGAAAAGCAAGGAATAAGCAACCATAGGCAAAATTGATTTATAAAGAGCTTGCGCAATGTTCGTGCCAAAGTAGCAGGCGGTGTAGCGAGGTACATGGAGCTGCATCCAATGATGTCAGCACGTTCAGCACGCCGCTCCCACCGTTGGGCCTCGTGAAACGCTGGTAGACAAGAAAATACCTGAACCCAAATGAATAGGCGTCGCAGGGCTGCGTCCATGCACACCTTGCCCTTCATGTTCCGGTCCGTAGGCCCAAACTTCCTGGAGGCCACGTCGCAGGCTGTTGCCCAGGAAATGCGGTTGATCCCGAGACACTGGGTTTAACAACCGGGCGTGCAGCTTCTTTCCAGAGAACGCCCAGCAGGGCGCAACTGGAGGCGTCATTGGCTCTACAGCCTCATGAAATTAGAGCCTGGGTAGACAAACTCCGCCGCCATTCCTTGTCGAAAACGTAAAAAGGATGACAGACCTCTCGATCGCCTTGTCCTGCATCTCCCTATTCTACCTTGTTGACTCTGTCCACGCCTTATCAGAGTTTCTATGTAGAAGTCCTTGGCAGATCTCGATATCCTTTTCCAGGTTGGCATCGGGAGGTCAAGTTACGATAGACGTTATCTGGCAGTTTCTACTCCGGACTGCACACGGAAACCTAAGTTTTTGGGAGATGGTCCAGATTACGGCACTTTGTGGGGCCATCCCGGGAGTGTGGTATCTCCGGCGCCAATTGCGGAGAAAGGAGAGCTTCACGCCGTCGTGGAAATCAACCTCCAAGCTCAACAAAGGCGTCGCCGTGAACGAGGATGATGCAGGTGGTAAGATCACCTAATGACCCAATTCGTAGTTCCTGCCCGCTAATGAATTATAGATGGCGATCCATCACTACTTAAAAAACACTCCGAATTCAAATCATACACAACGAGCCAATTCACGTATCCCTCTGTAAGGGTTTTTTTTCGACGGCATCCTCAAGCAGATAAGTTGCCAACTACGCCAGCACCATTACCCCTTCTCGTCTTCATACATGGTCTTGGAGGATGTGCGGCACAATTCAATCCATTGCTGACAAGTCTGGTCAACCTCTCATCATGTCTTGCAATTGATTTGCCAGGATGCGGCCTTTCATCCTTTGATCTAACATCATGGGACGCTTATAAAGTGGAGGCTTTAGTAGAGCTGCTCGCTGTAATAATTGAGGATTACAGAGAGAAGGCCGCTGGACAAGGAGTAGTTCTGATTGGGCACAGCATGGGGTGCTCTCTCGCTGCATTACTCGCCTCACGTACTTCAGGGCAGCCTACTCCGGTTACCGACCATGTCATGGGGTTAGTAGCTATATGTCCTCGGGCCGAGCCGCCAAATGAGAAGGAGGTAGCAATGTATCGAAAGCTTCTTATGATTCCTGGGCCAATCTTTGACTTATGGCGCCGATGGGACAAACGAGGTGGCATAAACAGCGCCAGTGTCACGCGCTTTGTTAGGGCAGATGCCGATATTGAAACTAAGAAACTACAACTGCGCTTTAACGATCAAAGCCGGACGCCTGTATGGAGACGGATGGCATTAGGGAGTCTCCCAAAATATCACGATCATTTACCAAAAGGCGGATTGCCTGGCAAGGATGTATGGGCAGGCTTGGAGGTCCCCGTTCTTTTGGTGGCTGGCGAGTCGGATAATATTACTAGTCCGCGCGAACTGGAGAAGATTGCAGCATTCCTTGGCAAGTCTCATCCAGTTCAGACTGAGCTGGATGCTCAAGCCGAACCGATTATTTATTCAGCTGCTCCTGTTGATCTGTCGAGCGCGATTCAGCCCAAACCAGCCAAGAGACAGGTAGACTCTCTCCAAGACGAAGATTTTGTGGAGAAGGAACCCCTAGAGGACGCTGAGAATCCGCATGAAGATCCTTCGACCCCTCGTGAAGAGCTCTCTACCATACCTTCACAACCCTTACACCCTAGGAAAATTCTGAAGACGATCATACTGCCAGCACCGGCATCCCATGCGCTATTGTACATGCCATCGACTGTTAGGACGCTAGCCGGACTTATATCAGACTTTCTCTGCTCACAAGTCTCCCCACGTCTGTCGCTGGGCTGGCAATTACAGTTCCTCTCCACATCTGGGAAATGGGATGTCAAGAATCTCGCAAAGTGGCAAGCTGTTGCGCCGGTCTCCGAGCCCATCACCGATATATTTCGTGCCTTGAAAACTCTACGTGAGGTGGACGACACTCATTGCCCGGATGTCTTCGTGAAAGAATGGGGAAACCAAATTAAAGACATCATAGACATTAGCCACGAGAGCCCTGTTTACGATCCGCGAGGTCTTGAAAAAGGCGGCACACATTACCATAAGCTACCGACTGTAAGTAAGATTCCTCCAACGGGCTCAGAAGTACAAGAGTTCATCGCTCTTGTCGATCGTCTTCGCCAAGAGCAGAAGACTCGAGCATCCCAAGAGAAATGGGGACCAGAGTATTATATTGGCGTTCATTGTCACTACGGTTTCAACCGAACCGGTTATTTCATTGTATGTTACTTGGTTGAGCGCTGCGGCTATTCAGTGCAAGGCGCTTTAGATGAGTTTGCAAAGAAACGGCCAAAAGGAATCAAGCATGCGCATTTCATGGATCAATTGTTTGTAAGATACTGTATTGGACTAAAAAGGGCGCCTACGCTGTAGAATAGTACCTGCTTCATTTTGGGTTAGCGACGGCGTTCATAGATTGCTGGTCAATGAAGTCTTCGCGGACGCATAAGGCGGTAGAGAGGCTTAGTTACGAGCTCATACATTTCTAAAGTATACGAATAAAAGAATTTACATAATCTGAGGACTTGAAAAAGTTGCCAATACGAAGGTCTCTCTCAAAAGTAATGGAACCGCACTAGTAAAGCCACTATTGGCATAGTGATGACCTTTGCTAAAATTTAGGGGACGCATCACTAAATTAGGGCTTTATCGCTAAAATTCCAGCTTCCCCCGCTAGCGCAATTCCATAGAAGAAACTGTGACAAAATTCGCGACCTTGCCTAAAGCGTGTTAGCGTGCCCTCGCCTAACAAAGAGCGCACAACTCCCACTGCGCGATGAATTTCGTGGGAACTTTTCGCAAGAACCAACTTCAGCGACACAGCCCTCACGAACGTCTCAAACTACCACAACCATGGCTGGTGGTGTTTCTGTTCGCGATGTTGACGTAGGTACCCATCAAATGCGAGGCTGAAGCCAGAGGAGCAGTCTCGGAAGCCGATTGAATCGGCAGAGACACTGCGAATCGAAGGCCTTTTAAACAATCACTATGAGCAGGCGCGAGGGAGTCGGAATGACTTCTGATGACGGAATGATGCTGATTCGATGGGTTTAATTGCAGGCGCAAAAATTCATCCACGCATACGCTGCTTTCTTGAAGAGACAAGGAAAGCTTCCTATTCCCGGTATGGCCTCCCCAACCCTTCCTATGTTATCATGTCCTTGCAGTCATTATCCATTACTCTGAGCCTTTGTGATCCCATTTCATCAACTATAATTCTTAATCACTGACACATTCTTCCCATCAGGTTGGGTCGACACCGTCAAGACGGGCCCTGCTAAGGAACTTCCCCCTCAATCCATCGATTGGTTCTACGTACGCGCCGCTTCCATCGCCCGTCACGTCTATCTCCGCAAAACCGTCGGTGTCGGCCGTCTTCGGAAAGTTCATGGCTCAACTCGCAACCGTGGCTCCCGACCCTCTCACCATGTCGACGCTTCTGGCAGTGTTGACCGCAAGGTCATGCAAGCGTTGGAGAAGATTGGTGTACTAGAGCAGGATGAGGAGAAGGGTGGCCGGAGGATCACACAGAGTGGACAGCGGGATTTGGATCGTAAGTTTAGATCTTCTAACCTTTTTGATCATGTTGAGAAGAGAAAGCTAACATTTGGCTCAGGTATTGCACAAACCACCATTGAGGCAGAGGAGGGTGATGATGAGGAATAGAGTCGCGACTTAAACTATGTCTCGGTTGATCATGGGCTAGGGTTTGATTGCATTAAAGCATAGGGCTTATATGGAGTCTTCAAAATCAGTCACTGCTTCTTAAAGCTGATATTTCTGCTAGCTTTCTGTTTTCTCATGCCAACCAGAACAAAATGGTTGAAAATCTTGTGAGACCCAGGAGTAGAGTCATGCTTCTATATCTACTAGGCGTTGTTTCACTCTCGAATAGGCAAGTAATCTTGACTACTTCCCAGAACAGCTTTGGCGAGCACCTTGTCTTCTCTCGCTTCAACTCTCTTTAATTCATCCTCATCATCTTCTACCAATCACTTTTATGCCTCGTATCTATCCACCCTCCCCATAATCGTGTTTCTCTCTATCTACATGTTCAAACGAACTAGAGTGGATATTTGTCACAATAAGGCCAATGCCTCAGCTATCGATCAGAAGCTCTCCGTCAATATGGGAGAACCAGCCTAGTATTGTATCAGTATTTTAAGAGACAACTACTTGCATTCTCTTTATCTCCGCCACAGAAGAGGCATCTTAGTAGATGTCTTCCAACTGAAATGAGGCCCCGACAAATCAGACGGACAGAATAAGAGATGACAGTGGGCAGATTTCGCTGGAGGGCCATGAGGTGAACTCAGGTCAATCACGATGGTCAGAGGTCGGATTTCACTTTCCCTTTTCAAAGTTTCACCTCGAGTTTTAGCACTATCATGCCCTCAATCTCCTTCCTACCACACTTTCCTCTACTCCTCCCATGTCCTTATACTTCGCTCCACCTTCCCACTAAAGTTTCCGATCCACCTTCGCCCTCACACTTTTTACGCTCTTCACTCTCGTTGTCATTATCACACTCTATGTTGAGAGAGTGATCTCACTGTCTTTACAGCCTTTTTTCGTTTTACCCTCTCCAACTTGAGGGCCTTCTTAGACGCCAACTATTCAACTCTTTCACCTTTCACTTTGGCCTCTAGCTCTGATTTTAGGGAGAGAGTTGAACGTGTAAGTGAGTATTATCAATCTCTCCTTAACATTTACTGA
>Ga0335072_10004053_pt1 | contig 21861 bp, 20 predicted proteins | sample Lox_Sample_21_FD_206725 | JGI IMG/M metagenome (GOLD analysis project Ga0335072, IMG submission 206725) | Soil microbial communities from Loxahatchee National Wildlife Refuge, Florida, United States - Lox_Sample_2.1 | ecosystem: Environmental > Terrestrial > Soil > Wetlands | place: USA...
GATTTTGTTCTCGCACCGGCGGTGGATATCAGAACGCACGGGAGCCAGCACGCATGACCGTGCCGTTGCGCAATCCGGCCACAACCGAAGGCTGGAGCAAGCAAAACGACACACCCGCTGTCGTGTGGTTGCAACGCGTGCTCATGGTTGGCATGGTGTGGCTGATTGTCGGCATGGCCGTGATGCCGGCCGGCATTTCTTATAACCCGAGCAAGGCGTATCAAATCGTTTTGGCGTTGACGATGTGGTTGCCGACGCTGGCGCTGATCGCGATGCGTCCCGGGCGCGTGGTCGAGCTATGCAAGATGCCTGCGATGCCCTGGGTGATCGCTTTGCTGGCGTGGGGTTGCCTGTCGCTGGCGTGGAGCCATGCGCCCCATCGCGGCGACGAAGCGGCGCGCGATGTCAGCATATTTTTGTTTCTGGTCGCTTGTCAGTGGGTTTTCGGCCGCCATCCGCAGCGCACGCGCTGGTTGTTGATCGGCTGCGGGTTGGCGCTTGCGGTCGTGTCGGTGTACGACATGATCCAATTCGCGTTGCATCCGCCCACCGACGATCGCCTGATCGGCATCGGGGTGATGGCCAATGCCAATCTTGCGGCAGCCGGCATGGGTGCGGCGTTGATCTGGTTGTGGCCGTGGCATGCGGAGGGTTGGCGCTGGGTGAGCGTGAAATGGCTGGCGATCAGTGCGCTGGCGCTGTTCATCCTGCTTACCTTCACGCGCAGCGCCTGGGCGGCATTGTTCGGATCGCTGGTGGTGATGGTGCTGTGCCGTGGCGGTCGGCGTCGGTGGCTTTATGCGGGCGTCATTTGCGTGCTCGGCGTATTGGGCGTTGTCGCCGGATTCCACGTCTTGATGGCGCGCGGTTGGTCGCTGCGACCGGAAATCTTTTCAAAGTCGCTGGATATGTTCCTGCAACATCCGCTGCGTGGCTTGGGGCAAGGCACGGCGTTCACCATTCAGGCCGGCAACGAAACCCTCGATCACGCGCACAACATGTTCGCGCAGCTTGCCATCGAACTGGGTTTGCCGGCTTTTCTTTTGTGGGCGGGGATTTGGCTTGCACTGGGTTGGCGCGCGTGGCGTCACCGGCGTCAAACGCTTGGCCTGATGGTGCTCGGGTTGTGGGTGTTCGGTGCGATCGCGGTGGAATTCGATCTGCCGCATCTGTTGGATAGTCCGCGTCCGGGCTGGTTGATCACCTGGCTGCCGTTGGCGCTCAGCTTTACCTTCGCGCGGCAAACCGCGTCAGAGCCCGCGCGCACGGCATGAACGTTTCGCTGATCATCATCACCTACAACTGGCCGACGGCCTTGGCGCGCGTGCTGGAAAGCGTCGCCACGCAGACGCGCCTTCCCGACGAGGTGTTGATTGCCGACGATGGCTCGGGCCCGGAAACCGCCGGCGTGATCGCACGCGCGAGCGAACATTTTCCGGTGTCGTTGCGCCATATCTGGCAGGAAGACCTGGGTTTTCGCGCCGCCCGCGCGCGCAATCGCGGCATCGCCGCGAGCAAGGGCAACTACATTGTGCTGCTGGACGGGGACATGCTGATGCATCCCCGTTTCATCGCCGATCACTTGATGCTGGCCGAACCCGGTTATTTCTTGCAGGGCGGCCGCCTCAAGGCGAACGCCGCGGAAAGCCAGCGGCTGCTCGCGGGTGGCAAGCCGGTGTATGCGCCCTGGGTAAACGCCAACTTCCACGAGTTCGACGGCACGCGCCGGCTCTATGCCTTTCGTCAGCCGCTGCTGGCGCGCTGGAAGGCGCACTCGCGCAACGGCGGCCGCGTGATGAGTTGCAACATGAGCTTCTGGCGCGAAGACCTGCTGCGCGTCAACGGGTTCGACGAACGCATGGAAGGTTACGGCGCGGAAGACCGCGAACTGGTCGTGCGGCTGGAAAACGCAGGCTTGCGTCGCCGCGCGCTGAAGTGGTGCGCGATGGCGATGCATCTTGAGCACTCCACGCGCCAACAGGAAAATTTGAACGATCCCAGCCTGCCGAACAACCAGCTGCTCAAGGCCAGCATCGAGCAACATCTCGTGCGTTGCGAGCGGGGTATCGATCGGCACGCCGCCGAATTTGCAAACAGCTAGTGACGCGGCAGCGCGTCCAAGGCGTTGTGCAAACGTTGCGGGAAATGCGTGTGGTTGTTGTCATACCAGGCGCGCGCCGCTTCGCCCATCGCTTCGGCCGTTGAGACATCCATCCCCAGGCATCGTTCGATCGCCGCCTCCATGCTGGTTTCGGTGAAGCCGTAGGTCGCGGACAGATCTTGCGTGCCGATGGCTTGCGCCGGGACCAGTATCCCGCGCTCCATGCTCACCAGCTCGTTCATCGGTTCGGCATTCAAGGTCACCACGACGGCGCGACAACTCATCGCCTCGACCAGGTAGTGACCGAAACCCTCCGTTTGCGAAGGGCAAAGGTGAAAGCGGTGCTCGTTTTGCAAGCGGCGATAATCCGCGTCGCTCAAATGATCGCGAATCAGGGTGACATTCGCGGGCGGCGTTTGGATATCGACGCGTTTGCGGCGCCATGCCAGGGTGAGCGTCGGCCACTCGGGATGCTTTCGCCACAGCTCAACAAGCGCCTGCGTACCCTTGTTGCCGCTGCGCCCGGGGCCGTGAAAAAAAGCATGCCTACGCGCAACGCTCGCGTCGAATCGATCCGCGCTGGTAAAGCCGATATAGCGCGTGTCCGCGCCAAGCTGCCGAAACAGGCGCTCGGCGTGACGGGTTTTTGTCCACACGGCATCCATCATCGACAGTGCCGCTTGGTCCTGCGGCCGAAAATATTCCGGGTTCGGTATCAGCACGTTGCGCGTTGCGGCGCGAAGAAATTCCGGACGGATGCGTTCCAGCATGACGTTCACGTCGAACGCCTGCGGCGCGCGCGCGAGCCGCAGGCGCGTCCACCACTCGGCCAGGCGACCGCGATGCGGCAAGCCGATGCGTTGCGTCGAGCAACCTGCGCGTTGCAATGCGTCGGCCAATAACGGCAAATCGCGGCTGAGGCCCGCGGCATTGTCGCGCGCGATCAACTGGCAACGCGGCATGGCGCGATCAGGATGCGGCATCGTCGGGCTCCGGCACTTCGTCGGCATTCTTGGGGACGCAGCCGCCGATCACCGCATCGGATTTGAACAGCCACCAGTTGCGTCGATTCGCATGGCCGACGTTGATGGCCTTGCTGCGATCCACGCAATCGCCCATGGCGGGGTCTTGCACGAATAGCCAGCGCGTCGCGGGCGCGGCGGCCTGCCATTGCACGGCACGCGTGAACTGCTGCGACGTCGGCGTGCTGAAACCGAAATCCATGGCGTGACGGTGGAGCATCAGCATGTTTTGCTCTTTCCAGTCGACCAGTCCCACCTCGTCTTGCGCACCCAGACGCGTATCGACGCGATGCATGAGTTCCGCCGACGAACTGCTGTCGTTGAGCAGCGGATACGCCCACAGTCCCCACACCAGCCATAGCGCCAGCATGCCGCTTGCAACCGCGTAGTGCACGCGGCTCAGGCGAAAAACCGCCAGCGACAACCACTGCGCGGCACCGATGGCGATGCACATCCACCACAAGCTGTCGGCGGGGCCGTCGAAGCCGCGATCGTAAGCGAGCTTGGTGGCGAACGCCGGATGCGCCGTCAACGCGTAAACGCCCAGCCCCAGCATGCAACCGCCGATAACCAGCAGGAAGATCGCACCCAGCACACGCAACCAGCGCGTGGCGAGCATGGCTTCCAGATACGGCGCGGTGATCAGCGCCAGCATCGGCACGATCGGCAAAACGTAGACGTCGCGCTTGCCGGCCGATGCGCTGAAAAACAGCAGCACCAGCACGATCCAGCCCAGCGGCAGCAAGATGCGCGCATCCTTGGCCTTCAGCGCCTTCCACCAGCGTGGAAACGTGCCCGGATAGGTCAGCGACAGCGGCAGCCAGTTGTACAGCATCAGCGGCAGATAAAAGAACGCCGAATGGATGTGATGCCACGCATGCGCGTAGCGGCCCGCGGTTTGATGGAACAGAATATTGTGCACATAGGCGGCATACGCCGGATTGTCGGCGTGCGCATGCGCGACCAGCAGCATGGGTATCAACCACAAAGCGATCGCCAACAGCGTCGCAACCAAACCGAGCAGCCAGCGCCACCACGTGCCGTTGCTTATCGTGCTGACCCCGTTCCATCGACCCAGTGCAGCCCACGCATAGGGAATCAACATCAGCAGCGCAAGAAAGCCAACGCCCTTGGTGATGACGCCCAAGCCCGCGCAGAAACAGCCGAGCCAATACAAGCGCCAATTCGGGCCGCACAGCGTGTGACGCAGCAACCCCCAGTTTGCCGCGGTGATGAAGAACACCACCAACGGATCGATCTGCGCACGCTTGGCTTGAAACACGAATTGGATGCACATCAGCGCCGCCATCGCGGCGTACCTGCCTGTTTGGCGATCCCACAACCTTCGCCCCAGGTCGTACAGCAGCCACAGCGTTCCCAATGCGGCGAGCAACGACGGCAGCATGAAAGCGATGCGCCAGTTGCGCACGAGCTCGAAGCTGGCGGCTTCCAGCCACATCAGCATCGGCGGTTTGTCCGCATACAGCTCCACGCCGCGATGCAGGAACAACCAGTCGCCGCTTTCCACCATCTGTTTGGCGGCGAGCGTGAAGCGCGGCTCGTCGGACGGCCAAGGATCGCGCAGGCCAATGCCGACGCCGAGGATCAGGATGGCGAAGAAGACCAGTAGCCAGAATTGGCGACGTTCCTGAGTGGTGGCAGGGAGGGTCGACATGCAGGTGTCCGAATACTTGCCGCGTGCTGTGCTTGCAGGAGGAGGCTGGGGGTGAGTTTCTTGAGGCATGCAATCAGCTTACTGACGTTCAAGCACGGCATAGTACATGCCGTCGAGATCGCCATCGCCTGGCAAAATCTGCCAGCCGATCGTTGCGGATTGACCAACCGGCAACGGTGTCGGCACCACGCGTGCATCGTTGCGGTCGTTCAAGAAATGTGCGATCACCGTTTCGTTCTCCGCGCGCAGCAGCGAGCAGGTGACATACACCAGGCGTCCGCCCGGCGCGAGCAACGGCCATAGCCCGGCCAGGATTCGCCGCTGTTGCGCGACCAGTGCATCGATATCGCTGGCGCGACGATGCAGGCGCACGTCCGGCCGTCGACGCAACACGCCGGTCGCCGAACACGGCGCGTCGATGAGCATGCGATCGAAGGGCTGGTTATCCCACCAAGAGGAGGGATCGCCCGCATCGCCGATGCGCAGATCCGCCCGCAAGCCGAGCCGCTCCAGGTTTTGACGGATGCGCGCGGCGCGCGAAGCGTCGAATTCCACGGCGGTGAGTGCGACATTCGCGCGCTCCAGCACATGGCACGCTTTCCCGCCCGGTGCGGCGCAGGCATCGAGTACGCGTTGGCCGTCGCGGATATCGAGCAGATCGGCGGCGATTTGCGCCGCGCCGTCCTGCACCGCAAACAACCCGTCGGAGAAACCGGGCATGCGTGTGACATCGCCGCTATGCGGCAGCACGATGCCGTCGACAAGCCAGGGATGCGCATCGGCGGTGTAGCCGCCGGCACGAAGTTGTTCGATCAGCGCATCGCGCGACACGCGGCGACGATTCGCACGCAGCATCAACGGCGGTTCGCGATTGCTGTCGGCCAGCACGGCCTCGACATGCATGGGCCAATCGACCGCGATGGCATCGGTCAGCCACGGCGGCAAGGCGTAGCGCGTTTGCGGTTGCGCATCCAATTGGGTCAGCAGCGTGACGCGCTCGCGCTGCCAGCGGCGCAAGATGGCGTTCACCAATCCGGCCAGGCGCGGTCGATTCAAGGCGCGCGCGGCCTCGACCGTGGCGGCCACGGCAGCGTAATCCTGCAGTTGCAGAATTTCCAATTGCACCAGACCGAGTACGAGCAACGCATGCACCTCGGGTTCTTTGCGGCGCAGCGGTTTGTCCAGCAAGCGGTCGAGCGCGGCGTCGAAGCGCAGCCACCAACGCGCGCCATCGCTCAACAGTGCGGTCAGCAAGGCGCGGTCGCGCGGATCGCGCAACTTCGGTGCGCGCTGATCCATCGCTTCGCGTAGCGACGTGCCGCGCAGCGCGATATCCGCCAGCGCTTGCGCGGCGAGAGCACGCGTATCGTTCATCGCGACTGTCGCAATAAGGGACGCGCGTTGAGGTAGTCGGCAGCGGTGATGCGTTTGCCGCCTGCGCGTTGCAACGACGTGACCCGCAACACACCTTCGCCGCAGGCGATGTCGATGCCGTCGCGTTGCGTGGCGATGACATGCCCGGGTGCGGCATCGTGCGACTGATCGATCGCGCGTGCAGCCCAGATACGCACGGTTTCGCCGGCGATCTCGCCTTCGGCGACGGGCCATGGATCGAACGCGCGCACTTGATGTTCCAGTGCCGTCGCGGGCCGCGCGAAGTCGAGCCGCGCTTCGGCTTTTTCCAGCTTGTGCGCATAGACCACGCCGTGATCCGGCTGCGCCGTCGCTTGCAGCGTTTCGCCGGCCAGAATGCGGCGCAAACCTTCGGCGAGCACGTCCGCACCGAGTGCGGAAAGTCGGTCGTGCAGCGTGCCGCCGGTGTCGTCGCGGGTGATCGCGGTGCGGCGTTCGAGCAGCACGGGGCCGGTATCGAGGCCGGCTTCCATCTTCATCAGATCGACGCCGCTTTCGGCATCGCCGGCGAGAATCGCCCGTTGAATCGGTGCCGCGCCGCGCCAGCGCGGCAGCAGGCTTGCGTGCACGTTCCAACATCCCAGGCGGGGAATGGCCAGTATCTTGGGCGAAAGAATCAGTCCGTAGGCAACCACCACCATCACGTCGGGGCGATAGGCTTCCAGCGTTTTGCGCGCTTCGACGGTTTTGAGCGTTTCGGGTTGCTCGACCGGAATATTTGCCGCGAGCGCCGCTTGCTTCACCGGACTTGGCGTGAGCTTGCGTCCGCGACCGGCAGGTCGATCGGGCTGCGTGTACACCGCCACGACATCCGCGCCACTGGCGCGGCAAGCTTCAAGACAAGGGACGGAAAATTCCGGTGTGCCGGCAAAAACAAGGCGCAAGCTCACGCGCTCGCAGCCTGCTTGCGCTGCTTCTCCATGCGCTTGAGCAGAATCGAACGCTTCAGCGGCGACAGATAATCGACGAACACCTTGCCGGCCAGATGATCCATTTCGTGCTGAATGCACACGGCGAGTGGACCTTCCACTTCCAGTTCGAAGGTTTTGCCCTCGACATCCTGCGCGCGCACTTTCACTTTCAGGGCGCGCGTGACGTCGGCATAGATGCCGGGGAACGACAAGCAGCCCTCCTGATACACCTGCGTGCCGTCCTTCTCCAGGATCTCGGCGTTGATCAACGCCAGCGGCTGGTTGCGTTCTTCGCTCATGTCGGCGACCAGCACGCGCTGGTGCACGTTGACCTGCGTGGCAGCCAAGCCAACGCCGTTGGCGGCGTACATCGTCTCGAACATGTCATCAACGAACTGCTTCAATGCGCCGTCGAAGACGGTGACGGGCGCGGCTTTCGTGCGCAGCCGGGGGTCGGGGAATTCGAGAATGGTCAGGACAGACATGAGCGATTACCTCAGGCGCCGGAACTGCGGGCAATTTAATAAAAGCCCCGCCGCGCGCGGTCTAGAATATGGTTATTGTACGTGCTTCAACATGCTGTCGGCGCACGAATTTGCCAACTGGCTCGTGTTGCTTGGGTTAACGGTTCGGTTACACTCGCCCGAGCGTAGGGGGAGGGGGATTCCCGTTTATGATCAAAAAGTCCATTGGGCTGCTGGCCGGCATGCTGGTCACCGTGGCCGTCTATGCGGCCGGGGCTCAACTCCGTGCCGATCACCCCGACAGCTACACCGTCCGTCGGGGCGATACGCTCTGGGGTATCTCCGCGCGCTTCCTGTCCAAGCCCTGGCTGTGGCCGGAAATCTGGCAGGCCAATCCCCAGGTCCGTAACCCGCACCTGATTTATCCGGGCGACGTGTTGGATCTGTCCTTCATCAACGGCGGCCCGGCCCTGCGCCTGGAGCCGTCCATCCATCGCGAGGGCGAGGCGATTCCCGCCGTGCCGCTCGATCAGGTCAAGCCCTTCCTGAAGGATTCGCGCGTCGTCGATCCGGACGCGGTGAAGAACGCGCCGTATGTGATGGGCTTCGAGGAAGGCGACATCACCGGCACCGTCGGCCACAACATCTACGTGCGCAACCTCGACGCCAAGCCGGGCCAGCGCTGGGCGATCGTGCGTCCCACCCATGTGTTCCGCACCCACGGCGGTTCCGAATCCGAAGAAAGCGACGGCATGACGGCCAACATTGCCGACAGCGACGTCGCCACCGTGCGTACGCCGTGGAACGAGGAGTGGGCCACCAGCATCGATAACGTCGCCCCCGATCATGCGTTCCGCGGCAAGACGCTGGCGATGGAAGTGACGGTGATCGGCGAGGCCGAAGTACTGCGCGGCGGCGATCCGTCCACCTTGCTGCTGCTCAACGCCATCATGGAACTGCGCGCCGGCGATCGCCTGATGCCGATCGACGACAACCCGTACGACCCGTATTTCTACCCGCATCCGCCCAAGAGCTTGCCCGATGGCGCACGCGTGATTGCCTTCGCGCAAGAGCGCCTGACCCAGGTCGGTCCTTACGACGTGGTGGTGCTGTCGGTGGGCTCAAAAGATGGTGTCGACAACGGCACCACTTTCTCCCTGTGGCAGCCGGGCGAGCAGGTGCCCGACGACGTCGATCACAGCAGCTTCAGTCGCTACGACCACCCGTTTGTCACCTTGCCCGACGAATACGTCGGCCACGTGATGATCTTCCGCACCTTCGACCGCGTCAGTTACGGTCTGGTGATGGACGGTCTGAAACCGGTAAAGGTCGGCGCGCGGGCGAAAATGCCCGAATAACACGCCGGATTTAGCGTAAACACCCACAGCACGGCGCGGTCATTCCGCGCCGTTGCCGTTTTTGGGCTCGCGTAGACTCGCCGCATGAACGAGCAAGCGGAATGGCGAGATTGGTTGCTGGCGTTGCGCACCCCAGGTCTGGGCCCAGGAGGTTTGCGCGAGCGCCTGGCCGCCGCCGGGGGAGATATTGGCGCCGTGCTTGCCGAACTTCGGCGTCATGCCTTCGGTTTGGGGCCGCAAGCGCAGGCCTGGTTGGAGCAACCCGACGAAGCGCGCATCGAGGCGGATCTGGCCTGGTTGCGCGAACCGCAACACCGGCTGATTCGCTGCACCGATGCCGACTTTCCGCCGCAGCTGGAAACGATTCCGCAGCCCCCTGCGGCCTTGTTCGTGGCGGGCGATGCCAGCCTGTTGCTGCACCCGCAGGTCGCGATCGTAGGCGCTCGCAGCGCGAGCACGGCAGGCAAGACCAACGCGCGAGCGTTCGCGCGTCACCTCGCACTGGCCGGGTTTGTGATCACCAGCGGCTTGGCCGACGGTATCGATGGCGCGGCGCACGAAGCGACCCTCGACGCCGGCCGGCCCACCATCGCCGTTATCGGCACCGGGCCGGACCTGGTCTATCCGCGCAAGCATCGGGAGCTCTCGGCGCGCGTGGTGGCCCAGGGCGCGCTGGTAAGCGAATTCCCGCCCGGCACGGCCGCCCGGGCCGACCATTTTCCGCGCCGCAACCGCCTCATCGCGGGGTTGGCGCTGGGGACGGCGGTGATCGAGGCCGGGCTCCAATCGGGGTCGCTCATCACCGCCCGGCTGGCCGGCGAGCAGGGGAGGGAGGTGTTCGCCGTGCCCGGTTCCATCCATAATCCGCTCGCTCGTGGCTGCCACCGACTCATCAGGGACGGTGCGCGACTGGTCGAGAGCCCCTCGGAAATGGCCGAAACCCTGGTTCCCGCCGCGCGGACGCTTGGTGCCGAACTGGCCCAGCGCCTGGAGCGGCTTCCGGCGGCGCCCGCAGGAGGCGCTCTATCGGCGGCTGGCAGCTGGCGCGACGACCCGGAATACCAGCGCCTGCTGGACGTGCTCGGCCACGATCCCATGGCTTTGGACGACCTGGCGGCGCGCACCGGGCAGCGTGCCGCCGTGTTGTCATCCATGCTGCTCATGCTGGAGCTGGAGGGCTGCGTCGAGGGCTTGCCGGGTGGTCGCTATCAGCGTTTACCTGGCCTGTGAACCGGCTCGGAAAGCGCGCTAGGCCTCGCTTTCACACGAACCAGCTTGACAGCCGTTAAGCCGGCGTGCGCCAACTATTAATAGGCGGCCATTCAGGAATGGCCGCGCATGGACTTATCGGAACCTCAAGCTACATGGCAAAGAACCTGCTCATCGTCGAGTCGCCGGCCAAGGCCAAGACGATCAACAAATACCTCGGCAAGGATTTCCAGGTCCTGGCCTCTTACGGTCATGTGCGCGACCTGAAGCCCAAAGAGGGCGCGGTCGACCCCGAGCACAACTTCGCCATGAAGTACGAGGTGATCGAGCGCAACGAAAAACACGTCGACGCCATCGCCAAGGCTGCCAAAGTCGCCGACGACATCTTCCTCGCGACCGACTTGGACCGCGAAGGCGAGGCGATCAGCTGGCACATCAGCGAGATCCTCAAGGAGCGCGGCCTCTCCGAAGGCAAGAAGATGCACCGCGTGGTGTTCTCCGAGATCACGCCCAAGGCGATCAAGGCGGCCGTCGCGTCGCCGCGCGAGCTTTCGCACGACATGGTGGATGCCCAGCAGGCGCGCCGCGCGCTGGATTACCTGGTCGGCTTCAATCTCTCGCCGGTGTTGTGGCGCAAAGTGCAGCGCGGCCTTTCCGCCGGTCGCGTGCAAAGCCCGGCGCTGCGCATGATCGTGGAGCGCGAAGAAGAGATCGAAGCCTTCGTGCCGCGCGAATACTGGACGGTGGAAGCGCAACTGAAGCACGCCGACGGCGATTTCAGCGCGCGCCTCACCAAGCTTCATGGCAAGAAATTCGAACAGTTCGACCTGACCAACGAAACCGATGCGATGGCGGCGCGTGCCGCGCTGAAAGAAGCCGCGCACGGCCACCTCACCGTCAGCGAAGTGGGCAGCAAGGAGCGCAAGCGCCGTCCCGCGCCGCCGTTCACCACCTCCACGTTGCAACAGGAAGCCGCGCGCAAGCTCGGCTTCGGCACCACGCGCACGATGAAAATCGCGCAGGGGCTGTACGAAGGCGTGAGCATCGGCAGCGAAGGCAACGTGGGCCTCATCACCTACATGCGTACCGACTCCACCGCGTTGTCGGACGATGCGGTCGGCGAACTGCGCCAGCTCATCGCACGCGACTACGGCAAAAAAGCGGTGCCCGATCATCCGCAGGTGTATCGCACCAAGTCCAAGAACGCGCAGGAAGCGCACGAAGCGGTTCGTCCCACTTCCGCCATGCGCACGCCGCGCGAAGTGGCCGCGTTCCTTACCGACGACCAGCGCAAGCTGTACGAACTGATCTGGAAGCGCACGGTGGCGTGCCAGATGATCCACGCCACGTTGAACACCGTGTCGGCGGATTTCGATCTCAAGCATGTCAAAGGTGGCGATGCCGCGTTTCGTGCGACGGGCACCACGGTGATCGATCCGGGCTTTCTCGCCGTCTACGAAGAAGGCCGCGATCAAAAGTCCGCCGACGATGACGACGAGGGACGCCGCCTGCCGAAACTCGCCAAGGGCGAGCAGGTACCGCTGCAAGATATTCTCGCTGACCAGCACTTCACCGAGCCGCCGCCACGCTATTCCGAAGCGAGCCTGGTCAAGGCGCTGGAGGAATACGGCATCGGTCGTCCGTCCACCTACGCCAGCATCATCCAGGTGCTGCAGAACCGCGAATACGTGCTGCTGGACAACCGCCGCTTCCGTCCCACCGACGTGGGCCGCGCGGTCAGCAAATTCCTCACCCAGCACTTCACCCAATACGTCGACTACGACTTCACCGCCAAGCTGGAAGACGAACTGGATGCCGTGAGCCGCGGCGAAGAAGCCTGGGTGCCGCTGATGCGCCGCTTCTGGGAACCGTTCAAGCAGCAGGTCGAAGAAAAAACCGAATCGGTCGACCGCAGCGAAGCCACCGGCGCGCGCGAACTGGGCACCGATCCCAAAAGCAACAAGCCGGTCTCCGTGCGCCTGGGCCGCTACGGACCGTACGCGCAGATCGGCGACAAGGACACCGACGAGAAGCTGCAATTCGCGTCGCTGCGTCCCGGCCAGAGCATGCACACGATCACGCTGGAAGAGGCGCTGGAACTCTTCAAGCTGCCGCGCAAGCTGGGGCAAGCAGAGAACGGCGACGAGGTGAGCGTGGGCATCGGTCGTTTCGGACCGTTCGTGAAGCAAGGCAGCACCTATGCCTCGCTCAAAGCCGAAGACGACCCGTACACCATCGAATTGCCGCGCGCCTTGCAGATCGTGCAAGAAAAGCTGGAGCTGATCGCCAATCGCATCATCAAGGATTTCGGCAACGGCGTGCAGGTGCTCAACGGTCGCTTCGGTCCGTACATCACCGACGGCGAAAAGAACGCGCGCATTCCGAAAGATCAGGAACCCAAAGACCTTACCGAAACGCAGTGCCTGGAATTGCTGGCCGCCGCGCCGGTGAAAAAAGGCCGCTTCGGCAAGAAGACCGCCACGACAAAGGCGGCCGCCAAAGCGCCGGCAGCGAAGAAGGCCGCGGCGAAGAAGACGGCGACCAAGAAAACCACGACCAAGAAAACGGCCGCGAAAAAAACGGCCACGAAGAAAACCGCTGCCAAAAAAACGGCCGCCAAAAAAGCGAAGGCGTGAAAGTGAGGCCGGTGCGCTTGGCTCATGTGGCGTGCCTATGACTAAGCGCTACACTTTCGCCGAACTCAAGGATGCCGCCGACGTGCTACGCGGCGGCGGTGTAGTGGCCTATCCAACCGAAGCCGTCTTCGGCCTTGGTTGCGATCCGCATAATCGCACTGCCTTCGAGCGCATTTTCAAACTCAAGCAGCGACCCGCCACGCAAGGCGTATTGCTGATTGCCGCCGACTTCACGCAGATCGCACATTACATCGACATGGCCAAGGTGCCCGCCGGTGTGCTGGCGCAAGTGCAGGCGAGCTGGCCGGGACCGTTTACCTGGGTCTTTCCGCGCAGCGCCGAAGTGCCGGAATGGGTGGCTGGCGGACATGCCGGCATTGCCCTGCGTGTGACCGCGCATGGCCCGGCGGCGGCGTTGTGCAGCGCGTTCGGGGGTCCCTTGGTTTCCACCAGCGCCAACCCGCACGGCCAGCCCGGCGCTCGCGACACGGCCACCCTTGCCGCCTATTTCGGCGATGCGCTGGATGGCGTGCTGGACGCGCCGCTGGGTGGCGCCACCCAGCCCACTACCATTCGCGATGCGTTGACAGGCGCTATCATCCGAACCTGAATCCTGCGGAACGCGGTGACGGATCGGTAGGGGCCGATTCAGCCGTCACCATGAGGATGGGGGATGCAGGAAACAATCCCGGGTGCCCGCAGCAACCGACCCACTCGGCCGGAGCGGGGTTCGTTGTATCGGCGAGCAATCAGGAGTCCATGCGTGGCGATCGTCTACGACACCTATCAACGCGATGAAGCGGCGCGCCTGTTGCCTCTGTTGAAGGTGGGCGATTCGCAGCGCGTGGTGGCGGTGCACGACGGTCACCCCATCAACGCAACGCAATTCGTCGATCACGTAGAACGCGTTGCCGCGCTGCTGCCCGAAGCCTCGGCAGCGGTGAACCTGTGCGAAGACCGCTATGCGTTTCTCGTGGCCTTTTGCGCCATCGCGTTACGCGGACAAGCCAATTTGTTGCCGCCCTCGCGCGCACCGCAGGCGGTGGAAGAGGTGATGGCGGCGCATCCCGGTTGCCACGCATTGGGCGATCGCACCATGCATCCGGCACCGCAGCGTTATCACGTACTGCCGCCGTTGCCGGTGGATGCCGCGGCGACGGACGAACGCGTTTGGCCGTCCATTTCCGCGTTGCAAACGGTGGCGGTGGGTTATACCTCCGGCTCCACCGGGATGCCGCGCCCGAATGCGAAATCCTGGCGTAGCCTGCATGCCAGCACGGCGGGCAATTTGCGCATGCTGCAGCACATCGTCGGGGAGCGGTTTTCGGTTGTGGCGACCGTGCCGCCGCAGCATATCTACGGCATGGAAATGTCGATCCTGCTGCCGCTGCTGGGCGATGTGCAGGTGCATTCCGGCCGCCCGTTCTTTCCGGCCGATATCGCCGCCGCGCTGGCCGCGATGCCGGCGCCGCGCGTGCTGGTCACCACGCCGGTGCATCTGCGTGCACTGGTCGCTTCCGGCGTGACGCTGCCGCCGCTGGCCGCGATGCTATCGGCGACCGCGCCGATGCCAACGGAGTTGGCCGCCGAAGCGGAGCGGTGTTTCCACGCGCCGTTGCTGGAAGTTTTCGGCTCTACCGAAACCTGCGCGTTTGCATCGCGGCGCGTCACCGTCGACAGCCACTGGTCCCTTTACCACGGCGTGCATCTGCACCCACAGCCGGACGGCACTCAGATCCAAGCGCCCCAGCTCGATGCGCCGACCGTGCTGGCGGATATCGTGACCTTGCACGACGAAGGCCAACGCTTCGAACTGTGCGGACGCCATGCCGATCTGCTGGAAATTGCCGGCAAGCGCGCCTCGCTGGGGGATCTGACCCGTCGCCTGCTGGCCATCCCTGGCGTCGAGGACGGCGTGGTGGTTCAACTGGATGAAGCCGACGCCATCGGCGTGCGCCGTATCGCGGCGTTGGCCGTGGCGCCTGCGCTAGACGAGCACGTCATTCTCGATGCGCTGCGCGCGTCGATCGATCCGGTCTTTCTGCCGCGTCCGCTGCGGCTGATCGAAAGTCTGCCGCGCAACGAAACTGGCAAGTTGCCACGCGCCGCGTTGCTGGCGATGCTCGCCCCGCACGTGGCGGCCTGACCCCCCTGCAACCCTGTTTCGGGCCTGCGAAGGCCGAAAGCTTCGCCGCACTCCCGCTACAATGAGCGGCTTGCGCCCTCGGCGCTGGCAGCGACGGAGTCAACGGCATGAAGGTTTTGGTCATCGGCAACGGCGGTCGCGAGCACGCGCTGGCGTGGAAGCTCAAGCAATCGCGGCGCGTCGGCGAAGTGATCGTGGCGCCCGGCAACGCCGGTACCGCGCGCGAGCACGGCGTGCGCAATGCCGATGTCGCCGTCAACGATATCGAAGGTCTGTTGAAGCTCGCCAAGGCCGAAAAAGTGGCGCTCACCGTGGTGGGGCCGGAAGTGCCGCTGGTGGCCGGCGTGGTCGACAAGTTCCGCGCCGCCGGCATGCGCATTTTCGGGCCACGGGCCATCGCCGCGCAGCTGGAAGGTTCCAAGGCGTTCGCCAAGGATTTCCTGCTTCGCCACAACATTCCCACGGCGCGCTACGCGGTGTTTACCGAGCTCAACAAAGCGCTTGCCTATGTGCGCGAACACGGCGCGCCGATCGTGATCAAGGCGGACGGTCTGGCCGCGGGCAAAGGCGTCGTCGTCGCGCTCACGCTGGGCGATGCCGAACTCGCGCTGCACGACATGCTGGGCGCGCACGCCTTCGGCGATGCCTCCGCACGCGTGGTGATCGAAGAATTTCTCGAAGGCGAAGAAGCCAGCTACATCGTGATGAGCGACGGCTCGTACGCGCTGCCGATGGCCAGCAGCCAGGACCACAAGCGCCGCGACGACAACGACCTCGGCCCGAACACCGGCGGCATGGGCGCCTATTCGCCCGCGCCGGTGGTAACGCCTGAGGTCGAAAAACGCATTCTCAAGGAAGTGATCGAACCCACGCTGCACGGCATGGCGAGCGAAGGCGCACCGTTTATCGGCTTTCTCTACGCGGGCCTGATGATCGACAAACACGGCGCACCGAAGGTGATCGAATTCAACGTGCGCTTCGGCGACCCGGAAACGCAACCGATCATGCTGCGCCTGAAGTCCGATTTCGTCGATCTTATCGAAGCGGCGCTGGATGGCGAGCTGAGTCGCAAGCAAGTGAAGTGGGATGCGCGTCCTTCCATCGGCGTCGTGATGGCGGCGGGCGGTTATCCGGCCAAGGTGCAAACCGGCGACGTGATCGACGGCCTGGATGCCGATTTCGGCGCCGACGTGAAGGTTTTTCACGCCGGTACCAAACTCGATACGCAGGGCCGCGTGATTACTGCCGGCGGTCGCGTGTTGACCGTCTGTGCGCTCGGCAAAGACATTGCGGCCGCGCGCGAGCACGCGTACGACAGCATTCGTGCCATTCATTTCAACGGTGCGTTTTGCCGGCGCGATATCGCGCATCGCGCCTTGCATCGAAAGTGACGCGCAAGCCGGCGTTATCGCCGGCTTGGTTCAATCGGGCTTTGTTTCATACCCCGGCAAGTGCGATCCGGACGTGTCCCACGGCCAGCGATCGCGCGTGAACAGTGCGCACTCCGGTTCGAATACGCTGGGGTCGTCCAGGCTGCCGACGTACAACGACACCATGTCGGGAACGACATCCGGTGTGCCAAACAGCAGGCTGCCGCAGGCGGGGCAAAAGTGGCGGGTAGTGATCAGGTGGCTGCCGCCGATCAGCGAATAGCCGCGTGTCTCGCCGGTCACCCGAAATCCGGATTTCGATACGCCCATCACGGGAACGTGCCCGCTGCCGGAACTTTTTTGGCAATCGCGGCAATGGCAAATCACGCTGAATAACGCCGCGCCTTCGGATTGGTAGCGCACCGAGCCGCACAAACATCCGCCGGTGATCATGGACGTTCTCCTAGGCCAGATAAAAACGTCGCTACGGCTCTTTGCTTTTATGCGCCAGTTTGTCGCCGTGCAATTCCCAGTTTCGCCCGTCGAAGGGTTCGATGACCAGCGTCGCCGGTGGCGGATCGAGGCAGCGGACATTGACGTCGTAACCGTCTGGATTGGAGCGCGGAACGTAAAACGCCTTGACCCCGCACACCTTGCAGAACAAATGCTTGGCGGTGCCGGTGTTGAACGTGTACTCCGTCAAACTGGATTCGCCTTGCAGCAACCGGAAGCGCGATGCGGGAACGATCAGGTGCAGGTAGCCGAACTTCGCGCAGATCGAGCAGTTGCACTCTTCGCACGCGATGGTTTCCGGCGCTTCCACCTCGAATTTCACCGCGCCGCAATGGCAGCTGCCTTGGTACCACATGGCGTGTCTTACCCGATGCCAGGATTGAGCGGGGACAGGCTCTGGACGAACCGGACCTCGGCGATCCAGTTGCGTTTGCGTCGTGCCAAGCGGTCCGCGGTTTCCTCGCCTTCGAGCGTCGATGAGGATCGTTTCAATAGAGATTCATCGACGTTCTCAAAAGCATTCACGTTGACGACGGCATAGAGCCGATCGTCGATCGTGCTGGTCACCACCGGCACCACGCCGCAATGCGTGCAGATATGGAAATCGGCCGTCATCGTGCCGAAGGCATATCGCGACGTGCGCGAGGGGTCTTTGACGGCGATGGCGAGCGAACCTGTCGGACAGGATGTCCAGACGCCGCCATGTTTCGTGCAGAACGTGCAGGTGCAGGCGCGTGCGGAGATCTCCGCCGGCTGCGATTTCCAGTCGAGCGCGAAACCGATGTTTCCGCAATGACAACTGCCGAAGATAACCATGGGAGACTCGATCGCCGATACGGCCGGTTGCCAAGCATAAGCGAGCCGGTGCGGGTAAATCCACGCGAACGCGATCAGGCGCGATGCTTGCGCCGCGCGTGTTGCTTCCACAGCCATGCATAAATGCCGAGGTTGATCGCAAGAACGATCGCCGCCAGCACGAATTGGATCGACCGGGTCAAGCCATCGGGATAAATCGTTGCGACCAGATAATGCCCGATGCAATCGCCTCGATAGGCGGCTTCTCCGGCGCGGGCGCGAAAATAGTTTTCGATCTGCGTCAACGGGCACAGATGACCGCTCACTTCGACAAAAAAGCCCCACGCTGCCGCTGGCAGCTGCAACCAGGGAATCCACCGCCATTTCAACGCAAGCAAGGCACCCAGACAGACAAACGCAATGAAGGCCAGATGCAGTGTCAGAACGGCGTCGGCAGCGAGCAGAAACATGAGTCAGGCGTGACTGAAGCGTGCCGCGCGATAGCGCTCGAGATCGGGCGCTCGGCCATACATGTGTTCGACGAAGTAGTTGCGCTCCTGCCACATCACTTCCAGATCCCAGAGGCAGAACGAAAACCGTGAAGGGTCTTCCACCCATCCCTCCGCGGTTCGGGCTGAGGTCGACGTGAACAGCTCGTTGTCGTTACCCCACCACCCGAGCACCAGATAAAGCGCCTGGGCTGCATCGTGGAAAATGGCGAATGCAGGTGTGATGTCCCAAGGTATCTTTCGAGCGCGTTTGATCTCTTGGAGTCGTGCCAGGTAAGGGGCTTGATCGACCGTGCGGTTTTCCGCGGAGATCGTATACAGCTTGATGCCGTCGGCATCGAGCCAGTCGGCGCGGCTTTCGACTCGCCTGGGTTGAAAGACATGCATGATGGCCCTCCGGTTGCGCGAGGATGACGGCAGTTGAAATCCGCTTTCTTAAAGCATAGCGGGAAGGCCGCCAAAACAGGTCGAGCGGCCGTGCATAACTTGCCCGGTTTTCGCGCTAGGCTACGCGGCATTGTTCCGCCAAGGATTCGCATGAGCCAGTTCGCTCTGTTAGGCAGCCGACGCTTCGCGCCGTTTTTCTGGACACAGGCGTTGGCGGCGTTCAACGACAGCGCTTTCCGTAACGCCATGGTGATGTTGGCGGCCTTCCAAATGGGGCTGTCCGATCATGACGTGGGCTTGTATACGAACCTGGCGCCGGCGCTGTTCATCCTGCCGTTCTTTCTGTTTTCGGCGACGGCGGGGCAGCTGGCGGAGAAATTCGAAAAAACGCGCATCATCCGTTACGTGAAGCTGTTCGAAATCGCGGCGATGGTGCTGGCCGCTTACGGATTCATGGGGCACCACTTGGTACTGCTCCTCGTCGTGCTCTTCATGATGGGCGTGCACTCCACCGTTTTCGGTCCGATCAAGTACGCCATTCTTCCGCAGGCGTTGAAACCCGCCGAACTGGTGGGCGGCAACGGCATGGTGGAAATGGGAACGCAGATGGCGATCCTGATCGGCATGACGGCCGGCAATGTGTTGATGCTGATCGCGGGCGTCGGGCCCCACCTTTCGGCAGCGCTCACCATTGGCGTGGCGGCGATCGGCTATGTCGCCAGCCGGTTTATTCCGTCGGCACCTGCCGCCGCGCCGGATCTCACGTTCAATTGGAACTCGCTCAGCGAAACGGTCAAGGTGCTGCGCATTTCGCGGGAAGATCGCGCGGTATTCAACGCGGTGCTCGGCATCTCCTGGTTCTGGTTTTTCGGTACCGTGCTGGTGGCGCAGCTGCCGCTGTACACGCGCATCAATCTGGGCGGCGACGGCACGGTGAACACGCTGGTGCTCACTTTGTTTTCCATCGGCACCGGCGTGGGTTCGCTGATGTGCGAAAAGATGTCGGGCAAGCGCGTGGAAATCGGGCTGGTGCCGCTGGGTGCGTTTGGACTGACGGCGTTCGGCGTCGATCTGTTTTTTGCGCGACCGGGCGCGGCGGCCGAGCGCGGTTTGAATTGGCTGGCGTTTCTGCACGCGGCGGGCAGTTGGCGCATTGTGCTGGATCTCACGTTGATCGGCATGTTTGCCGGCTTCTACGTGGTGCCGCTGTTCGCCTTTGTGCAATCGCGTGCGCCGAGAGATCGGCTGTCGCGCGTGATTGCCGGCAACAACATCCTCAACGCGTTGTTCATTGTCGTTGCGTCCTGTTTCGGGCTTGCGCTGGAGCGATTGAATTTCAACGCGGCGCAGATCTTTTTGATCGCGGCGCTGCTGAACGTGGCGGTGGCGGCGTATATCTTCACGCTGGTGCCTGAATTCCTGATGCGATTCATCACCTGGATCTTGGTGAACACGTTGTATCGCATTCGCGTGGACGGCATGAAGCATTTGCCGGAAGAGGGCCCCGCGTTGCTGGTTTGCAACCACGTCAGTTTCATGGACCCGCTGATCTTGATGGCAAATCTGCGGCGTCCCGCGCGCTTCGTGATGTATTACAAAATCTTCCAGGTTCCGCTGTTGCACTTTGTGTTCAAGACGGCGAAGGCGATACCGATCGCCGGACAGAAAGAAGATCCTGTGGTACTTCAAAAGGCGTTCGACGAGGTGGATGCCGCGCTTGCCGATGGTGAGGTCGTGTGCATCTTTCCCGAAGGCGGCTTGACCAAAGACGGCAGCATGGGGCCCTTTCGGCCGGGCGTGGAGAAGATTCTGGCCAGGCGTCCCGTGCCGGTGGTGCCGATGGCGCTGCGCGGCTTATGGGGAAGCGTGTGGAGCCGACGCGATTCCATGCTTGGACGCGCGCGTTTGCCGCGCCGTTTTCGGGCGCGCGTTGAATTGGTCGTGGATGCGCCCAGGCCGGCGGAAGGCGCAAGCGCAGCGGTATTGGAAGAACGCGTGCAGGCGCTGCGTGGCGATATGGCGTAGCGCGTCAGTGCAGCCAGCTGCCCATTACGATCAAGGCCACCACGCTTAGCCACGCCAACAAAGCGCGCAACAACGCGTCGCGCAGGCGACGCAATTCGTGTAGCGGATCGGTACGCTCTTCGGAGTAGCCGTCGCCGCCTTCGATATCGGTGAGTACGTCCGCGCGCGCGGCGGCGCCGAGAAAATCGGGGTTGGAGAGGTACCAGCTATTGGGGATGGCTTGCTGATGCCAGCGGCGCCATGCGCCGATCACCGCATCCCAATGGCCCACGAGCGCAAGCGTGAAGACCATCAGCTGCGCCGGCAACCAATCCAGCGCATTGGCGAGGTAGCGTGCATGCGTGCGCGCGCCGGCATCCAGTGCCAGCGATGTGTCATGCGCCAGTTGACGTGCGAGCCGATAGAGCAACGCACCGACAGGGCCGAGCACGAAGAACCACAACAGCACGCCGAACCGGCGACGCAGCGCCGCGTATGCGGTGGCTGCGCCCAGGTCGGCGGTGCGCCACGGCACGGTTTCGCCATCGTCTGACAAGGCTTGCGCCGCGGTCTCGCGGCTGCTTTGGTCCGGTGCTTTGAGAATGGCTTCCAGATCGGCTTCGAACGCATGCGGGCCGAACGAAAAGAGCAGCACCGCGAGCGCAAAAATCAGTTGCAGCAGGTCTGGCAGCGGCAGGTGACGCAGCATCCAGATCACCAGGGCGCAGACCACCGCGGGTACAAGCACGGCAAGCGCCACGCGACCCGCGCCACTGGTGTCGGCCAGTTGATTCACCCAGCGCCGAAAGCCCGCATCGCCGCGCCAATGCGCGAGCTGCGGCTGCAAGTGCAGCAGTCCCAAAGCGATAAGCGCGGCAAGCAGGCGAATGGCCATGAACACGGACTCCCTTGTATGAGCGCATTGTAAGCGAGGGATGCGGCCCGTTCACGAGCCTGCGGCGGTCGTTACTGCGCGGTCAGCGCATCCAGATCCAGCCCCGCGCGCTCGCGCAGCCAGTGCGAAAGCAATTGATAGGAGACGGAAAGCCGGGTCGGAGGGTGCAGGCTGCCATCGGCAAGGCTGTCGACGATTTGCTGCGGCGTAAACCAGCGTGCATCTTCCAGCTCGCCGTCGCGCAGGCGGATCGTCGGAGAAAGCGCCGTGGCGGTGAAGCCGACCATCAACGAGGCAGGCATCGGCCAAGGCTGGGACGAGTGATAGTGCACGTCACCCACGATGACGCCGGATTCTTCCGCCACCTCACGCCGCACCGCATCTTCGAGTGCTTCGCCGGGTTCCACGAATCCGGCGAGCGTGGAATAACGACCGGGCGGCCAGCTCGCTTGA
>Ga0335072_10004054_pt1 | contig 21859 bp, 21 predicted proteins | sample Lox_Sample_21_FD_206725 | JGI IMG/M metagenome (GOLD analysis project Ga0335072, IMG submission 206725) | Soil microbial communities from Loxahatchee National Wildlife Refuge, Florida, United States - Lox_Sample_2.1 | ecosystem: Environmental > Terrestrial > Soil > Wetlands | place: USA...
CGGATGTGCCAGTGCGCGCCTGGTTAGATCGCAGTGTGGCGGCTTGGGATAGTTGGCGGGCTCGTGGGTGGCCACTGCGGGTAGTGCGGTGCCTTGCCGCGTCCGTGGTGTTGCTGGCCGTCGCGACGGCCACGGGATCTGACCCGGCACTTGCGCGCCTTGTGCCGTTAGCTGGCGACGTGCCCTTGGCGGGCCAAGTGCCAGCGGCCGCCGCTGGCCAACCACCGATCAGCGTGGCCGCCGGAGAACTGACCGACGCCAGCACCGGCGTTGCGCTCTGGGCGCAGGACCTCGGCGTCCGCCGGCCGATGGGCAGCATCACCAAGGTCATGACGGCCCTCGTGGTGCTTGAGGCCGGCGACCTGGACCGCAAGATCGAGGTCACGAAGGCTGCCATCCGGTATGTCGAGAAAGACGGGGCCAGCAGCGCGGGTCTGATCCCTGGCGACGTGCTGACCGCTCGCCAGTTGCTCGCGGCCATGCTGATCCCGTCCGGCTGTGACGCCGCGTACCTGCTGGCCACCGTCTACGGACCTGGCCGGGCGGCGTTCATCGCGAAGATGAATGCGACGGCCGCGAAGCTTGGCATGACTTCGACGCACTTCACCAGCTTCGACGGCATGCCGTATCCGACTGAGCACTCGACCTACTCAACGCCCGCGGACCTGATCACGCTCGGCGCGGCGGCGATGAAGTACCGGCTGTTCCGCGCGATAGTGGGACGGCGCCAGTACCGCCTGGCCGTATCTGCCAGTCATCACGCCTACCTGTGGCAGCAGACAAACAAGCTGATCGGGTCCTATCCGGGTGCCTTGGGGATCAAGACCGGTGACACCAAGGCCGCAGGGAACTGCCTGCTCTTCGAAGCCAGATCGCACGGCGTTACCCTGATCGGGGTCGTCCTGCACGCCAGCCCGACAGCAAATCCTGGCTCGGCTATCGTCGCCGCACGGCGCTTGCTGAACTGGGCCTTCGCCCGCATGTAAGACATGTGCAGCGGCTTCCGGTACGGCGCGTTTGCGGTACCTGCTGCGCGGGCTGCTGCAGCACGGCCGGTACTTTTCTCCTGTGGCAGACATGACTGAGCAGGAGCCAACCGCCTTCCGGCAGCAGCGGTACGAAGTCCCGCCAGGCGCGACGGACCTGCTCCTGGTGCGGCACGGTGCATCTGAGGCATACCTGGATGGCACGCTGTTCCCGCTGGTGAACGGTCACGGTGATCCGCCGCTGTCAGCAGAAGGCAAGGAGCAGGCGGTGCGAGTCTGCGCGCGGCTCGCGGGCGCTGGCGTGGACGCAATATACGTCTCGAATCTGCGCCGGACCGCGGAGACCGCGGCCCCGCTGGCGGAGCTGCTTGGCCTGGACCCGCGGGTGGAGGCCGACCTGCGCGAGGTCTACCTGGGCGACTGGGAAGGCGGCATCTTCCGGAAGATGGTTGCGGAAGGACATCCCATCAGCCTGCGGATGGCCGCCGAGGAGCGCTGGGATGTGATCCCGGGGGCCGAGCCCGCTGCTGAGCTGGCGGGGCGGGTGCGGAGCGCGATCGAGCGGCTGGCGGCAGCTCATCCGGGTCAGCGGGTGGCCGCGTTCACGCACGGCGGAGTGATCGGCCAGGCCCTGGCGCTGGCTAGCGGATCCCGGCCGTTCGCGTTTCTCGGTGCGGAGAACACCTCGATTTCCCGCATCGTGGTCACCGGCGACCGCTGGATCGCGCGCGGCTTCAACGACACCGCGCACCTCGACCTGATGACGTCGTGAGGTGGCTGTGATCCGGGCCGCGGGCTGCGCAGGCTAGGCGAGCGCAGCGGCCAGGGCGGCGCGGTTCGCGGCCACCCAGGCGCTTGCCTGCCGGACCGCCTCGGGCGCCCCGGCCGCCGTCAGCCGGCTCATTGCGGTATTGCCGGCTGCGGCGCCGGCCTCGATGCCCCGCCAGCAGCGGTCTTGCCACCACAAGATGGTGTCGATCAGCGGGCGGCGATCGGCGAGCCGGTATGCATCGCAGATCAGCCGTACCTGCCTGGCGGCCTCCGCCACGTTCGTGACGCCGGGGCCAAGGCCCGGGTACTGCCAGCACAGGTGCGCGACATCGTGAATCCGGTTGCCGGGTGCGGCCAGGTCCCAGTCGATGAACGCAACCGGGCGCAGTTCGTTGTCTTGGTGACGGTAAACGGTGTTCTTTGGCGACAGGTCGTTGTGGCAGACCACTTCAGACTGGCCGGCCAGGGTAGTCCCGGCGGTCAGGTCGTGGCAGCGGCGAAGCAGTACGGCAGCCTCAGCGAGGCTGGCGTCGGTACGAGCGCTGAGCTGCTGGGCGGCCTGCCACGGGACATGGCCGTCGATGAAGCTGAGGATCTCCCGGCCCTGCTCGTCGGTACCCAGGTACCGCGGCGCGCCATCGAAGCCGGCCTGCTCGAGTAGGTCGAGGAGCCGATGTACGAAGGCTGGGCCCGGGCCAGGATTTCGCCGGACGGTGGCGCCGACCCGGACGACAGCGCTGACATAGCCGCCGGCTAGCGACTGTTCCGGCGTTGTTTCGTCAGGCACCAGTCCATGATGGCGGAAATCCGCTCTGGATCGGGCTCAGCGGCGTTGCTAGTCAGCCCGTCGGCTGAGCAGGTATGAGGAGAAGTAGCTGCCGTATTTGCGCTGCAGATCTGGCCGGCGCCAGTCCCGGCCGTCGATCGTACCCCGGCATGACGGCGTCCCGCACTGGCACTCCATGCTGCCGTCATAGTCGTCGAACAACGCGTAGTCGGTGGTGAGTTCCTCGTCGGCGCTGATGTCGCGCATGGCGACCAGGACGATGTTTCCAGCGAAGCCGACGTTGGGCTCGCAAGAGTGGTTGATGAATAGCATGACCGGCTCGTACTCGGCTTCCTCCAGCGCGACGAGGTGAAAGCCGTCGGCGATCTGGACGTCGGAGTTCTGCAGACGCTCCGGTAGCGACTGCAGGGCAGCGGTCGTCACGATGTGACCGCCCTTGATCGCGACGAGTTCGCCTGCCGCGATCGGCGCGATCGCGACGAGACCGCGACCCTCGATCCCGCTCGGGGCGCCCTTGCGTGCCTTGGGGGTGATGTAGCTGGAAACGAGCACGGCCCAGTATTACATCCACTGTTGGCCGGCGATGTAGCCGTCGATGGCTGGCCCTACCCAGGCGGCGACCTCCGCGCGAGGCGCCGTGGCAAGCGGCTCCATGCGTACCACGTAGCGAGCCCACGCCACGCCGAGGAGCTGCGAGGATACGAGTGCGGTGGTCTTCATCGTGTCCGCGTCCGCGCCGCCCGGCCGGTGAGCCCAGACCCGTTCGGTGAGGAACTCCCGCACGGCGCGGGCCACCTCCGGCGCGCTCGACACCGCCTGGGTGAGGGTCACGAACGCCCGTCCGGGCTCTTCGTCGCCCTCCTCCCACTGGGCGAGAAACCGCTCGACGATCCGGGCGCCACTCGGCGACCCCTGCTGGGCCTGCGTCTGCACAGTTCGGGGATCTGCGGGCAGGTTGAGGCTGGCGACGAACAACCCGGCCTTGTCGGTGAAGTAGTGATAGACGAGGGCGGGGTCAACTTCGGCACGCCGGGCTATCTGGCGAATGGACGCGGCGGTGTAGCCGACGGCAGCGAATTCGGCGCGGGCAGCTTCGAGGATGGCGCTTCGGGTGTCGGAGGCCCCCGGGCGCCGGCCTGCCGGGCTCACCGGGATTGCACCAGTTCGCCTCGCAACTGGTTCACCACCCGTGAATTTTATTGTTACAATTCATCACCCGTGAATCGTACGCCAGCTCTGGAGGTTACCGACGTGGCCGAGCGGCAGCGCGAGCGGACGCTGCGGTGGATGCTGCTCGCGGCGGTGCTGCTCGTCGTGGTGCAAGCCAGCATCGGGATGGTCGTGAACCTCTACGCCGACATCCCTAGCCAGCACCCGGGCGCCAAGCCCGCTAACTATTTCGCCGGGTCGTTCCACAGCGTGGTGTGGGCTGTTGGCCATGGAGCGGCCGCCTTGGCCGTCCACGCTGCGCTCGGTCTCGCGCTGGTCGTCTTCGTTATCGGTGCTGCCGTCCATGCCATCCGGGCGGGCCGGCGCTCCGTGGCCGTGTGGTCCGTCCTCGGCGGACTCTTCGTCATCGGCGCCGGGTTCAATGGAGCCAGCTTCCTCGACTTCAATCACAACATCAGCTCGCTCATCATGGCCCTGCTGGCCTTTGCCGCTATCGCCAGTTACACCGTCGCGCTGTTCCTCCTCGGGCAGTCGCCCGGGCTGATCAGGTCCCACCTGTTGCCCGCGATGTCGAGGAATACGGCGATGCGGCCGTAGGGTTCGGTGCGGGGTGCCGTCACGAACTGAACACCGGCCGATGTCATCCGCGTATAGGCAGCATCGAAATCATCCACGTGGACGAAAGGCTGGCCGCACACGCTGGCTACACAGGCTGGGCGCGGGTGGCCGGCGGTGCTTACTGTTGCACTCGTGGGCGAGATCCGGGTGGGCACCGCGTCATGGACGGACCGGACGCTGCTCGAATCGGGCTGGTACCCGCCAGAGGCGAACAACCCGGCCCGGCGGCTGGGCTACTACGCGCGCCAGTTTCCGCTGGTGGAAGTGGACGCGACCTACTACGCGCTGCCTGCCGAGCAGACCGCCGTGGCGTGGGCGGCGCGTACGCCCGCAGGGTTCACTTTCAACGTCAAGGCATTCAGTTTGTTTACCCAGCATCCGACCCGCGTCGCGGCGCTGCCGTCCGACCTGCGGGACGGTTTGCCAGCCGGCAAGCAGACCGTCTACCTGCGGCAGGTCGACCCTGCGCTCACCGCCAGTGCGTGGGAGCGCTTCCTGGCGGCGCTCGAGCCGCTGCGCGCGGCCGGGAAGCTAGGTGCGATCTTGTTCCAGTTCCCGCAGTGGTTCCCGATCTCGCGAACCAACAAGGATTACATCCTGTCGTGCGCGGCGCGGGTCGCGCCGCGGCGGCTGTGCGTGGAGTTCCGCAACCGCACCTGGATGACCGACGACAATCAGCAGGAGACCCTGCAGTTCCTGTCCGAGCACGACCTGCCCTATGTCAGCGTGGACATGCCGCAGGGCTATCCCAGTTCTATCCCGCCGGTGCTCGCCGCCACGGCCGATCTGGCAGTGGTGCGGCTGCACGGCCATTCCGACCGGTGGACCAGCAAGGACATCCACCAGCGATTCGGATACCGGTACAGCCATGACGAGCTCACCGACTGGGCACAGAGAATCCGGGGCCTCGCCCGCACGGCCGACGATACGCAGGTCCTGTTCAACAACTGCTATAGCGACTACGCACAGGTCAACGCCAGGGAACTAGCCGACCTGGTCGGCGGCGAGTGACAGCGCCGTCAGCCTGCGCTCCGCTGAAGCTCCCACGCTGCTTCGAGGGCGTCCTCAATCGCACCCGTGTCGCCTGAAGCGAGGTCGGCGACAACCATCATGTGCTTGATGAAGCGCGCCGGCACGCTGAAGGTTCCGGGGAACTGCCGCAGTATCGAGTCCCGGTAGTCGAAATCGGCGCGGATCACTACGTGCACGTCGTCGAGTTGGCGCGCGACCAGCCTGCCGCGGTATCGCCACTCAGCCAGCCCGTCCCGTGCGCTGCATCGCACACCCGCTAAGGCCTCGGCCAGGATCGCTACGTCGCCGATTTCCACAAGCGCGGACCTATCCCCTCTGCTAATCAGAGCCTGGTGTCATTTTGCCGGGTAGTCTGCCGGGCTCGGCTGCCGACTTGACGGCCTGCCGCTGAGTCAAGACGATGGGTGCGGCCGGTCGGCCCCTGAGGAGGTTCAGTGACGCAACCAAACGATGGCTTGGTGCGAGCAGCTAGCGCTGCATTTGGCCGCGGCGACCTGGGTGCTCTGCAGGATCAGTACTTCGCCGAGAACATCGTCTGGCATGTCTCCGGGACCGGCCCGCTGGCCGGGGACTACGAGGGCGCCGCACAGGTAATCGGGCAACTTGGCAAGATTTCTGAACTGACCGATGGGTCGGTCGAGCCTCAGGTGCATGATGTCCTGGTCAGCAACGACCACACGGTCGTGCTTGTCACGATCAGCGCCGAGCGGGCCGGCAAGCAGCTTCAACTCAAGCTTGTCCACGTGATCCACGCCGAGAATGGCAAGGCGACCGAGGTGTGGACGCATTCAGCCGATCCCGGCGGGGCGGCGCAGTTCTGGTCGTAGAGGCCTTCGGGTCAGTTCATCATCGGGGGAGTGGCTTGCAAGCCGGGGGTAAGCCACGGGAGCCAGATGGCAGCCACGGCAAGTCCCAGGGCAGCGACACCCGCGAGCCGGCCAGCTGCTGGCCCCCACCGCCAGACCTTCTCGGTAAGCACCAGCGCGGCCAGGCCGACCATCGCGGCCACGTTCATCACGCCCACAGCGATGAGGATCGCCGTCAGGCCCCAGCAGCAGCCCAGGCAGTAGCCGCCGTGATGGAGCCCGACGCGGAGGTCGCGGGTTCGGCCCTGGTAGGAGCCGTAGTGCAGAAGGAGCCCGAGCGGAGAGCGGCAGTGCGCTAGGCAACGGTCCTTCAGGCTGCTCAGCTGGTACACCCCGCAGACGGCGAAGACGGCCACGGCCAGGACGTGTGCTGCACTGCGATGCGTCCCGGTCAGCCAGCCGGCGAGCCACGCGAGCCCGTAAGCGGGCACGCCCGCCGCCGCCCAGACTGCCAGGTATCCGACCACCAGTCCGGCAGTTCGCACCGCCCGGTGATCCCGGAAGGTCCTGGCATACAGCGACGCCGTCGGCATCACCGACGGGAGCATCATGGCGGCCATCATCAGCGTCCAGATCGGCACGAACAAGGCGAGGCCGAGCCCCATCGTGCCGGTCATTCCGGCCATTCCCCGCGCGAGGGCAAGAGTCGCGGCCCACGCACCAGCCGCCAGGATCAGCAGGACTGCGACCTCACGGGTTGCCTGCCCGCGCCGTGGCCGGACAAGCTCGTCCGAACTGCTCACCCGGCCCAGGAGAACGGCGCGGAAAGCCGCTCTGCCCGTCCCGCCCCCAGCCGAGGCCGAACGTGGACAGGCGCACGGCGGTGGCCGGCGCGACCGTCAGGGTGGTGTTCGACGGATGAAAGACATTCGTGAGCCGAACTGGATCCTGGCCTCCCAGTGCGACAAAGTCCTCGACACCGACGTCGACCGCATCACCGATCCGGACATGGTGGCTGCGGCCGTCGTCGGTGTAGGTGATAGGTGCCTTCTCCACGCCGAGCATTTCGCCAATCAGCGGCCCGAGCATCGCGGGAGGTCCGCCCAGCTGCCCCGACAGTACCGCCCCGAGTTGCCCGGCCTGGCTGTCAGACGCGGCGTCATCCAGGTAGACGCCCACCCGCCAGTTGCCGTCGGACATGACCGGCGGCGTGTCCAGGAAGAGGGCGAAGCTCAGGCCGCTAACGTCAACACCGTCGATCTCGCCCGAGTCCACGTGATAGGCCAGAAGCGCCCGGCACCGGTCAAGGGTGCTGGCGCAAGCGAACGCTCATCGTCAAGAGACGCAAATACTGGCTTAGGGCAGCAAATCGGAAAACACGCGAAGCGGAGACAGTGTGCCCGTTCGTAGGCGATCGACATCCTCGCCGCTTCGGCCGACTAAGTGTTACTGGCGGGTAGGAATGGGCAGGATCCTGGGAGCAATCGACGAACGGACGGGCCATGACTGTTCAACAGCACGATCGTGTCCGCAATGTCGGTGAACGAGAATCTCGCCAGGTGGCGGAGGAAGCTCGCGAGATTGGGTGGCACCGGCCTAGTTTCGGCAAGCAGCTGTTTCTCGGTGATTTCCGACTTGACTTGATCTATCCGCATCCGCGCCCAGGCGAAGAGGCAAGCAAGCGCGGCGAAGAGTTCTGCGCTCGGATGCGCGAATTCTGCACGAGCTCAGTCAACGGCGCTCAGATCGAACGCGATGCGGTGATCCCCGATGAGGTGGTCAAGGGCCTGGCCGCACTTGGCGCTTTCGGGATGAAGATCGCGCCCGAGTACGGCGGGCTCGGCCTGACAAACCTGTACTACAACCGCGCGCTGGTGATCGCGGGATCTGCCTCGCCGGTGCTGGCGGCGCTGCTGTCCGCGCACCAGTCGATCGGTGTACCCCAGCCGCTTGCGCTGTTCGGAACGGCCGACCAAAAAGCCCGGTACCTACCGCGCTGCGCGCGCGGCGAGATCAGCGCGTTCCTGCTGACCGAGCCCGACGTCGGATCGGACCCGGCCAGGCTGAGCATGACCGCGACTCCGTCGCGAGACGGCTCCGAGTACGTGCTCGACGGCGTCAAGCTCTGGACAACCAACGGAGTCATCGCAAACCTGCTTGTCGTGATGGCCCGGGTTCCGGCTAGGGACGGTCACCGGGGCGGGATCACTGCTTTCGTCGTGGAAGCCGGCGCCGAGGGCATCACGGTCGAGCGGCGCAACGCCTTCATGGGCCTGCGCGGCCTGGAGAACGGCGTGACTCGGTTCCACGAGGTGAGGGTGCCGGCCGCGGACCGAGTCGGGGACGAAGGTCAGGGCCTCAAGATCGCCCTTACGACACTCAACACTGGCCGGCTGTCACTGCCTGCCACCTGCCTGACGGGCGGCAAGCTGGCGACCAAGTACGCACGCGAGTGGTCTGCCGAGCGAGTGCAGTGGGGACGACCGGTCGGTGAGCACGAGGCGGTTGCCAAGAAGGTCTCCTTTATCGCCGCGACCACCTACGCGCTCGAGGCCGTGGTCGAGCTGTCGAGCCAACTCGCTGACGACAAGCAAAACGACATCCGCATTGAGGCGGCACTCGCCAAGCTCTACTGCTCCGAAATGGGCTACAAGATCGTCGACGAGCTAGTCCAGGTCCGTGGCGGCCGCGGCTATGAGACTGCCGCGTCGCTGGCGGCGCGGGGCGAGCGCGGCGTGCCCGCTGAGCAGATGCTCCGCGACATGCGGATCAACCGGATCTTCGAGGGGTCCTCGGAGATAATGCGGCTGTTCATCGCGCGTGAGGCGACCGATGCTCACCTGGCCGCCGCTGGCGACCTGATCAACGCGCGGCTGCCGGGCCGGCAGCGCGCCCGGGCCGCGGCGAAGGCCGGAGAGTTCTACGCCAAGTGGCTGCCGACGCTGATGACAGGCGAAGGGCAGAAGCCGGGCTCGTTCAGCGAGTTCGGCCAGCTCGCTCCCCATCTGCGGTACGTGGAGCGAGCCAGCCGGAAGCTGGCCCGCTCGACGTTCTATGCGATGGCCAGGTGGCAGGGCCGGCTTGAGCACAAGCAAGGCTTCCTCGGCCGGATCGTGGACATCGGCGCGGAACTCTTCGCCATCAGTGCCACCTGCGTCCGGGCACAGCTGGACCGGACCGATGGCCTCGGCACTGACCGGGGCGCGACTGCTAGCGACCTTGCCGACCTGTTCTGCACCCAGGCCCGGCTGCGCACCGAGGAACTGTTCGGTCAGCTGTGGAGCAACAGTGACGCGGCCGACTCCAGCAGTGCCAGGCGTATCCTCGCCGGCAGCTACGCCTGGCTAGAAGACGGCATCATCGATCCTTCGATACCAGGGCCCTCGATCGCCCACGTCGAGTCCGGGCCGTCCACAACGGAAAACGTCCACCGCACCATCAGCTGACGGGAGGCGGGCCGGGCGGTGACTTCGGCCTTCGGCCACTCGGTTAGGGCTGTCCGGATTATTGTCGGCGCATGCAGCACACAGGCGCGGTATTGATCGATATCGATGGCGTGCTGACAGTCTCCTGGGAGCCGATCAGCGGGGCAGTTGCGGCAGTGGAATACCTGCGCGCGGCAGGTGTTCCGCTAGCTCTGGTCACCAATACCACCTCCCGGAGCCGGGCGTCGATTGCGGCGGCGCTGGTGACGGCAGGTTTCCCGGTGACCGCGAGCGACATACTCACCGCCCCGGCGATCGCTGCTGCCTACTTGCGCCAGCATTATCCCGGCGCCCGCTGCCTGTTGCTGAACAGCGGCGACATCCGCGCCGACCTCGAGGGAACCACGCTGGTCAGCGACGACGATGCTGCCGTAGACGTCGTGCTGGCCGGTGGCGCTGGACCAGAATTCAGCTATCAGGCACTCAACCGCGCTTTCCGCTGCCTCCAGGACGGCGCCCGTCTGGTAGCCATGAGCCGCGGCATGTACTGGCGCACCAGTGACGGCCTCCAACTGGACAGCGGAGCATTTGTGGTCGGCCTGGAGCAGGCCGCCGGGATCACGGCCGAAGTGGTCGGCAAGCCGGCTGCGGGATTCTTCACTGCCGCCTTGGCCTACGTGGGCGTTCCCGCCCTGGATGCCCTCATGGTCGGCGACGACATCGACAACGACGTCCTCGCTGCCCAGCGTTGCGGGCTCACCGGGGTGCTGGTCAAGACGGGCAAGTACCAGACGCGCGCGCACGCAGGCGCCGCCTCGGCGCCCGATCATGTGCTCGACTCCATCGCCGATCTGCCGCGGCTGCTCCAGCACCTGACCTGACGCGACTGAGCTCTCGTGCGACCGGCAGCGCAACGACGTTCCCGCGGGAACGTCGTGAACATGAGTGGCGCCGCTACGTGCTGGCTGGCACCTGCGAAGATGCGACTGCTGGTCAGTAGTACTGCACCAGGCAGAACTCGTGGCCTTCGGGATCGGCCATGACGACAACCGCGCCCTCATCGTAGTCGTGGCGTTCGCCGGTGAACTGTCCTCCCAGGGCTGTGACGAGTTCGATGGCCTCGTTAAGGTCGGCGACGGTGACGTCGAGATGGATGCGGACCTTCCCCACCTTCGGCTCGGGGACTGGCTGGAACACCAGTCGTGGCTGGGGATCACCGCGATGGCCAAGGTAGACCCAGCCATCCTGCGATGGCCCCGGCTCGCGACCGAGCAGGGCACTCCAGAAGCGAGCCACCCGTTGCGGGTCAACGCAGTCGAAGGTCACCGCCGAGACAATGTTCGCCATGTGCACCAACCTACGACGGCCGTTGGTGGGGTTTTGGAATTCAGCCGCCGGTTCGCTCGCCTGTGTCTACGATGCGGCGGTATGCAACTAACTGACTCGGCGAATGCTGCCGCATCCGGTCGCGGGTTTGTCCGCTCGCTTACCTTGCTGGCGGTGCTCATGGCGATGGCGGCTGTCACGATGTGGTGCGGCGGCCCGGCTGGCGCTGACGCCGCGGCGAGCCGTCCCGCGGCAGCGCGGACCGGTGTCGTCCCGCCGAAGAACCCGTCGCGGAGCTTGGCGCCGAGCCCGGATTTCATGGCGTCGGGCAGCTGCGCCAGCAGGAGCAACGGCCGGGCGTGCAATCGAGAGGTGCTCAAGGCGATCACGCATGCACGGAAGGTGCTGGAGAAGATGGGCGGCATGTCGTTCTCCCTGACGGCGTACTTGAAGCTGACGCCTGCCGAGCAGTTGTTCGTCACCGCGGATCTGGAGCGGACTGAACGCGGGCTGCCGCCGGCCACGGTCCTGAGCAGATCACTGGACAAGGTCGCCCAGCTCGGGGCGCGCCGCGGTGAGGACCCGCCGCTTGGCCAGGTCCCCGCCCGCCTGCCCGGCGGCGGGCAGGTCGTGGGCCTTGGCGGTAACTGGGCGGGAGGCTGGCCTAACGCTCTCGGAGCCGACTACGGCTGGATGTATGACGACGGGCTCAATAGCCCCAACGAGGACTGCACCAAGCAGGACCGCTCCGGCTGCTGGGGGCATCGCGACAATATCCTCGGTACGTTCAGCAGCAAGGCCGCGTGCGGCGGCGGTGCCAGCGCCCTTGCCATGGGTGCCGGATACGCGGCCAGCATCAAGAGCCGGACCGAGTTGTTCGCCGGCGTCTGCGGACATGCCCCGACCGACGTCGTGCTGACCTGGGCCAAAGCCAAGGCACGCCTCGGCATCAAGCGCCACAAGTGACCAAGGCTGCCGGTCCGGACTGGCCATCGGAATTTGGTGAGCCCTACGATGCCGCTGTGGTCCCAGACGACGAACGTATAGACCGCCTGGAACGCCAGGTTCGGTACGTGATGCGCTATATCGGCGTGGATGCCGAGGTTGCTGCGGCCGATGACACAGCGGCCGACGACGCAGCCTTCGGAGCCGGACCGCTGCCTGCTTCAGCCTCGCCGGAGATCGTCGCGCTAGTCCGGATAGGCAAGCCCATTCAGGCAATCAAGCTGTACCGGCAGATGACAGGAGCGGGCCTGAAAGAGGCGAAGGATGCCATCGACCGTCTCCGGGTTGAAATGGGGCTCGCTCGGCGTCGCTAGTCACGGACGCTTTGTCGACTGCCAATGCGTACTCGGCCGCGCTCGGGAGGCGTACCAGCATTCCGGCACCGAGGCGGTACGTCCAGTTGCCTCAGCCACCATTGGCGACGAGTTGAACCGGGAGACCGGCCCACTGAGGGAACTGCTCCTCAAGCCAGCGGCGCACCGACTTCGGTGCGGAGGGCTTAGAAACAGTAGTGGCGGGGGTGTCGAATCTACGGAGTCCGTTCGTAGAGAAGGTGAACGGCAGCCGTCCGGGCTGCCCGTGAGCACAGGAGCATGAGATGGCGCTGTACCTGATCGCTTTCAACGACGAGTGGGTGCCCGACCACACGCTGGAGCAGTTGCGCGAGAAGGCCGCGACGGCCAGGGCCGTGATCGAGGAGATGACGGCCGCCGGTGTCTTCGTCTTCAGCGACGGCGGTCTGGACGCGTCGACCGTCGTGTGCAGCGTCGACCCGAGCAGCGGCTCGCCGGTATTCACCGACGGGCCATTCGCCGAGACCAAGGAGCACCTCGGCGGTTTCGCCGTCGTCGATGTGCCCGACGACGCCCAGGCGCGCTATTGGGCCGGCCGGATCGCGGTCGCGGTCGGCTGGCCGCAGGAGGTGCACCGCTTCCCTCATTCCATAAAGCTGAACGCTGACACGCAGTCCGAGGACTGACCGGGCTGGGCGCGAGCTGTCAGGTCATCGTGCCAGGCGCCGGCCGATTCGAAGCTTCGGCAAGCCCCGCACGAGAAGCTGAGTCCAGCTCGGATGAATCGCGCGCCTCGGCGCCGCGCAGCTAGCGAAGTCCAGCCACGATTCCCGGGGAAGGCGCGGCCTGGCTGGCGTAGGTTGCCGCAAATGCCTCGGATGGGCTAAAGATCTCGTACCGGTCTATTTAGCACACGGTTGGGGGCCACGGACTCGCGACGTCCGTGCCCCCTTGACTGCGCATGATTTCGCTTGTAAATAGGAAAGTTAACTAACAAAATTGGCGATTGACGTAGAGAGGACGAGGCCGGTGCGGCAGCCGCGTCATCTGTTCAGAGCTCTGGTTGCTGGTACATGCTCCGCGCTGCTGTGGGGAGCAGGCATCTACGGCACTGCTGCCTCCGCTGCCAGCGCGGACGCGGCACAAGTCACGGCGAACGTCCTTCCCCCGCACGTCTTCGCGCCGTATGCCGGCCCGTCGAACAACCTGACGACGACCGCCGCCGATGCCGGGATCAAGTACCTGACGCTCGATTTCTTGCAGACAGCGCAACCAGGCTCCTGCACCGTCGACTGGAACGGCGACCCCAGCACGCCAGTCGGTACCTATGCGGCCAGTATCGCGGCCCTGCAGGCCGAAGGCGGCCAGGTCGTGCCTTCCTTCGGCGGCTCGGCCGCCGACAGTGACGATACCGAGCTCGCCGATAGCTGCCACAACGTGGCCGACATCGCCGCCGCATACGAGAACGTGATCACCACCTACAACGTGACGCGCATCGACCTGGATACCGAAGAAGACTCGCTGAACAACTACGCCGGAATCAACCGGCGCAACCAGGCCATCGCAATGGTCGAGCGCTGGGCCGCGCAGACCGGCCGCACCGTGCAGTTCGTCTACACGATCCCGACCAACACCACGGGAATCGACCAGGGCGGCGCCTACGTACTCCAGAACGCCGTGCAGAACCACGCGAAGATAGCCGTCGTCGACATCATGACCTTCGACTACTACGACAACCTGCCGCACGAGATGGCGGACAACACCGAGTCAGCGGCGACCGACATCTACAACGTGCTCCGCCAGCTCTATCCCGCCAAATCGCCGGCCCAGGTATGGGCGATGATCGGTGTCTGCGAGGACATCGGCTCGTCCCGGCACCCCGGCCGGGACGACTACGGGAACGCCGAGACATTCACGATCGCCGACGCGCACGTGGTAGAGCAGTGGGCCGCCACCCGTGGCCTCGCCGAGCTGACCTTCTGGAATCTCTCCGGCGACAACTCCGCGACAGCGCCGTACCAGTACAGTCACGCATTCGAGCCGTTCACTAGCACTGCGGACGCGCTCGCCGTCCGCCAGCCACCGACGCCGGCCACCGCTCTGACCGGTCTCATCGACCCGCCCACCGGCAACCTGCGGACGGTCTCCTGCCCTGAAACGACGTTCTGCATGGCTGTCGGCGAATATGGCAACACCGCCATCCGCTGGAACGGCCAGTCCTGGTCAGCGCCCGTCCAGATCGACCCGGGTGGCGCGCGAGTCGAGGTCACTTCGGTGTCCTGCGCCTCGGCGCACTTCTGCGCGGCCGTCGACACGCTCGGCCGCGTGCTCGAGTGGAACGGCTTCGCCTGGTCGCCGCCCGCGCTCATCGACCGGGACGGCGGCCTTACCTCCGTCTCCTGCCCGCCGGGGGAGCGGCCCTTCTGCGTCGCGGTCGACGGGAGCGGCAATGCGCTGACCTACCGGGACGGCTTCTGGTCCCGGCCGACGCTCGTGGATGACAGCGGCGCGAGCCTCCAGTCGGTGTCCTGCGCGTCCGCTGCCTTCTGCACGGCCGGCGACTGGGACGGGAACGTGGTCCAGTTCACCGGCACCTCCTGGTCAGCCCCGGTGTCGCTGGAGACGACCACCGGATCGGCGGGTGGCGGGATCGGCTCGATCTCATGCCCGACCGCGGACTTCTGCGTCGCCGCTGACTGGGAAGGTAGCGAGATGACGTGGGATGGCACGTCCTGGACCGCGCCCGACGCGTTTGACCCGGACGGGGCAGGCGGGCTTATCTCCATGTCGTGCCTGTCCGCCTCGTTCTGCACGGCAGTCGACGGTAGCGGAGACGCGCTCACCTGGGACGGGACGACCTGGACGAGCACCGAGATCGACGTCACCGGCGACGGCACCGAAGCCGTCTCGTGTGCGTCCGCGGCTTTCTGCATGGCCGTCGACTGGAACGGCAACACGCTGGAGTGGGATGGCAGTTCCTGGACTCAGCCGGCGCTGTCGTGCCCGGACACGACGCCCAGCAACGCAGGTACGTGCACCTTCGACGGCACGTTCACCGACGCGCGGGCTGGCGTCGTGGCCAGCGCTAGCTGCCCGACGCGAACGTTCTGCGCCGCAGTTGATGACAACGGGAACGCGCTCACCTGGAACGGCCGGCAGTGGTCGGCGCCGGTCCTGCTGGATCCGATCGCCGGGGTCTTCACGTCCGTTTCCTGCGCGTCGGCAAAGTTCTGCGCCGCGGTCGACGGCAACGGCTACGCCTTCGAGTGGAACGGCCAGAGTTGGTCACACAGCGAATTTTCTGCCACGAGTCCCACCGACCCATCTCCCGGCGGCCTGCAGTCGGTGTCCTGCCCGGCGAGTGCCGGCGGCGAGTTCTGCGTCGCCGTTGATGCAGTCGGCAACGCGGTGATCTGGAACGGCACGTCGTGGTCTGCGCCAGAACCTATCGATCCGGGCGGCGGCGGCCTCACCGCGGTGTCCTGCGCGTCGGCCACATCCTGCGTCACCGTGGACGCTCAGGGCGGCACTGCGACGTGGAATGGCACGTCGTGGAGTTGAGCCGCTAGACCCCGCCTGTTGCCGATTCGCAGCTGTTCTCCCGTGGGTAGTAATCGAGCGACACCTGCCGGATGGCCACGCAGATCACCCAGAACGTGGCGTGCCAGTGGGGCTCCGGGGGAACACTTCGCTCGTCCTGCCAGGACTGAAATGAGACGGCGTCCCGGAGCCGGGTTGCCGCTCTGCACCGACGGAGTGACGGCGATAGCGCGATGCGGCGGCGGGGTGGCGGCCAAGTGCCCAGGCAGACGGGCCAGAGCCCGTACCTGGCGGTGCAGCGCGCAGCGCTCCGAAGTGCCGCGCGGGTCTGGCACGACCTGCGGATAAAGGATCTCCATCGGAGCGCCAGGCAGTTCGAACTCATGCACCGGGCCCTGGGCTTTGCCGCCCTGGCCCTCCTCACGGTGATTCCGCTGCTCATCGTCGTCGCTGCGGCCAGCCCTGCCCCGCACCGCGGCCTCGCCGGGTGGGTGGTCTACGGCATGGCCCTGACCGGCTCGTCCGCCGACGCGGTGATACGGCTGTTTTCGGCACCTTCCCGGGTGCTGGGCACGACGAGCGTGTTCAGTGCCGCATTGCTAGCCGTCGCCGGGGTGTCGTTCGCGGGCAGCGTGCAGGCCGGGTTCGAGAGGATCTGGGGCCTTCCTGCCGGACCGTGGCACAAGATCTGGCGCCAGGCGGCTTGGACGGCTGTCCTTATCGCCTACATCTACGCGGAAGCCACGGTGGGCACCGTGACTCACCGTGGCCTGGTCGAGGCCCTGGGCCGGGGGGCAGTCGCGGTCCTGCTCGGGATTGCCTTCTTCTGGTGGGGACTTCGCTTCCTGGTCGGCGGCCGGGTCAGCTATCTGGCGGCGATGCCGGGTGCAGTGGCCACGATGGTGTGCCTGCTTGGCCTGCGGGTCTTTTCCGGCCTCGTCTTCCAGCCGCTCATCGCCAGGAACGCGGTCAGTTACGGCGCGCTGGGCACCGTCCTGATCGTGCAGTCGTGGCTAATCGGGGCGGGCTGGGCGGTCTATGGCGGCCAGTTGTTCGGGCACTGGTTCCACGACCCCTGGCTACGCGCCTGGGCTGACAGCCGCCGGAGCGACAAGGTGCCGGACCGGAAGGGAGACGGGCAGGATCCCCGGAGCGAGGGAGCGTTACCTGCCCTGCTCGCCTCTCCGGCCCAGTCGTTGTCAAGAGCAGTGCTCTCGTTGTTGTCGGGCGCTCTCTGCGACGGCTCCGCGGTTCAGCCGGACAGCAGCCGGGTCAGCGCGGCCGGGATGTCGCGCAGCGTACGGACCGGCTGGCTGATTCCGCCGCCCAGCCGGGCGAGCCGCTCGGCCGTTGCGAACGACTCTGGATCCGGCTCGGCACCATCCGGTATCGGGCACAGGACGTCAAGTCTGTCGATACCTGCCATCGCCGCAGCCGGATCGCTGCCCGCAGTGCGGAGGCAGTCCGACAGCAGGATCACGCACTGTTCGGCCGGCGCAGATGCTTCGGCGGCGAACAGTTCTGCCGCTGACCGCAACGCCGCCGCGATGTCGGTCATGCCGTGGCCGCGCAGGGCGAGCAGGTGCTCGACAATCACCTCGGGGGGCTGCCTCGATCCCGGCGCCTGCAGGACCGTGACCGTGCCGGAGAATGCCGCGGCCCCGGTGTCCAGCCTGCCGTCAGCAGCGAGCAGCACGCTTGCCGTCGCGACCGCGGCCATCGCCAGGGCATGGCCGGACATCGATCCGCTGCAGTCGACCAGCAAGCACACCGATCGCCGCCGTGCCTGCCACGACCTGGTCACGAGGTCATCGGCCGGCGGTGGCCAGCTGCCGCTCAGCCGGTCGAGCGTCCGGTCCAGGTCGATGTCCCCGGCACCGCCGGGCACGGAGCGAATCCGCCGCGGGCTGCCGCGGCGTGGCTGGCGCCCGGACGCTCCCAACTGGATGAAGACCCTGGCCGCTAGCTGCCTGGCGACCGCGCGCAGCGGCGTGTCAGTGGCCTGGCTCAGGTCCGCGAGCAGCGCGGCGGCCGCGTCGGGATCGGCGGCCAGCATGGCAGCCAGCGCATCGGCGTCAAGGGCTCCGGCCTCGGGGGAGATGTCGGTGAAACCGTTATGCCTGCTGGCGAGTTCAGCCCGGCTGACCGTGCGGCGCGCCGGGCCTTGCTTGCGCTCGCGGCGCAGGCTGGATCGTGACGGTCCTGGCTGAGTGAGGCCCGCCTCGGAAAGCGGGCCGTCAGCTTTTCCCTGGCCTCCCGGCGACCCGTCCAGGCCGCGCGGATCGTCCGGCGGATCGTCCGGCGGCACCGGCTCAGCCGCGTCCTGCGGCCACAGCTGCCCGAGGATCTCATCGAGCACTGACTCTGGACTGCGGTCGCAGCCGTCGGCAATCCTGATCCGGCCGGACAGCGCCGCGTACGCGGCATCCCGCGCGGTCAGCCGCGTCAGCACAGCCTCGCCGCGCAGCCGGGTCAGCCCGTCGATCAGCAGAACCAGGTCGATAGCACCGCGTACCGACGCGCCCATACGCACGTCCCGGTGCGCGCGGGTGGCGCGCGTGAAGGCCACGGCGAACGGCACGACCGCCCCGTCGTGTCCGGTGATGGCCTGCACGATAGACCGCTCAGCGGCCGCGTCCTGGTAGCCGAGCACGACCCGGCAGATCCGGTCAGCGATGGCCTGGCTGACCCGCGCCGTTCCGATCGCGTCGAACGGGTTCATCGCCGCAATCAGCCGGAACAGCGGGTCAGCCTGCACCGCCCCGAACCTCGGGACCGCGATCTCGCCCTCGGCGAGGACAGTGATCAGCACGTTAAGGGTTTCTTCCGGAACGCGGTTGAATTCCTCCAGGTACAACAGCGCGCCGGCTCGCATGGCCTGCAACAGCGGCCCGTCGGCAAAGTTCGACGGCAGGTACCCCTCGGCGAGCACCCGCGCCGGATCGAACTGGCCGACCAGCCGGGCGGGCGTCAGCTCGGCGTTTCCCTCGACAAAGACCACCGCCTGGCCAAGGTCGCGCGCGATCGACCGCAACAGCGTCGACTTGCCCGTGCCAGGCGGTCCTTCCAGCACCACATGCCTGGCCGCCTGCAGCGCCACGGTAAGAACTTCGCGTTCCCTGCGCAGGCCGATGACCGGCGTGTCGCCGCCCGCCGGCCCCGGACTAGACAAAGCCGGCGAGCGGGCGGCCGTCGCGGACTCAGCTGCCATGCAGGATGAGGCCCCTGATGTTCTTGCCGTCCAGCATGTCCTGGTAACCCTGGTTGATCTCGTCGAGCGTGTAGGTGCTCGTGATCAGCTCGTCGAGCTTGAGGTCGCCGGAGCGGTACAACTGCACCATCAGCGGAATGTCGTGGAACGGATCGCCCGAGCCGAACAGGCTGCCCTGGATCCGCTTCTCCATCAGCGTCAGCATCGAGCTGTTGATCTGAATGTTGTTCGACACGAGGTCACCCAGGCCGGTAACCACCACCGTGCCGCCCTTGCGGATGGTGTTGAACGCGTCCGTGACGACCTCGGTGGTCACCACGCCCACGGTCACGATTGCCTTGTCGGCCATCACGCCCCGGGTGAGCTCGTGGATCAGCATCGCGGCCTCGCCCGCTGTCGCGCAGCTGTGCGTCGCGCCGAGCTGCTCGGCGGCCTCGCGCTTCATTGCGACCGGGTCGATGGCGACGACGTTGCGCGCTCCTGCCAGCGCGGCACCTTGCACCGAGTTGATGCCGATGCCACCGATGCCGTAGATCGCGATCGTGTCGCCTGGCTCAACCGCAGCCGCGTGCACGGCCGAGCCCCAGCCCGTGGGCACGCCGCAGCCGATCAGCGCGACCTTGTCCAGCGGCATGTCGTCGTCGATCTTCACCACGGACAGCTCGGATAGGGTCGCGTACTCGGCGAAGGTGCCGAGCATGCAGAAGCCGCCGACATCCTCGCCGTCGGCGGAGTGGAACCGGTAGGTCCCGTCCAGCAGGCAGCCGTCCAGGATCGTCGCACCCAGGTCGCACAGATTCGAGTGCCCGGTAGAGCACCAGCGGCAGTGGCCGCATACCGGCAGGAACGAGCAGATCACGTGGTCGCCGGCCTTGAGCCTGGTCACGCCGGGACCGACTTCCTCAACCACGCCAGCGCCCTCGTGGCCGCCGACGATCGGGAACCGGGGAGTCAGATCGCCGGTGCGGATGTGCTCCGTGACCTCCCAGTCCTGGCCCGTCGCACGCATGATTGCTGCCCTGGTCTTCATGCACACTCTCCCGAAGAGTCGGTCGAACCACCTTTGTCGTAACACTAGGGCTGCGGGTCGGTGGTCGGCTAGCTCCAGAGCAATCGCTTGTTCAGGCAGGCTGCTACCGGTCTGGCCGGATTATGAGCGGGAACGTCAGTTATCCCGCCAGGCGGAAGATTCGCTCGGCATTGCCGCCCAGGGCCAGTGCGACCTGGTCGGCGCTAGCCCCTGCCGTCAGCAGCACCTGCTCGAGTGAGCGGGCGTTGCGCCGGACTCCCGGCACGCCCGGCCAGTCGGTACCGAACACCATCTTGGCTGCCAGGCGAGCCAGTGACTGGCCGTAGTAGTCAGGCAGCCGGGTGGGCGGCAGCCCGGACACCTCAAGCCAGACGTTGTGCCGCATCAGCGCCAGGAAGGCTGCCTGGTCGTACCACCAGCCGCGGCCGCCGTGCGCCAGCACCACGGTCAGGTCCGGGAAGTCGCGGAAGACCGGGTCGAGCAGGGCAGGCTCGCCGAAGGCGTTGACCGAGCCGGAGAACGTCGACGTGCCGCAGTGCACTATCGCCGGAATTGCGCGTTCCTCGCAATAAGCGTAGGCGGGGTAAAGCATCCGGTCGGCCGGCTCGAATCCGCCATGAACGGGGTGGATCTTGAGAGCGACGGCGCCGAGGCTCATCTGACGGGCCAGTTCGGCCTTCACCGGATAATGCAAGTGCGGGTTGATGTTGGCGACCGCGTGGAAGCGGGCCGGGTTGTGCTCGACCAGAGGCAGCACATCCTCGATCGGCTGGATGCCGGTCGACTTCGGGCTGTACTCGGAGAACAGCAGCACATGATCGGCGCCCTCAGCGGCGAAGTGCTCGTCGATGGCTGCAGGCAGCGGGACCCCGCCGGAGTCGTACAGCCGGCCGACAGGCAGGCCGCCACCGAAGGTCTCCACCCACGCCTGCCAGTCGGCTGACAGCGTTGGCAGCCTGGCGACGTGCACGTGGGCGTCTACCAGCAACCGACCGTCAAGCACCCGGCACCTCCGCTTTACCTAATCCGGGGCCGGGCGTGCCTGTCCGGCCCCGCCAAGGATTGCACGGCGGGGCCGGAGTTAAGCGGCGCCGGAGTTAACCGATGCCCGTGTTAACCGATGCCCGTGTTAACCGATGCCCGTGTTAACCGACGCCCGCGGGGCCGTCGGCGCTCGGTTTCCGCCGGGTCAGGCAGCCGCTCAGGCCGCAGGCCGAAGAACATCCCGAACATCACGACCAGATCGAGGATGGCGATCAGGCCGCCGATGTACGGGCCGGGCCCGCCGAGCCAGGCGAGATACCCGCAGAACGACAGGACGATGACCAGCGCGCCTAGTGCGCGCGGCCGGCCCGACTGCGCCAGCCGTTCCGGCACCTCATAAGGCGCTCGCTCCACGTAGTTGGCGGTCGCCGCCTTGTCCTTAGCGATCTTCAGCCACAGGTCGTACATCTCCGGCGCCTGCTCCCGGAGCACGATGGCCTGGTCGACGGAGGTGATGCTAGGCACCGGAGGGCGGCGCCCGCCCGGCGACCGGCTGTCGGCGACCTTGTCGCCGATCCGGTCGAGTACGGCGTCAGCGATCTCGCCGGCGTCGGCTGCGGAGGGCTGGCTCGGGGGTAGGTTGCCGGAGGGCATCTGGTTGGGGGTTTTCTGACGGGGGGATTGCGCCTGCCCTGCCGGGCCACCCTGGTTGTGCGGACCGGCTTCAGCGGACATGGGGGCGCTGTTGATGTCGGTCATGCGAGTAAGGTCTCACCGCTCTCATCACGCGCACGACCGGCCGCCTCACGATGCGCGGACATGATCGTGCTCATCGCCGAGCCGAACGGGTCCTGATCGTCGGCGTGCGGCGGACT
>Ga0335072_10004055_pt1 | contig 21859 bp, 20 predicted proteins | sample Lox_Sample_21_FD_206725 | JGI IMG/M metagenome (GOLD analysis project Ga0335072, IMG submission 206725) | Soil microbial communities from Loxahatchee National Wildlife Refuge, Florida, United States - Lox_Sample_2.1 | ecosystem: Environmental > Terrestrial > Soil > Wetlands | place: USA...
CGCTGGTCTTCGTGTCGTCCGCGGCCTGGCCGTCGGAATCCGCAACCGCGACCGTGAAGCCGGTGGTCAGGGTCTGGCCGAAGCCGAGGCCGGTCGTCGCCGGCTGGAACTCGAGTGCGCGCAGATCGACGGTTACGGCGGCGAGCGAGCCGGTGATCGTCCATACGCCGCTATCGATATTGGCGCCGTCGGTCGCGCCGTTCGGGTCGACCAGCGTGCCGTTCGCAGTGTTGCTGGGCGTGACCGTCACGATCTCGGTCTGGTTCGGGTTCGGGTCTTCGATGGTGACCGAGCCGAACGCGGCAATCGGCGTCTGGTCCGAGGCGGGCTGGTTCGCCTCGGTGCCGGCGATGGAGATCGGGCGGACGAAGAAGCCGGTGTTGACCAGTTCGAACACCGTGCCGTCGCCGTTGGCGCCACCGGCAGAAGAGCTCGCAATCAGGTCGCCGTTGGCATCGGCCACCAGCGTCGTGAAGACTTGCTCCCCAGTGCTCTCGTTCAGGCTGGCGAGCATGGTCGGCGAGCTGGCGAGGCCGGTCGGCGTGTTCTGGATTTCGAACACCGAACCGCTGCCGTCGATCGTCAGACCAAACAAGTCACCGTTGGCGTCCTCGACCAGGTTGCTGCCCGGCCCCTGTTCGTTTGTGGGGTAGCCATAAAATGTGACGATCGTCGGATTGGCGGCGTAGCCGGTGGGGGTGTTGGCGATCTCGAACACCACACCGCTGCCGGTTTCGGGGTTGTCGCCGACAGGATTCCCCGAGTCGTCGACGCCGCCGAGCTGGGTCGTGCCGAACAGGTCGCCGTTGGCGTCGATCAGCAGGGCCGATGACGGGCTGACCCCGTCGTCGCCATCGAAGGTGAACAATACCGTCGGCGTGCTGGCGTAGCCGGTCGCGGTGTGCTGGATCTCGAACACGGTTCCGCCGCCGTGGAGGCCGCCGCCTTCGGTGGTTGTGCCGAACAAGTCACCGCTGGCGTCTTCCACCAGTCCGGCTCCGGTAAACGGCTGGAAGCCGGTGGCCTGGTCGAACTGGGCCATCACGGTCGGCGTGCTGGCGTAGCCGGTGGCGGTGTTGGCCAGTTCAAACACCACGCCGCCGCCTCCCGCGTTGTCGAAGGTGGTGCCGAACAAGTCGCCGTGGGCGTCCTCCAGCAGCGGGCCGTTTGGGCTGAGCCCGTCGGTGCCGTTGAACGACGCGAGCAAGGTGGGCGTGTCGGCGTAGCCGGTGGCGGTGTGGGCGATTTCGAAGATCGTGCCGTCGCCGTTGTCGCTGACGCCGAACAAGTCGCCGTTGGCGTCGATGCTGAGCGGGCCGTTCGGCATGGCGCCATCGTTGCCGAGGTCTGCCACCAGGATGGGCGTGGCGGCGTAGCCGGTGGATGTATTGGCGATCTCGTACACCGCGCCGTCGGTGGTGCCGCCGAGGATGAAGAGGTCGCCCTGGGCGTCCTCGGCCACCTCGCCGGAGAAGAAGCCTGTGGCGTTGTCGAAGGTGGCGAGGGTTTTGATTGATCCCGACATTCTGACGGCCCCGATGCTTTGGTGGGCGACAGCGTCCTGGCGCTTCGCCCTTTGTTCTCCATCTTTGGCCGCGGGCGCCGCGCCGCTGGCTGAGGCGCTCGCGGAATGATCGCCTCGACCGGTGACGCCGCTGCCCCTGTGCGGCCGGCGGCGGATTGTCGTCGGCAGGCGTCAATCGAGCGGCAATAGAGCTGTCACAAATGCAGCCGGCGCCTGTGGCTCGCCGTCAAAATGACTTGCCCGAGGGGTGCGTCCCCTGATTTGATCGCACCGCATGTCCCGGGTGCCGACCATGAGCGCGACGACGCCGGCATCACTGTGTCTGCTTGGCCCGTTCAGGTTGCTGGTTGACGGGTGCGAGATCGTGGGCCTGCCGCGCAAGGCACTGGCGCTGCTTGCTTATTTGGCCTTGCTGCCGGGCCGGCGGGTATCGCGCGAAGTGCTCGCCGATCTGTTGTGGACCGACAGCAGCCACGAACAAGCACGCCACAGCCTGCGGCAGCTTCTTGTGGTGCTGCGGCGGACGCCGGCGGGCGCGCTGGTCAGCAGCGACGGCGACAAGGTATGGGTCGACGCCGGCGCCGTTCTTGTGGACGCGCTTCTGGTCGAAGCGGAGTTGGAGGAAGGAAGCGCCGAGGCGCTGGAACGGGCCGCATCGTGCGTCAGCGGAGCATTGCTCGAGGACCTGCCGTCAGTCTCCCCCGGCTTCGAGGAATGGCTGCAGCCTCAGCGAGCGCGGCTGACCCGTATCGTGGCCAGGACGCTGCGCCGGCTGGCCGAAGCGCAGATCGATGCCGGTGCGATCGCCGCGGCCGCCGCCACGGCGGCTCGGCTGGTTGCAATGGATCCCCTGGACGAGCCGGCGCATCGGCTGCTGATCCAGTGTCTCTCGCGCACCGGCCAGCGCTCCGAGGCATTGCAGCAGTTCGAGCGATGCGTCCGCATTCTCCGCGAGGAACTGGACGTGGCGCCGGATGCGGAGACAGTGGCTCTGGCCGCGCAAATCCGTGCGGGCGAGGGATTTCGTGGCCGCCCCGTTGCGGCGCTGCCATGCGAGGCTGAGAGCTCGCCCGTCGAGGGTGCGTCATCAGCGGGCGAGCCGGAGGCGGTTGCAGTCAGCGCGGTGCCGCCGGCGTCCGTGGTGTCGGTGTCCGCGGCGCCGGCCTTGGCACCAAGCCGGCGCCCTCTCGCGGCGCGCCTTGCCTTGGCTGCCGCCGTTGCCGGCCTGATCGTAATTTCGGCGGGGGCCTATGCACTTTGGCCGTCGCCCCGGCTCGCACCCGCTATCGCGGTGGCCCGCTTCCACAACGTCACCGGCTCCGCGGGGCAGGATGCAGCCGACGCGGGCTTCGCGGACCTGGTGAAGCTGCGTCTGGCGTCAGTGCAACAGATGCGCCTGGCCGACGATACCCGCGCCGATCCGGGCGGTGCAGCCGCCCCCGGCGCGGTGGAGCATGGTGCCCGGCCGCGCTACGTCCTGGAAGGGACGGTGGCGTTCGACACCGCGGTGATGCACGTCACTGCCCGGCTGGCAGACCAGAATGATGGCGACGAGCTGTGGTCGGATCGTTACGACCTGCCGACGGCCGACGCGGCCCGCGTGGCCGACGACATCGCGAGCCACGCGGCCCGGGCGGTGTCGCCAAATCACGACATACGGGTGACGGGGCAGCCGCCGCCCTTGGCCGATCCCCGCCGCGCCGCAAGGGAGCTCGACGCGCTTGGCTTTCAGATGGATTATTATAGATCGGCAACGGATATCCGGGTGCAACGGCTTTATTTGCTAGCGCTCACCTTCGACCAGAACGACGTAAGCGCGCTGACGCACCTGGCGACCACCTATATCCGGGCGGCGGCCGGGCGCGGTGAGACCGACGATGCCTCGCTGGCTCAGGCCGACGCAGTCCTCGCGCGGGCCATCGAACTCGATCCCAGGAACGCCTTTGTGCTTTACAACACCTGCTTGCTCCGCCGCTTACAGGGGCGCGTCGCGGAGGCAGTAGCCCTCTGCACGCGCGCGCTCGACATCGATCCGCGCTTTCCACCGGCGTTGCGCGAACTCGGGCATGACCTGCTGGAGGCTGGCGATGCGGCACAGGCGATCGCGAGTTACCGCGCCGCGATCGAGGCGGGGCCATACCTGCCGTTGGCGTGCAATGCATTCAAGGGCCTTGGCGTCGCCTTGTGGGCGGTGGGCCTTCGCGAGGAGGCCATCGCCGCCCTGCAACAATCCGCGAAACTCGATGCGACGCATGACGATGACGAGCAACTCTGGCTGGCGGCCCTGCTCGAGGTCGGGGGGAAGCACGCCGAGGCAGGACAGTTGATGGCGGAGTTCATGGCCCGCCATCCGGGGCTGCGCATCGATGCCGGCTACCTGCGATTGCTCCGTGCACCGGTCTATGCGGCTCGCCGTAACGAAGTGCTGGCGGCGCTGGCGCAGACCATGGCGTTCCAGACCGATTCCGGGGCAGGCGCGAACCCGGCTCCCTGATCGGCAAGCCGCGGCACGAGGCCCACTGTCCGAGATTGATTCTCCCTCCCAACGGGCCACATGCGCCGAGGATGTGTCTTTTCAGGACCTTCGCCATCGCCCGCCGTCTCGCATCGCGCTACATTGGGCCGAACGCCCATGATTCACCTGTCCATTCCCACCCGGCAGGCACTGGCAAAGCTGACCTTGCCGGTGCTGGTTGCCGCTTCCTTCGGCCTGATGCTGCTGGGCAAGGCGGACGCCTTGCTCGCCGACCGGGCTCGTGTCGCGTTCGCCGACGCGCTGGCGCCGATCTACGCCGCTCTCGCCGCGCCGCTTGGCGCGGTACGGGCCGGCATTGCCGACACCACCAACCTGTGGAGCCTGCGCTCCGATAACGCGGCATTGCGCGCCCAGAACGATGAACTGCGGCGCTGGCAGTCGATCGCGTTGGCGCTGGACGCCGAAAACCGCCGATTGAAGGAGGAACTGCACTGGCTGCCCGATGGTGCTCCCTCCTACGTCACCGCCCGCGTGGTGGCTGATGCGGGCGGGGTCTACGCCCGGGCGGTGCTGGTCTCCGTCGGCCCGGACCATAGCGTCAAACGCGGGCAGATTGCGCTGGACGGCGACGGCCTGGTGGGCCGCGTCACGGAAGTGGGCTCCCGCAGCGCCCGCGTCTTGCTCGTTACGGATCTGAACAGTCGTATCCCGGTGGTGCTGCAGGGATCGGGGGCCCATGCGATCCTGGTGGGATCCAACGGTCCCTATCCGCGCCTGATGTACTGGCCCGAGGGTGCACCGCCACGCGAGGGAGAGCATGTCGTCACCGGCGCCGAAACCGACGCGTTTCCCGCCAACCTCCCTGTCGGCACGGTGCATTACACGAGCGCCCGCGTTCCGGAGGTGGTGCCCGCGGCCCGGCTCGACAGCCTGGAGATCGTCCGCATCTTCAATTACGGCCTGAGCGGCATCCGGGACCCGGAAGCCTCGCGGCCGGTCGCCGACCGCCGCCACTGATGGCCAGCGCGGACGAGCAACGTCCCGGCATCCGGCCTCGCGCCACCCTGGGGCGGCGCCTGGACGTCGCCGCCCGCCACGCGTTCCCCGCCAGCCTTACCGTCTTGCTCATGCTGCTGACCGAGGCGCCGTTCGGGTTCTCGGATCAAACCACGCTGCTGCCGGCGGTGGCGCTGATCTCCGTCTGGTTCTGGTCGCTGTATCGTCCCGGGGCGATGTCGCCGCCGGTGGTGTTCTGCATCGGCCTGTTGCTGGACATGCTGGACTGGCTGCCGTTCGGCACCGGCGTCCTGATCTTATTGCTCGCGCACGGCCTGGCGCTCCGCTGGCGTCGGGTGCTTGGCCGGCAGGGTTTTGTCCTGGTCTGGGTCGCCTTCGCGGCGGTCGCCGCCGCTGCCGCCGCGCTGGAGTGGCTGGCCACCGCGATCCTCAACTGGCGCCTGATCTCGCCCGGTCCGGTCGTGTTCCAGGCGGTGCTCTCGTTTGCGCTGTATCCCGCGCTGGCCATCGCGTTCGCGCGTGCCCAACGCTCCATTGCCAATCCGGAGCGTGCGTGATGCGCCGCGACACCAAGCGGACAGGCGTGTTCACCCGCCGCGCGCTATTGCTGATGGGCGGTCAGGTGGCGCTGCTTGGCGGTCTCGGCGCGCGGCTCTACCAGGTGCAGGTGGCCGAGGCCGCCCGCTACCGCATGCTGTCCGACAAGAACAGCGTCAGCGCCCGCATGATCGCGGCGCCGCGCGGGCGGATTCTGGACCGCTTCGGCACGGTGGTCGGCGGCAACAGGATCAACTGGAGTGCGGTGCTGATCGCGGAGGAAACCGACAACGTCGAGGCCACGCTCGAGGCCTTCGGCCAGGTCGTTCCGCTGGACGACCACGAAAAGGCTCGCATCATTCGCGAGGTCCACCGCCACCGCAGCTTCATCCCCGTGCTGGTGAAGGACTTCCTGGACTGGGACCAGATGGCCAGGATCGAGGTGAACGCGCCCGATCTGCCCGGCGTTGCGGTGGATGCCGGCACCACCCGCGTCTACCCATTCGGAGAGCAATTGGCGCACATCGTGGGCTACGTCGCGCCGCCGACCGAGGCCGATGTGGCGGCCGATCCCCTGCTTGCCCTGCCGGGAATCCGCATCGGCCGCGCCGGGGTGGAGAAGTACCACGATCTGGCTTTGCGCGGTCATGCCGGCGTGGTGCAGCTCGAGGTCAACGCGGTGGGCCGGGTGATCCGCGAGCTGGATCACCAGGAAGGCACCCCTGGCGAAACCATCGGCCTGACTATCGATGCTGAACTGCAACATTCCGTGATCGGTCACCTGGGCAATGAGAGCGCGAGTGCCGTGGTGCTGGACTGCACCAACGGCGAAGTGTTGGCGATGGCCACCAATCCTTCGTTCGATCCAAGTTTGTTCAATTCGGGCGTGCCGCAGGCGCAGTGGCAGGAATGGATCGCCGACGAGAGGCGGCCACTGCTGAACAAGGCGACCGAAGGCGTGTACGCGCCCGGCTCGACCTTCAAAATGGCGGTTGCGATGGCGGCCCTGGAGGCGAAATCGCTAACGCCCACCGATCGTATCGTTTGCAACGGCTATATCGATGTGGGCAATGCCCGGTTCCATTGCTGGAGAAAAGGTGGCCACGGCTCGCTCGACCTGCACGGCGGTCTAAAGAACAGTTGCGATGTTTTCTTTTACGAAACGGCTCGCCGGACCGGGATCGATCGTATCGCCGCGATGGCGCATCGCTTCGGGCTGGGCACCAAACTGGATCTGGATCTTCCCAATCAGCGGGCCGGCCTGATCCCGACGCGCGAATGGCGCCGCGCCCAGGGGCATCCGTGGGAAATCGGCGACACCATCGTGAGCGGCATTGGCCAGGGCTACATCCAGGTCACGCCGTTGCAGCTTGCAACGTATGTGGCCCGTGTCGCCAGCGGCCGGGCCATTCAGCCGCACCTGACCCGCGCGCTTGGCGGCGAGATGCAGCCGGACGCCGATTTGCTTGATTGGCCGCTGATGGATGTCACCGACAAATGGCTGGCCTTGGTGCGATCCGGCATGTTCGCGGTGGTGAACGAGCCGGGTGGCACGGCACCGGCGGCGCGCCTGCCGGACCCTCGCTGGCAATTGGCGGGGAAGACCGGGTCAGCTCAGGTCATGCGTGTCTCCAGGGCGGAACGTGAGAACACCAATTTCAACTCGGCCAACCTGCCATGGAAGCTGCGTCCCCACGCGTTGTTCGTGGCGTTCGCTCCTTATGACGCCCCGCGTTATGCGGTGTCCGTGGTGGTAGAGCATGGCAATGCCGGCGCCGACGTTGCCGCGCCCATCGCGCGCGACATCATGATGGATGCGCTGACCCGCGATCCCGCCAATCGCACGCCGCCGACGCCGCAGCAGGTGGCGGAGAAGTCGCAATGATGGACCGCCGACTCTGGCGAGAAACCTCCTTCGGCGTTGCCGGCAAGCTGTTGCAGGTGAACTGGCTGTACGTCCTGATGTTGTGCGCGCTGGCCGGCGTCGGCTACGTCGCGTTGTACAGCGCCGGCGGCGGCTCGCCGGAACCCTACGCCGAGCGCCATGTCATGCGCTTCGCGGTCGGGCTGCTGCTGATGATCGGCGTCGCGATGGTGGATATCCGCTTTATCCAGCGGCTGGCCTGGCCCGCCTATATCGTGTGCTTTGCCTTGCTGCTGGTGGTGGCGCGCTACGGTCATGTCGGCAAGGGTGCGCAACGCTGGATCGAGGTTGGCGGGTTGCAGGTGCAGCCTTCCGAGATGATGAAGATCGCGCTGGTGCTGGTGCTCGCCTCCTGGTTCCACCGCGCGTCCTGGGAGCGTATCGGCAACCCCTTGTTCCTGATACCGCCGCTGCTTGTTGTCCTGCTGCCGGTGGGGCTGATCCTGAAGGAGCCCAACCTCGGCACGGCGCTGATCACGGCGATGCTGGGCGGCATCATCTTCTTCGCCGCCGGCGTACGATGGTGGAAATTTCTGCTGGTCACCGTGCCGGTGCCGCTGATCGCACAGTTCGCCTTCGCACGCCTGCACGGTTACCAGCGGGCGCGCATCGAAACCTTCCTGCATCCGGAGAGCGATCCGCTCGGCGCGGGGTACAACATCATCCAGTCCAAGATCGCGCTGGGTTCCGGCGGGATGTGGGGCAAGGGATTCCTGCAAGGCACTCAGGGCCAGCTCGATTTCCTGCCGGAGAAGCAGACCGACTTCATTTTCGCGCTGATCGGCGAGCAATTCGGTCTGATCGGTGGCTTGGCGGTGATGGGGCTGCTTGCGCTGATCATTCTGGGCGGCATGCTGATTGCCCTGCGTTGCCGCCATCAATTCGGCAGGCTGGTGGCCGTGGGCATCTCGGCCAATCTGTTCCTCTACGTGTTCGTCAATATCGCCATGGTGATGGGCGTGATCCCGGTGGGCGGCGTGCCGTTGCCGCTGGTTTCGCATGGCGGTTCGGCAATGATTACCGTGATGCTGGGCTTCGGCGTGCTGATGTCCGTGCATGTGTACCGCGACGTCGAGTTCAGCGCCGTGGGGGATCGGTTCTGACAGTATCGCGCCGGGGCGCCTCGGCCTGCGAGATGCCACCGCGCCTGCTGCGTGCCTACCGCGCAACCCGTTATCAGGCCGCGGGCGTCACCGTGCGGATCGGGCGACGCTCCGCGGCAATGGACGCAGTGCTGTTTGGCATGGGAGCGCGCAGCGCCGGTTTCATCACCGCCTGGAATCCGCTGTCCAGGCGCATGCCGAAGCCGTGGAACCATCGCATGCAGCGCCGCCTGGCGGAGCGTTTGCGGCAGTCTCCGCATTTGCCGGCGAGCGGAACGCTGCGGCGTTGGCACGAGGATCATCTGTTGGTGGCGGCGCATCCGCGACAGCTACTGCGTTTGGCGCGGTTGTTCCGGCAACGTGGTTTGGTGCTGGTACATCGTCAGCAGCCGGCGCGGCTGACGTTACTCCACTGGGGGTGCCGATCGCGGCAAGCGCCCGCCGTGTGGCGTATCAATGCCGCCGGTTCTGTTGCATCAGCCAGTCTCGCAACGCCACGGCATTGTTATGTTCCTCGTCCCTGGCTGCAAACAACAGCGTGACGCGGCCGCCAGCCATATGCTCGCGCAGGCTCCGTAGGGCGGCTTGCGCCTCCGGCGCTTCCAATTCCCCGGCGTACGCCGCGCGGAACAGATCCCAGTCCTCCGGCTTCGCGTGGAAGCGATGGCGGAGCGTGTTGCTGGGTGCCACATCCTTCAGCCAGAGATCGATCCGCGCTTTGGCCTTGGCGAGGCCACGCGGCCACAACCGATCGACAAGGATGCGCGTTCCATCGGCGGGATCGGGCGTCGCGTAGACGCGTTTCAGCAGCGGCATCTCCATTGCGGACCAGTTTGGCGCAATGGCGGCCGGATCAAGTCGTGCCGCGGCACGCCGGTACGATAAAGTTTCACGCACAAAGCGCCAGCGCGCCTGATACCGGCGATGATCACGGGATTCGATCGGTGCGCAGGTCCAGACGTCTCCACGCGATTGGAATGCGGCAAGGGCCGCTACCCCGTGGCAGCAGCCCAGGCTGGAAGGGGATGCGTCCTACGTTTGGCGTGGCGGCAGCCTGGTGCCCGCATCGACACCGACCTCGTGCGCATTCAGCGTCAGCGCCACCATGGCGTAATAGCCGATCAATGCCGTCAGTTCGACCACGCCGGGAATGCCGAACAATCGCTCGATGCGCCGATAAGTCGCGTCGCTCGCGAACCGCGTGGCCAACAATTCCACCGCATAGTCATATATCGCCTGCTCGTCATCCGCGGCGAATTGCGATCCGCCGATGCGCAGCGTCTCGATCGATTGGGCCGACAATCCGGCTTTGACCGCCTCGGCTTCATGGGAGGCCCATTCGAACTGGCAGTCATAGCAGCGGCCGATCAGCAGGATGGTGAATTCGCGCAGCCGCGGCGGGAAGTTCGAATTGAAGCGCAACACAAGGCCCAGCGCGGACCATGCCTCGGCCAGCGCGGGCCGGTGCATGGCGACAGCCAGTGGTCCCACCGGCGCCGATTTCCGCGGGCCTGAAACCATGGCGTCGTAGACGCGGCGTTGTTCCGGCGTCAGGTTCTCGCCGGTGACCAGAGGAATGCGCGGCATCCAATCTCCATCGTTACTCAGCAGTCGGTAAGTTGGTCGACATTGCGCCAACCCGTCATGGCGGGCGAAGGGCCGCAATCCACGTCTTTGCGGCGCGCATCACAGCAATCCGTGGATGGCCGGCCTTCGCCGGCCATGACGCAAAATGGGTCGCCGGTCGCCCTATTTCCCGACTGCTGTGTAATGGCCGTGCTGGCGCCAGGCCCCGGTGCGGATCCGGACGGTATCATTTGCATCTGATTATTCGGCAGCCTGCCGCGGAATCCAGCTCTTTTGCTCGCCGCGATAGATCGCGCCCGGGTTGCCGCTGACAGTCGTGCGCCACATCAGGCGCTGGATATTCTCCGAATCGAACCAGGTCGCGGCGTGGATCAGGCAGCGATTGTCCCAAACGAGCACGTCGCCACGCGTCCATTCATGGACATAGACGAACTGTGGCTGGGTGGCGTGCGTCATGAGAGCTTCGAGCAAGTGTGCGCCCTCGCCATACGGGCCTGGCTCGAGGCCGGCGATCGGGCCTTCCACCCAATCCATCTGGCCGTATTCACACATATAAAGCGCCCGCTTCCTCGTCACCGGATGCTCCCGCACCAGCGGCTGGCGCTGCGATTGCTCATGCGGGCCGAGTATGCGGGGCGACTTCCCTTCCAGCACGTCATTGCGGCCGCGGCCGGCGCTAAGGCTGACGTGGATGCCGTCCAACGCGTCCGCCAGCGCTTTCAAATCCGGCGGCAAGGCTTCGTATGCCGCGGTGCCGTCGACGAACAATGTCTGGGCCTGGCCCCGCGGGGCGGGAATGACGGCAAGGAACAGGGAAATGTCGGGCGGTGGACGACGGTAGCTCTGATCGGTGTGCCAGCCGCGGCGATGGGGGAATTGCACCGGCAACTTGCCATCCGCGGTCAACGGCGGATCGGGTCGTCGCGGTGGCGCACGGTTCGCGGGCGGCATGTTGGAGACAATGAAGATTTCCGGCACGCCGGCGTGCACCATGTGGGCCGGCGTCAAGGTGTGGCGATAGTCCTCGACCTCGCTGCCGAACAATCGACTGAGGCGTACGAGCAAATCCGGCCCGTCGATCATTGCCTCCATGCCGGAGATCAGCAGCAGGCCGCTGCTATCCGCGAGCGCCCGGGTCAGGGCATCGGGATCCGCCTCCGCCGCCTCGATCAGGCCGGCGGCTCCGCCGGGAAAGTCGATCTGTCCGCCAAAGGAAGCACCCGGCAAGGGTCTGGTTGGTTCGAGGCCGCTTCCCATCACGCACCTGCCCTGCCGAGGCTCATCGGATCGCGCACTTTATTCACACCGATTGCCGCCGGGCAACCGGCCGCGGACCCCGCGGCGGTCATTGGTGGCGCTGCGCTGCTGCACAATTCGATCGAGCGCCCGGGGCAGATGCGGCTATCGCATCGCTGCCAGGTTTGCCGCGACGGCGCGCGTCGTCGGATGGTCCTCGCCCAACGCACGGATATAGATGCTCAGCGAATATTCCAGCGCCATCCGTGCCCCGGCGGCATCGCCCAGATCGCGCAGCACCCCCGCCAGATTGTTGGCATCGCGTCCGACATTGGGATGGTCCGTTCCCAGCGCTTCTTCATCGAGCGCCAGGGCGCGTTCCAGCACGGCATGCGCGACCTCCACGTCGCCGGCATCGTGCAATACCAGGCCAAGATGATTGAGGTCGGTCGCCACTTCCCAATGATTGTCGCCGAACGCGGCGCCATGCAGCACGCGGGCACGTTCGAGCAATGCTGCCGCATCGGTGAAATCGCCCATGTCGTGCGCGAGCCGCCCCAGCGCGCGCAGATCGTCGGCCAGCGCCGGATCGTCCGGACCAAGCTCTCGCTGGCGCTCCTCCAAACGGCGCTCCAGGGCTTCGCGTTGGGCGTACTGTTCTTCGCGGCGGTTCATTGGTGATGTCGGTCCCGTGTGCCGGCCATGCCGTGGATCCTTCCGAAGCTCAATGGTGATCGCCGACCGTCGGTTGGATCACGCTGCCAGGGACATGGCACCCTCCAGTCCGAACTCGCGTGCGATCAGCGTGTAGGATCGCCGCCGCGCCTCCGGATCGTGCAGCGTCGTGAGCATTGCGATCTCTGCCACGCCATGCGCCGAGGCCAGTTCGCGCAGCTTCGCTCCGACCATGTCCGGCGTCCCGTAGATCGCTCGCGCGCGCAGCCGGTCGATGCGGGTCAACTCCACGTCGGTGTACTGGTAGGCGGCGGCTTCGTCGGGCGAGGGCAGCGCGGAGTAGACGCCCCGGTCGCGGCCCAGCCGCCACATCTCGCGCGAGCGGAACAATCGGGCCGCGTCACCCGGGGTGTCGGCGGCCATGGCCCAGACGCAGAGGGCGGCGTGCGGCTCGGGCCAGCGTTCACTCGGCCGATAGCCTTCCCGATAGATCGCGAACGCTTGCTCCGTGCCGCGCCCATCGGTGATGAAATGTGCGAAGCAGAACGGCAGGCCGAAATATGCGGCAACCTGCGCGCCATAATCGGAGCTGCCGAGAATCCACACCTCCGGCACCGTGGGCCCGCTTGGCTGGGCCATCACGTCGCGGAACGGGTGACCCTCCACCAGCTTCTGTCCCGATACCCAGGCGAGCAGATCACGCACCTGCGCCGGGAAGTGATCGGCGGCGGTCTCGGCCAGCGGGTTCAGCGCATAGGCGGTGCGGCCATCGGAGCCGGGCGCACGGCCGAGGCCCAGGTCGATGCGTCCGGGCGCGATCGCGTCCAGCACGCGGAATTGCTCGGCCACCTTCAGCGAAGAATAGTGTGGCAGCATCACCCCGGCGGTGCCGACGCGGATGCGGGTGGTGGTGGCGGCAATGGCACTGATCAGGATTTCCGGCGCGGTGCCGGCCTGGCTTTCGCTGTTGTGGTGCTCTGCGCACCAATAGCGGTGGTAGCCCAGGGCCTCGCAATGCTTCGCCAGCGCCAGGCTTTCGCGGATCGAGGTATCCGGCGAGCGGCCGGTCACCACCGTGGACTGATCGAGGACGGACAGGCGCAACATCGGGCGGGCTCCGCAGCGTTGCACGAGATTAGGGTATGCGCGCGGCGAAAGGCGAGAGGCAGCCGGCCGCAGCGTATTCGTTGCGCACGCCGCGCTTCATGGGCGGCAGCGATCCGCGCAGCCGCGCGAACTTGATGGCCTGCGACAATCTCGCAAAACAACCGCCACCTTCCTGCCGGACTTGAAGCCGATGTTGGCGGCATCGAGGTAGAGGGGACTGCGGCGATGGATACGCAAACCGCACTGACGACCGGGGATCGGGCCCCGGTCACCGGCACATATGAGTTGTTGAACCCGGCTGGGGTCATACCGACCGGGGTGCGCGTGCCGGTGTTTCAGGGCACTGCGTTTCCCCCCGTCCCGCCGGGATGGCTATGGCGGCTGGCGGGCACACGGCTCCCGGCGGATTGAGGTCGCGCTTGCGGCTGGGGACCATAACGCGTCATCGCGAGAAGGGAGCGGCCATCTGATCGGGTCACACGGTGCGCAGGCGTCCGGTGACCCTGGCGGGTCGAGCGAAGCCGGGGTCGGATGCGTCGCCTCGCGCACAGCTTCACGTGGCTGTCCCATGCCGCCGATGCCCGGGCCATGTTCGATACGCGCTTGAAGCCAACCGTTTCCTGAACCCGCCCTTTTTCTGATATTGCGCGCGACATCGCCGAGGCAAATTCGGATCGAACAGGGGACTGTTGCCATCCCGCCCTGTTCCTCGCATCTTCCGACCGGCGATTCTCGCGAACGCGGTGCCTGGCACACACGGGCCGGTCTTTGCGTGGATGCATAATACAACGCGCCGCACGGCAACCGGCCGCAACAGCGGGTCTCGTCGCGGCAGCCACACGGAGGAAGCGGATGCCCGGGCGCACCATCATCGCGGCACTCAGCCTTGTCCTTGGTCTTGCCGCAGCTCCGGCGCAGGCGCAGGTCCTGGAAATCGCCGTGGATCAATCGCCGGTCGGGCTCGATCCGCACGTTGCGACGGCGTTCTCCACGACGATGGTGCTCAGCACGATCTATGAGGGCCTGACCGCCATCAGTCCCGATCTTCGTGTGGTGCCCGCGCTCGCCGAGTCCTGGACCGAATCGCCGGACGGCCTGACCTATACTTTCCGCCTGCGCCCGAACGCCACGTTCCATGACGGCAAGGCGTTGACCCCGATGGATGTCATCGCATCGGTGGCGCGGGTACGCGATCCGAAGACCGGTTCGCCGTTCGCCTCTCGCTTCGCCATGGTTTCGCAGCTTGTGCCGGACGGGGACAACGGCGTTCGGTTTGTGTTGACGACGCCGTCGGCGTCGTTCCTGGCGCAGCTTGCGAGCCTGGCGATCGTGCCTGCCGGCGATACGGATCTGGCAAAGCGGCCCGACGGCACCGGACCGTTTCGCTTCAAGGAATGGCAGCCAAATACCTTCATCGCGCTGGAGCATAATGCGGGGTATTGGCAGCATGGCCGTCCGGCACTGGCCGCGATCCGCTTCGACATCGTGCCCGAGGCGACAACCCGGCGCCTGGGTCTGACCGGCGGCACGTATCAGTTGCTGCCCACGCTCGATGCCGCCACGGCGACAGCGTTGAAAGCTGCGCCGGGCGTGCGGCTGCTTGAGACGCAGGACCTCGCCTACAGCCTGGTCGGGATGAACGTTACCAAGCCGCCATTCGACAAGCCGGCGGTCCGCGAGGCGCTGAACTATGCGCTGAACCGCACGCAGATCGTCCAGGCCGCGTATTTCGGACAGGCCGCGCCGGCGGGGCCGCTGTCTCCGGCGCTGAAGGACTGGGCGCTGCCGGTTTCCGCCTATGCCTGCTATCGGCCCGATCCGGCAAAGGCCAAGGAACTGCTGAAGCAGGCCGGACTGACGCTGCCGGTGAAAGTGACGCTGAATGTGCTGGGCAGCCTGCCGCTGGTCGTCAACATCGCGCAGGTGGTCCAGGCGCAGGCCAACAAGGCAGGCTTCGACGTCACGCTGAACGTGCAGGAGGCGGGGCGCTTCATCCAGGACTGGCGGGCCGGGAATTTCGAGGCGTTCGCTTCACTGAACAGTGGCGGCCCGGATCCCGATGATTATTTCGGGCGGACGTTCCAGACGGGTGGCGCCACCAATGTCTACAAATACAGCAATCCGAAGCTGGACCAGATTTTGAGCGAAGCCCGTGCGGTCCCGCAGGCGCGGCGCAAAGTGCTGTATGACGAAGCGCAGAAGATGCTGGCCTGCGACGGACCGGTGGCGCATCTTGCCTACGGCACGTTGTTCGCGGCGGAGCGAAGCAATGTGCAGGGGTTCCGATTGAACCCGACGCGATCGCTTCTGGGCCTGCGGGACGTGACGATACAGAAGAGCGCGAAGGAGTGAGATGGCGGTGATTTGCCAGTCGCAAGCGGAAAGGCGTTGCGGGGGGCGCAGCAGGTGAAGCGCGGCGACGGCCTCGGCGAGACCATCGCTCCGGCATGCCCGGTCACGGAAGAGACGGGCCATGGAACCCGCGGCTGACGGTTCGCCGCGCGAGGCAACGAACGATGGCGATGCAGCGAACGATCGCGATGCAGCGAACAATGCCGTCCTCGCGGCGCTGCAAAGCCAGGCGGCGCGCCTCGCCAGGCTGGAGGAGGATAACAGCAGCAAGGGGCTGGTGAAGAAACTGACCAGCAGCGCCGGCGCCATGGCACTTTTCCTTGGCCTGATCTTGACCTTCCAGTCGCTGTACGACGGCTTCGTCACCAAGCCGGAAGCCGATCGCGTTGCCCGGCTGAGCAAGTTCAACGACGTGGTCAACTCGGTGGCAAAGAGACAGCAGGAGGCCATGCAGCTCATCACGCAGGCGACCGATCCGAAATTGCGGCTTGCCATCGCCAGCGCGATCACCCCGCAGGTTCTCAGCGATCTGTCGACTGCCCAGGCGATGCTTCGCGACCTCGACGACAAGGATGTGGGCATACCGCAGCTCATCGTCCTGATGAATGCCGCGTCGTCTGAAGGCGACTGGCCCACGGTCAAAAGCTTTGTGGATCGCGCCGTGAACAAGACGGATGTCAGCCCGTTCCTGCATTCCGAAGCACTGCGCTTCGAAGGAAAATACTGGTTCACCAGCGGCGACCCGGAACGCGGCCGCCAGTCTTTTCTGGCTGCGTTCGAAACTCTCGGCACAGTACCGGTTGGTGCGGCCGCGCGCGCATTCGTGCTGGGCGACCTGGTGGCGACCGAGTACCTGGTTGGGGCGTGTCGCCACGCCGCCGAGGATTTCAACACCCTGGTGGCGAACATGGCGTCGCCCTATGTCGGCGAGCAACCAAGATCGCAAATCTCCGCATCTGTCGTGGCACAGTTGGCATCCCCCGGCGCGCATTGTCCCGCGCCTCCCAACCTCGGCGCCCTGCGCGCGGAGTGACCTCGATTTTGGTGGTTTCGCGCGTGCGGCGCTGCATTGTCCGCGGGAGATTGCGTCACCTGGCGCTTGGGAATAAGGGATTGCCGGCAATGCCTCGCGTCCTGCTGCGCCGTGCCGGTGACCTCCTGTTCGTGTCCTTCGGCGTTTCCATCCTGTCGTTCCTGATGATCCGGCTCATCCCGGGGGACGCCGTTCAACTCATGCTCGGCGCCAATGCCGAGGTGACGCAGAGCCAGATCGACGCGTTGCGCCACCAGCTTGGGCTCGACCAGCCGTTCGTGCAGCAATACGTCACCTGGATCGGCCGCGTGCTGCACGGCGATTTCGGCGTCAGCCTGACCACCGGCCGCCCGGTACTGACGGAAATCGCCGCCGCTGCTGGCGTCACCGCGGAACTCACCGTGCTGGGCCTTGCCGGGGCGATTTTGCTCGCCATCCCGCTGGGCTGCGCCATGGCGTCCCTGCGCTCGCCCGCGGCCAGTCTTGCCATGCGGCTGCTGTCCATCACCGGCATTACCGTGCCGTCCTTCTGGCTTGGTATCATGCTGCTGTACGGCGCATCGGAGCTCGCTCCCGGTTGGGCCGCCGTCGGCTGGCTTCCGCTGAGCGAAGATCCGCTCGGCAATCTGCATCGGCTCCTGCTGCCGGCGTTGTCCATCGCGCTGCCGGTGGTGGCGTCGCTTGCCCGTTTCCTGCGGGCAACGATGTCCGACGCCTTGCAGCAGGACTACATCCGCACCGCGCGCGCCAAAGGATTGCGCGAACGTGTCGTGTTGCTGCGACACGCGTTGCGCAACGCGCTGATCCCCTTCGTCACCCAGACCGGTATCATGACTGGTTACTTGTTCGGGGGCTCCGTCGTTGTGGAGCAAGTCTTCGCTCTGCCCGGCCTGGGACGGCTCATGGTCGGCGCGATCGCCGATCGCGACTATGCGCTGGTGCAGGCGGCGATCCTGCTTGCCACGCTGGTCTTCGTCTGTGTCAACGCGGTGGTGGATTTGCTTTATGCGCTGATCGACCCGCGGGTCCGCGCGGCATGATTGTCGGCTCGAAACTGGTGCTGGGCCTGGGCGCGGCGCTGGTAGTATTGCTTGCGCTGGGAGCGGTGATGGCGCCGTGGCTCTCGCCGTTCGGGCCCAATGCACAGGACATTCTGGCCCGGCTGGGTGCACCGGACACCGACCACTGGCTTGGCACCGACAATTTCGGCCGCGACGTCTTCGCCCGCGTGTTGTTTGGTCTGCGCACCATGTTTGCCGTGTCCGCGTTGTCGGTGCTGGGGGCGACGGTGGTTGGCGGCGCGATGGGGCTGACCGCGGCGTGGTGTGGCGGCGTCGTGGACCGCCTGGTGATGCGCCTCGCCGATGTATTCTTTGCCTTCCCGATCATTCTGCTGGCGATCGGGATCATTGCGCTGCTTGGCCCGAGCGCCTTCAGCGCCGCCGCGGCCATTGCCGTCGCCTATGTGCCGATCTTCGCGCGCACCCTGCGCGGGCCTGCGCTGCAATTGCGGTTCAGCGAATTCGTCGAAGCCGCCCGCGCGATCGGCGCCGGTACGCCGCGGATCCTGCTGCGGCATCTGCTGCCTAATCTCGCCTCGGTGGTGTTCGTGCAGGTCAGCCTGTCGCTCTCCACCGCAATCCTGGTAGAGGCGTCGCTGTCCTTCCTCGGTCTGGGCACGCAGCCGCCGACGCCATCGCTGGGCCGCATGCTGGCCGAGAGCAGGGATTATCTCGATTTGTCGCCGTGGCCGGCGGTGTTTTCCGGAGCGGCGATCCTGCTGGCGTCGCTGGGCTTCAACCTGCTGGGCGATGGGCTGGCGGAACGGCTGGACCCGCGGCTGCGGAGGACATGATGGCATTGCCCGCCACCGAGACTGTCAGCCCCCGCTACGACTTGCTCGATGCGTGGGATGTGCCGACGATCCTGGCCGCGATGTGGGAGGGACAGTTGGCGGCCGTCGCCGCGCTGGGGCCGGCGCTGCCCGCCCTGGGACGCGCGGTGGAGGCAGCCGCGTCGCGATTGGCCGCCGGCGGGCGGCTGGCCTATGCGGGGGCAGGCACATCGGGACGCATCGCGGTCCAGGATGCGGTGGAACTGGTGCCGACATTCGACTGGCCGGAGGACCGGCTGGCGCTGCTTATGGCCGGGGGCGACGCGGCGCTGGTGCGCTCGGTGGAAAATGCCGAGGACCAGGCGGATGCGGCCGAGGCGGCGGTGGCGGCGCATGGGATCGGGGCGGCGGACGTGCTGGTGGGTGTGGCGGCCAGCGGGTCCACGTTGTTCACCGTGGCGGCGGTGCGGGCGGCGCGGGCGGCCGGGGCGCTGACGGTGGGGATCGCGAACAGTACGGGGTCGGCGCTGCTGGCGGCGGCCGAAGTCGGGGTGCCGATCGAAACCGGCGCCGAGGCGATTGCCGGCTCCACCCGTATGAAAGCCGGCACCGCGCAAAAGGCGGCGCTGAACTTGCTCTCCAGTGCGATCATGGTGCGGTTGGGGCGGGTATATCGCGGCCAGATGGTCGACATGCAGGCCCGCAATGCCAAGCTGCGGGCGCGCGCCGTGCGGATGCTGCGCGAGTTGACCGGCTGCGACGAGGCGGCGGCGCGGGCCGCGCTCGAAAGGACGGGCGGCAAGGTGAAGCTGGCGGTGCTGGTGGAGCGCGGCATGGCGCCGGCAGACGCGGAAACATTGCTGGCGCGTCACGGCGGGAGCCTGCGCGCCGCGCTGCGACATGGCTGACGCTCGATGCGCTGACGAACCCAGGTGTATCGTAATCCCGTGGCAGCGCCTGATTTCTGCATTATGCAGGCCACAACTCCTAGTTGACGCTCCCCACCCCCGCGCCTAGCTTGCCGCTCCCTTCGTTCCAACTCCGGGGAAACACTCAATGCCCAACAAACTCAAGACGCGCATCGCCGCCGGCAAGGCGTGCGTTAACGCCTGGCTCGCCATCCCGTCTGGTTTCTCCGCCGAAGTAATGGCCCAGTGCGGCTGGGACAGCGTCACTGTCGACATGCAGCACGGCGTGCAGGACTACCAGTCGATGGTGCAGTGCTTCCAGGCGATGGACCGCCATCCGATCACCCCGCTGGTGCGCGTCCCCTGGAACGAGCCGGGCATTATCGGCAAGGCGCTGGATGGCGGTGCCTGGGGCATCATCTGCCCCATGGTCAACAACAAGACGGAGGCCAAGGCGCTCGCTGACGCCTGCATGTATCCGCCGCTCGGCAAGCGCAGCAACGGTCCGATCCGCGCCGCGATGTATGGCGAGGCGTCCAGCTATCAGACGATCGCCAACGACGAGGTGCAGGTCATCCCGATGATCGAGACCCAGCAGGGCATCGACAACATCGACGAGATCCTGCAGGTCCCCGGCATCAGCGGCATCTATATCGGCCCATCCGACATGGGGTTCTCGCTCGGCCTGGTGCCGATGCTGGACCGCGAGGAACCGCTGATCCTGGGCATCTACGAAAAGCTGCTGGCAAGCTGCAAGAAGCACGGCAAGTTCGCCGGGATTCATAACGGCACCCCGGCCTATGCCGCGCGGATGATCAAGATGGGCTTCCAGTTCGTCACCATCGCCAACGACAGCGGCCTGATGGCACGCGCCGCGCGCGAGGCCGTCACCGCCACGCGAAAGGCAGCCGGCGACGTCGCGACCTGACCAGGACACCCGCGACCCGCACCGGGGCATCGTCCCCGGTGCGGCGGACGCCATTTCGCGCCGCGTAACACCGTGGCGCTTCCCATTCGTCCCCTGCCCGCCGCACAATGCCGGTCATGTCGCGTCGCGTGGTGGAGATTACGCCGGAACTGATGCTGCGGGCCTATCGCCATGGGTTGTTTCCGATGGCCGAGACCCGCCGCGGCGATCGGCTGTTCTGGCTGGACCCGGAACGGCGCGGCATCCTGCCCCTTGACCGCTTTCACCTGCCTCGCCGCCTTCGCCGCACGGTGCTTGCCGACGCCTTCGAGGTCTCCGCCGATCGCGACTTCCCAGCCACGATCGCCGGCTGCGCCACCTCGGTCCCCGGCCGCGACGACACCTGGATCAATCCGCAGATCGAGCGTTTGTTCTCGGAGCTGCACCGCCAGGGCCACGCTCATTCGGTCGAATGCCGCCAGGCGGGCATCCTGGTCGGCGGCCTGTATGGCGTGGCGATCGGCGGCGCGTTTTTCGGCGAGAGCATGTTCAGCTTCGTGACCGACGCGTCCAAGGTTGCCTTGGTGCATCTGGTGGCACGGCTCCGGCTCGGCGGCTTCCGATTGCTCGACACACAGTTCGTCACCTCGCATCTGACGCAGTTCGGCGCCATCGAGATTCCGCGCGAGGCATACAAGGCGCGGCTCGCCGCGGTGCTGGAGACCGCCGCGCGGTGGCTGCCGGCGCCGGACCCGGCTATGGTCGAGGCAGAAATCCGCACACTGTCATAACGTTGCGGGCAACCAGACAGGCTGGGGTTCCGATCAGAGGCAAACAGGGGGAAGAGCGATTTCATGACACGACGACAAGCCATGCTGGCGGCAATGCTCTGTATCGCGGCGACGCCCGCCGCGGCGCAGCAGCCCAAGTTGTTCCAGCCCAGCCGCGATGTGATGGTGGAATACCATGTGGACGGCACCCGGCCCGGCGACCACCGCTCCGATACGCTGCGGATGTTCTTCACCGACGGTGGCATGAAAATGCGCATCGAGCCGGTAGGGCAGCCGGGTTACTCCATCGTCGATCGCCGCACACACAGCATGGTCGTGGTGATGGCGCAGCAGCACATGTACATGGAAATGAGCTACGACCCGAGCCGCGTCATGGCATTCGATGCGACCGACGCAACCTTCGCCCGCGTCGGCACGGATACCGTCGCCGGCATCGCCTGCACGGTCTACGACGCGCAACGCCAGGGTCGCCACGGCCAGGTGTGCCTGAGCAATGACGGGCTCATGCTGCGCGCCAAGAGCGAGACGCCGGGCCAGCAGGGCGGCATGGAAGCGACCAGTGTCACCTATGCCCCACAACCCGCGGGCTTGTTCGTTCCGCCCTCGGATTACCAGAAGATGGACATGGCCAACATGGGCCATGGCATGCCGCCACCCGGATCCAGGTGAATCCGTTGATCCGCCTGTAACGCACGCCGGCCTGCCGGGACACACGCGCGTCTTCACTGGCGCTTCGGCGCGCAGTGCCTACATGCGCAGGTGGAGGTGATTGGCGATGATGGTTCCCTGGCGTGACCGGCGAGGCAGATTTCTGCCATTCAAGGCGGCCGTGCTGGCTGTCGTCTTC
>Ga0335072_10004056_pt1 | contig 21855 bp, 19 predicted proteins | sample Lox_Sample_21_FD_206725 | JGI IMG/M metagenome (GOLD analysis project Ga0335072, IMG submission 206725) | Soil microbial communities from Loxahatchee National Wildlife Refuge, Florida, United States - Lox_Sample_2.1 | ecosystem: Environmental > Terrestrial > Soil > Wetlands | place: USA...
GACGTTAAGACATTTCAGATCGCGGGCACCCCTGCATGGGCGAACTCAGAGGGCTACGACATCACCGCGAAAGCCGAGGGCGGTGCAAACTTCGAAGAAATGCGGCCCATGTTGCAGTGTCTGCTCGCCGACAGGTTCAAACTGAAGCTTCGACGTGAGACCCGAACGCTTTCCATTTATGAACTGGCGCCGGCGAAGGGCGGCCCTAAGATCAAGGCAGCCACGGACTGCATCAAGATCGATCCGAACGGGCCGCCACCGCAGTTCGGCGCCAGGCTCTGCGGGGGCGCTCGCACATCGGTCGGCGGCATCGAGGGCTTCGGTGTGGGGATGGCGAAATTTGCCGAGCTTCTGTCGGACCGTCTGGATCGTACCGTAATCGACAATACGGGCTTCGCTGGAACATTCGATTTTCAACTGAATTTCACGCCCGACGAAGCACCTGGCCCCACGCCCTCCCCGTCGCTTTTCGAGGCTTTACAGGACCAAATGGGACTGCGCCTGGTATCGACCAAAGGGCCCGTGGACGTGCTGGTGATCGATCACGTCGAGCGGCCCTCGGAGAATTGATATGTTCGATCACGTTTGGCAATCGACGTTGTTCGCGGCCATAGCGGCAGGGCTCGCTTGCATGCTTCGGCGAAATCGGGCGGCAGTGCGCTACTGGGTGTGGATGGCGGCCTCGCTGAAATTCCTGTTGCCTTTTTCGCTGCTCGTGGCGCTGGGAGTGCATTTCCCATGGCGGACGGCTTCCACGGTCAAAGCACCCTCCGTGGCCCTCGCGATCGAACAGACCGTCACCCCGGTAGTCACCGCACCGGTTCGCATCGCCCCGCACCGTGATCTCTTGCCGGCAATCGAGTTCATCTGGGCGTGCGGATCGCTCGCCGTACTTACGCAGTGGTTCGTTCGATGGCGCCGCGTGAGGGCGCTGGCGCGCTCGGCATCGCCCGCCGATCTGGATTTTCCAGTTCCGGCGCGTTCTTCATGCTCGCTTGTCGAACCCGGAGTATTCGGCGTGATTCGGCCGGTGCTGCTACTGCCGGCGGGCATCACGGACAGGCTGACAACCGACCAGGTGCGCGCGATCCTGATGCACGAAGCAAGCCATATCCGGCGCCGCGACAACCTGACGGCGTTTTTGCACATGCTCGTGGAGGCGGTGTTCTGGTTTCATCCGTTTGTCTGGTGGATCGGCGCCCGGTTGGTGGACGAGCGCGAGCGCGCCTGCGACGAAGAAGTGCTCCGCTGCGGCGGCGCTCCGCAAGCCTATGTGGAAGGCATCCTCGCCATCTGTAAGCGGTACGTGGTCGCGCCTTCGTGTGTCGCGGGCGTGACGGGCTCGAATCTGAAAAAGCGAATCGTCGAGATCATGAGCGGCCGCGCCATCCAGTCCTTAGGCGCCGCCAAGCGAGCGGCGATCGCCGCCGCCGGTATCATCGCCATCGCCGTCCCCATCGCGTTTGGAATCCTGCGCGCGCAGAGCGCGGACTGGGAGTCCGCCGCGGGCGGGAAAATGGCGTTCGACGCTGCCTCCGTGAAACTGGACACCGGCCCGTTCCGGCCGCCCGCGTACCCGCTCGATAGCGGCAACGCCTACAAACCCAGCGCGCAGTTCTCCGCCGATTTTCCGCTACTCATTTACATCGAGTTCGCCTACAAAACCCAATTCTGGCCGCAGCAGCGCGACGCGATGCTCGCGCACTTACCCAAGTGGATCCAGCAGGACCGGTATGCCATCGAAGCGCGCTCCACCAACATTCCCACCAAAGATCAAGTCCGGCTGATGTTGCAATCGCTGCTGGCAGAGCGGTTCGGCCTCGAAGTCCACTTCGTGGACCAGGAAACCGCGGTGTTCGCGATGACGCTCCTGAAGCCCGGAAAACCGGGGCCGTCGCTCAAGCCGCACAGTGAGGGTCCGCCGTGCGACGAACCGGCAGACGGCCGGAATATTAGCACCAAGACCGAACCGGACGTTTTTCCCGCCCGGTGCGAAGTGCAGGCTGCAATCATGCGCCCCGGCCAGTTGGTGTTAGCGGGCGGACGAAATACCACTATGGACGAAGTCGCATGGGCGCTTCTCTTCGGGCGGCTCGACCGTCCCGTGGTCGATCAAACCGGCATCACCGGCAGGATCGATTACCGTATCGAGTTTGTCCGCAGCCCGAATCCCGCGGCCCCTCCCGATGCCAATGCGGAACCGACTCCCGGCCCAACATTTATGGATGCCGTGCACGACCAACTCGGCCTGAAGCTGGAGCCAACCAGAGCGTCGCTCCGCGTCCTGACGATCGACCACGTCGACCGGCCCACGCCGAATTAACGCGCCGTCACTTGGCGTCGCGCCAGTTGTCACCGATCCCGACATCCACCAGCAGCGGCACCTTCAGCTCGCACACGCCTTCCATCTCCCGCTTCACCAGCGCCGATACCGCTTCCAATTCCTCCCGCGGGCATTCGAAGACGAGTTCGTCGTGCACTTGCAAAAGCATGGCGCTCTTGAAAGAGCCTTCCACCAGCAGGCGATCGATCCGCACCATGGCCAGCTTGATAAGATCGGCCGCGGTGCCTTGCAGCGGTGAATTCACCGCCGTCCGCTCGGCGAACCCGCGCGAGTTCGGGTTGCGGCTGTTGATATCGGGAATCGGCCGCTCGCGGCCGAAAAGCGTGTGCGTCACGCCCGATTGGCGCACTTCCGCAATGGTTCGGTCGATGAAAGCGCGCACGCCGGCGTAGCGCTCGAAATAGTTCTTGATGTATTTCTCCGCTTCGGCCCGGGGAATCCCCAACTGCTGCGAGAGTCCGAATCCGCTGATGCCGTAGACGATGCCGAAATTCACCGCCTTGGCCGAACGGCGCGCATCCGGCGTGATCAGCATGGGCGGGACGCCGAGCACTTCCGACGCCGTCCGCGTGTGGATGTCTTCGCCGCTGCGGAATGCGTCCAGCAGCAGCGCGTCCTCGGAGAAATGCGCCAGCAGCCGCAATTCGATCTGCGAATAATCGGCCGTCACCAGTTTCCATCCCTCACGGGGGATGAACGCGGCGCGAATTTCGCGGCCGAGCGGGGTCCGCATCGGAATATTTTGCAAATTGGGATTCGATGACGAAAGCCGTCCCGTCGCCGCGCCGGCCTGGTTGAAGCTGGTGTGCAGCCGGCCGGTGCGAGGGTCGATCTGCGCGGGCAGCGCGTCCACATAAGTTCCCTTGAGCTTGGTGAGCTGCCGGTATTCCAGCACCTGCCGGACGATCTCGTGCTCGGGAGCCAGCGCTTCCAGAATGTCGGCAGCGGTCGATCTGGTCTTACCCTTGCCGTATTTCACCGGCGCCGGCAGCTTCAGATCGTCGAAGAGAACGTCCGCAAGCTGCTGCGGCGAGCTGATGTTGAACGGCCGCCCGGCCAGCCGGTGGATGTCCGCGGTAAGGCGCGTGATCTCGGTCTCCATCATTGTCGAGAGGCGCTGCAATTCGTTCCGGTCGATGCGGACGCCGCAGCGCTCCATGCGCGACAGCACCCCCGCCAGCGGGAGTTCGATCTCGGTATAAAGCTTGCGCAGGCCGCGCTCGCCGATCGCCGGCGCGAGCAGGTTGTAAAGCTCGAGGACGATATCGGCGTGCTGCTCAGTCGCGGCGCCGAGTTTGAGATCGAGCCGGCGGCTCGCCTGTTCGGCGAGCGAGACGCCGCCGGGGTCGGCGTCGAGCAGGAAGGCATACAGCATGATGTCGTGGTCGAACCCTCGGCCTTCGATGCCCAGCCGGGCCAGATCGAGCAGCGACGTCTTCACATCGCAGGCGATTTTCGGGACCTCAGAACGTTCCAGAAACGGTTTGAGGAACGGGAAATTCTCCGCCGTAACGGCCCGCGCTTCGCCCGGCTTCCACGCGAGCCCGACACTATCCATCGCCAGCTCGCCATCGGCCGATTTCGCGATCGCCACGGCAATGGGCGTCCCGTCGGGAATCGCGCCCATCCACGTCTTCAGATCTTCCTCGCCCGCGATCACGCGATAATCGCGCGCCCGGTTATCTTCGCTGGGCCCGAGTTCCTTCAGAAGCGAAAAGAACTCCATCTCCTTGAAAACTTTTTTCAGCAGCGCCTCGTCAGGATCGAGCGTGCGGAACGCGTCAAGGTCGAAAGGCACCGGCACATCGGTAGCGATGGTCGCCAGGCGCTTGCTCATGCGGATCTGGTCGGCGTTCTTCTGCAAGCTTTCGCGGTACGCCTTGCGCTCCACTTCGGCGGCGTGCTCGATGGCATTCTCAATCGAACCGAAGCGCTCGATCAACTGCTGCGCGCCCTTATCACCGATCCCCGGAGCGCCGGGGATATTGTCGACCGAATCGCCGCGCAGCGCCAGCAGATCGGCCACCTGCTCCGGCCGCACGCCGAGGAAGGCTTTCACTTTTTCGGAGTCATACCACTCGTCGTCCTTGGCGGGATTCAGCATCGAGATGCGATCGTCCACCAGTTGCAGCATGTCCTTATCGCTCGAAACGATCACCACGTCGCAGCCGTTCGTCTCGCCTCGGCGCGCAATGGTGCCGATGACATCGTCCGCCTCGAATCCAGGATATTCGAGGATGGGAATACGCATGGCTTCAAGCATCCGGCGAACATAGGGAATCTGGTCGAACAGGTCCGGCGGCATTTCGGCGCGATTGGCTTTGTATTCGGCGAATTCCACCGAGCGGTGCGTCGGCTCCGAGCTCTCGTAAACCGCCGCCATGTACGCCGGACGGTGCTCTCTGGCGAGCTTGCGAAGCATGTTGGTGAAAATGTAGACCGCTTCGGTGGAGAGACCGGTGGAGGTGCGCATGGGAGGCGCACCGCTGCGGGCGCGGGCATGGTAGGCGCGGAAAATGAAGCCGAAGGTATCGATGAGGAACAGTCGGGGACAGGCCACGTGGTCATCATACTACCCGGCGTGAGCCAAAATTAGGCGAAAGTGCCGTAATCAGGCCACACAAAACCCCTAAAAGTGTCGCGGAATAGCCACACTCAGAAAGAACTAACCCTTTGTCCGTCAAATAGTTGAACTTCGACCCGCAGCGTGCTGAACTAGCAGGTGGGATGTTTAACCAGCACTGCCATCAGGACCAAAGTCCGGAGCATACCTTTGCGCTTTGAGACCACCTTGCAGCGGCCGGTGACGGCCTCGGGAGTCGGCCTTCACCACGGCGTTCCAGTCAACATTCGAATCCTACCCGCGCCGGCCTCCACCGGGATCGTTTTCGTCCGCACCGATCTGGACAATTTCCAGATTCCCGCGAGTTGGCGGCACGTGGCGCGCGTGAGCTATGCCACCAGCCTGATGCGCCAGGGCGTTTTGATTTCCACCACCGAGCACCTTCTGAGTGTGCTGTATTCCATGGGAATCGACAATGCCTACGTCGAGATCGACAATCTGGAGGTGCCCATACTGGATGGCAGCGGCTTGCCGTTCGTACGGTTGATCCGGCAAGCCGGCGTGCGGCAGTTGCGGCGCAAGCGGCGCTACCTGCTGATCCGGCGGCAGGTGTCGGTGGAAGACAAGCACAAACGCATTAGTATTCTGCCCGACGAGACCTTCCGGTTGACTTGCGAGACGGACTATCCGGAGCCCGTGGGCCGGCAGTCGTTCGAACTGGAAGTCACGCCCGAACGGTATGCGTCGCAGATTGCCTTCGCGCGCACGTTCGGCTGGGAAGCGGACCTCAACCAGATGCGCGACATGGGCCTGATTCGCGGCGCGTCGCTCGAGAATGCGGTTTGTTTTACCCCGGCGGGCACGCTGAATCCCGAGGGTCTGCGCGCAGCCGACGAATGCTGCCGGCATAAAGCTCTCGATCTCATCGGCGACCTGGCGCTGCTGGAACGGCCGCTGCTGGGACATGTGATCGCCGAACGCGCCGGACACGCCATGCACGCCGCATTGGTGTCGCGCATCATGCAGGATCCAACCCTGTTCGAAGTCTTGACGTTCGATCAACTGGCCAGCCGCGTGGCGCAAGCTTTGGTGACGTAAAGCAAAATCCTTGCGCCCTAGACCGGTCACCGGATCGGTCGTGCGCTGTTAACCCCAATGCCTGCAATGCAGAAGATCCAAGAATCGGTCCACGGGAACGGTTTGCCGTTGGTGCGAGACAGCCTGGCGCGAGCCTAGCCGATCAGCTTTTTCACCCGCGCAATTAATTCCATGGAACTGAACGGCTCAACCACGTAGTCGCCCGCACCCAAGGAAAATCCGCGCGTTACCGCATCCTCTTCGCCCGGCGAGGCGACCAGGATCGTCCGCACCGGCAGGGCTTCAGCCCGGATCGCCGCCAGAGTCTCGAATCCGTCCAGATTGGCATCCAGCACCGCGACCGATGGCCGGAGCGTCTGGAGCAGGAGGATAGTTTCCGGGCCGTTCGACGCCAGACGGCAGTGCAGCCCGTATTCCTTGGCTTCGGCCACGATGGCGGGATGGGCGGCGGGATCTCCGTAGGCGACCAGGAGGCCGTCCGCCTCCCGCGCAGGGCTACTGGCCGCTGCCTGCCGCGGCTGCGTGACGGCGAGCCGGAGCCGCATCAGTGCTTCTTCGGGCAGGCAGCCTTCCATCAGCAGTCCATCGGCGCGGGTATAGGCCTCCGGCGCCAGCGCGATGAGGTCCTCGGGCGACCCGAAGAAGAGGGTGGGCAGTTCCGGTAGACCGGGCGCGTCTTTGACCAGCCAGCGCGAGATCAGATTCTCGGGGCGCACGTGGACCACTATCAGATGGCACAGGCCCACCGCCTCGTCATAGGGCGATTGCGTCGCGTCGAACAAGCGGGCGCGCGCGCCTGCTTTCTCCAGCGCGGCGCAGATCAAATCGGCGGCCTCGTCATTCAGACCGATCAGCGCGACACGCTTTTCGCCGAGAACTCGCGCCAGCGATTGCGCCACGCTATCGGAGATCGTTCCCGATGGGTTATGAAAGGCGCGCGCCAGGCTGGTGAGCGGACCGCGCAACTGGGCCGGAGTGAGGGCCGCGGAGCGCAGGATGGTTTCCAGTTCGCGCGCCTTCGCCGATATCGCCGGAAATCCCAGCAAACCGGCCGCTCCGATCCACTTGTGTACCGTGCCGGTGGCCTTCTCCGCGTCGAAATCGGCGTCCAGGCCGGCCAGCAGTTGACGGCTTACGCCCCTGCCGCCCTTCAGGAAACTCTCCTTCAACTCTTCCAATTGGTTGTCCGGCAGGTCGGAAATCCCACCGCCCGCGGGAGCTTCCAGCACTTCATCCGTCCGGAAAGCCCCAGGCGCTTCCTTTCCGAAATCCAGGAAATCGCGTACACGAGCCAGAAGCGCACGCGCTTCAATTGGCTTGGTCAGATACCCATCGCAACCGGCCTGCCGGGCCTTGAGTTCCGTCTCCGGCTCGCTTGCCGCGGTGAGCGCGACTACCGCGCTCTTCTCGAGACGCGAATCCTGCCGGATGCGCGCTGTCAGGTCCAAGCCATTCATCCCCGGCAGCATGAAATCCACCAGGATCAGATCGGGCTGTAGGAAGCGCAATGTGGAAAGGGCCTGCTCGGCGGTGGACGCTATGGAGACACGATAACCCTCCCTTCGCAGAATCGCGGCCGTAAACTTCAGGCTCTCAGGAATATCTTCCACGACGAGGATCGATTCACCAGCCATATTTTCTTGTTTCCGCTCCGCAAGTGAGTGGCTTGCGCTGAGCCAAAAATAGTATCTGGAGGGATGCTAACACGCTTCGCTCCGCCGGTGGGCGGAATGGTGTGCAGCGGGCTATAGTATGCGGTGAGGAGAAACCAAGTGGACCAGATTTTGCGGCCCGGCGAAGTCAGCCGGCGACAGTTTCTAGGCGGAGCGGCCTTGCTGGCGGCCCCGCTCGCGGCACGCGCCGTGGGAGCGAACGACACCGTCGCGGTCGGCATGATTGGCGTCGGAATTCGCGGGAGCCTGCTGCTGGAGCGGCTGTACTCCGGCAGTAAGGATACCGCAGCCGTAGTGGCCATTAGCGACGCGTACACCGGCAACTTGGCCAAGGCTGCCGCGCGCATCGCCACGCTGGGCGGCAGCGCGCCCAAGCGATACGCCGATTATCGCGAATTGCTGCACGACAAAAGCATCGACGCCGTGATCGTCGCCACTCCGGAACATCTCCACTGCCGCATGCTCGTGGACGCGCTCGCCGCCGGCAAGCACGTCTATATCGAGAAGCCGCTGGCGCACACCATCGAAGAAGGCGAGAAGATCCTCCACGCGGCCGAAAATTCCAAGTGCGTGGTGCAAGTAGGAACGCAGAATCGCAGCAACTCGCTTTACACCAGGGCGAAAGAGATGGTAGCGGCAGGCATGATCGGCGAAGTGCACTACACGCGCGCCTTCTGGTATCGAAATTCGCTCGACGATGCGCCGGCATGGCGCTATCCGATTCCGGCCGATGCCAATGAGCGGAATACCGATTGGGCTGGCTTTCTGGGAGACGCGCCCAAGCGGCCCTTCAGCAAGCCGCGGTTTTTCCAATGGCGCCTCTACTGGGATTATTCCGGGGGTATCGCCACCGACTTGCTGGTGCATCAGACGGACATCACCCAATTCGTGCTCGGCAAGCCGGCGCCGGTATCCTGCATGGCGAACGGGGCGATTCTGCGGTGGACGGAGGACGATCGCGAAGTGCCCGACACCTTCAGCGCGATCTTCGAATATCCCGGCGGATTCCACCTCAACTACAGCTGCTACTTCGGCAACGATCACTATGGCTACGGCGAGCAGTTCATGGGCAACGAAGGCACCATCGAGGTGCTCAACCGCCAGTCGCTCAACTTCTATTCCGAAAAGCTGGGGGGCAAAGCGCCGGAACGTGTTGCGGCGCGGAAAGAACTGAGCATTTCGCTGCCCGGCAACGACGCCAAGGCAGTCGAGGCGCACATCCGCAACTTTTTGGAAGCGGTGCGCGGGCGCGAAAAGGTGATCGCGCCGCTCGAAGAAGGACAGCGGGCGAACGTTTCCGGACACCTTGCAACGCTCTCCTTCCGGCGCAATCAGAAGGTCTTTTGGGACGCTAAGACGCGGGCGTGGCGAGGTTGAGCCCGCGGCCGCCGGTGTGCCGGGCTCGCCACCCTTCGCTTCACCGCGTTCATGCGGCCCTTGCCGATGTCGAGAAACAGCTCTTCGTAATCCAGCTGCCCCGACAGCCAGCCATAAAACGGATTGAGCATGGCCGCTGCCACCGCGAGATTCGTAAGCAAAAGCTGCGGGGCGGAATGCGCCAGTTCTCCGCAACCGAGCTGATCGGGCCGCTTGTCGTGAGGCTTGGCGATTTCAGCGTGGAAGCGCGTCAAGGGATTGGTGACGTCGCGGCCGTTCTGGCGGATGTACACCATCACATTTCCGAACGTGCCTTGGCGTCCCTTCTCGACCCCATCGTTCCCACCCGATATGAGGACGATATCGCTCAGTTGCCGGCGCCGCACGCTATCCGCCACCGCTTTGCGGCTGGCGTGATTGTCCACGCACAGAAAAACCACGTCCCGTTCTTCGATGAGGCGGTGCGCATTGCGCGGCGTGAGATACCTCGGGATTGGAACGATCGCCGGCACGCCGCCTAAAACCTCCGAGAGCTGTTGCGATTGCACGACGGCCTTATTGCCCGGAGCATCGAAAAGCACACGCGTCCGGTTCCGTTCTTCATAGGCGTCGCCGTCAACCAGAAAAACCTTGCACGAAGGGTAGCCGAACGCCAGAAACTGCACTACCGCCCGGGTGAGAGGTGTGCCGATCCCGCCGCCCGACCCGACAATTTTGACTGAGCGGTCTCTCATGCGCGCTCCCAGCTTTCGGAGCATCTCGCTTTCAAGCATGGGAGCTCCAGGAGGAACGCCGGACCGGCTTCCCGGCGTCTTCATATTCGCAAACTACCTGGCTGACCCATTCCGCCGGAGGAGGCAGCGGCTTGGCAAAGCTCTCCACCACATCTTCCGTCTTCAGGCGAAATCGCGTCCCTCCGGCGACGAAGGAGACGCGCAGATCGGGAGGAGGGCGATGCAAATGGCCCATCACGATGTGCAGCCCGTCTTCGCTATCGTCGTAATCGTCCGTCCGCGAAAAGAAAGCCGAGGTGTCGGGATGGGAGTGAATGTCACCAATCTTGAGGAACGATTCGGGCCGCGGCAAATATCCATATTCCACCCGCCCTTCCGTGTGCCAGTCGCGAAGACCTCGATAGCGAAAGATCTTCTGCGGCGGAATGCCGACGCGGAATTCCCCGCTTTGCTGCGAATAGAACAGGATCGCCACGGCCTCGCCTTCCCACTTGCGAAAAACGAAATCGAAAAATCCGTAGACCTGCTCCATCAAATTGCCGGGAAACCGGGGAAACTTCAATGTGGTTTCGGGTTCGTGGCTCGCCAGGCCGGCGATGCCGGGAGCGGCGGACACGCTGCGGAACAGCGCGTTGTTCTTCACCAGGAAAACCCCGTTGGAAGCCACCAGGTAATACAGCGGGTCCCCCGGTTCCTGGAAATCGGCAGTCTTGAGGTAGAGAGGAATCATCGGCGTCCTTGTTCGTCAGAAAAGGCCTAACAGTTTGCGTTTCGAGTTGGCGCGCGCCGGCCGCAAGGCTTGCACGAGGCTCGCCGCGGATGGCGCCGGCTGCGGCGGAGCGACTTTCGCCAGCATCGCGTTCACCGTCTCCCCGAGCTTCAGCCCGGAAGGCTTCCAGGCCACTTCCAACGGAAAAAGCGGATTGGAACGGCTGGCGGCCTGCCACGCCGCGAGGCTTGCCACACGCGGATCGACGCCCTGCATGGCGCTCCAGTAGCTTTTTCCCTCGTGTACTTCGCTGGAACGATTCCACCCTCCGCCCCAAATGTGAGCACGGATCGCGGCTACTTTCTGGTTCCAGCTCATGCGCGACAGATCGGTCTTCAGATTGGCCAGGCACAACCAGCATTTCTGGTCGTAAGCGTTCACGCTGACGTTGTAAAGGTTCGGCAGAAGCAACTCGTCTTCCAGCGTCTCGAGCGGAGCGGTCCGGTAAAAACACTGCTGAACGCCGGTCAGGGCACCGCCGCGAAGCGCAATGGCAATCACGAGGAAGGGAAAGGCCAGGCGCACGGTGCGATACGTGGCGCCATCGCCGTAAGGGACGGGACTGGCTTCGTCGAGCCACTGGAGGGTGCGCAATTGCGGCTTCTCCTCCACCACCAACACCGTTCCGTCACCCCGGCTGCGGATGAAACGGACGCCGTCGGGAATCGGCTCCGGCAGGCAGGAGTACTCGCGCATGCGGGCCACGCCGGACAGGAAGTCTTCTACCGGAACCTTCAGCGCCTCCACGCCGTCCTGCCGGCAGGCCGCAAATGTTCCGGCAATTTCAATCGTGATGTTCATTCCACGCCTTTCTCGCCGGCGCGATGGATGAATTCCAACACGTCGCCGGGCGCCAGGACGTAGTCGGCGGACACCTGCTGGCCATTTACCAGCGCCGGCGAGCGCCGGTCCACACGCAGCATCATTTCGAGCGCCGGGCGGATGTGCCCCACGACCTGCCCGGCGAGGGGCAGGCGCTGAAGACTGGCGCCGTACACAATTTGCACGCCGGCATCGTCGGCAAGGGCGGGCGGCGACCCCGGAAGTTCGACCGCCGGCACCACCGGCGCGGGCTCGGGCCGGTCAGCAGCCGATCGTCTGTGTCGTTCCATTTTTTTGCTCCTGAAATTACCCGCGCATCACGCCGGCCGCAAAAACTGCGCGCGCAACGGCGCATCGGCGGAGCGCGGCTCCACGCGCACCACGTCCATGTCCTGCGGCAACCCCAACATCTGCGTGAGCGACGCCCCGGGACGCAAGCGCGCCGCAACGGCCGTCAATTCGGCCGCCAGCGATGCCATGAGGTCCGCCGAAGCAATGCCCGCGGAAGCGCCATCGAGCCCGCGGTAGCAGGCGCGCCGCTTGGCGCGGCCCACCACCGCAGCGATCAGCGCGCCGCTCATCACCTGCGAAGCCGTGAGCGGGCGCCGCGTGCCGTCGCGAAACGTTAGCGTGGCCAGCGTCGCGAGCTCTCCATTCGGCGCGTACAGGGCCGCCAGCGCTTGATCGATCATTTGCGGAGCATCGCCACCGGCCAAGGGCAAATCGGAAGTGAGATGGCAACTGAAAATTTCCCGCGCCTGTTCGCGCCCCGGCCTGCCCACCCGATGGATCGCTCCAAAACGGCCTGGCCGGATCAATGCGTCGTCCAGCCGCGACTCCATATTGGTTGCGCCAATCAGCATGATGCGGGGATTTCGGATGTTGTCCACCTCTTGCAGAAAACAGGGCATAAGCCGGGCATCTATGTCGCCCGGCATCTGGTTCTCCCTGCCCCCAAGCGTGTCCATATCGTCGAAAAACGCGATGATGAAGCGGCCGGGCGCCTCGTCTGCCGCATCGCAAATGGCCCTGAACAGTCCCTTTACGCGTTTTTCCGACTGCCCGAACCACATCACCCGATGGCCGCCGGGTGGGACCTTGTACGCTTTCACGTCCACACCTTCGACGCGAATCAAATGGTTGGCGAGCGCCTGCACCAAAGACGTTTTGCCCGTGCCGGGCGGTCCGCACAGTAACTGGCCCTTGATCCGGGGCAGCCGGTACCGGGCGACCTCGTCCGGGTGGAACAGGTGGAGTTTGAGTTCGCCCAGAATTTCGTCGAACACCTGGCGCACTCCGCCCAGTTCTTCGATGCGCACGTCGAGCGGTAGTTCTTCGAGCAACCCGCGATGCTGGTGGACGGTGGCGATCTTGTCCCAGGCGATGCGGGCCTCGCGGTCGAAAACCAGTTGGTCGCCGTTGGCCAACCCGCCGGCAAGCAGATCTTCCGCCAGGTCCACCACGAACTCTTCGTCCGATGGCCCGCGCAGCAGCGCCTGCCGTTCGCCGTGGAATCTGGAGAACAGGCCGACGGTACCCGTCCGCCGCAGGTCGGTAGCCAGATCCACCAGCATGTTCAAATGGCCGTTGAGCAGAACCGAGCAGCCCCGGCGCAGCTTGTCCGGGTCCACATCGGCGGCGATGCCGACACAGAGCGGCCGGCCTCCGTGAACCACCAGGGCCCGCCCTCGCGCGCCGGTGCCCAGGTACATGGCGGGATGCCAGGGCGGCTCCAGAACGGCTTTCGCCAGGTCCGCCCGTTTCGCCTCCGATTCCTCGTACAGAATCTTATATCGCTGTTTCTGGCCGAGCAAGATGGAGAGCAGCGAGGGAATGACTGCCGGACGGGCCCGCGCGCAGCTTTCCACCGCGGCCTGTTCCTGCTCGGGAGACAAACCATCGTTCAGAATTTTTTCCATCAGTTCGGCATGTGGTTCCGGTGAAGCCATGACCAATCGTCCTCAAAACGTATAGAAGTCCTTTTCCACAATCACTCCGCCGCGCCACCCGTACGCGCGGAATTCGGGATCGTCCGCGCGCCGGCCGGCGCCTTTCGCCGCCACCAGCGCCGCCGCATAAGGAGCGCTGAAACCGGCGCGGTGCACGCTGCGGTCCGCCACGCTGAAGAACACGTTGTCGCTCGCGCACGGCGGCGCCACCCCCAGGCAATCGAACCGGCACGGCGGCGGATGATTATGTGCCCATGCCAGCACCGTGAGGCCGTCGTTGCGGCGCTCGGCCTCGCGCCTGGCGGCCGCGAAGGTCTGCGGCGAGAACCCGAAATGCACCGCCGAACTGCCGGATTCGATTTCCGCCGCGATCCTGCCGGAAAGCGCCACTACCCCGCGGCCGCCTTCCTTCAATAACCGGCCGGTGAGGAAGTGCGCTCTCTCGCGATCCAGATTCTTTACCGCCGACTCGCGCAATTCCTCCAAAAGCTTCGACGATACCCAGATGTCCGCCCGGCGGCCGTCGGCTTCGATACCGAGGGCGCCCGCGGTGTCCGCGCTGAACGGGAACGGCGCGTACGTGACCGCCGCGGAGAGCCGCTTCTTTTGCGAATCGGGATCGCGCAGGCGAAGCTGTAATTCCCAGGTGAACGTGACCTTCTCCCGCGCGCTCGCCTCGTCATCCATCCCGTCCGCCGCCAGCAGCATCGCCCACGCCTGGTCGGCAAAGACCGAGTTCGGGTACGATTTCTGCTCGCCCGCGCGCCGCACCGTGACTCCGGCGAGCTTCTCCTCTTCGAAGAAGGGCTCGACGGAAGCCGCTCCCCACTTGCCGTCGTTTGCGAGCCGGCCTCCCAGCACCCCGGAGAACGCCACGTCTTCCGCCAGCGGGCGGAAATCCGTAACGGCCTGCTCGGCGATGAGCGTGCCGGTGCGGTCGCACACCCTTTGCACGAATTGGTACGCCGGATTGCCCATGCGCCCCTCAGGCCGCCCCCGCGGAGACCTCCGGCGCGATGGTCAATTCTTCGCCGCTCTCGATGCCGGCTTCCTCCAGTGTGGCGGAGCGATTCAATTTCTCCCCGCCGGCGATGAGGTGATAGGTGTCGCGCGGCAGCGACATCGCCTGCTCCACTTCTTCAATCAGGTCTCGCACCATCATGTCGGATGGCACGTCGGGAAGCTCCGCAATGTTGGAGCGGTTCCAATCGGTGACTTCCAGGGAAAGTGTTGCCATGGTCGTTTATTCCTCCTCGTGGAATTTCAAATACAAATCCGCCACTTGCCCGCCCGCGAGAGCGGCGCACTCCTTCTTCGCCACTTCGACTCCCAGGCGGAGCGAACCCAAAGCCTTCCGGATGACGGCGGGCGTCAGGGCGGATGGGGGTAACACCGCTTCCAGCACCAGCCGGTCATCCAGAAACGAAACGCGCGCCAACCGCAGCCGCGCGTGGAGCGCCAGGCTGAAATGCGCCAGCGCTCGCAGCGCGGCTCCCTCCGATTTCCCGAGGCGCGCCAAACCGGTTTGGAAGACCACCGCCTCGGTGATCTTCGCCGCCACGCGAATGCCCTCGAAACGCGCGATCAATCCGTCGCCCTCGGCGGTCCATGCGATGTCGTCTTCAAGAAGCCGCCGGCGTAAGGCGCCGGCACCCGGTATGACCGGCCCGCGGCGGGCGTTTTGCTCCAGCGCATCGAGCGCCACCTCCAACGCATGCCGAACCGCGGCGACAGGCGGCGCGGAGTAGTCCTCCACGGGCATTTCAGCCATCAACGCCGGACCGGCCACGAGCTTCACCGGAGCGGCAATCGACGATTGGCGCCGCAGCAGATCCAACGGGTCGCCGCATATCGGGGCCGTCAGGCTCACCCAGCCATCGCCGCCGATCGCCGGTTCAGGAGCCATGACGGACCGCCTCGGCCGGCCGAACCTGAACTTTTAAACGGCTCGCCTTGCGGAAGAGCGGCGGCGCAGCCAGGCTCTCGACCAAAGCCTCGCTGGCGCGGATCAGGCGGCACGCTTCTCCCGTCATGGCATTTCTTTCGTCCACATTCCGATTCCGGTACGTGACGATTCCCCACAACTCCCAAACCAGCGCGCTCAACGGCGTGCCGGCGGTGAACGCCGCACCCAGGCAAATCCCGCCGCGCAAACCCACGTTCGGATGGAGGAAATCGGGAGTGATCATCGCGGCGATTCGCATGTAGAGATGCGGATCGGTGGAATACAGATAATCGGGCGGAAAACCGATGAGCGTTACTACCGGACCGGGCGCGACCTCCACCGTGCCGGAGGGTAACTTCCGCAGATACGGCACAGCGAAGATGCAACTATACCGGGCCGGAGGCGAATGCCGTTCCGGCTCCAGCCGCAGCACCTCGCTGCGCGCATTCATATCGAGCGCGTCTTGCCACGTATTTTCGAGAAAAGCGCGATATACCTGATCCACGATGCACGCTCACGCCAACAACAACGCCAGGTCGCGATCGCCGCGAACCGCCACAATCACGTCTTCCGCGGGCAAACCCAACTCCGCCCAAGACCTGCCCAGGATTCCCCCCGCTTCGCCGCGGCGGAGGCATTCCACGAGGCCGGACGCGGTTGCCTGCATCTCCCCGCCGCAGCCGCACACGGCTTCTACGGCGCCCGAAATCCGCCACGGCCGCTGCTCCGCGCCGCAAAGCGCACAGCGCAGGTGCGCCACCAGCGTGCGGGCCTGCAAATAGAGCGACACCTCGCCGCGGCCTTCGAGGCGCGATTCCGCCGCCTGGAAAGCCTGCTCGACTGTGCTCCGCTCACCGACCGGAAGCAACTCGTAGCGCCGGTGGTCCGCCAGGCAGCGGCTATTGCGCGCGAGCCGGTGAACCTCCATGCGGCAGCCATCGAGATCGAAATACACTTCCCGGCCGAAGACGCCGTCTCCGCGGCCCAACAGCACGCGAAGAGCCCAAAGCGCCAGCAGCGACGCAACCGCGCCGCCCAGCGCGGAAACCGCCAGCGTGGATGGAGCGGCGATTTCTTCGCCGCCGCGCCACGCGCCGGAGCATCCGGCGGCATCCCTCCCGTTGCGCAGCAACACCGCCAGCGAGGGGCCGTCGTGCGGGCAAAGATAACAGGCGCCGCCCGGGCCGTAGGCCGCCACGCGGCCGAAGAGCGACTTGCCGGTGCCATCGAGGGCGCCATCGAGCCACGGCAGGCCGAGCCGCATCGCGATGGTGTTCACCGCGACCCGCGCCGCCGGATTGTCGGTGCAACTCACCAGCAGGGAAGCGTCGCGCAGAACCCCCATTCCGATCTGCCGGATATCCGCGCGCATAGGCTCGATCCGGCTGAACGGATTCAATGGGGCGAGCCTCCGAACCTGAGCATCCACTTTTGAAATTCCGACCGTGTCGAACCCTTGCGTGCCGAGGTTGGCAGCCTCCACAACTCCGCGGTCGATCAACACGAGGGGCGCGCCGGGAAGCGCGAGATGATACGCCACCTGCCCACCGACATTCCCCAACCCGATAACCGCCACCTTCGCCGCGCGCAGCGCCGCAAGGCCAGCGGACCCAATCCACGGGATCGCGAGCAGGCGCTCATCGCGTTCTTCGAGGGCGAGCATCATACCAGTGGCTCCGGAATCCACGCAAAATGTTCCGCCGGGTGCTTGCACTTCTGGCACCCCGGCGATTGGCAGTATCGCCAACAATGATCGTGATGGTGCGCGCGGCATGCGGGGCACCGCACGATCATTGCGTTCTCTTCCAGGGTTCCCTGGCAGCGCGCGCACCGGATTCTGCGCCCTTGTGCCCGAAACGGCGCGGGCGCGGCAAACCCATCGCCGGCGAAATAGTAAACACTGCCCCGCAACTGGATTTCATCGCGATCCGCCAGCACCACGAGCGGGAGCGCCGCGAGGCCATTGACCCGGGCTCCGCTGCGCGATAGCAACGCGCACCCGCCTTGCGGCAGTTGGACCAGGCGCGCCAGGCCGCCGCCGAGCGACGCGCCCTCGGGACCTACCGGCGACGCTTCCCATTCCTTGCGATCGATGTTCCACTGCCAGATCAACATGTGTGATCGATTATGCCCCCAGTGCGTGCGGCCTCCTACGAAAAGTCCGACTGCGCGCGAGAGGCAGCCAACACCGTGCCTCGGCGCGGCATTTCCGCTACTTCGTCAAATCGCGCCGGCGGATGCCGAACATCGCCAGCAACACTTCGAAATTGCGGTGGCTGGCATGGAGCGTCTCGCTCGCGCCCGGCGGAGCAATTCCCACCTCCGACGGGATGTCGAGCGATCGCACCGCTTCCAGCCGCGCCACCAGCGAGCGGTTTACGCTCACGAACCTGTAATCCACGATGTACGGCGTAAGCTGCGTCAGGCCCGTGAGACGCGTTCGGAAAACACCTTTCGCGGTGCGCAAATACAATACGCCCGGCTCGAAATGAACGCGTGCCGCCCATTCCGCGTGGACATGACCGCCCAGGATCTCAGACTCCAGAAACGCATACAGAATCTCGCCGGGATAAACGATGTTCCATCCCGCCGTCCGCACGTCCACGCGCTGGCACACCAGCGCCGAAACCGTTTCGATATGTGCCGAGGAAGCCATGCGCCCTTCTCCTTCAATGGTCAAAACCAACCCCTGCCGGCGACGAGCGCCTGCCTGCCACGCGCCGCAAAACCCGCGGCCGGCGGCGGAACGCGAGGCCGGCTTCGCGATGGATCGCGAGCACTGGTGTTCTAGAATCCGCCGCGCATCGAACCTTCCCGGCAAGAGCGCGGCAGCGCCGCAGCGCCGGATCATGCGATGGAGACAAGCGCCGGAAGTGTCGCGGCGGCGCATCGCCGGCGATCAGCGCGTGGAGCGAACGATCGCTCCATTCACACCCGATTTGCAGAGTTTCCCGATCGATCGGTTCCGCAGCGGCCGGACCGGCCGGCGGCGGGCGCAGAATGCGGCGTGCCATCTCTATGGCCACGCGCGCTAACGCGAGCGGCAAAGAAATCCGCCGTCGCGCGGTACAGGCGCCGCGCGCCGGAAGCCACAGACCGCCTTCAGCCCGCCATCCGCATGCAACCACCGATGTGGGCTTTGCCGGAAACGCGTGACTGGCAATCGGCGGCAACATGGCGCGGATCGCGCGAGTGTGATGCATTCCTCCAGCCACTCTTGCGCAACGCCCTGCTCCTTTGTTTTCAGCCCCTGAAAAAAACTGTACTAACATTCGTTGACATGCTCGGAGACCTCCGAAGATAATCGATGCAATGCGAAATCGCGGGACGGATTCGACCAGCCAGTTGAGGGTGGTCGAGTCGCGCATTCGGGATCTCGAGCGCGAGTTGGAGGAACAGAAATCGGAACTGATTGATTTGCTGAAAAGATCGCGATTTGAATCTTTCAGCGCGCAGGCGGTGGAAATCACCGAGCGCATGGACGACTGGATCCGCGAAGCACCGGCCAATCCTTACCAGGACTGCCTGATTTCCGCCCTCTTCCTTGGCGCGTGCTCCGGCGAGTGGGCGGCCCGCAGCCGGTATCGCGGCGAACTGCCGGGATTCGGCGGCTTCATGCTGTGCCTGGCCGGCAAACGAATTCTTATCGACCCGGGCAACCAGACATTCTCGGCGCTTTTGCTCGAGAGCTATCATCCCTCGCACCTTGACCTGGTGATCGCGACCCACTCTCACTGGGATTGCATTCGCGATCTGGACCTGATTTTAATGGCGGCGAATCCGGTTCTGGCGGGACGCGATCCGCGCTCCGCGAGACAGACACGCCTTCTGGCCGATCCATCGGTGCTGTACGGACTTCGCATGGACCCGGCAGTGGTGGCGCGATCGGAAGACACGCAGCGCATCACCGGCCTTACGGCGGACGAGCTCCGGCGCAGGCTCTCTCAGTTCGAAAGCGTGAGCCCGGCCGCCGTCGACGCTTACGATCTGTTCGTGCGTCTGGCCGGGCGCTTCGACGTAATGGAAATCGGAAAAGCCATCAAAGTCTCCGAGAAGGTCACGCTCCACGTGAGGCGCAGTCATCACCGCGTGAGTTGGGGGCAGGAATTCATCCCGGCACTCGATTTCGCGGTGAAGGACGGCAATGCCCGCGCCCGATGCGTCTACCTCTCCGATACCGAATACCGTCCCAACCTGGCCGAACAATATCAGGCGGGGCTTTCTGAGTTAGGGCCGATCGATCTGCTCATCTGCAATGTCAAGACCTTGGATTTGTTTTCCTATCCCGAGAGCGACGAATTGCGGGGCTATACCCAGAAGCACCTGGGATGGAAAGGCGTCCTGCAGCTTACCCGGGATTTGCTGGAACGTAAGGTGTTGACGGAGAAATCGCTGGTGGTGCTGCGCGCGTGGGGGCTTGAAACCGTCACCACTCTCGACGAGAAGGACCATGCCCTGATCGCCACGCCCGACAAGCTCGAGGCGTACCAGCAACAGTTTCAGGAGAGCACCGGCTTGCGCTGCGTCATCCCGGGAATCACATGGGTTTCGGTTGACCCGTCCGGCGCCGTCAGCACCAGCCACCGGCGGCCTCCCTTCCTCGCGCGCGGCGACGTTCGCCGTTTCGGCAGCATTTACTACAAGAGCGAGGAGATGGAGAAGGTGGTGCGGCAGGCCCGCGCCCTCACCGACAACCCGAAGGCGATTGTTCTGATCATCGGAGAACCGGGCACGGGGAAGGACGTGCTGGCGCGATCCATTTACCAGGAGAGCAGACGGCCGGGCGTCTTCGCGGATTACAATGCCAAACTTCTGGAGGGGGATCTCGCCAAGACACAACTCTTCGGCCAGGACGAAGGCGTATTTACGCACGGCACGCCTAAAGCGGGGTGGTTCGAGGAAGCGCGCGGAGGAACGCTGTCTCTGCAGGAATTACCCGAAATGGATCCCGAGCACCAGGCGCTTTTTCTGCAGGTGCTCGAGGACCGGACCTATCGGCGGGTCGGATCCAACAAGAAGATCGACCTCGACGCGCAGATCATCGCCACTACCAATCGCAATTTGAACGAAGCGCTGAAGACCGGCCGCTTACGGCGCGATCTCTACGACCGATTCGATCGGGTGATTTACATCCCGCCCTTGCGCCAGCGGCTGGAAGATATTCCGGCCATCCTGGCGGGCTGGCGGGCCGAACAAGGCAGCGAGGGCCGCTGGCGGGATCTGGGCGAAGACACTCTGCGGGTGTTGAAGGAATACAAGTGGCCGGGCAATGTGCGGCAATTGAGAAAAGTGCTGGAGGCGGTCGCGCAATCGCAGGATTGGTCGCCGCTGAATGTGCACCGTGAAATTGAAAAATCGGACCATCCCGCCGAGGACGCGCGGGTGGAAGCTGCGGCAGATTCGGATTTGGACGATATCGACCAATCAATTCTTGGAGCGGTGAACGGCGCGCAAGGGATCGGTCGCCGGGAGCTTCAGGAAAAGCTGCCCGCACTCAGTGAAGACATGGTGCGGTACCACCTGAAGAAGCTGGTGAGTTCGGGCCATCTATCGCTGGTCGGCGGGGGACGGAATTCCAAGTACAGGAAGGCGTAATTGGGTGGTGGAGGCGGGGGGAGTTGCAAGTAATTCAGGCTATTGAAAACACGTAAGTTGCTGAGTTTCCATAGCTGCCCATTCCAGGTATTCAGCCAGTTTTTGGGTGCTGTCACGGTTTGTCACGGTGGCTTTTTCCGTTTCGTCGGGGCTTGTCAGTAAATCCCTACGTTTTGTAAAATCAAAATGTGCCACGCCCCGAGACGACCGCCAGAGTCGCGAAACTCGCAAAGAAGGCTGGCGTACTCCGCCCTCGCGATCTCGATGCCCATGGAATCGCCCGGCAATATCTACGGCTCGCCGAACACGAGGGTCTCGTCGTTCGCTCCGGACGGGGACTGTATACGGCCGCCGATGCGCCCGTCACTGAGTTCCACACAATCGCGGAGGCGTCCAAGCGAGTTCCGCGCGGCGTTGTATGCCTTCTGTCGGCACTGAAGTTCCATGACATCGGCACCCAGAACCCATTTGAAGTTTGGGTCGCCATTGGTGAGAAAGATCGCCGCCCTGTTGCGGGTCTTCCGCTGCTTCGTGTGGTTCGCTTTTCGGAGGCGTCGCTCACATTCGGACAGGAGCCTCACCGGATCGAAGGCGTGCCCACCCGGATTTTCTCGCCCGCAAAGACCGTGGCCGATTGCTTCAAGTATCGAAACAAGATCGGCCTCGATGTCGCGCTGGAAGCCCTGCGCGAGTGCCTCAGGCAGCACAAGGCTACTCGTTCAGCGATTTGGGAGGCCGCCAAAGTCTGCCGCGTATCGAACGTCATCAAGCCATACATGGAGGCACTGGTTTGAGGTCGTCCACGCCGCGCAATCTCGCAGCGTCCATCCGCCAAAAACTGCTCAATATCGCTACGCGGCAACGCGAGGACTTCGGACTAGTGCTCACCCGCTACGCGCTGGAGCGGCTTCTCTATCGCGTTAGCCAATCCAGGTATTGCGATCGGTTTGTATTGAAAGGGGCGATGCTCTTCCAGATCTGGAGTA
>Ga0335072_10004058_pt1 | contig 21854 bp, 18 predicted proteins | sample Lox_Sample_21_FD_206725 | JGI IMG/M metagenome (GOLD analysis project Ga0335072, IMG submission 206725) | Soil microbial communities from Loxahatchee National Wildlife Refuge, Florida, United States - Lox_Sample_2.1 | ecosystem: Environmental > Terrestrial > Soil > Wetlands | place: USA...
CTCGGTGGAGTTTGTTCAGGTTGCTGGTGAAGAGAGTGACGACCATTACCAACGCTATGCAGGAGCAAAGCTCGCCGAAGACCTGTCCGCAGCAAGCATGGCGGCGCAGCGCATACACTTTGTGCTCACGCTTAAGCCGGCGAGAATGCCATAGGCCTGTGGATGTGGTGGATGTGGGAATCCGGTGCACTTTGACGCGACCGATCCGAGGGCACCTTTATGCGGGGCCGCGGAACGTGGTGATCGATTCGTGCGACCACTGTTTGCTGAACTGGCTGGATAGGGGCGAGTTGGTACGGATTGCGCATGCGCCGGACGAGCTGAATCCGGTGACGCACTGGACCTTGGGCCTGACCGTTATGATGACTCAGATTGATGGGGGGAATTGCACAAATGAACGAGGACAAGAGAGCAAATGATCCGGTACAGACCATCACGGGGATTCTGAATTCCATCTCGGTGAGTGGGGAAGGACCAAACTCAGCCGAAATCGTCGTTAGCATCAAGGTTGATGGAGACGACCAAGCATATGCTGTATATGCGTACCCTAGCACTGAGCCTGCTGTATTCAGCTCGTTTGTCAGCATTTTGACCGCGGCATATCTCTCTAAGACCAAAATCGATCTCTCGCATGTGCAGGGACCGGGACCGACACCCCAGATTATTCAGATTGTTTGCCCATCGGCAGTCCCTTAACGGGATGGAATTCAGAAGCGTCTCAACAAGATGCGGTTGGGTAAAGTTGGTGGTTTGAACAGGTGGCGGGGTTGAGGTGAGAGGAAATGCAGGTCCTTCGACTTCGTTTGTCGCGTAGCGACAAACTTCGCTCAGGATGACGGCTGTGGCGGGGCTGGGGTGATTTCGAGTGTTTGTTTGAGCTGGCCGCAGGCGGCGTAGATGTCGCGTCCGCGGGGGCGGCGGATGTAGGCGGGGATCTGGTTGTCGATCAGGCGCTGCTGGAAGGCAGAAACGTCTTCGGATGCGGGCATGCGATAGGGGATGCCGGGGCCGGGATTCCAGGCGATCAAGTTCACTTTGAGCGGGCGGTTGACGCGGCGCAGGAGTGCCGCGACCTCGTCGGCGTGGGCGAGCTGGTCGTTGACGCCGCCGAGGAGCACGTATTCAAAGGTGAGCTTTTCCCTGGGGCGGAGCGGGACCTGGCGGACGGCGCGGAGCAGACGGTCGATGTTCCACTTGCGGTTGATGGGCATGACCTGCTCGCGCACCTGATTGTTGGGCGCGTTGAGGGAGATGGCGAGCTTCGGTCTTAGAGGTTCTAAAGCGAAGCGCTCGATGCCGGGGACGATGCCGGAGGTGGAGACGGTCATGCGGGATGCTGCGATGCCGACGTTTTCGACGAGCAGATGCACGGCGGCGATGAAGGCGTCGTAGTTGAGGAAGGGTTCGCCCATGCCCATAAAGACGAGGTTGATGCGGTCGCGTCCGATGCGGACGCTGTGGCGCTTGAGGACGGCGACGACCTGTCCGGCGATTTCTGCGGCGGTGAGGTCGCGGATGATTCCGAGTTTGGCGGTGAGGCAGAACCGGCAGTTGACGGCGCAGCCGATCTGGCTAGAGACGCAAATGGTGGCGTCGTGATGGCGGGCGGCGTCACTGCCGTCTCCGGATTCGCCAGAGTCGCCTTCGGGCATCCAGACGGTCTCGGCTGTCTGGCCGTCTGCCATAGATATAAGGTAGCGCTCGGTGCCATCGGTCGAGGTGAAGGTCTCGGCGATGCGGGGGAGGCCGATGGAGTACCCGGCCTGGGTGAGCCGCTGGCGGAGGTCTTTGGGGAAGGTGGTGAGCTCGTCGAGGGAGTCGATCCACTGGCGATAGAGGGCGCGGGAGAGCTGTCGCGCTCGGAAGGCGGGTGAGGAAAAACTTTCAAGTATTGCTGCAAGTTCTTGATTTGTAAGGCCAAAAAGAACGCGGTTTTTGGCTGGACCGGAAGGGGCCTGTGGAGCGTCTAAAATGGAGATAGTAGTCTCCCTGCCTGACGTCATCGCGACACCGGATAACGGATACAGAAGTCAGCATAGCGCATTTGCGCCGACCTTTTCCTTCTACGGATACGAGTGGTCCGGCGGCCCGACGCGGCAGAGGAGCCAAGAGGCTGTTACGAACCTTACAGTCTCCTAGAACCGGCCCGCATGGGCGGGCCCGCAGCAGGAAAGAGCGCGACATGGAAATGGACAACGAGAGAAATATACGACGCACGATTTTGCCCAATGGGCTTACGATTCTGACGGAAAAAATGGAGCACGTTCGCTCGGTAGCGATGGGGGTGTGGGTGCGGTCCGGCTCGCGGCATGAGCTGCCGCAGGTGAACGGCATCTCGCACTTTGTAGAGCACATGGTGTTCAAGGGCACCAAGTCGCGTTCGGCACAGGCGCTGGCGCGCGAAGTGGACGCGATTGGCGGCAATCTGGACGCGTTCACGGGCAAAGAGACGGTTTGCTTCAACATGAAGGTACTGGATGAGCATGTTCCGGTGGCGCTGGATGTGCTTTCAGACCTGGTGCTGAATCCAACATTTGCGACGGAGGAGATCGACCGCGAGCGCGGGGTGATTTTGGAAGAGATCAAGATGGACGAGGACAATCCGGATTACCTGGTGCATGAGATTTTTACGCAGAACTTCTGGAAGGATCATCCGCTGGGCAAGCCGATCCTGGGCACGAAGGAGACGGTGCGCGGCTTTGAGCGCGAGACGCTGTTCGACTTTTACGGATCGCGCTTTCTGGGCGGGAACATGATTTTTTCCGCGGCCGGGAACATTGAGCACGACAGCTTTGTGGAGCAGGTGACGCGCCGGTTTGAGGGGCTGCCGGCGGGCGTAAGCGGATTTCAGGCTCCTGCTCCGAAGACCGCGGCGCGGATTAACCTGCGGAACAAGAAGTCGCTGGAGCAGGTGCAGCTGTGCCTGGGCGTGCCAGCGCCTCGGGTGGCGGATGAAGACCGTTACACGACACTGATTTTGAACACGGTGCTGGGCGGCGGGATGAGCTCGCGGCTGTTCCAGACGATTCGCGAAGAGCGCGGGCTGGCGTATTCGATTTACAGCGACCTGAACCCGTATAGCGATACGGGATCGCTGTGCGTGTTTGCGGGAACGTCGTCGGCGAAGGCGGTGCAGGTGGTGGATCTGGTGATGGCGGAGTTCGGCCGGCTGAAGCTGGAGCTGATGCCGGAGGACGAGCTGCGCCGGTCGAAGGACCAGCTGAAGGGCAATCTGCTGCTGTCGCTGGAGAGCTCGACGTCACGCATGTCGAACCTGGCGCGGCAACAGATGTACTTTAACTACTTCTTCGACCAGCAGGAGATTCTGGACAGGGTGGAAGCGGTGACGGCGGAGCAGGTGAAGGATATGGCGAACAAGCTGTTCCGGCCCGAGGCGGTTGCGGTGACTCTGCTGGGCCGATTGGACGGGCTGAAGGTGCCGAGAGAAAGACTGGTGTGCTGAACCCGCTGTTCGGCACACGCGCCTTCGGCGCCTCTCTGAGACTGCGATTGTGGCCGCTGCTGCTGGTCGCGGGCAGTAGTTCAGGCATACTGCTTTGCGTGGTCGCTTCCGCTGGGCGCGGGTATAGTTCCTATCAATAGATAAAGGGGATGAGCTTGCGGGTGCGGACGGCGTAGCGCGCGAACTCATCGCCGTAGTGTTCCTGCAGGTGCCGGTCGAGGATGGGAATGTTGGCGAAGACGAACCCGATGAGCATGAGTGCGGGGATGATGGCAGTGATCCATCGTCCGGTGATGAAGCAGAGGCCAGAAAACGAGAGGACATCGCCGAGGTAGTTTGGGTGGCGGGTATAGCGGAAGAGTCCGCCGGTGTAAAGGTGGTTTCGGTTCTCAGGGCGCTGCTTCCAGAGGTTGCGTTGATGCTCGGCCCAGGTGTTCATCCATGAGCCGATGAGGAAGAGAGCGACGCCTGCCCAGGCCGTGGCGACGAAGGGCGCGGGGTTGCGGGCAGCTTCGATAGACAGCCACAGATAGAGAAAGAGGAGCCAGGGCGCGATGGCGAGGGCTTCGCTCCAACGCATGCCCCGCTTGAGAAAAACGAATTGCGTGAGAAGCAGGCGCAAGAAGTAGATGGTGAGGGCGGCGGCGAGGGTGATGCAGCGCAGGGTGTTTCCGTGATGCCAGGTGCGGCCGAACCATGCGCCGATGATTTGCAGGCCGGAACCGAGGAGGATCCAGTCGGCAAGAGCGACGGAGATGGCGACGAGGATGGCGAGAACGATTCGCTGGGCGAGGGCGCGGTAATCGTAGATGCCGGGCTGCGGATGTCTGGGCACTCGTCGACAATTTTATAAGGCAAAGATGACGGGCCCGCATGCGCTCGGGCCTTTGGATTCGATACGCTGATGACTAGTTCTTCACCGTCATGGCGTCGGAGTCGACGGCTTTTTTGCCGGTGACACCTTCGAGGCCGAGCAGGATGCCGCGATAGTCGTTCTTATCGCATTGCATGACGAAGCCTCCTTTTTTGTCACCGTCCGCCCAGGTGAGGCCGACGAAGTGCTTTTTCGATTTTGTCAACGCCATGAGAGCGCCAATCCCGAAAGAGACCACAGCCAGACCGATGGCAGCGCCGACGCGGCGGTGCACATCCTGCCCATAGCTGATTTCCGTAATCGCAGATACGGGGATGGTGACAGCATCCGCGCCTTTACTCATCAGTTGAATTTGATTTGCCTGGATCGATAGTTTTGCGCCGGTTCCTGCTTTTGCGCCTGGTATCGATCCTCCATCGTAGGTGACCTTATAGGTATTGTCTGCTGCAAAGACGGTGACCGGAATCATGAGGCAGAGAAATGCTGCAAGAAATCGTTTCATATTAAGTTGTCTCCTGAGTCGGCTGATGCTATCACCCGGACTTCAAGAAAAGCATGGGAAAAAAGAGATTGCGAGTCCCAGAAGTAACTGTTGTCGAATATGTCAATACGAGGGCCGCGTCTCAAGGGAAAAGGCCCGCCTGGATGCGGGCCTTTGGATTGCGGTCCGGACAATCGCGCTTCGCGCAAATGCAAAGACGGCTGTGGCTGAATTACACGCCGATGACGGCGCAGAGTTCCTTGACGGCTTCGGCGGATTTTTTGAGGGCGGCATCTTCTTCGGGGGTGAGCTTGATCTCGATGATCTGCTCGAGGCCGCGCGATCCGAGCTTGCAGGGCACGCCAACGAAGTAGCCGCTGATGCCATACTCGCCCTGAAGGTAGACGGCGCAGGGCAGGATTTTTTTCTTGTCCTTAAGGATGGCTTCGACCATTTCGACGGTGGCCGCGGAGGGCGCATAGAAGGCGCTGCCGGTTTTGAGGTGCTTGACGATTTCAGCACCGCCGTCGCGGGTGCGCTGCACGATAGCGTCCAGGCGGGACTTTTCGATGAGTTCGGTGATGGGGATTCCGGCGACGGTGGAGTAACGCGGGAGGGGGACCATGGTGTCTCCGTGGCCGCCGAGGACGAAGGCAGTGACGTTTTCGACGGAGACCTTGAGCTCTTCGGCAATGAAGGTGCGGAAGCGTGCGGAGTCGAGGACTCCGGCCATGCCGATCACGCGCTCGCGGTTGAACTTGGCCTGGCGGAAGGCGGTCTGCGCCATGGCGTCGAGCGGGTTGGAGACAATAATAAGGATGCAGTTGGGCGAGTGCGCCGTGACCTTGCCGACGACGTCGGACATGATCTTGTAATTGGTCTGGAGGAGGTCGTCACGGCTCATGCCGGGCTTGCGCGGGATTCCGGCGGTGATGACGACGATGTCGGAGTTGGCGGAGTCGGCGTAATCATTGGTGCCGGTGATGTGGCAGTCGCGCTTCTCGATGGGCATGGCTTCGAGCAGGTCGAGCCCTTTGCCCTGCGGCACACCTTCGACGACGTCGAGCAGAACGACGTCCGCGAGTTCTTTTGAAGCGATCCAGTGAGCGGCGGTTGCGCCGACGTTGCCTGCTCCGACGATGGTGACTTTCTTACGCATTGATTCAACTCCTGGCTTACTGCCGTTCGTAATAAGGGAATAGTGATTAGGGAATAGGGATCAGCTGTTGCAAATCGAGTAATTTCTACTCTCTAGTCGCCATTCCCTAATCCCTGCCGTTCCATGTTTTCGATCATCCTGGTTGCGAACTCGCTGGTTTTGACTTTGGTTGCGCCGGGCATCTGGCGCTCGAAGTCGTAGGTGACGTGTTTCTGCTGGATGGTCTTCTCCATGGAGGACTCGATGAGCTTGGCGGCTTCCTTCCAGCCGAGAAACTCGAAGAGCATGACGCCGGAGAGTATGACCGATCCGGGGTTGATGACGTCCTTGTCGGCGTACTTGGGTGCGGTGCCGTGCGTGGCCTCAAAGACGGCGTAGCCATCGCCGATGTTGGCTCCGGGGGCAATGCCGAGCCCGCCTACCTGCGCGGCGCAGGCATCCGAGATGTAGTCGCCATTGAGGTTGGGGCAGGCGAGGATGGAGTACTCTTCGGGACGGATAATGACCTGCTGGAAGATGGAGTCGGCGATGCGGTCGTTGATGAGGATTTTCTTCTTCCATTGGCCGTTGCCGTGCGACTTGCCGATGGAGTCGAGGACCTGCTGCACCTCGGCGTAGAGCGCGGTGCGGAATTCGTCGTTGCCGAACTCGAGGCCGGGCTCGATGAGCGCGGCGTTTTCCTCAATCGTGAGGTTGGGGTTGGCTTCCTGGTTGCCTAGGATCCAGCTCTCGCGCTCGGTGACGACGCGATCGCGGAACTCTTCGACGGCGACCTCGTAGCCCCACTCACGGAATGCGCCTTCGGTGAACTTCTGAATGTTCCCCTTGTGGACTAGAGTGACCGACTTACGATTGTTGGCGACGGCATACTGGATGGCGCGGCGCACGAGGCGCTTGGTTCCGAAGATGGAGATGGGCTTGATACCAACGCCCGAGTCTTCGCGAACTTTTTTCTTACCGCCCTTGAGCAGGTCGTTGTTGAGGAAGTCGATGAGCTTCTTTGCGTCGGCAGAGCCTTCGCTGAATTCGATGCCGGCGTAAACATCCTCGGTGTTCTCGCGGAAGATGACGACGTCGAGCTTCTCAGGATGCTTTACGGGGCTGGGCACGCCGGAGTAGTACTTGACGGGGCGCACGCAGGAATAGAGGTCGAGGATCTGGCGCAGAGCGACGTTGAGGGAGCGGATGCCTCCGCCGACGGGCGTGGTGAGCGGGCCTTTGATGGAGACGCGAAGGTCGCGGGCGGCGTTTACGGAGTCGTCAGGCAGCCAGGTCTTGAATTCGCGGAATGCCTTCTCGCCGGCGTAAATCTCAAACCATTTTACGGAGCGCTTGCCGCCGTAAGCCTTTTGGACGGCGGCGTCGAAGACGCGCTGGGAGGCGCGCCAGATGTCGCGTCCAGTGCCGTCGCCTTCGATGAATGGGATGATGGGGTGGTCGGGAATGGTGAATTTTCCGTCGGCGTACTGGATCGCCTCGCCACCTGCGGGCAAGGGCAATCCGTTATAGCTGGTCTGCATGTAAGTGGAAGTCTCCCCAAGCTGGATAAGGATCGGTAGGAACTCTGTTTAGAGGCTAACATTCGCAGAACGCGACACGCAATGAACGCCTGCGGCACGCTTATTATGGTTAGCATGATCTACCGCTGGAAATTCCTTGTCGCGGTTTTAAGCTTCGCTGTCGGGATGGGAGCATGGCGCTCCACTGCTTTCGCGCAGGCTCCTCCAGTGCGCGTGGTGATTGTAGGGCTGGAGCACGGGCATGTGGCGGGGTTTCTCAATGCCTTCCCGAAGCAGCATGACGTGGAGCTGGTAGGCATTGTGGATGCGGATGAGGCGCTGCGGGCGAAGTACGAGCAGCAGTTCAACCTGGATCCCAGCCTGCTGTATGCACGACTCGATGATGCGATTGCGGCGCGCCATCCGCAGGCGGTGCTGGTGTACACGCCAATCAGCGAGCACCTGGCGGTGATTCAAGATGCGGCGGCGCACGGGCTGGACGTGATGGTGGAAAAGCCGCTGACGCTGTCGGTGGGAGACGCACTGGCGATTCGCAAGGCGGCGCGGGAGCACCATATCCATGTAATGGTGAACTATGAGACGACCTGGTATGCGAGCAACCGCGCGCTGTACGAGATGGCGGAGCAGGGAAGGCTGGGTGTGATTCGCAGGGTGGTGATCCATGACGGGCACCAGGGGCCGCAGGAGATCGGCGTACAGCCGGAGTTTTTGAAGTGGCTGAAGGATCCGGCGGAGAACGGCGCAGGCGCGCTGTACGACTTTGGGTGTTACGGGGCAGACCTGATGACGTGGCTGATGCACGGCCAGGCTCCGCTGAGCGTGACGGCGGTGGCGCACACGGACAAGCCTGCGGAGTATGCGCCGGTGGATGACGATGCGACGATTGTGCTGCAGTATCCGGGCGCGCAGGCGGTGCTGATGCCTTCGTGGAACTGGACCTTCGCGCGCAAGGACATGACGATTTACGGGACGAAGGGTTATGCGACCGCGGTAAATGCGAGTGAGGTGCGGACGCGGTTTGCGGAGAACGCACCGGAGCAGATCGAGACAGCTGCGCCGCTGACGCCTCCGGAAGACACGTCGCTGCATTATCTGGCGGCGGTGGTGCGCGGGGAGCTGGATCCGGAGGGCGATTTGACGGCGCTCGATACAAATATTGTGGTGATGCAAATTCTGGATGCAGCGCGCGAGTCGGCGCACTGGGGCAGGACCGTGGTGCTGCATCCGTTGCCGCAGTAGGAGAAATTTTTTCCGAAGAGGCGTATGGTGGAGGCAAATGAATTTCCGCGGCTTTCTGTTCTTTGTCCTGCTCGCTGCCTTCACTTTTTGTATAGCGCCGGGAACGAATATGGCTCGGGCGCAGACCTACTCGGCAGACAAGCCGCTGGGCGCGACAGCGCAGCAGAGCCTGAATTACCTGAAGGATGCGGGGATCTCTCAGCGACTGAACGCGAAGCTGCCGCTCACCGATCACTTTATTGATGAAAACGGCCAGGATGTGATCCTGGGCAAGTACTTCGGCGGGCGTCCGGTGGTGATGGCGCTGGTGTATTATCACTGCGGGCTGCTGTGCCCGGAGGTGCTGCACGGGATGGCGACGGCGCTGCGTGAGACCCGCTTCAAGGCGGGCGACCAGTACGACGTGATTGTGGCGAGCATCGATCCGATGGACACAACGGCGGAGTCAGTCGATGCGAAGAATCGCTTTCTGGCGACGCTGGGCGATGCGGGATCGGCGGACGGCGTGCATTTTTTGACCGGACCACAGCAGTCGATTACCGATCTGGCGCAGGCGACGGGCTTCCACTATGTACGCGTACCGGGGCCTGACGGGAAGATGGACCAGTTCGCGCATTCAAGCGTGATTATGATCGCCACGCCGGACGGGCGGATGTCGAAGTATCTCTCGGGCATCAATTATCCTTCGCGCGATGTGCGGCTGGCGTTGATTCAGGCGAGCGACCACAAGATTGGATCGCTGAGCGATATTGTGCTGCTGTACTGCTGCAACTACGTGCCCAGCCAGGGGCGGTATTCGGTGGCGATTCTGCGGGTGATGGGGCTGGCGGGAATGGCGTCACTGTTTGCTCTAGCCGGCATGCTGTTTCTGCTGAGCCGGAAGCCGAAGACGCGCACCGCATAGCGTGGAGTCCGCGACGGGTTTGAGCGGAAGGGCACAATCATCAGCCGGTTGAAGCTACCTGACCCTCATTTATTTTGATTATGGTGGCTCAATGTTGAGCTCGCCGGGCGTTTCCACGGTGAAGGCGTCCTTTGCCTGAAGCAATAGGCTGATTCCCAGCTCTCCAGCTGACACGGTTTTTCGGACCTGCCTCACGCCAGGTTCCTGTGCCTCCTCTTATATGAAAAAATTTGCAAGGCACTTCGCGGGAACCGGGAGTACGCTTTTCAAAGCCACATCCGTTGGGCGCCAAGAACGCAACCACGAAGGAGAATGAAAACACCATGAAGGCAAAAAGGGTGTTGAACCTGAAAATCGTCATCCTGAGCTATGTTTTCCTGCTGGCTGCGCCACTTTACGCGCGAAACAGCACCGATGTGATCGTCATGAAAAATGGCGACCGGCTCACAGGCGAGATCAAGGGACTTAATGCCGGAGTGCTCTACATGAACATGAAATACATTCTGGGAACAAGCTCCGTTCAGTGGTCAGAAGTGGCCCGTCTGGAGAGCAAGCAGCTATTCCTCGTGAGGACAGAGGATGGATCGGTGTATACGGGGACTCTACGCGCCACGGGCACTCCGGGCGGCCGGCCCTTGGAGATTACCGTCGCAGGACCCACTGGAACGACGATGATTGCAAGTCCCCGCATCGTTCAGATGGATACGACGTCAACAAATTTCCACGAGCGGCTCAATGGCTCCATCAATACGGGAATCATCTACTCGAAAGGCAACCAATCGGCGCAGTACAACATATCTTCCGAAATCGCATACCCGCGCGAACGGTGGGGTGCGGGAGCCAGCTTCAACTCCACCTTGTCCTCCAGCACTGGAGCTTCAGCTTCCACTCGAAACCAGGTGGACGTCGACGTTTTCCATCTGCTGCCCTGGAATAACTGGTTCTATGAGGGCGTGGGCAGCTTGCTGCAGAGTTCGGAGCAGGGGATAACCCGTCAACCCACCTTTGGCGGCGGCATCGGACGCTACCTGAAGAACACCAACGAGACGCGGATTTCCCTGCTTGCCGGCCTTGCGGGGCAGAACACGGTTTATCAGGAGAACATACCCTCCCAGAACCTGGCTTTTGGGTTAGTTACCGGCAAGGCGCAATTCTTCCGGTTCAATAAAACGAATGGCGACGTCACCGCGATGCTTCTGCCTGGGATTACCGAGCCCGGCCGCGTGAAGTTCAACCTGAATGCAAGCTATTACATCAAGCTGACCGGCAACCTGTCGTGGAATGTCTCGTTCTATGGCAACTGGGACAGCCAGCCGCCGGCGGACCTTCCCGGCAGCGATTATGGGTCGAGTTCAGGGCTGAGTTGGACCTTCGGCAACAAGTGAACTTAGCGTGGCCCCGCAATCGAGGGCGCGCGGGAAAACGATGCTGCAATTCCGGCGGCGTTTTTGCCATACTTGCTGACGGTTTCTGTGACGGTTTCGGCTGTTTTCGGAAGGTAGCTGTTTTGGTAGGATGAAGCCTGGGAGAGGTGGCAGAGTCCGGTTGAATGCACCTGACTCGAAATCAGGCGTAGTCGAAAGGCTACCGGGGGTTCGAATCCCTCCCTCTCCGCCATTCTTCTTCCACCATCCCCTAGTCCATGGCCATCCATCTAAATCAAACCTTGTCACTACTATTAGATGGACACAGCGATTGCCGGCGGATACACTCTTCCAGATGTGAAAATTCACTCCTAACTTGATGTCGCCGCCACTTTCGCTCATAGGATTTGTCTGGAAAAATCTCAAACGCCGCCGTCTGAGGACCGCACTCACACTCTGCGGGATTGGAATGGCAATCGGCGCATTTGTAGGGCTGGTGGGCTTTTCCCGCGCGTTTGAACAAGGCTGGATGCGCATATATTCGAGCAGCGGCATTGACATTGCCGTTATTCAGAAGACTTTTCTGAATACCTCGATGGATGAGTCGGCGGCAGCAAAGCTGAAGACGCTGTCCACGGTGGCTCAGGCCACACCTATGATCTACAACGTGATGGACCTGACCCCGGAGGTCAATGCGCTGGTCTATGGGTGGAAGGCGGACTCCTTCGAGTTCCAGTCGTTAAAGTTGCTCTCCGGACGGCCTTTCCGCGACGGCCATGCAGAAGTAATGCTGGGCGACCTGCTGGCCCAGGATATGAAGAAGAAACCGGGCGACACGCTGGAGATTCAAGGCAGCCCCTTCACGGTGGTCGCGATTTATCATGGCGGCTCGGGTCTCGAGGCCGGGGCGGTGATCATGCCGCTCGATCAGTTACAGCAGCTCAGCGGTATGCAGGGAAAGGTTTCCACAATTCACGTGCGGCTGCGCCCCGCGCCTCCTGGAGTGACCCAGGAAGAATATATGAAGCGCGCACAGGCGCAAATTCAGGCCGCTCTTCCGGGATTGCGAGCAGTTCCGGCGGCCGAACGCGCCAATAACAATCAGCTTGTCCGGATCGCGCAGGCTTCCGCCTGGGGCACGTCCATGATCGCGTTACTGATCGGCATTCTGGGGATCGCCAATACGATGGCCATGTCTGTGTTCGAGCGCACCCGGGAGATCGGCATTCTGCGCGCGCTGGGCTGGAAGAAGCGGCGAGTGCTGGTTCTCATCCAGCTGGAGGCGGTTGTGCTGGGTCTGGGCGGAGGATTGCTTGGTATCGCCCTTGGATGGTGTGCCTTGTCCATACTGGCCGCCCTGCCGCAAACTGCGAGCATCGTATCGACGTCGTTTCCATGGGCGCTTCTTGCGGAGGCATTGGGTATCGCCGTATTAGCGGGACTCGCCGCAGGCGCGTTCCCCGCGTGGCGTGGCGCGCGGCTTTCTCCGGTCGAGGCGCTGCGGCATGATTAGTCCAATTGTAGAAGTGCGTGGCCTTTATAAGAGCTACGACGAGGGACGAATTGAGGCTCTCCGAGGCGTAGACCTCTCGATCGCCGCCGGCGAATACGTTGCCATTACCGGACCGAGCGGCAGCGGCAAGTCAACTCTGCTGCACATGCTGGGAGGGCTCGACAGTCCGAGCAGCGGCGAAGTTCTCTTCAAGAGCGTCAGGCTCGGTTTGGATGTTGATCTGGACATTTACCGTTCGCGGAGTGTTGGATTCATCTTCCAGGCGTTCCATCTCATGCCGACACTGCGGGTAATCGAGAACGTCCAGGTGCCGATGCTGGGGTTGAAACGATGCGAAGGCAGCCATGCCGCGCGGGCCGCTGAGCTGCTGAGGGAAATGGGCATGGAGCACCGGGCCGGGCAATATCCAAATCAGCTCTCGGCGGGTGAGCGGCAGAGAGTGGCGATTGCGCGAGCTCTGGCCAACGATCCGGAGATTCTGCTGGCCGATGAGCCGACCGGAAACCTGGACAGCGTGAACTCGGCGCGGATTATCGAGATCCTTACCGGGATTCAGAAGCAGCGGGGGATGACGCTTATTGTGGTAACGCACGAGCAAGAGGTTGCCCATTCCGCGGCCCGGCAAGTTCGCATCCGGGATGGAAGGGTGGAAGCGTGAGATACAGATATCTTGCGTTGGCCGTATCCATGCTGTTTCCGCTGGCCGCCCGAACCGCGGATGTTCCCGGCCCGTTGGCGGCAGCACAAAAGCAAGTTGAGTCAGCCGACTATCGGCTGAGCGGACGGCTGGTTCGCGTGGACGGGAATGGGGCGCGGACCAGCTATGACATCAGCATCAAGGCCCACTGGTTCCCGGGCATGCTGCGCGTGATGTTCGCGGTCACGTCTCCCGCCAATGCGCGGGTTCATGTGCTGCTGGAGATGAGGCCGGGAGAATCGAGCACGATTCAGACGGCGCACCCCGGCGACGCGCATGCGACCCCGTTGCCCTTTGACAAGTGGAACGAGGGCCCGCTGGGAGAGGGATTCAGTTACGAAGATTTTCTGGACGCGCAATACTTTTGGCCGGAGCAAAAAGATTTGGGAGAAACAAAATTCGGAGCGCGCAATTGCGACCTGTTGAAAAGCACGCCCGGAGCGGCAGACAAGACCCACTATGCCGAGGTAAAAAGCTGGCTCGATTCTCGAAGCGGTTTTCCGGTGTACGTGGAAAAGACACTGAAGGGCTCAGGACTTGTGAAGGGGTATACCTATTTCGGGCTGCGCCAGACACAAGGCGTCTGGTCGGCGAGCCAGGTGCAGGCGAAAATTCATGGCCAATCAGGTTCGACCCTGCTTATCATCGATCACGGTTCGGCGAAGGCGCACCTCGGCCTTAAAGATTTCAGCTCAGCGCAACTCACTCATTTTTAGGACGGTGCATGCATTACCTTTTTTCAATTTCCAGTTCGATAGCGGCTCTGATAGCAGCGGGGTTTCTCTACCAATGGCTCGGCTCACATTATGATCGCTGGCGCTATGCCTCCAAGGGGCGGTGGATCGATATTGGAAGGGGGCGCAGGCTTTATCTGCTGGAAAAGGGATCCGGCGGAGCCACGGTACTGTTTGAATCGGGAATTGCCGCCACGAACCTAAACTGGTCCCACATTCAGGAGAAAGTATCGCAGTTTGCCAACACAGCGTCCTACGATCGCAGCGGTCTGGGGTGGAGCAGCCCGTGCCGGACTCCGCGTACCCCGGGAAACATCGCCGCGGAACTGCACGAGTTGCTCAACGGAGCCGGCATCAAGCCTCCCTACATTCTGGTAGGGCACTCTTTCGGCGGCCTGGTGATGCGAAGGTTTGCGCTGATGTATCCGGAAGAAGTGGCCAGCATTATTCTGGTGGACCCCATGCGCTGCGAGGAATGGCCGCCCCTGGATGCGACAAAGCAGGCGCTGATCGACCGTGGCTCAAAGCTCTCAAGTTATGCGATTCCGATTGCGCGACTGGGACTGGCTCGCCTTGCCGTGACCTCATTGCTGTGCCGCTCGGGCCGCATCGCCGAGCGTTTGGCCGGCGCCGCGGGAGACGGGGGCAAGCATGTGCTTGGGCGGATCAGGGGCGAAGTGGCCAAGATGCCGCAGGAGGTGTGGCCCATCGTGGCCGCCCACTGGTCGCGGCCCGGTTACTACGCGGGTATGCGCAGCCACGTGGAAGCTGTGCCGGACACAGTGAAAGAAATGCAGGACGCGGAGCCCATCCGCGGGATTCCTGTGCTGGTTCTGACGCCGGGAAATTCTTCGCCCCTCTCAGACGATCACCTGCGACGAATCGGCGACAACGTGCAGCAAGCGATCGCATACGACAGCGCGCATTGGATTCATCTCGACGAGCCCGAACTGGTGATCGATTCCATTCTGGAGATGGTGATGGCCGCTGCTGCGGTCGTGACGGAGAGGGCTCCAGAGGTAACGGCTGTTCCTCCCGAGGCAATGGTCGCGACGAGTTGAACAGCGCACCGGTCGGGGTGCGCTTTCAGGCCATCCAGCGAGAGGATCAGTCCATCTCTTGTGAAAGACGCTCCCGCAGAGCCTGCCGCAGCATTTTGCCGTTATGATTTTGCGGCAAGCAGCCGGGCTCGACAATCCAGATGCGACGCGGCGCCTTATAGGCTGCGAGATTCCGCCGGCACCAGTCCAGCAAGTCACTTTCGCTGGCCACGGAGCCCGTATGCAGCTCAACCGCGGTGACGGGTATTTCTCCCTTCTCTGCGTGGGGCAGGCCGAAGGCGACAGCGCGCGCCACAGCTGGATGGGCCAGCGCAGCTTCTTCCAGTTCGCGCACATAAACCGAGTAGCCGCCAGATTTGATCACATCTTTCATGCGCCCCATGAGCCGAATCAGGCCAAACCGGTTTCGAGTGGCCAGGTCGCCTGTCCGCAGCCATCCATCGCGTGTGAGCAAGCTCTGGCCATCGCCTCTGTCCTTCCAATAGTGCGGAACGACACCGCGACGACGAATCTGGCATTCTCCCGTCACGCCAGCTGCTACTGACCGACCGTCTTCATCGACCACGCGAACTCGGAACGGTGGCACGGGGAAGCCCAGGTTGCTGCTGCCGGGCAACAGCGGCAACTCGATACCCATCATCGCAAGGCCGCCCAACTCCACCATCCCATAGCCGTTCAGGAGTATGGGAGGAATGCGCCAGCCGCCGGGCAACCGCGCCAACGAGCCGAACTTACGCAGGCATTGCCGAACTTCTGACGGCAGATGATCGCTGGCACAGAGCCACACGCGTATGCTCGAGAGCCGAGCAGATTGTGGATTGCTGTTAACCAGCCGAACGAACATCTCGGGCACTCCGACGAACGCGGTGACGCCAAAGCGCTCCACAAGGCGAAGTGCCGCGTCAACGTCGAATCGATCGAGGAAGCAGCCGCGAATGCCCGCCATGAGTCCATAAAGCGCGATGCTCACAGCCATGATGTGGGACCAGGGCAGAGCGATGAGCGCGAGATCTTTCGGCCCAAGAAATAGTCCGGCCAGCACTGTGGATGCGCGCGCCCCGAGCAGGGCGTTACTCGAAAGCGCCGCTCCTTTGGGAAAACCGCTGGTGCCCGAGGTATGGAATATTGCCACGGTCGCGGTTGGATCGATCATAGTCGGCGGGAAGGGCGCGCAGGATTCGCCGGCGCGTATGAATCCATCCAACGTCTCCGTTTCATCGTCCGCCTGTATCCAGGTATTCACCTTCAGCATCTGGCGGTCTGCGATGCTGCGCTCAAAAATCGCTTTGTCGGTCACCAGTATTTCGGTGCCGCTCTCGGCCAGAATGCGCTGCACTTCGACGAGTGAAAGCAGCGGGTTAAGGGGGACTGCAATGCCTCCGGCGCGGATAATACCCAGAAACCAATGAAAGCATTGCCGGTTATTACTGCGATATATGGCGACGGGCTGACCGGGGCGCAGCGCGACCGTACGGCGGAGAAAGGCGTCGATGCGGCAGACGTCGGAGAGCAGATCGGAGAGACGATAGCGGCCGTCTTCCCCGACGGAAACTTCGCAATCGCCTTTCCGCCGAACCAACTCGTCCAAAAGGTTGGCTACGGTGACGCTACTGTCACGAGAAAGTTGAAAACGGCGAAGAAGATTCATTGGGCGGGAACTGGCTTGCGACCCCAGTCGCTAGCGACGCAGTAGTGGAACAGCCGGTCCAGGTAGTTCAGCACCGGAGGCGGCTGCACGCCCGCGGTGTTCAGCAGCCGATCGGCATTGCTGGTGTCGAATTGCATGCGCATTGAAAAGTAGTCGCGATAGGCGCGTCCGTCGCGCAGAATACGGCGCTTGCGTCCCCATAAAGACAGAAAAAGCAGCGGCCGGAGAGCTGCGAAGAAAACCTTCGGATCGACATAACGCGGCTCGGGCACCCGGAAGTACTCCGCTGCGCGCCGGGCGATCTGCTCGATGGTGGCGCTGCCGCGAGGCCCGGCACAGAGGTGCACTGTGCTGCCGAGGGCGGCGTCATCAAAGGCGAGCTGCGCCACCGAGGTGGCGACGAAATCGACGGGCACGATGTCCAGCACCGCATCAGGAAAACCCGGCACAGTGCGCCACAGGCGGCGTGCGTATATCTTCAGCGGCCAGTACATCATCTTGAAGCTGGAGGTTACGCCGCTGCGGGAATCGCCCACAATAATACTGGGGCGCAGGATCACGCCGGGCAAGGACCCGAGGCGCGAGCGGACCAGCGCTTCAGCCTCGGCTTTGGTCTGTTCGTAGGTGTTGCGGTATCTCTGACCCACGGCGAGTTCTGTTTCGCGCACCAGGTCGGCCCGCTCGCCGGCCACGTAAGCCGTACCAACATAAGCCAGGCTCCGCAGCCGACGCGCGCCAGCTGCGAAATCCAGTATGTGGCGGGTACCCTCGACGTTGATCCGGCGCGCCTCGTCAAGCGAGTGATCAAAGCGGACCGTGGCGGCGGAGTGAATTACGCGGGTCGTTGCCGCGGAAAGATCCTGGTAGGCAGTGGCATCGAGCCCACAGTTCGGCTGGCTAACGTCTCCAGAATAGACCTGAACCCTATAGCGCTCGGCTGCGGGAACGATCAAGTCGGCGCGCTGGCGGCCGGATTGTCCGGGCTTGTCGCGGATCAGCAGAGCCAGCGATGCGTGCGGCTGACGATCCAATAGTTCGCGTACCAGCTGGGTGCCGAGAAAACCGGTCGCACCGGTGACCAGGATGAGCTCTTCGCTATTCATTCAGAAAACCGATCTTAGTGCGCGAACAACTCGAAGGACGAGAAGCGATGCGTATAGGTTTCACGAGCGACCGTAGAGTTACGTGACATTATAGCCCGATGACGAGGCTTGGGGAGCACCGGGCTCAGGAGCAGAACCGGCTTGCGGAATTGCGCTTTGAGCGACTTACTGCTGAACATCTGCGTTGTGAGAATTCAGGAATTTCCGAGCAGGTTTGAAAGAAGATTTGCGACAATGGTTCTGCCAGTTATGTGAGTCCTCGCACGGTCCGTGAGTTCAAAGCTGACGCGGGACCGAGGCCGTGAGACGAATGCGGGCGGCTTTTCACGATGAAGTTCCGACTTCGAAGCGCTCCAGCGCTGAATGCCTACGTTGGTCGCCAGAACGTGATAGAACTTCGAGCCAGGATAGATTAGGGCCCCGCCTCGTTCCGTCTTGCGTGCTTAAGGCTTGCGCGCGACGCATCGTCCGCGGTTCTCACACAAGCAAGTTCAGGCTCAAAGGTTCAGGAGGTGTTATGAAACATCCTCTTCGTTCGCTGGCCATGTTCACGTTGGGCCTTCTGTGTTTGAGCGCCTGTCATGCCGCCGTTGCCGGCAATTCCGCATCGCTCCGCGCATTTCCGTCTTGGGGAGATGCTGCGCCGCGGGCAGATTCCGATAGTGTCATCATCCCCGGCCCGTTGCGATCATTTCTGCGCATGGCTGGAATCAGCCAGGAGGCATCAGCCGAGGACGTCCTGCCGCTACTGGCTCGCAACGTTTATCTCCGCGGGTACCAGGCCGGAAGGGAAACGGAGTTCCTGCTGCTGCTGAACAGCTACGTGCATTATGCGCGAGAACTCCAGCTTGTCGCAGGTGCGGAGGGCAAGATCCGTGTGGCTGACTGCGACGATGCCATCAAACTGATTTCGCTTCTGGGCTACGAGTTTGAGCAGACCTGCGGTCAGAAAAATGCATATTTGCAGACCGCAAATGCCGAGCGAGCGTTCCTGACCACGGACTCGGGGTTTCCGCTCACGGCGCTCGAAGAGGCGATGCAGAAGCATACTCCCTTCACATATACGTTTCCGGCCACCCGGATTCCTGTGCTGTTCCACCAAAATGACTGGATTGCAGCAAGCCTGTTCAGGACCAAGGGTGGAACCAATCTTATCGACGTGCTTCTGCATGATCAGAACCTTGACCGCCTCTACTGGGCATTCTCAAAAAGCGATCAGGAGACCCAAAGCGCATTGAGACAGTCCCTCCCAGCGCTTTTGCCTCTGGCTCCTGCTTTTGATTTTTACGGGAGCCAGATTTGCATTCACGCGGGACGCGTTCTTGTGCCGGGCGGCGCGGGCACAGAGCGCAGCTGGGAAGATCTGGTTGGTGCCAGCGTGACGTCTCCAACAGACTTTGTGATTCGCCTTTTGGCAAAGGACCAGGGCTGGCTCGCAGCCTACTTCGACGCATTGTCGCGAGTAAGCAGCTCGCAGCAAATCCGGCTAACGGAGGAATCACGCCTGAAGCGTCTTTACGATGCATATCGCAAGCCGATGCCGGGTTCGAGTGCGACGAAAGGAGTATTTCCTAGAAATGCCGATCTGCTGATGCTGTTCATCCGGATGCAATGGCAGCCTGACGGCGCGCCGTATGTCCCTGGAACTCTGGGGGCATGGGACGAAATTCTCACACAGAACTGGACCCCGGATCCGGTCCGCGGCTGGGTAAAACGCGAAGGCAACCCGGATAGCCCAGAGCATCTGCTTTTGTCTCTTGTCGCCTGCTCCCGGTTTGATACCGACAGCGGGCCCGTCCAGATTTACCTGATGCTCAGCGCAATCGATGTCGCGCGGACGCCCGGGGCGCCGCTGTCGGACACGACGATCCGCCTGCTCGCCGATAATTTTTCGCAGCTCCATAGCTGGTATCTAATCTTTTCGGAATTCCCAGCTTTGAATGACGGTTCAATTACGCTGTTCGTGAAGGCCGCGGAGGCCGCGAACAGGATCGATACTCCAATGCTGCGGGCGAACGCGATGGGCGCTTTGCAGGCGAATGTGGGTTTGTGGCAGATCGTGGCTCGCCAACACCAGATTCCGGGCGGCAAGATAAATCAGTCGTGGGGGGATGTTGTCCAGCCCTTTGCGGCAATCTCGTCATCGATCCAGTTATTTGACGCAACCCGCAGCTCGCTAAGCGCTCTTTCGATAGCCATCAATGGCGATGCGAGTCCGTCGCAGGATGAGATGATTGAAATGCTCGCGGGGCCTCCACAGGATACGGAGCCCGGACGCAGCGTACATGACGTGATGGCGGAGCGATTGCGCTCTGTGCTGGACGATCAGCAACTCGTTTCTCTCGATACGCTGTTTGAGCTCTATGACGGCCTGGATGCGATGGCTCGCGGAGCACAGATACGCGATCATCTGATCCAACTGGCCGGCAATCTGCGGGAATTCGAGATGCCTCGACCCATCTTCACGCCAAGCGAAAAGATCTCCTGGGCTCCGGGAATTTACACCAGCCGTCACGCCGAATTGCAGATCCGCACCGATCTGACGAAGGTGATTGAGAGGGGCTCGGCGGCACAGCTTGAGGCAGCGCGGGGTCAGCTCACCCCGTTCCTGAGGGACACGCTGGTCGGTTTGAATTATGCATACTATGAGCCGCCCGGAGCTCAGGCGCTGCATTATGATCCGCTCTTCGTTCGATCCCATGATTTTTCAGGGGCATCGATTGAGGGCTACCACACGGTCTGGGATCCTCCGGAATTGATCGGGGTCGGTGTGCCTGCCGGCGGAGGCGCTTATCTGATCGGCTCACTTGCCGACTTGCCGTATGCGCTGGCGCTGACGGAAGAAGATTTCATCGCTCCCGAGAATGTTCAGGCTTTGATCTGGAGAACGGCGGTGCCCGCGCTCCTGGTGAGCGCGATCGAGCCACGCTGGTGGAGCGTAAGCGCAAAGGAACTGCACGCTGTCACTCTTTATCAACGCTGCGGCGAGGAGCTTCTGGTCGCTTCGATGGAAAAACCTGAGCTGCGACGGAAGGTGATAGAGATTCTCTCGGACGTGATGACATCGAAACAGCTGGAGATGACGGAGCAATCTCTAACGCATGCGGGGGAAGCGGCCATACTGATTTCGCAAATCACGCCCGCAGCAAAGTTCTACCTGGCAGAGGAATTTAGAAAGGAATTTCCAGCCGACGCTGCGTCCTCGGGAGCAGCAGGTCGAGAGCTTGACAATCTTGTGCGCAGCGACCCGTCGGAATCCGACGCGGCACGGCTGGCGCGCGACTTTGGCGTCCCACATCCGATCATGGCGCAGACTAACGCCTGCGGACTCCTCTACGTAAAACCGTTCCCGGCCTTTAGCGGAAGCGCCTACCGGCTGATGGGAGAGTCGTGGGAATCGACCAATCTTTACTGGGCGCGAATCGCGGATGAGATGGGATATGCGCCGGCAACGCTGAATCTACTGATTCCCGAACTGACCCGGCAGATGGTCGCGAGGATCTTTGCCACAGATGTGGGAGATTGGCCAGCCTTGCTGCGTGCAATGGATCAAACCGGGAACGAATTTCGAAACGGTCAGCTCCGGATTGCGATATCCGGTGCGTCAATCCGTCATTAGCCGGATGGGCAGGCTTAAGGAGCGTTATGAAAACGAGATTCGCTATCAGCGTCGGATTATGCCTGGGTCTGCTCTTTGATTCAAACGGAAACCTGCAGCCGGCGGCACAAGAGGGAAAATCGCGCATCTTCGTGAACGTCGTATTAGTGCAGTTGAGCGTTGCGGTGACGGACCGGAAAGGGAATTACGTTACCGGACTTCGTCCAGAAGACTTCGCGATTACGGAAGACAAGATTCCGGAAACAATCGCTTCGTTTGAAGAGGGAGGAGAATCGGCGAGCATGTCGAGCCGAGCAGCGCAGCTCGATATGCAATCAACGGCGCCGGCCAACGATGAGGCTGCCGCGCCGCAGGAAGGGAAGGAATCAGATCGTGGGCCGGTTCAATCACAGGCCTCCCGGTTTGCCGGCGCCAACGTTTTTATCCTGTTCGATACCAGCGACTATATGTATCGAGGATTTGTCTATGCTCAGGA
>Ga0335072_10004059_pt1 | contig 21844 bp, 20 predicted proteins | sample Lox_Sample_21_FD_206725 | JGI IMG/M metagenome (GOLD analysis project Ga0335072, IMG submission 206725) | Soil microbial communities from Loxahatchee National Wildlife Refuge, Florida, United States - Lox_Sample_2.1 | ecosystem: Environmental > Terrestrial > Soil > Wetlands | place: USA...
GGATTCAAGGCGCCGACGGGAGTCTGTCCAGCAAGGCGAGTTGGCCGCAAGCTGCCATCACGTCCTGCCCGCGCGAGTAACGGATGAATGCACGCGCGCCTTTGTCAGCGAGCGCACGGCGAAACTCTTCGATCCGCTTGGCGTCGGGTTTGTGATAGGGCAGATCGCCCGGATTCCAGGGAATTAAGTTCACCTTGGCACGCAGATTCGCGACGAGTCGCGCCACCCGGCGCGCATCGTCCGCGGAGTCGTTGAAACCGCCAAGCAGCACGTACTCGAACGTGATGTGCTCCCACGGACGCAAAGGATAGCGCATGCAGGTCTCGATCAGCGTCTCAATTGGATATTTTCTGTTAATCGGCATGATCTGGCTGCGCTGCTCGTTTGTCGATGCGTTCAGCGAAATCGCCAGTTTGGGACGCACCTTTTCATGCGCCATCCGCTCGATTCCCGGCAGTATGCCGCTTGTCGAAAGCGTGGCGTGCTTGGGTGAAATCACCAGCGCCTCGGGATCGAGCAAAATGCGAATAGCCGCCATTACGGGCTCATAATTCAGCAGCGGCTCGCCTTGCCCCATCAGCACAATGTTCGTTTGCGGCTTCAAAATTACTGCGTTATCGACCAGCGCGACCAGCACCTGCCCGATGATTTCGCCCGCAGTGAGATTTCGTACCAAGCCTAGCGTCGCTGTTAAGCAAAACCGACAATCCACCGCGCAGCCTGCCTGGGATGAAATGCAAATCGTCTGCCGACTTTCTTCCGGCATGAAGACGGTCTCGACCGTCGCGGCCTTCTGACCGCGCGTGTTCACGGTGAGACCGAGAACGTAACGAACTGTTCCATCGGTAGAGACGTGACGGCGCACAATACCCGGCAGCTCAATCGTCGCAGCCTCCGCCAGCCGCTTGCGAAATGCCGCCGGCAGACTCGTGAAATTTGCCAAGTCAAACCGGCGCTCCGAATAGATGGAATGATAGATTTGCGACCCGCGATACGCTGGTTCGCCCATCGATTGCGCAAGCGTGCGCAGTTCTTCCGACGACTGACCAAGCAAATTCAAGGAGGAGGGCACTTCGACCATGTCGTGCGATGATAACACGCGCTTGATACTGGGTTATGGAAGCAACCCCTGAATGCGCGATGACTTTCGCCGTGTGCCGTGCAAAAATAAAATAACATGGCGAGGAAAACTCAAAAGATCCACAAAGATACTTTGCCCAATGGTCTCGCGGTGATCACCGAACCAATGGAGCACGTCCACTCGGTTTCGGTCGGAATTTGGGTCCGGTCGGGTTCGCGCCGCGAGCCCTCAGAATTGAACGGCGTCTCGCATTTCATCGAACACATGGTCTTCAAAGGAACACGCCGCCGCACCGCAGAGGATATCGCGCGCGAAGTCGATAGCGTCGGCGGCATGCTGGACGCTTTTACAGCGAAAGAGATGGTTTGCTTCAACACGAAAGTGCTAGGCGAACACCTGCCGCGCGCCTTTGATATTCTGGCCGACATGGCGGTTGAGCCGAAATTCGATGAGGAAGATATTGCCCGCGAGCAATCCGTGATCCTCGAAGAAATTCGCATGACACAGGACAATCCAGAGGACTTGGTTCACGAGCTTTTCAGCCAGAATTTCTGGACGCCGCACGCACTGGGCAAACCCATACTCGGTACGCCGGAAACCGTCTCGTCCTTTACGCGCGATTTGTTGAAGGACTGGTTCCGATCGAGCTACGCGCCGAATAATCTCGTCATCACCGCCGCGGGAAATCTGAAGCACAGAGAAATGGTCGATCTGGTCAGCGAGCGGTTCGCGAAGCTCGCGCCGGTTGACGAAGGCCCGTCTGAACCAAAGCCGAGGCCCTCGCCTCATGTCACTCTGCGCAGCAAAAAGGAACTCGAACAGGTCCACATCTGCATCGGCGTGCCGGCTTTCCCCATGACCGACAGGCGCCGCTTTGCCGTTTCCGTGCTCAACAACGTACTCGGCGGCGGAATGTCGTCGCGCCTCTTCCAAAACATTCGGGAGCGGCTGGGCCTCGCCTATGCCATTTTCAGCGAGCTCAATTCGTATCGCGACGCCGGCGTGCTTTCGGTTTATGCCGGCACTTCGCTCGAGACGGCTGGTCAACTCGTCCGTTGCGTCCTGGAGGAATTTCGCCGTTTGCGCGACGAAAAACTCCCGGAGAACGAATTGCGTCGCGCGAAGGACCACCTCAAAGGCGCCACACTTCTTGCCCTGGAAAGCAGCGGCCAGCGTATGAACAGCCTCGCCCGTTATCACATCTATTTCAACCGCCATTTCACGCCGCAGGAGCTGATCGCGATGCTGGAAGCCGTCACCGCTGAAGAGATACAGGCCATTGCCCAGGAATTTTTTCAATCTAACCGGTTGGCCGCGAGCGTCGTCGGGTCGCTCGACGATTTCTCGCTTACCCGCGATGAATTGGTCATCTAACGCCCTTTGGTCATCCGACGCCTTAACGACAAGGCGCGAGCATTCCGGTGGAAACGACGGTTCACAGGTGATTCGGAACCCGGTATCATAGGGTTGTCGGCTATTGCGGTAGCCTCGCGAGAGGCTCAGCACAAACCAGAACTGGGGCGGGCATGGCGGTACCTGCGTCACAAATGTGGACGGTGGCGTCTTACGTCGTCGGCCAAAAGCTGAAGGGCAACGACAAGTATCCGCTTGTCTTGATGCTCGAGCCGCTCTTTCGCTGTAATCTCGCCTGCGCCGGTTGCGGCAAGATCCAGTATCCCGGTCACATCCTGAAGAAGAACCTCTCTCCCGAGGAGTGTTTTAAGGCCGTCGAAGAGTGCGGCGCGCCGATGGTCAGCATTCCCGGCGGCGAACCGCTGATGCACCCGCAAATCGTGGAAATCGTCAATGGTCTCATCGTCCGCAAGAAATACATCTACCTCTGCACCAACGCTCTGCTGCTGAAAGAGCGCCTGCACGAATTTACACCAAGCAAGTATTTGTCGTTTTCGGTGCATATGGATGGCCAACGCGATCATCACGACTTCGCAGTCTGCCGTGAAGGAACGTACGAAATTGCCGTCGAGGCGATCCGGCTGGCCTTGCAGCGCGGCTTCCGTGTGACGACGAATACGACGCTTTTCGATGGCGCCGAGCCGCAGAGCGTGCGTAAGTTTTTCGACGAAATGATGGAACTGGGGGTCGAAGGCATGATGCTTTCGCCAGGCTACACCTATGACAAAGCGCCGGACCAGGACCATTTCCTTAGCCGCCGCAAAACGCGCAATCTTTTCCGGCGAATTTTAAGCAACCGTTCGAACAAATGGAGATTCAACCAGAGCTTCCTCTTCCTCGAATTCCTGATGGGCAAGCGGGATTACAAATGCACTCCCTGGGGCATGCCCACCTACAACATTTTCGGCTGGCAAAAGCCCTGCTATCTTCTTCAAGACGGTTATGCGGACACATATGCTGAGCTGATTCATGACACGAACTGGGCGCAGTACGGCACCGAGAGCGGCAATCCGAAGTGCGCCAACTGCATGGTCCACTCAGGCTATGAGGCGAGCGCAGTGAATCACACGTTTGGATCGCTTGCCGGCTTTCTCGCCACGGTGAAGGCTACCCTTTTCAACAAACACCGCGATCCTGATTTGGACGACGGCGGCGCCGGCAGCCCCCGCGTCCACTCGGGCGAGCTGGTCCAAATCGCTGCGCCAAAGGCATAGCCATTCCACCTCGAGTCACACCGCGAGTCGAAGGCGCTCCGAACGCGAGCGCCGCCCCCGAAGAGAAGCTCGGAGTTGTCCACGAGAACCTAGAAGGCTGGATTCCGTTTACCGCCACCGAACCCGAGATACGTATCGCGCTCGAAAAGGCTTTCGACTATCGCGGCGACGTAACCCTGACCCTGAAAGACGGCAGCAAACTCGAAGGGTATGTTTTCGACCGCAAATCGACCGGGCCGGCGCTTTCCGACTGTGCTGTTCGCATGATGCCCAAAGATCAGCCCGGGAAATTGAACGTCGCCTATAGCGATATTGCCGCCATCGCCTTCACCGGGCGCGACACGGCGGCCGGGAAGAGCTTTGCCGCGTGGGTCAAGAAGTACAACGAAAAAAAGGCCGCGGGGGAAAAGAACATCGGCATCGAATCCGAACCGCTCGACTAAGCTCCTTTGGGTTTTTCCTGCTTCCCTTGCCTCGTTTTTCCTTTGACGTGCGCGTCACGTCATGTAATTATTTTTCGCGTCGCACGGAGACAGCGCGCATTTCCTTTCGCATTTCCATCCTAGCCTCCGGCAGCACGGGCAATTCCACATTGCTCGAAACAGAGCACACCACTCTCCTCATTGACGCTGGTCTTGGCCGCAAGGAAATCCTTCGACGTTTTGAAGCTCTTGGCCGCTCACGCCCCGAGCGCGTAGATGCCATCCTTATCACTCACGAACATTCGGACCATTCAACCGGTCTCGCACAAATGGCGCGCCAATGGCATTGCCCGGCTTATCTCACGGAACTGACGCATCAGGCCATCCTCAAAATGTATCCGGAGGGACCGTTCCAGAAAATGGAACGCATCGAATACATCCGGCCCGGCGAACGCTTCGAAATCGGCGATATCGAAATCAACCCTTTCGTGATTCCTCACGACGCAGTCGATCCCGTCGGCTACACCTTCCGTTCAAACGGCACAAAAGTAGCCGTCGCCACTGACTTGGGCTACATGCCCGAGCATGTGAAGCAGCACCTGCGCGAAAGCGATTTCCTGATTCTAGAATCGAACCACGATCTTGAAATGCTCAAGGTCGGTCCGTATCCTTGGTACATCAAGCAGCGCGTGATGAGCCGCACCGGGCATCTCTCGAACACGGTAGTCAGCGAATTCCTGGGCGACTCAGACGTCTTCGACGGCCGCCCCCGGCACCTCGTCCTGGCGCATCTCTCCGAACAAAACAACACCCCCGACCTAGCGCAAATCACCGCCGAGCAGGCACTCGCTAGCCGCTCCGTCGATTTCGCCTATGCCGGCTCGCTCCACATCGCCTCCCAACGTGTCCCTCTGGGCCCTTTCGAATTGTAAGCTGCCGTCGTAGCAGCGATCGCGAGACAGTGACCATGGGTCAAGACGAATTGCAGATAGGTCTCTTCGCGGGGCCCGTTGACCCTTGCGTCGAATTCTTTCTGTTTTCCACAGAACGAGAGTGCGGATAGAGGGAGCTACATTCTGAACAACCCGAATTTTGTTTCCGGGATCGGTGCATTGATTGAGGCGGAAAGACCCAGGGCGAGGACAGTACGCGTGTCTGCCGGGTCGATCAGGCCGTCGTCCCAGAGGCGCGCAGTCGCATAGTAGGGATCGCCCTGTTCCTCGTACTGTTTTCGTAATGGAGCCTTGAACTGCTCTTCCTCGTCTTTGCTCCAGTGCTTACCCTGCGCCTCTAAGTTTTCCCGCTTCACCGTCGCCAGCACGGAGGCGGCCTGCTCGCCACCCATCACCGATATGCGCGCGTTGGGCCACATCCACAAAAAGCGAGGCTGGTAGGCGCGCCCGCACATCGCGTAGTTGCCCGCGCCGAAGCTGCCTCCTACTATGATGGTAAACTTAGGTACTGCCGTAGTGGCGACGGCAGTGACCATTTTCGCGCCATCCTTGGCGATGCCTCCTGCTTCATATTTGCGACCCACCATGAACCCCGAAATATTCTGCAGAAAGACCAACGGAATGCGCCGTTGCGAGCAGAGCATGATGAAGTGCGTTCCCTTCAGCGCGCTCTCGGAAAAGAGGATTCCGTTGTTCGCCACTATGCCAACCGGGTAGCCATGAATGTGTGCGAAGCCGGTGACCAAGGTGGGTCCGTAAAGCTGCTTGAATTCTTCGAACTCGCTGTCGTCGATGAGCCTCGCGATCAATTCGTGGATGTCGTATGCGCGCCGTAAATCGGGCGGCACGACACCATAAATCTCTTTCGGATCGAAGCGCGGTTCGCTCGAACGCCGCAGCTTGAGAGTGCTTTTCTTGATGTAATTAAGATTCGCGGTGATTTCCCGCGCCAGGGCCAGGGCCTGCATGTCGTCGTCGGCCATGTAATCGGTAACGCCCGAAATGCGCGAGTGTACTTCGGCGCCGCCAATTTCTTCCGCCGTGGAGATTTCGCCGGTCGCGGCCTTGACCAGCTGCGGGCCGCCGAGAAAGACCGTCCCCTGATTCTTTACGATGATCGCTTGATCGGACATTGCCGGAATATAAGCACCGCCCGCTGTACACGAACCCATAACTACCGCAATTTGGGGAATCCTGGCCAGAGACATGCGTGCCTGATTGTAAAAAATTCTTCCAAAATGATCGCGGTCTGGGAAGATTTCGTCTTGATTGGGAAGGTTGGCGCCGCCGCTATCGACCAGGTATATGCACGGGAGGCGGTTTTCCATCGCGATTTCCTGCGCGCGCAGATGCTTCTTCAAAGTGACCGGATAGTATGTGCCTCCTTTGATCGTGGCATCGTTTGCCACAATCACGCATTCGCGTCCCGACACTCGTCCGATGCCGGTAATTATTCCCGCCGATGCGATGTTTTCCGCATACATCCCGTACGCCGCAAGCGGCGAAAGTTCGAGAAAGGCCGAACCTGGATCAATGAGGTTCCGCACGCGATCGCGGGGAAGAAGTTTGCCGCGGCTGAGGTGCTTCTTGCGTGCTGCTTCGCTACCGCCGGCTTTCGCAGCCTCGATTTTTGATTTCAACTCGTCCGTGAGCGCCATCATCGCGGCGGAGTTGGTCTTGAACTTTTCCGATTTTGGGTCGAGGGAGCTCGAGAGAATCGGCATGGAATCAGCTCATGCGCGCAGCGTGCAGCCGCGACCGCAGTGTCGCATTTGACGGCGGACCTTGCAATATCGCGGGTGGGCGCACAACCGCCGCTGGGCGGAGTAAATGTTTCTTCGCTGGTTCATCAAAATTGCAGAACAGCGTAGACATGGCCGCGGCGTTTTTGGGATACTTTCGTGTTTCATGGGCGCTGCGCGCTCGATGTCAATAGTAACCAGGGAAAAATCGATGAATGCGAATCGCCGTTTGGCTCTTGGCTTGACGATCCTCTTCGCTGTAGTCAGTTGCGCGGTGTTCCTGGCACGATCCACCTCGGCACGGCCCGCGCAGGTTGCGGCGCAGAAGGCGGCGCCCCAGGGGGACGTCGCACGCGGGCAATATATCGTCGAAGACGTCGCCATGTGCGAAGAATGCCACACGCCTCGCGACGAAAACGGAAATCTGGACGAATCGCGGCAGTTGCAGGGCGCGCCGATCTGGATTCAGCCGGTCCATCGCATGGACAATTGGGCCAACCGCGCGCCCGCGCTAGCCGGTTTCGTCGGATTTACTGATGCGCAGGGCGAAGACATCCTTGAGCGTGGTATCGGCCCGAACGGACTTCCAATTCAGCCGCCGATGCACATTTATCACATGAGCCAGGCGGATGCGCTTGCCGTCATCGCATATCTACGTTCGCTGCCAGCCGTTTATTCGCGGTAACGGACCTTAAAGGTTTTGAAGGAGTTCGGTCGTAACACGCCCGTAACACTCCGTAGGTACTCTCCACGCCTCAGGGGATAGGCGTGGCTTCTCACCAATTCCAGGAATCCGAGCTCTTTTTGAATCGCCATTTCTCGTGGCTGCAGTTCAACGAGCGCGTGCTCGAGGAGGCGCGCGACACCGCCAACCCTCTACTTGAGCGCGTAAAGTTTCTCGCGATCACCGCGAGCAACCTCGACGAATTTGTCGAGGTCCGGGTCGCTGGCATGATGCAGCAGGTCGAGCATGGAAACCAGGAACCGGGGCCGGACGGCCGCTTCCCCGCGCAGGTTTTGCCTGAACTCACCGAGCGAATCCACAAGTTTGCCGACGACCAGTACAATTGCTGGCGCGACGATCTCGTCCCCGCGCTGGCGGCAGAATCGATTTCCGTGGTCGGGATGCGCGACCTTCGGCCCGAGGCGGCCGACTTCATCGAACGTTTTTATACGCGGACCGTCGATCCGCTGCTCACGCCAGTCACTATCGATCCTGCTCATCCGTTTCCACACGTTCTGAACAAGGCCTTGTGTATCGCGTTCCTTGTGAAACGCAGAAGACGGGGAGCGCAAACATATCTCGGCGTCGTGACAGTTCCCCGCGCTTTACCCCGATTGGTGCGCATTCCGTCCGAAGAGAGCAAGGTGGAATACGTCTTTCTGCACGAAATTGTCCGCGCTTTCGCAGACCGTCTCTACCACGGGTACGAAATTCTGTCGGCGGCTCCGTTTCGCGTCACGCGCAACAGCAATCTGTATCTAGAAGAGGAAGAGTCCCGCAGCATTCTCGAATCGGTCGATATGCAGCTGCACCGCCGCCGCAAAGGGCAAGCCGTGCGGCTGGAGATTGAAGCGGGTGCGGACCAGGAAATCATCGACCGTCTTGTAGCAAACTTTCGCCTATCGCCCGAGAAGGTCTTCCCGGTCAACGGTCCCATCAACTTGTCCCGGCTCTTCCACCTTTATGACGAGACGCCGCGCCCCGATCTGAAATTCCGCCCGTTCGCGCCTCGCGAAGTACCGCTAAAGCCTGGCTCCGGATCGATCTTCGAAGCCATGCGCCGGCGGAACATCCTGCTCCATCATCCCTACGATTCTTACTCGACGGTTGTGCGGTTTATAGAAAGCGCCGCTCACGATCCCCAGGTTCTTTCCCTCAAGCAAACGCTCTATCGCACGAGCGAGAACTCACCCATCGTCCGCGCCCTGATCGAAGCTGCCTCAAAGAAGGAGGTCGCCGTCGTAGTCGAGGTGAAGGCACGTTTCGATGAAGCGTCAAATATTCGCTGGGCTCGGAATTTGCAGGAAGCGGGAGTGCAAGTTTTTCACGGACTGGTCGGCCTGAAGACCCATTGTAAGCTCGCGCTCGTGGCGCGGCGCGAAGACGATGGCCAGATTCGGCGGTACGCCCATCTCGGCACCGGCAATTACAATCCTTCAACCGCGCGCTTTTATACTGATTTGAGCCTCCTAACGAGCGAGGTTCGGATGACCTCCGCAGTCCATCACGTTTTCAATTATCTGACAGCTTACGCGGAGCGCCCGCGTTACACGCCGCTTTTTGTGGCTCCGCTAAACCTGGGCAAGAACTGCGTCAGCCTGATCGAACGCGAAACGGAGAACGCCCGGGTGGGCAAGCCAGCGTGGATCGTGGCGAAAGTGAATTCGTTGCTCGAAGAAAAAATCATTCACGCTCTGTATCGCGCTTCCCAAGCCGGCGTTCAGATCGACTTGATTGTGCGGGGAGCGTGCGCCTTGAGGCCGGGCGTCCGTGGTCTGAGCAGCCGCATTCGAGTGCGCAGCGTCATAGGTCGCTTTTTGGAACACAGCCGGGTCTTCGTTTTTTCAAACGCCAGCAAGCCTGAAGTCTATCTGGGAAGCGCCGACTGGATGCAGCGTAATATCTACGAACGCGTGGAAGTGATGTTTCATCTCCGCGATTCGTGCCTGTGCGAACAGATATTTGCCGGCGTGCTCGCACCATACCTTGCAGACACTGCGAAAACGCGGCTGTTGCAGGCAAGCGGTGAATACGCGCGGACTTACCAAATGCGTATGTCGCGCTCCTCGCGAAATGGAAAGCACTTTAACGCACAGGAATTCTTGATCGAGTACGTCGAAGGCCGCGAATCGCTCGAGTCCGTGCCGTTGCCACCATTTTTGGCTGCTATTACGCTCGAACTTGGCGCTGGCGCGACTGAGGAAAAATAATCGCGGGCTGAGACTGTGAGCGCTATTCCGGTCATTCCGCCATCCCGCTCACTTCGATTCCTCCCACCGCCCCATCTTTTTAGGACTGGAGCGAAAGGCGCCTTGTAATAATGCTCTACACCGTTCACTTTTACTGAGTAGTTCGTGTAGTACGCGGTGGCCATCGCGCCGATCGGAATGTCGGAAGGCTTTAGCACCTTTGGCACTGCTTGAGCTGAGCGTCCGGAAAAGCCATTTGGAAATCGGCCCGTTATAATCGCGATCATGTTCCCATACCTCGGCGAAGCGCTGAATTGGCTTCTTGGGCCGGAGACACCACGCGAAGGACGCTCGGGCCACCTCTGGGCTCGCTGGATTTTCCTCCGTGCGTTGGGACTTATCTATTTCTCCGCATTCTATGCACTGCTTTTCCAAATCAAAGGACTGATAGGACCCGATGGTTTGCTGCCCGCCGGTGAGTTCCTTGAAGCCGTGGCGCGCGCGTTTCCCCTCGCAAAATATGATCTCGCGCCCACACTGTTCTGGCTTAGTGCGAATGACCGTGCTCTCATGGTTGTCACTTGGATCGGCGTGATCGCATCTCTGCTGGTCTTTCTCAATCTTTGGCCGCGCGCATCACTCTTGGTCTGCTTCATCTGTTTCGTTTCATTTGTAAGCTCTGCGCAGGATTTTTCCGGGTACCAATCGGACGGAATGCTTCTCGCCGCCGGCTTCATTTCTCTCTTTCTTGCGCCTACGGGTCTGCGACCAGCGCTCGGACGCTCCCGCCCTGCGTCTAGAGCAAGCTTGTATCTCTTGCGCTGGGAATGGTTCCGCATCTATTTCGAATCAGGCGTGGCGAAGTGGATGGGCGGAGATCCTTCATGGCGCAACTTCACAGCGATGGACCAGTATTACCAAAACGGACCGCTGCCCACCTGGATCGGCTGGTATGCGCAGCATCTGCCGCACTGGTTTCAAGCCTTCAGCACTGGCCTGACACTCGTGATGGAACTTTTTATCGTGTGGATGGTTTTCCTGCCGAGGCGATTTCGCATCATTTGCTTTTGGATCGTGACTCCGTTTCAAATAGGCATCATCCTCACAGCCAACTATGCGTTTTTGAACTACGTCGTTTTGGCACTCGGCTTCTTACTGCTGGATGACCGTTTCGTCGAATGGATCGTACCGGCGAAATTGCGCGGCCTTATCGAACGAACAGCTGCACTGTCCGCGAGTGCCGGGGGCGCGAACTGGCGCCCGCGATGGCGAGCGCGGCTGTCTCCAGTTCGCGTGACCATCGCGGGCCTATGCTTCGCGTTTATCTTTTACGTGACGTTTGGAAAACTGCTCGAAGAAGTGTTCCCTCAAAGTGTCCAATTACCAGAGTATCCCGCCGAATGGATCGAGAACCTTCGGATCGCCAATGATTACCATCTTTTTGGCACGATGACTCCCGAACGCGAAGAGATCGAGTTTCAGGGCACCCTCGACGGGAAGACATGGGTTCCTTACAAGTTTCGCTATAAGCCGCAGGATTTAAATAAGCCGCCAGGCATTTATGCCCCTTATCAGCCCCGGTTCGATTGGAATCTTTGGTTTGCCTCGTTGGGCTCGTGGCCGGAATATCGATTTGTGATTTTCACGGAAGAGCGGCTGCTGGAAAACGATCCGGACGTTCTGGCGCTGTTTCGAGGGAATCCGTTTGGGGGAACGCCGCCGCTGGAAGTGCGTGCGATAATCTATCAGTACTGGTTCACTTCAATGAGGACGAAGCGAGCAACGGGCCTATGGTGGCGCAGGCAATTGCTCGGGCAATACGCGCCGACGTTAGAACGCGAGCCGGATGGCTCAATCCAGATGCTGCCCTTGGAAAACTTACACATTCAAAACAGCGATGAAGCTAATCCGTAGTCCGCAGCTCAGCAGGTTGTCATCGAAAACGACTGTGGCCCCCGATTTGAATAGGGCGTGACGGCGGCGCTGCGACGCGGTGGATTCCGTTCCAGCCATCCCAGGTAATTCTCTCGCATTTGGTCCACGTGATGCGGGATGTGGTGCTCCTGCAATTCTACCCATTGCTCGAGGCAAATCTCGCCCGCTTTGGAATGCACTATGGTTTGCGACCAGACCGCATCCGGCACTGTGACGAGCAGTTGATACGTCATGCGGCGCAGCCTGCGGATAATCTCCAAAGCCTCGCGCGTACTCTGATGAAAATAGCCGAGCGAATCAGCCCAACGAGCAGGGTCGAACTCCACGGGCGCAATACCCGGCTCGGCGATAAAATGCCGGCAGAGGATGTACGCGCTCGCCTCACTATCCGCTAAGTGCAGAATGATTTCGTGTATGCTCCAGCGCTCCGTCGAGGGTTTGTAAAGCCACATTTTCCTGGGAAATTGACGCAGTGCAGAGGCGAGAAGAGCCGGAGAGCGCCCAAACGACTCAAGTGTCTTTCGCCTTTCGGTGCTGCTGTTCATGGGACAGTCTCACCCCGCATGCGTTAGACGTAGTAGTCCCAATTTGGCTGCTTTCACAATGATCATCGAGGCTACCGAAGAATTCGCACACAACCAACGTGTGGGACGCTTGGTATGACAATTCGGATGCCTATTATTCGGAATTGTGGACAAAAGTTTGGGGGCTTGCGGACTTGTGATGTCGCCAGTAGGCGCGCCACTCCCCAACAAGATAAAGCGAGCCCGTCGCGAACACAGCATCTTCGGGATCAGCTAGTGCAAGCGCTCGTTCCAGGGCCTGTTGCGGATCGGGCTCGATCAGGAAAGAACGAGCTAGATGTCCGGTCATTTCTGCCAGCACCTCTGCTGAGATCGCGCGCGGCTGGCGCGGTGCCGTAAGTATCGTGCGTTCGGCACGAGGAAACAGCAGACCCGCAATTTCGTCCACCGCCTTGTCGCGAACGGTGCCGTAAACAACAAAAATGTGCTTGCCGTGAAAATTATCATCCCAAAACTTCAGCAATTCCCGCGCTCCCGCCGGGTTGTGCGTTCCATCCAGGTAAACTGCCGGGCGATCAGATATCTTTTCCAGTCGACCAGGCCAATGAACCGAGTGTATCCCGCGCTCAATCGTCTCGTCGTTAGTCCCGAATCCCCGCCTCGCAAGAATCCTCGCAGCGGCCGCGGCGGTAAGGGCGTTACGGACCTGAAACCGGCCCGGCAGCGGAGTATTGATGGAGAGTGTCGGTCCTGTGCCGCGTCGAGGCGCGGCGATTGCGGAATATCTGCCTCCCGCAGCATGTGTGAACTTTATGCGGAAAGCCGTATCGATCTCTGTAAGCCGCGCAGCCAAATCTCGGCAACGCTCGGCAATAACAGCCCGCGCCTCAGGTCTTTCGGCGGCGCTCACAACGTCAACACCCGGTTTGATGATCCCTGCCTTCTCCCGTGCGATTTCAGCGATAGAATGTCCAAGAAAACTCTCGTGATCGAAATCGATCGATGTGATTGCCGCGACTTCAGGCTTAACGACGTTCGTCGAATCGAGCCTTCCCCCGAGGCCAACTTCGTAAACCGCGAAATCTAGCTTCTTCTCGGCAAAAATCAGGAAAGCCATAGCCGTCACGCATTCGAAATAGGTGGGATGCGCCGCCAGCGCGCCGGAAGCGATCAAAGACTCGATTTCGGCGTGAACCCGCGTCCATGCCGCCGCGAAATCGTCATCCGACACATCTTCACCGTTGATCCGAATCCGCTCATTCACACGCTCGAGATGCGGCGAGGTATAAAGACCGGTCCGCAAACCTGCTGCTCGTAAAATCGATTCGAGCATCGCAGCAGTCGAGCCTTTGCCATTCGTTCCGGCAATATGTGCGCAGGGAAGGGCGCGGTGGGGATTGCCGAGTGCAGCGGAGAGCCTGGTGATGTTTTCAAGACCGAATTTCTGAACCTGGGCTCCGTTCGCAGAACTTTGCGCGGCTTGCCGAGGTGCGGCAAGCTCTTTGCCGAGCGCGAGCAACGCGCGAACGGATTCTTCGTAGTTCATCGCTAATCGAGGAAAAAGCCGAAGGCCTGCGAGAGGTAGCTTTTCAATTCTTTGCGCGGGACGACCGCATCGAGAAATCCGTGCTCTAGAAGAAACTCGGCACGCTGAAAACCTCCCGGTAATTTCTGGCGAATGGTCTGTTCTATCACGCGCGGCCCGGCAAACCCGATCAGCGCACCTGGTTCCGCAATGTTCAAATCGCCCAGCATCGCGTAGCTCGCCGTCACTCCACCAGTCGTCGGGTCGGTAAGCACCGAAACGAAGGGGACGCGCGCCTCATCGAGCCTTCCGAGAGCGGCGGAGACTTTAGCCAGCTGCATCAGGCTGACCGTGCCTTCCATCATGCGAGCTCCTCCGGAGCAGGAAACAATGACGAGCGGCGTCTTCTTCTCAATAGAGCGGTCAATCGCCCGCGCCACTTTCTCTCCGACGACGGATCCCATTGATCCGCCGATGAATCCGAATTCCATCGAGCAGCACATCACGGGACGCCCATCGATTCGCCCCTCGGCCGTCAGGATCGCATCGCTCATTCCAAGCTTTGCCTGAGCATCTTTCAAGCGGCGCCCGTAGGGTTTCGTATCGGAAAAATGGAGTGGGTCGCTCGATGCGAGTTCTCCGTCCTGCTCAATCCACGGCTCATTGTCATCAAGCAGGAGATCGATCCGATCCCTGGCACTGATTCGGAAGTGGTATTCGCATTTCGGGCAGACGTACAGATTCTGCTCGAGATCCTTCTTCCATATTGCCGCACGACATGACGGGCACTTTTCCCAGAGACCCTCCGTCCGCACGCGCCGCTCGTCGACCGGAGTGGGGTTTTCTATCGGCTTTTTATCGCGTTTAAACCAGGACATATGTCGAAATCCCTACCGTGGCTATTTCTCGACTAAGTCTTAGTAGTCGATTCCTCGCTGCGCCAGAATTCCCTTGGTGTAAGGATGCTTCACTTCGCGCATCTCCGTGACTAGGTCCGCCGCTTCCACCAGCTTGGGATGGGCGTTTCGTCCAGTGCAGATCACGTGCATGCGCTCGGGCCTCGCTGTCAAAGCCGACGCAACTTCCTCACCATCCAGCATCTTATAGCTAATCACGTAATTAATCTCATCCAGCACCACGAGGTCGTATTCCCCGCTGTAGATCTGGTCGCGCCCAAAGCGCCACGCCTCCTCGCAGAGCCGCAAATCCTCAGGGTCCGCTTCCACTCCGCCAATCTTTACGAACCCGCGGCCCATCGGTCTGATCTCAAACTTATCATCGCCGAGCATCTTGGCTGCGTCGAGCTCACCGTAGTGCCATGACCCCTTGATGAACTGGACCATTAGCACACGCAGGCCCTGCCCAACGGCCCGAAAGGCTGTGCCCAGGGCGCAGGTCGTCTTCCCTTTGCCCGGACCTGTGTAAACGATCAGCAGCCCTTTATCTTCCGGCATTCAACGCAACCCTCGCGCGACAGTGTGCCATAAGCCGGGCACACCAACAAAAGAGAAGCCTCGCCGCCTATCGGCGAATCTTAAATTACGCAGAAGCTATCCCTGGGGTTTGATCTTCTCGGTGCCCTTGGGCCAGTGCGGCTTGAATTCCGAGTCAGGAATGTTTGGATTGCGAACCATTTTCGTGTAGAGCACGGTCAAGTAGTCGCCCGAGCCTGTCTCCGTGAACTGCTGCTGATCGGGAAGCCATGTCGACTCGTCGAGCCATATCTGAATCTTCGAGAATTGCTTTAGCACCGCCTGAGACTTCGGCGTCAGATCCAATTCCGCGCATTTTCTGCCGTCGATCGTTTGTTCCCCTACGTATTTGATTTCAAATCCTTTTCCCAGCTCGCTCCCTGAGGTTCCGAACCCCAGGAGCAGGAACTCATCGGCTAAGTCCCGGTTTTTGCCAAGATTGTATTCTTCCACCTGCTTCAGGCCGGGCGTATAAACGTAAATATTGTCGCCATTTCGTAGAATCGCACGCGAATCGGGAGGATTCATCGTCAGCAGCATCTTGTCGCCCCGAACCAGCAGCGTTCCGTTTTCGGCCGAATGGTCGTTGACCACGACGGTCACTTTCGTGCGCTCTACATCGGCTGAAAGACTGTGAAAATCCTTCGCGCTCCGGTCTAAGTTTCTGAGGATACCGTCAAGCGTAAGTACGCGTCCCTGGCCGGTTGCGCAGAGAGGCGCAAAAACCGTGCCCCCGAGTGCACACACGGCAACCCATTTCCCAAATCGCGCCACCTTTTGCTTCCCTCCGACTGTGGGGTACGGCCGGACTGATACCACCATTCTCATCATAGCACAGGGGTGTAAAGCGCTTTTCCATGGCCGGAAGGTGCTCTTGCGCGGATTGCGGCTGATATGCTTACGAAGGATTGATGCGTACGGTCACATCATAGTCCAGCACAGTGCCGTCGCTAGACCGCACGAAATCGATTCGCTCCACCTGGAACGTTCGGTCTTCGAGAGCCGGCACCGTGCGCACCAGAATATCGTGTGTTCCGCGCTCAAGCTCCGGAGTGCTTTTCGTGGGGCGCTTATCCGCCGGCAGGAGGCGTGCGTCCAGGCGGTAGGTGGCCTCGTTCCCGTTTGCGTCCTCCGAAAGCAGCTGCACTTGCGAACTCGCCGGAACCGTAGGTCTCGGTCCATCCTGAAACCACCGCCGCGGTGTCGCCAGTAAAAAAATCAGGATCAGCGCCACCAGCACGTCGTACGGCCAGCTACCCCGCTCGTAAGACCAGAAAACCGTATTCCCGATCCAGCGCCAGGTTTTGCGCATGTCAATGGCTGACCGAGTCGACCACCATGCCGTCCCGCATGTGCAGCACTCGATTTCCGTAGGATGCTGCGTCTGGATTGTGCGTGATCATCACAATCGTTTGACCCAGCTCTTTGTTCAGATGCCGGAGCAGCGAAAGAACCGCGTCCGAGCTCTTCGTATCGAGATTTCCGGTCGGCTCATCGGCCAGGACGATTTTGGGCTCGCTGATGATCGCCCGCGCGAGCGCCACGCGCTGCTGCTCACCGCCTGAAAGCTCTGAAGGCTTGTGACCCAGCCGCGCCCCCAGGCCAAGCAGGTTCGTCACAAGCTCGAATCGGTGCGGATCGAATCCGTTTCCATGGATGTGCTGTGCGAGCCGAATGTTGTGCCGCGCATCCAACGTCGGCAACAGATTAAATCTCTGGAATACAAACCCTACCTTATGCCGTCGCAACGAAGTACGCTCGGCATCGCTCATTGCTGAAAGGTCATTGCCGTCGAGCAGAACCCTTCCTCGAGAGGCGCGGGCCAATCCGCCGATTACATGCAGAAGTGTAGACTTTCCGCAGCCCGACGGCCCCATGATCGAAACGAACTCCCCCGGTGCGATGGCAATATTCACGCCTTGCAGCGCCGGCACCTCCAGTTTCCCGGTGCCGTAGACCTTCCACAGGTTTTCGGTCTTGAGTATAAGCTCCAACAGATACCTCTGGATGGCCTCGCCACCACGAAGCCTGAATATTCTATGCGTGTTCTTCGCTTCTGCCTAGCTGGAGAGGGGGAATTCGAATCACTCGTAGGCCAGCGCCTCCACTGGATCTTTCCGGCTGGCGATCCACGTAGGGTAGCAGGCCCCCAGCAAACCGCCAACGATTGCGATCAGCCCTGCGTAGACGCTCCACTCGAGTGTAATCAGCGCCTGTGGCAGCGTTGGGAAAAGCATGCGTATGACGACCCGAACCAGAAAACTCATCCCCATTCCGACCATGAAACCTCCTAAGCAAAGCAGGGTCGTCTCGGACAGGATGATCCGGGCTATGTACAGCTTCGACGCACCCAGCGATTTCAGCACTCCGATCTCCCGTGTCCTTTCGTTCACGGTGGTGTACATCGAAAGAAAGATCACCAGAAAACCGATGGATACCGCGATCGCGATCATCACCGTTCTCAGCGCCGCCAATCCAGGTACGTTGGATGCCGTGAACATCTGGATGTAATCTTTCATCGGCCGCACCGTATAGTTGGGAAGCAGCTGGTTGATTTCGTCCATCGCCGCCAGCGTGTGGTCGCTGCGGTCGCATTTTACGAAGAACACCGTGGCCTTGTCCGTCGCGCCCGACATTTGTTGCAGTGTCGAGAGCAGCACAAAGAGCCGAGCTCCTTTTCCGTGCTCGACGATGCCTGCAATGTGAAAATCATGGCCCAAGACGTGAACCATCTGGCCCACGTGCGCCTTATTGGCCCTGGCATAGATATCGTCGACCAGGATGTCGTCCGGGCTCTCCAGCCCGTGCCCCGCATAGTAAACAAAGCCGCCTGAGACGGCGCGGAAACTAGTCGGATCGATTCCCCACACCATCTCCAGGCTGTTCACTGAATTAAGCTGAGTCAGCACGGGCGCCACAGCCTGGACGTACTGCAATTGCTGCAGCTTCGTTCCAATTGCGACGGGCATAGGAGCGCCCGTAAACCCCAGGAACACCGAAGCTGAAGGCGGCTGGACCATGATGTCAGCCCCCACGCCTTCCGTCCGCTTGGCCGAATCGAGCAGCAAGGCGCTCGTCACGCCGATGACAATGATCACCAATGTGACTTCAAGCGCCACGGCGATCATCGTGATGAGAGTGCGCACCGGCCTATGCGTTACGTTCTGCGATATCATGTAACCGATCAATTTTGTCCGCTCCCCGTTTCTTCTCCTACTTGCACCAGTTGGGTGCCGGCCGGTTGCTTCAAGAGAAAGCGGCTCGCAGCGATTTCCTTGTCTGCCGTCAACTTCGTAACGATAATCGCCAGCGTATAGCCCTCCGCTGGACGCACGAGAGTAATCTGTGCCGGGTATTCCACTCCATCCATCAGCTGCCAGCCGGAATAACGAATATCCGAAGTGATTTCGCCCTGGGTCCCGTAAATCTGGATGCGCGCCATGGTCAGGCCCACCCGCTCGAACCATATCTTACGTGCGATCGCCCAGTTCGTTCCGGCTCCTGCCCCCTTCGCCACAACCGTCAAGATATAATCACTGTTGTTGCTTTCTGTATCTGTCGCTTGTTCCAGCAGAACAATGTCCGACGCGGAAATCGGCTCCCAAAAAATCGCCTGCATCAATTGGTGGGGCCGCAGGTTCTGCACGGTCTGTTCCGAGGGGTGCTCCAGGTTCGCGGGTCCGGTCAAAAACTCGTTTTTCGAAGGTATGTAGATCGAAAAAATCTTTCCATCGCTTACCATGTCGAAAATATTCGTGCCGATCACCGGGGCCTGTCCAATCACCCTCAGGAGATTGGGCTTTTGCGCGAGGATAAAGCCGCTGACGCGCGGATACTGCTTGATAATTCCGGTATTATTCGAACTCGAGGTCCACTGCATCGTCACGCCAGCGTTGATCGACGAGATGCTGTCAGCGAGTTCGTCATATTTTGCCACCAGGTCTGACTCGGTAGCTGTTTGCAATGGAACGGATGCCGGTACCCTTGCCATGCGGGTCTGACGTACACCGCAACCCCCGATACCGGCGCAGAGCGCGCAGGCGAGCACCGTCCGAACTAACCCACGTCTGGTCAATATTTTCGCCCCAATGCGCTCAAAACTTCATTGTGACAGTAGCATCAAACATCGTCAATGTAAGGGTCCACAACCATTCTTTGTGCGACTCGCATCCACTAAGACTGTCAAATTCGCACGGAATCCATATGCTTCTGGGGGACGTAGCGTGAGACGGCGCACCTTCTTGGCATTCGCGGTTTTGGCTGGCGGCCCCTTCGCAACTGTTTGTGCGGGACAGTCTGGCGCCAGCGCTCCCACTCCATCCAATGCCGCAGACGGCCGGGCTTCTGCGGGCGCATCGGGCTCAGAGTCCTATCAGGTCGACGTTCCGGCAGGTACGCTCTGGTTGGACACCAAGATAGACGTTCTAGCTGGAGAGCAAATTCAATTTAGCTCAACTGGCTCAGCGACCTATCCACCGGCCGACAACAACGCCAAGGATCAGACTTTCAACCCGGACGGTCTCCCCCGGAGTTGGCGCGACCTGATCCACGAATATCCTGTTGCCGATTCCGGCCATGGCGCCCTTATCGGCCGGATCGGCGCCGCAGACAGTGGAGGCCAGCCTTTTGCCATCGGCTCAAACCAAAAAACTGACATTCCCGTTCCTGGTCGCCTCTTCCTTGGGATTAACCAGGGCACTCGTGAAGCTGCCGGCGCGACCGGTTCCTTCCACGTTACCATCGCAGTTCTTCACGCAGGATTAGGCGTGCCTGGCGCGCCATTCCTGCCCGACGTCGCCCTTCCGGGCGTCACCACTGATCTGCTGGCCAAGATTCCCCGCCGGGTGTCCGATCCGGCCGGCAACCCGGGCGACATGGTCAATGTCCTGATTATCGGCACTCAAGATCAACTCACCGCCGTTTTCAAAACCTCCGGGTGGGTTCAGGTCGACCGCTCTGTCAGCGATACGATCCTTGCCGGCGCTTTGGCTACCTTCCAGAAGGATGCATATCTAACCATGCCGATGAGTACCCTGTTTCTCTTCGGCCGCGGCCAAGACTACGGATTCGCGCACGCCGAGCCTGTAAAGGTTGTCGAGTCGCGTAATCACCTGCGCGCCTGGAAGTCGCCATATGAAGTCGACGGGCGTCCCATCTGGTGCATCGCCGCCACCCATGACATAGGTTTCGAGCGCGACCAGCGCAATAATGGCCTCACGCACAAAATCGACTCTGCCATCGACGGAGAGCGTGAGTACGTGAATGACACGCTGTCCGAGACAGGCCTCGTAAGCCAGCGGGACCATGTGACGCCGCCGGACGCTCTGACCAGCGCCAAAACGGCCACCGGCGGCGAATTCCACTCCGACGGCCGCGTTCTCGTTCTCGTGCTTAAGGACACCGCGCCCGCCAAAAACTAGAGTCTGGCCCCTCTCAGATAAAGCGGGGGATGTCTTCGGGTGTTCAGGACGTTCTCTGTGCGCGCATGGCCGCCACTCGCTTCTCGATTGCGGCGAACTGTTGCTTCCCGACGCTTGAGCCCATGATTGCCTTCTCGATGTTTCCAAACATTGCGGGATTCTGCGTCTTTTCGCGCAGTTCCTTCAGGAAGGGCTTGACCTTCGCGAACATGAAATACATCTCGCCGCAAAACGAGGTGTCAAAGAAGAGGGCCTCGTTTATAGCGCCTTTGAGCACCATATGGGCCGCCATATTCCAATAGCTCGAAGCCTGGCGATACCAGTTGTTCTCCGGCGTTCCTGCCGCGGCTTGCACTTTGAGGAAGTCATCCGCTCCCGCCGGCCAGAAGGTAGCCAGCCACCACTGCCTGGCCTTGCGCATTTCTGCCTCACGCCGCAAATCGTAGAGCTCCAGGATCAGTCTCGCATCATCCACCGTGGGTTTCTTCGCCATCGATCTCCTCCGAAAGAAAAGGGCTGCGGCATTCCGTGTCGCAGCCCTCTAGACATCCCTTCTTTTCCGACGCATAACCTGCGGGAAGCCGCCGCTCAAAACCTACTTCGGCGCCTTCATCGTTGCAGGCTTGGCCGCCTTCTTCGACTTTGCCGATTTCTTTGCCATCTGGTCCTCCTTCCAGCGTTGGCCCATGGGGGGCTTGCTCACCTTATACGAAATCAAAGTAGCAATGTCCACGAGTAAGTAGCGTTTCCCGCCGCGAAGGCGCTTTTTCTCTTTCCCTCCATCCTTCTCCGCAGGCGCGCGTTTCTCCTTTGAAACTTTTTCTAAAAACACTGGCGTTATGCGATTTCGAGTGTACAATCGCCGTCGTTCAGCATGGCAGGACGCGAATCTCGGCGCGCGCCATACCGCGATAAGAGCCCTGGAACTTGATCGGGGCCGGTTTCCCGCGGCTGCGACATCTAATCGGGGGATGGATTCCAAAGGTTCGGAAATCATGGGAGGGGGAAAATGAAAGTCCGCAAGATCGGGGCCGGCAGGTATACCTGCATGGCCATCGCGGTGGTGGTGGTTGCGGCGTTGGCTTTCCTGGTGTATACCCCGCGCGCTTCTTCGCAGCAGGCGGGGCAGGGAGCGCAGCCTGGTCAGGGTGGACCGGGTGGCGCACCCGGCGGCGCTCAGGCCGGACGCGGGGGCCGCGGCGGCGGAGGCGGATTCACACATGCCGCGCC
>Ga0335072_10004060_pt1 | contig 21842 bp, 14 predicted proteins | sample Lox_Sample_21_FD_206725 | JGI IMG/M metagenome (GOLD analysis project Ga0335072, IMG submission 206725) | Soil microbial communities from Loxahatchee National Wildlife Refuge, Florida, United States - Lox_Sample_2.1 | ecosystem: Environmental > Terrestrial > Soil > Wetlands | place: USA...
GATGCTATCGTTTGATCGACTGCAGGTTGAGTCATCTATGACCGACGCCACTGCCAGCTGTCTTTTCTGCCGCATCATCCGCGGCGAGATTCCTTCCAAGAAAGTCTATGAAGATGCCGACGTGTTCGCCTTTGAAGACATCAACCCGCAGGCGCCGACACACGTGCTCGTCATCCCCAAGAGACACTTCGCAGGATTAAAAGAAGCGCAACACGAAGACGCCGAACTGATCGGACGCTGTCATCTGGTCGCCGCCCAGATCGCACGCCAGCGCAAAATCGAGAACGGGTATCGCACCGTGTTGAATGTCGGTGCAGGAGCCGGGCAGTCTGTATTTCATCTGCACGTGCACTTGCTGGGCGGGCGCAGCCTGAGTTGGCCGCCGGGATAGGGCTCGCCACGACTCGAAACAGACCCGACCCGTTTCCCGCCCCGCATGCAGCCGAAGCGTGGACACCGCGAAGTCTATTTCTTGCTCGAAGGAGTGAAGTGTAAGCGGAAGGAGAAAAGCAGCAGATTCACCGAGGTCTTGTAGTCGGCTGCAATATAGAAGCTCGATTCCGGTCCGGAGCCCACACGACGGACAATGACTTGATCGGGCTCCAACTCAATGCCGTGCTCTCTCGCCTTGCGAATGACTGCTTGAGCCACTTCCGAATCTGATGGTGGCGCAATGAGTCCGAGACGCGTTCCAAGCTGAGAACCCATATCTTGCATGTCGTCCCGCAGGTTTATATTCGCGAGTTCTGAAGCGCCGGCCTGCCAAGCGATGCTCCCCCCAATGACGAGAAGGAGCAGAATCGAAACGATTGAAAACTTATGCATACTGCTTGACGGAGTTCGTCGGAAAAACAGCGAACCCGCAACTTAGATTAGATCGAGGACCCGCATCGGTAAACAGTACCTAAGTAGTATTTCTTCGCAAATCGCGGGGCTCTAAGTCCACACGGACGTAATCTCGACTGAGTTTCGTTTCGGCACTAATATCGCCCGTTCGCGTGCTCAAATCGATTCTCATTTTCGGATCAGCCATGACTCATCGCAAGGTTTCGTACTTACAGTTGCTCAAGAGGGCTTTCCGTTGCGTTGCGGGTCTTGTGATTGGAATCACACTGCTGTTGTTGGCCTCGTCGCACCTTGCGCTTGCGGCAGATGCGAAGGGAACTACCGGCGCCCCGCCATGCAGGTTTTCCGACGCTGCCTTCGATCCCGCCACCGACGTCAAAGCGCTAGACGAGTACGCCGATGCAATCGCGCAGCTGCTCAAGCGCGAGAGATTTGCAGAGATCGATTGCCTTGCCGATTCCGCCCGTGCGACAAAAGTTCAGTTTTCTGGCGGATATTGGAAGCTACACAATATCTATAAAGGCCTGGAGTCGCCTAGACCCGGTCACCCTACACAGGAAGATTGGCACCGGCACTTCGTGCTCATCCGGCGCTGGGCCGAACGCAATCCTCGGTCGATCACGGCCAGAGTCGCCCTCGCGGAATCTTATACGGACTATGCTTGGGACGCCCGCGGAGAAGGCTTCAGTGATTCTGTCAGTGACAGCGGCTGGAAGCTGTTCCGGGTGCGTAGCGAGAAAGCGAAAGAGGTCCTCGACAGAGCAGCTGCTCTCCGCACCAAGTGCCCGGAGTGGTTCCTTGCCATGCAAGACGTTGGGCAGGCGCTAGGCTGGAATCTACCTAAACTTACTGAACTCTTTCAGCAGGCCGCAAATTTCGCTCCCGATTACTCCTATTACTATAGGGTTTACGCCGTTCAGCTTCTTCCTAAGTGGAGCGGCGAAGAAGGTGACGCCGCACGCTTCGCCGAAGCGGCCGCGAATAAAGTCGGGGGCGATAACGGCGACATCCTTTACTACCAGATTGCCAGCGAAGCGGTCTGCGGATGTCACGATCGAGACTCGACCTATTTCTCATGGCCCCGGGTGCAGAAAGGTTATGCCGCGCTCGAAGCAAAATACGGTCCGAGTCTGCTGACTCTCAATCATTTCGCTGCGCTGGCGTCAGACTTCAAAGACTGGGTTGCTGCCAAGGCAGCTTTTCAACGAATCGGCGACAATTGGGCGGAGGAGGTCTGGCGCGACGAGCAATCGTTCGAATCGAGCCAGGCGATCGCAACGCAAAACGCAGCGGTACAGAGTGTTTTCCTGGCCAATGAGAAGGAAGCTGAATCGAACATGCAAGGGCCGGAATGGGAGTCGTATCGCAAAGGCTTTGAGGAGAAACTGGCAGCTTTTGAGCAATCTTGCAAAGATGCCGCTAACGACCCCAAAGAAGCGAGTGCCGACTCGACTCCGTTTGACCTCATGATCAGCATCGGCACAGGAGGAAGCGTAGAAAAGGCCCGAGGTCTGAACCTGCCTGCTTCGGCGCAATGCCTGATCAAGGCCCTGTACGACAGCCACATTAAGGGCGAAAAACCGTTCCCGGCTCCGCCCAAGGCTCCATATTGGGTGGTCGCACACATAGACCCATCGAAAATAGACAGTGCGATGAAGTAAGACGCTACTGTACCGTGGGCGCTTGGTCTTCTGCAGCGCCGTGACGGCGCAGCAATTGCGGGAGATTCTGCGAGAAGGCCGAGCGTGGCAACACCATGTCGCATCCGACTTCATGGGCCCGCTGCTTCAGATCGCCCTGCACATGCGACAGGAAGCCGATAATCGAAGTACCTTTTTTTAGTTTGCTTTTCAGCTTCGGAATCAGCGAGAGCGGCTTGGCGTTGACGTTGTTCAGATCGAAGATGATCAGCGAAGGCTTTTCATCGGGGTTCTGCTGCATCCGCTCGAGCAGATCTTTGTCGTTCTTGACGAACTCGACTTTCACATTGAGTTTGCGCGCGGTCTCCTGAATTTTGGCCAGGAAAAACAGGTCTTCGATAAACGCGAAGATGCGCGAATTGCCGTTTTCGTTCGCCTGCGGCAACGGCTCGAGTTCGGGCTGTGAAAACGAAGGAGCGAAGCCTGGGCGCGGCCGTCCGCCCTTGTGGCCGTTGTTGCCCCCCGAGAGCGCAGCGCGGTAGCTGTGATCCATAGGAGCGGTATAGATGCCGTCCTGATTCTGGCGGTTCTGGCCATGTCCATGGCGCTGATTGTGGGGGCGCCGTCCGCGACGCCGTCTGCCTCGCCCTCCTCCACCGGAGGGTCTTCCTCGTCCTGGTCCTGCGTTCATAGTCCTCTCAACTTTTGCGAATGCTGCAAAACTCTGCAATTGGCGAAATTTCGCATTTGCGCGTCAGGGCTCACTTAGAGACATACCAAGCTTGCGGACGCCGTTCGTGTCCTTCGAGATTGCGGGTTGCGGCTGGACACACCGTGAAACGAACCCCAAATTGCTACTGTGAAGCTATTATTCGCCAGCGATATCTCTGTCTTAGTAACCGGGTTTCCGTATTTCGGATCCGTGTGCGCCGCCTCGGAGCGGCGGCGCAAAGGGCCTGCGCGGGAACGAGGCCCGAATGAGAACAAGATTATGTTACCCGTTCTGCCTGTGGTGATGCAAGGGGCCTAGCGGCTCACTTTTGCACAGATGGACATGTCTTAAAGGGATCGCTTTACATACTCACCGGGACTGCAATCGCGGGTTGCACTCCGTGAAGTCGGTTCCTTGTTCGTTGCAGATAGCGCTGCGGCTGGAAGGGAATTGTTCTGCCGCTCGACGGGCAGCGCGTTAGAGATCCGTCCAGCGTTCTCGAAGGCGCTGGCGCATCTGGTCGAGCTGCTGCCTGAGTTTCTCCTGCTGTTTTCTGAATTCTTCTTGCTGCTTTTCCGCCTGTTCGCGGAACTGTCTCGCCTGCGCGCAAGCGGACTTGCGAATGTCTTCCGCCATCTTGCGAGCGTTTTCGGCCTGCTGTCGCGCAGCCAATTCAAATTCAGGCCGGAGTTTCGCGATCTGGTCTCTCCATTCGTTCAAAGCCAAAGCCGACTGAGCCTGGAACAGTGGGTCGCTCTCGAAGCTTTCTTCATTCCATAGATCGCCAGTGTCTTTCCGCTCGGGCAGAACCAGATTCAGATTCTGTTCCTTGCGGTCGCGCATGACAACCAATTTGACGGAGTTCGCGTTGCGCGAGCGAACCGCGTGCATAAAGTCGCTGGTGTCGTGCACGCTCTGATCATTCACCTTGACGATGACGTCTCCCGCCCGCAATCCAGCCTTTTCCGCGCGACTCCCTTTTTCGACATTGCGCACCAGCACGCCGTTGCTATTCTTCACGCCGAAAAACTCTCCCAATTGCGGAGTGATGTTTTCCACCGTCAATCCGCTGCGAACCGAGGCGGTCGCCATCACCATCGTGATGGAAGGGATGTCGATCTCCGGGATATGGATTTCGGGGACGTGCACTTCAGGAACGTGCACCTCGAATGATTTCGAGTCCGGCCCGTACATGGAGAATTCCTTTTCACGGTTGGCGAGCTGCACTTTCACACTGATCGGCTGGCCGTTACGGCTCAGACCGAGCGTGATCACGCGTCCGGGAGGAGTCTCATGAATCATCCGTCGCAACTGCGCCGCACTTTCGATGGGAGTTCCGTTCATCGACAGGATCACATCGTGCTCCTGCAAGCCGGCCTTGCCCGCTGGAGCATCTTGATCGACCATGGTCACTTCTGCGCCCTTTTCTTCTTTCAGTTTCAGGGCGCCTAAGCGGTCGGCGGTCACATCGGCGATGCTTACGCCCAGCCACGATTCGCCGCCTTCATCACTGTCGCTCGAAAATATCCAAGTCTGTGGGGAAGACGGATCGACGGGGCCCGATTGTGCCGCGTATGTCTGATTGAAGAAGAGAGGGACTAGCGCTGCCGTGATCAGAAGGTATTTGTTCATGACCGTTTCCTCGATGCCAGCATTCGTGCTATCGGACTGTGAACCCGATCCACCGCAAGGATTTACTGCGCACGCCGGAATGAAATATTCCCGCTCGACGTATGAACTTTGAGCGCGGGTCCCCCGCCATTCAACTTGCCTTCCGCCGAATAGGATTTCGCGCCCCAATCACCTTGGCTCTGAATGTGGATGTCGGGAAAGTCCGAGGTGATGCGATGGCCGCTGCCCATATCGACGCTGGCCCACACGTTCAAAGCCACGTCCGGCGCGATATACACCGTGATGTCGCCGACTGAAGTTTCCAGATCGGAATCGCGACGTTCCCCGCCAGTATTGACCAGCTTGACCGTGATACCGCCAGCGCCGGTCTCTGCGCTCGCCGAAGGTACGCCATAGAGCTCAATACCTCCGCCGCCGGTTTCGGCACGAACGTGTCCCTTCGCAGATGTGAGGCGAATACTGCCGCCGCCAGTGTCAACATCAGCAGTGCCATCAATGTTCGCGAGTTCCAAGCTGCCGCCGCCGGTATGAGCCTTGAGCTTCCCGCTGCACTGCTTGACCGCGATGCTTCCACCGCCGGTCTCAATGTCCGCGCCTTGCGCTCCGGAGCGAATTTCCACGCTGCCGCCGCCGGTTTCGGCGATGACTTTCCCGTTCGCCTGCCGCACTTCGATCCCACCCCCGCCGGTATGCAACTGGAGTTCGCCATTCACGGTGCCGACGTCGATGCCGCCGCCGCCCGTTTCGGCGTTCACGCCATTGCCGATATCGTCGAAGTGGATGCCGCCGCCGCCGGTCTCGGCGTCAACGTGGCCCGTTACCCCGGTTGCGTCCACGCTGCCGCCAGCAGTGTCAAGCTTCACCAGGGTCATGTCCCGCGGAACCATGATGGAGAATTCCGAACTGCAATGGCGCGGCACCCGCCTCCCCTGCCAATCGCCAACGATCCATGCCGTGTCGCCTTTCACATACGCGGTGACTTTGTACTCCTCGAATTGACGGCGGGCTTCTTCTTCCGAAGAAGTTCCAAAACGAATATGAGCGACATAATTGATGCCTTGCTGTTGCCCGCCGTGAACGACTACCGAACCCGTATCGACTTTCACTCTGAGGTTTTTCACCGCCGCCAGCGAACCTGTGATTTCTTGCGCCCAGGCTCCGCCTTCGCGGTTGATGTGGGTTTCCTGCGCCGCAGCCAACGAGGCAACGAGTGCCACCGCCAAGACCGGGCCAACGATTTGTAGCGCGCGTTTCAATTTATTTCCCTCTTTTCAAATGCGATTACTTGTAAGACCAACAACCACTTTGAACATAGAACTTTACTGAGACAGTGCCCATGCGAAATCTCTGGCCCTGATCTCCGATCCCTGAACTCTGGGCCCCTGCTGTTCTAATCAATCTCCGGCAACTGCGCCAGCATGGTTCGAGCCTGCGAACGGATGTACTGGCTCTGATCCTTCGCGGCGAGCGTCATCAGCACTCCACGCACACTGGCGTCGGCCTCGACCGGCTCGAGCAGGCGCAGAGCTTCGATCCGCACCCCGGAATTTGTGTCGTTCACCAGCGCGCGCAGAATGGCATCCCGAACATTGGCATCGTCTTTCACGTACGTGCCCAGCGCGGTCAGAGATTTCAGCCGCACGCCCGGATTCGTATCATTCTGCAACGCGTAGATCAGCGCATCGCGAACTTGCAAATCGTTCGTTTTCTGCGCCAGCAGATCGACGGAATCAACGCGCACTCCGGAGTTGTAGTTGTTGCGGGCCGCGTAGAGAAGCAACTGCTGAATGCGCTGATCGTTCAGCGAGCCTTGAACTTCCTGGGTCGAAAGCGTGTTGTACTTGATGCTGATCTGATTCGTGCCTTGCTCTTGGGTGATGGAATTGATGCCGGCGATGGAAACATCAGGACTCTGAGGCGTTTCTTGGCTCGCGGTAGTCGTGGCCGTGGGCTCTGCGGGACGAATCCTATACATCGTTCCGATCCCGCCGGCAAAGCCGATAATGAGAATGGCCGAAGCCAGCGCTGGCGAAAAGCGCACCTGCCGCAGCCAATTCGCCGGATCGAACACCAGCCGGCTGAAAAATCCACCTTGCTGCACCGTTTCCAGCGCTTCCTGCAACTGCATGCGGGAAGCAGCCAGCAGATTGGGTGTAGGATCGACCGCGCGATCCTGCGCCAGCAGAGCGTGAAAGTCCTGCTCCGCTTTCAGTTCGGCAGCACAATCGGCGCAGCGGGCCACGTGCTGCTCCAGTTCGTGGCGGGCGTCATCCGGCAGTTCGCCGTAAACGTAGAGCACGATATTTTCTCTCAGCCATTCACACTTCATAGTTTCCACCTAGTCCTGAGTCCCGAGTCGTGAGTCCTGAGGAATATTGTTGAGACTTATAGTCTCGCGCCTCGCAACTCACTCACTTCATATCCGCCAGCGACCCGCGCAGCTTCTGGGTCGCGCGAAACAGCGTATTCTTTGCTGTCTCTTCCGTCGTATGCAAGATCTCGCCGACCGTACGCAATTTCAGTCCGTGATAATGCTTCAGCTCGAATACCATCCGCTCGCGCGGAGTCAGTTTCTCGAGCGCCACGGCGATACGCGCGCCCAGTTGCCGCCGCATCAAATCGCGCTCCGGATTGGCCCCCGCCCGCCCATCCGCAAGCTGGTCGAGCAGGTCGAATTCCCCGCCGTCGGCATCTTTCGTGATCGTAGAGTCTTCTTTGCGCACGTTCTTCTTGCGCAGATGATCGAGGCACAAATTGGTCACGATCCGGTAAATCCAGGTATAGAAGGAGCACTCGAAGCGGAAATTGCCAATGTTCTTGTACGCTTTGAGAAACGCGTCCTGGTAGACGTCCTGCGCGTCATGGTCGCTGCCGGTCAGGTGCAGCGCGAGCCGCAATACGGCGTGGTCGTAGTGACGGACGAGCTCTTCGAAGGCAGCGCGATTCCCTCGCTGCGCCTCCCGGATCAGCATCGTGTCGTCTATGCGGCGTTCCTGCGCAGCCATTGGGTCCCGCGCGGGGTGCTGGCTCCTGCTGACTCTCTCCGCCCTGTCACTCTCTCTGGCATGGCTCGTTTCGCCAATCGCCAGTGCCACCGCCCATGCATCGGCCGGCATTTGTTTGTGTCCTTCTACCCGCCCGGTATCTATGCCAATATCCGGGCCTGCATAGAGATAGACGCAGAACCTGCGAAACCGTGAGCACGGGATTATAGGCTTTTCTCATCCTACAGCGCTTGCCCAAGAGCTGCGAACCATCGCCTACCGAGGCCTGGGCCGTGCGTGATGAGCACCAGAGAAGGGGCGCCAACTCGAGATCTCCGTGCGTACACGTTGGGATTTCAGAAGGTCGGCATCGAGACTCCCGCTCGGGCGTTACTCGATCTGCAGTTTTTTTAAAGAACGTGCCAGTGTCTGTCCTCATTTCGCGCTTTATCAGGTGACAGCGGTAGACAACAAAGCCGCTGGTTCCGAAATTGCCTCAGGGTTTCCCCTAAAGACAAACAGGAGTTTGCAATGAAGCCGTGCTGCGCGCGACTCGCCCTTCTTCTCTGCCTGGTTGGATCGGGCCTCATCATGACCGCCCAGACCACGCCCGCCGGAAGCAACGTTACCCCGGGAGTGGCCGAATCCCAGGCTTCCGTGGTGCCTCAACTGGTGAAGTTTGCCGGGACACTCTCGGACCTTAATGGCAAGCCTTTGACCGGCATCCTGGGTGTTGCGTTCGCTCTTTATAAAGATCCGCAAGGCGGCGCGCCGTTGTGGCTGGAAACGCAAAATGTTCAGGCGGACAGCAGTGGTCATTATTCGGTCATGCTCGGTTCCACGATAGCCGAGGGACTTCCCGCCGACGTTTTTAGTTCTGGAGATGCACGCTGGCTTGGGGTGCAACCGGCTGGCCAGCCGGAACAGGCCCGGGTGATGTTGCTAAGCGTGCCGTATGCATTGAAGGCCGGAGACGCGCAGACCTTGGGGGGACTGCCGGCTTCGGCCTTCATGCTGTCGGTGCCAGTAGTAGCGAGCGCTCAGACTCCCGGCCCGGCGGCTACTACGACTTCCAACACGTCCCCTGCGACCTCATCCGACGTAACCACTAGTGGTGGGACAGTGAATTCCCTGCCGCTGTTCACCACCGCGACCAACATTCAAAACTCAATTGTGACCCAGACCGGTGCCGGAGCAACTGGCAAGATCGGCATCAATACCGCGGCTCCGGGAGCTACTCTCGATGTAAATGGCACCGCCAACATTCACGGCTCCCTGACGTTGACCGCGACGGGCACAGCGGCCGCAACCGCAGGCAAGAATTCGCAGCCGCAGGATTTCATCGCGTCAGTCTTCAATAGCACCACCTCGACGGCAGTGTCGCAGAAATTCCAATGGCAAGCGCAGCCGGCAGCCAATGACACCGCCAATGCTTCCGGGAGCCTCAACCTGCTCTACGCCTCTGGAGTCGCTGCACCGGCGCAAACCGGCCTGAGTATCAATAGCAAGGGCGTTCTGACATTTGCCCCAGGACAAAAGTTCCCGATCCCAGGCGCGGGAGTGACCAACGCCATGTTGGCTCATCCCTCGCTGACCGTGACGGCGGGCACAGCTCTGACGGGAGGGGGCGTAGTCTCTCTAGGCGGCGCCACGACGCTCAACGTGGATTTGACCAAGGTGCCACTTTTGGCCGTCGCCAACACCTTCACCGGCAACCAGGCTGTCAACGGCAATCTGGCCGCAACCGGAGTTGTAGCGGCAAGCAGCTTCGAGATCGGCAGCAACCTTTTTGGCTTTGGTTCGTTCGCGGGCGGGACGGCATTTACCGGATTTGCCGGCAACGTCTCGACGCTTGGTGCCGCGAACACGGGCGACGGCGTCCTCGCCCTCGCCAGCAATACTGGCACGCGGAATACTGCAGTCGGAACTGATGCACTCGGCAATAACACCACGGGAGGGTACAACACCGGCTTAGGCGCCTTCTCAGGATATCCCGCCGACGGCTCCAAAGTAACCGGCGAATACAACACATTCCTCGGAGCAGGAACGCAGATCAGCACCGGAACTCTGACCAACGCTACTGCTGTCGGCGCCAACTCTCAAGTCAAGGAAAGCAATGCTCTTGTTTTAGGCAGCATTCCGGGCGTAAACGGCGCGACGGTGAGCCCCAATGTCGGCATCGGCACCTCTACGCCCGCTGCAAGACTCACCATCAGCGGGCCGGAGTCGACTGCGAACGGCTTTGGAGCCGCCATTAAGCTCAGCAACTCCGCGTCTGGCGGAGCGAATTATTACTTCAGGGTTGGCGCGACCGGAACGGAGACCTCCGCCGGTGGCTTGAGCATTGCGAACGATGATGAGTACATCATGACTCTTACCACTCCCGGCTACGTGGGCATCCAGACGCAGAATCCGACAAACATCTTCACTATCGTGCAGGGCGGCGGCTCGGCCATTGCAGACGGCTGGGCCACCTACAGCTCGCGCCGCTGGAAAACCAATATCCAGCCGCTTACCGGCGCTCTCGCCAAAGTCGAGCGCCTGCGGGGGGTTTCCTACGATCTCAAAGCCACGGGAAAACACGAGATCGGTGTGATCGCAGAAGAAGTCGGCAAAGTCGTTCCCGAGGTTGTCACCTACGAGGCCAACGGCCAGGACGCTCGCAGCGTGGACTACAGCCGGCTCACCGCCCTGCTCATTGAAGCTGTCAAGCAGCAGCAGAAACAAATCAGCGCCCAAACCCGGCAAATCGCCGCCCAGGAGCGCCAGATCCGCCACGAGCAGCGCCTCGTCTTCGCGCAGCAGCACGAGATCGCACGGCTGAGCCACAAAGTGTCTGTGCTTCAGACCAGCATGGAAAACGCCCCGCGACAGAGTTCCTCGCTGCTGTCTCAATCGGCCAGCACGACCCCCCAAGGAACCGTCGAGTAACGCGGCGTCTGCAAGTCTGGAATGCCACCGAAGCCCGCCGGCCTATCCTTCTCGCGGCGACGGCATTGCGAGGCGTTCCTTCTGTCTTCCACTAAACTTGAATTGACGAGCCAGTCGTGTCGTTCGTGCCATGGCCGAATCCCTCGCTCAATTCTTTCTCGATAATTTCGAGGCGCATCGGAACGATGTCGCCTATCGCCAGCGCCGCGGTTATCGCACCGAATCCTTCACCTACGGCCAAGTTCTCGCCATGGCGCGAAGCTTCGCTGCCGATTTGAACCGGCGCGGGATCGTTAAGGGCGGCCGCGTCATGCTCTGGGGCGAGAACTCGGCCAGTTGGGTCGCCGCCTTTTTCGGATGTGCGTTGTCGGGCGTGATCGTGGTCCCCATGGATGACACCGCCTCGCCGGATTTTGCCGAGCGCGTGTTTCGCCAGGTTCAGGCCAGCCTGCTGGTGGGATCGCGAAAGCACCTCGATGAATTTTCTGCTGCCGGGGGGTCGTCAGCCGGCAAAGATCTCGACGATCTGGTTCAGAAATCGCAGCCAAGTGTCGACCCATCCGCACCCCCGGCTGTCAGCCGCGACGACATTCTGCAGATCGTCTTCACTTCCGGTACGACGGCCGATCCGAAAGGCGTGGTTATCACGCACGGAAACGTTCTGGCGAACATCGCGCCGCTTGATCGCGAGATGCAGCCGTACCTGAAATATGAACGGCTCGTGCATCCTCTGCGCTTTTTGAATCTGCTGCCGCTCAGCCACGTTTTCGGACAATTCCTTGGAATGTTCTTGCCGCCCCTGCTCGGCGGGACCGTGATCTTCCTCGACGAGCTGAAACCGTCAGAGATTATTCGCACGATTCGAAGCGAGCGCGTTTCCGTGATGGTGAGCGTCCCGCGCGTCTTGCAATCGCTGAAGCAGAAGATCGAGCGAGACATTGAAGATCGCAACGCGAGCGAGGAGTTCGGCGAAAAGTTTCTCTCGTCGAAGGAAAAGCATTTTCTGCGCCGCTGGTGGATTTTTCGCAGCATTCGCCGGCGGTTTGGATGGAAGTTCTGGGCCTTCATCTCGGGTGGCGCGGCGCTTGATTCGGCGACGGAACAGTTTTGGGATCGTCTTGGTTACGCCGTCATTCAAGGTTACGGGCTGACCGAGACCACGTCGCTGATCAGCGTGAATCATCCTTTCAAGCTGGGCAAGGGATCGATCGGGAAAGTTCTTCCCGGACGCGAGGTCAAACTCGCCGATGATGGCGAGATTCTCGTGCGCGGCGGCGGAGTGGCTTCGGGCTATTGGGATGGCCAAGGCGAGCATCGCGTCGCGGACAGCGAAGGATGGTATCGCACGGGAGATGTCGGCGCACTCGACGAGGCCGGCAATCTCTATTTCAAAGGACGGAAGAAGGAAGTCATCGTCACGCCGGGTGGAACGAACGTTTATCCCGAGGATCTCGAAGCTGCGCTGCGCAAGCAGCCGGAGGTGAAAGATTGTTTGGTTGTGGGAATTGATCGTGGCGGAAATGAGGAGCCATGCGCGGTGGTGATTCTGCGCGACCATGCTCCGTTGAAGCAAGCGGTGGGTAGAGCGAACGAATCGCTGGCCGAGTATCAGCGCATGCGAATTTGGTTCGAGTGGCCGCAGGAAGATTTTCCCCGGACCAGCACGCAGAAACCGCGGCGAAATGTGGTTGCTGAAGTGGTTCGCCAACACTTCCATCCGGAATCCCCACCCCACGATCCGCATGGTGGGGGCATGCTCGCGAGCCCGAACGATCAGGGCCCATTGAGCGAACTAATTTCCCGCATCTCCGGCCGGAGCGCAGGCGAACTGAGTGAAAACGCGAGCCTCGATTCCGACCTCGGCTTGAGTTCGCTCGATCGCGTCGAATTACTCAGCGCCGTGGAAGATCGATATCAGGTCGATCTGAGCGAAGCTCGCTTTAGTAGCGTGCGGACCGTCGGCGATCTGGAGCGCATGCTGCGCGGAGAAGCCGTTTTTGGCGTGGGATATCACTATCCCGCGTGGGCTCTTCGCTGGCCGGCCACATGGCTGCGGATGGCGGCTCATTATTTGCTGATGCGGCCGGCGATCGTTCTTCTGGGCTGGCCGCGGATCGAAGGACGCGAGCATTTGCGTGGCGTCAAGGGACCATTGCTCGTGATTTCCAATCACATCGGCGATGTCGATCCGGGATTCATCTTGACGGCGCTTCCGGCGCGCTTCCGCCATCATCTCGCGATTGCCACTGGCGGAGAGGCCCTCGAAGCTTTGCGAACGCCCGCATCCGATCGCAACATTTTGCTTCGCGCCTACGACCGATTGCAATGGTTCTTGGGAGTTTCGCTGCTGAATCTTTTTCCTTTGCCGCGCGAAGCCGGATTCCGGCGCAGTTTCGCTTATGCCGGGGAAGCTGTGGATCGCGGTTACAGTGTGCTGGTGTTTCCCGAAGGCCATCACACGACAGATGGGGAGATTCTTCCCTTTCGCGCAGGGATCGGATTACTAGCGCAAAATCTCGGCATTGCAGTTTTGCCCATGCGGATCGATGGACTTTTTGAGCTCAAGCAGGCGGGCAGGAAATTTGCGCGGCCGTGGAAGATTCGGGTGAAGATCGGATCGCCACGCACGTTCGAGCCTGGGATGGATCCCGGACGGATCGCCGCGGAATTGCAAAGGGCAGTGGAAAGTCTCTGAAGCGTGTCATCCTGAGCCGCGTAATTTGAGGCGAAGGATCTATGCAACTCGTCAGGAACTTGCATAGGTCCTTCGGCCCGCAAACAAAGCGGTCTTCAGGATGACAAGGGGCAAGAAGGGCCAAGAGGCCGCACAACCAATCCCGCTACTCCTCATCCACGTCCGAGTCTTCCTGTGTCGATTCGACTTTCGGTTGAATCTCGGGAGAATTCGATTCGCGCAGTTGACGATTGAGCGCAGCTAGATCGGTCGCCTTGAATTCCTTCCAGCGCTTCAGCGCATCGGCAGCCTCGGCCTCAACCTTGGCCAGGGCTTCTGTTTGTGGAACTGTGGGCTGCGCATCGACATTCCAGATTGCAAGGTACAGAGTGCTGGCGTCACCGTTTACGCGGCTCACCGTGACTTCTGGCGATGGCGGCGCGAAGAACCCTCCGGGTGCGCCGAGCAAAGCGGCCAGCTTCTTCTGGAATGCTTCGATCGCCTCTTTCGAACTCGCCTGAGAGTGAACTTTCTCCAGTTGCTTGCGGATCGAGTTGCCCTCGAGAACGGCGCGCGACGAGTCGGTTATAAGTGCAGCCAGACGAGTCTCAGCCTCGAATTTCTTTTGCAGGCCGGCCGGGGGAGTCTTGACTCGCGGGTCCATCTTGATGGCCAGCGGCGCGGTCAGAGTTTTGCCATCGACCGTGAGGCGGACTGTGTAATTTCCCGGCAGAACCGTTGGCCCTAGCGGATAGCGCGGGGTGTCGTGCGGGATCGCCGAGATTGGATATCCATGCCGCGGCGCGAGCGGAGCGGGGTAGTGCAGATCCCATACCCAGCGGTGCATGCCCGCCTCCGACGAAAGCGCTGTCCATGGTTTGACCCAATAAAGCGGAATCAGCTGCTTCTGCAATTCTTCTTGCGTGATGTCAGGCTTGTCGTTACTGGAAAATCTGCGCACAACTTTCTGGCCGGCCAGAATTTCCAGCGTGACTTCATTGGCAGTCGTCGGCAGGAAGTAATCGAGAATCGCGCCGTCGGGAGGGTTCGCCGCGACTGGCTCATCGGGAGGAAGCGGAGTGTCCGTATAGGTGTCGCGCTGCACGCGATACGCGAGCGCTGGCTTATACAGATGAACTGATCCCGCGATCGCTGCCGAGGCCTGCCGCAGCGGCGTGATGTCGTCGAGAACCCAGAATGAGCGGCCATGCGTGCCGACAATGAGATCGTCATCGTGAATCCAGAGATCGCGCATGGAAGTGTGCGGCAGATTCAATTGCAGCGATTGCCAGTGATCGCCGTCGTCGAACGAAACCCATACGGCATTCTCGGTTCCCGCAAAGAGCAAACCCTTGCGAACGGAATCTTCGCGCACCGTGTCGACTGGCCCGAAATCCGGCAGACCGGTGATGATCATCTGCCACGATTTGCCGCCGTCGTGCGTGCGGTAGATGTACGGCTTGGTGTCGTTGATGCGGAAACGGCTGACCGAGGCATACGCGGTCTGCTCATCAAAGTGCGAAGCGGAAATCTGCGTGACTTTGCTCCACGCGGTCAGTTCTTTCGGAGTGATGTTCGTCCAGTTCTTGCCGGCGTCGCGGGTGATCCAGATCTCGCCGTCATCAGTCCCGGCCCAGAGCGTGCCAATATTTTTGAATGATGGCGCGAGCGCATAGATCACGCCGCGCTGTTTCTCCATGCCTTTGCGGAACATCGTGCCCACGCTCGGCGGAGCGCCGGGATTCTCGCGCGTGAGGTCGGGGCTGATCGTCTGCCAGGAATTTCCCCCGTCGGTCGTCTTGAACAGCACGTTGGCCGCGTAATAGAGCGTGTGCGGATCGACTGGAGAAAACATCAACGGCTCGGTGCGGTCGGTGCGATATTTCGCGCTACGCAGCGGAATCGGCGTAACATCCTGCACCTGCCCTGTCGAAAAATGAAATTTCGAAACTTCGCTGCGGCCGCCCCCGTACACCAGGTCTTCATTTAACGGGTCGGGCGCCACATAGCCGTATTCGATCACGCCGACCGGGTGCCAATCGCGGAAGGTGATCGCCCCGTCGTTGCCGCGGCTGAGTGTGCACGCCGAGCCGCTTTCCTGCTGCGCGCCGCAGACGCGGTAGGGAAAACCATTGTCCGCAATCACGTGGTAGAACTGCGCGGTCGGCTGGTTGTACCAGGAACTCCAGCTTGCGCCCCGATCGACGGTGACCAGCGCTCCCTGATCGCTGACCAGAAGAATGATGTTGCCGTTGTGGGGATTGATCCAGAGGTTCTGATAGTCATCGCCGCCCGGCGCGCCGCGGAATCCGAACCAGTTCTTGCCGCCATCGGTCGATTCCATTGTGACTGTGCTGGCGACGTACACACTATCGGGGTTGAACGGATCAACCTTGGGAATCGGCAGATCGCCGCCGCCGATCCGTCCCGAAGGTCGCGGATCGGTTGTGATCTGAGCCCATGTGTCACCGGCGTCGTCGGAGCGATACACTCCGAGTTTGCCCGAAGCTTCGCCCACCGTCGCGTACAGGCGCCTGGAATCGCTGGGCGCAATCGCAACGTAAATTTGCGAGAGATCCTTCGGCAGTCCATTCGTCAATTGCTGCCAGGTCGTGCCGCCGTCCGTGGATTTGAATAGGCCGCCATTCGTGCCATTGAATTCGTTGCCATCTTCCCACGGGCCTTCGCGCACTTCCCACATCGAGGCGTAGACGACGTCGGGGTTCGACGGATCGATCTCAACATCCGAAGCCCCGGTGTTTTCGCCCTTCGAAATGACTCTTTTCCAGTTCTCGCCGCCATCAGTCGAAAGATACAGTCCGCGTTCTTCACTCGGCCCGTAAGGATGCCCGAGCACAGCGGCGAACACTTTGTTCGGATCGCCCGGATCGACCGCCAGCGCGGGAATCTGCTGGCCACCGCGCAGGCCGAGATGAGTCCATGTTTTGCCGGCATCGGTAGACTTATAGATGCCATTGCCGACCGAGAGGTCGGGTCGATGCAAGCCTTCGCCGCTGGCCACGTAAACGATATTCGGATCGGACGGCGCAACCGCGATTGCGCCGATCGATTGCGTTGATTCGTGATCGAAAATCGGATTCCAGGTGCGTCCGTAGTCTTCGCTTTTCCAGACTCCGCCATTCACCTGGCCCACATAGAAGATATTCGGTTGGCTGGGAACTCCGCAGGCGGCGCGCGTGCGGCCTCCGCGCAGCGGTCCGATCATCCGCCAGTGCATATCCTGGTAGGTGTTCTCAGGAACCTGGGACCAAGCCGTCACTGTCGAAATAACAAGGCAAGAAAAGATGAAAAGACGAACCACGGCGCGTGATCGCCTCACGTGTGTCCCCCTCAGTTGAAACTGCAAGCGCCTAGCATAACGCAAAAAGCCTCTGCAGAATTCATCATGCCGTAACAATCGATTGTTACGCGGACACTAAAATGACTAGGCATGCCGGACGCTTTTACCATGACAGACCGGCCCGGAACCCAAGCTGGACAACGAATTCTAACGCTGAACGGTCCTCTGGTTCTCGCCAACATTTTTCAATTTCAGGCGACGGTCCGCGCTGACCAGTCGCAAAGCCTTATCATCGATTTTGGCAGCGTTCCCTATATTGACTCGGCCGGCATCGGAGCGTTAGTTGGTGCCTACGTGACCCGGCAACACTCCAAGCGACGGCTGGCTTTGGTGAGCGTAAGCAATCGCGTACGCGATGCACTGAAGGTCACACGCGTGGAGCAATTCTTCCAGTTCTTCGATTCGGTCGAAGCGGCGCAAGAGAACTGAGCCTCACCACGTGCTCCCAAGAATCGTGGTCCATTCGCTAAAAATGCGACAACGCCTCTGATCGTGCTGGCGCCAGCGCGCGCACGAACCGTGGTCGACCCCATAGCCAGGCTACGAAAGCTGCAAACACGAAATTGGAACTGGTTACTTCGCACAAGTGCGCCCAGCGCACCGCATCCGGGAAATAGGGATTGGGAATGAGCAAAGGTGCGATGCCGCTGACGACCGTGAAGACCGCTCCCGCGGCGAGCGCCCCGCTGAGCCTGGGCAGCCGCAGCATTCGCACCAGCAGAAGGCACAGCACAACAAAGATCGGCCCACGAACTAGCAGTTGCAATAGGACGATTGTCGATGGTCGCGGAAGCGTACCCTGGGTCAAATAGAAATCCTTGACGTAGGGCCAAACGATCGACCCCGCGACAAAATACAGGACTGGGTAAGCCATGTCGGAAACCATAAACTTCCACGCGCGTTCTCCCGCCGCTTTTGAAGCGAAAGGATGGAAGTGCTCGTCTGCAGTCCCCGCCTGTCTTCCGAAAAGCAGCATCCACACTGGCGCGATCAATACGGCTCCAATCAGGCTGGAGAGGATGATGCGCGGCCAGTCGATGTGAAGATTCGTGAGGAACACGATTCCTTCGATTCCACTCGTGAGCATCACAATGACCGGAATCGCCGCGACCGAGAGTCCAAGAGTCCAGCCGCGCCATTCGGTGCGCAGCGCGAGCACCGACAGCGCGGTAACGGTTAAGGCATTGCTTACCAGCAACCAGGACAGAAAGTGCGGAGGCATCGGAGGAATGGTTGAACCCGGGAGCAAGAAGTTGGAAACTGCTCCAGCGATAGCCTGAATCACAGAAAACAACACAAAAATCGCCACTACTCGCAGGATTGCATTTGAGAATTTCACGAGCTTTCTCCTTTCAGTTGCTTTTCGTAGATGGAGATCGCGTAACGACTCCACTGCAGAAGAGATTCATAACTCCGGATGCCGCATTCGAGAGCAAGCCGCCCGGAAGTGGGCGCCACTGGCCTGATTTCCTCAAGTTTTTGCCCGAGTTCTCTGAGATGAGGCCTAAGCGCGGCTTCCATGGATCTAAGGATCTCAAGCGAGGCCGTGGCCCCGACGGCATTTTCACTGAATGCGAAGCGAAGCATGACCATCTTCAGCCCCGAAGTGAGGTCGTCATGCGTGATGGGGAGCATGATCCATCGCCTCAGTTCGACGAGCCCCCTGGGCGTGACGCGAAACACCTGCCGGCGGCGCAGTCCCGAGCGCTCCTCGACGCTGCCGCGGATCATCCCCTCGCGTTCGAGCCGCCGCAGCGCCGGGTAGATTGCTCCCGGGCTGTCGCTGTAGGTCCTCATCGCAGTCGACGAGAAGATTTTCCGCAGGTCGTAACCGGACGAGGGTTTACCGTGGAGCAGGCCGAGCAGCGCGTAGCCCAAGGATGAGATCTCTGCGTTCATAGTACGTTACGTATTATAACGCATCGTACTATAGACGCAACATCGCCATATTCTCAACGTCCAACAGACATGTCGACCCGGCATCATCTAGAATTCTGAAATCCCATTCGTCACCCAGATATGATCAACCAGACCATCTCGCACTACCGGATTACCGGCCAACTCGGTCAGGGCGGCATGGGCGTGGTCTACGAGGCGGAAGATCTCACGCTGGGGCGCAAGGTCGCGCTCAAGTTTCTGCCTCCGCAGCTGGCGCGCGACCAGAACGCGCTTGACCGGTTTCTTCTCGAGGCGCGGTCGGCCTCCGCGCTGAACCATCCCAATATCTGCACAATCTATGCCGTGGAAAATGCGGTGAGCGAAAGCGGCGAGAAACAATCGTTCATTGCGATGGAATTGCTCGAAGGCCAGAGCCTGGAGCAAAAGGTGCACTCCGGGCCGCAGCCGCTCGATCGCCTGCTCGAATTTTCGATTCAGCTGGCCGATGCGCTCGACGCCGCACACGCGAAAGGGATTATCCATCGCGACATCAAGCCGGGAAACATATTCGTGACCCAGCGCGGGCAGATCAAGATTCTCGATTTCGGTCTGGCCAAGCTGACTCGGCCAGAGCTGCAGATGACTACTCTCGGGGCAACCCAGGATTCGCCGGTACCTTTGAACCTGACCAGCCCGGGCGCGACGGTGGGAACGATTTCCTACATGTCGCCCGAGCAGGCGCGGGGCGAGGAACTCGATACTCGCACCGATCTGTTTTCGCTGGGCACCGTGATCTACCAGATGGCGACCGGAAAGCTGCCGTTCGCCGGCGCAACATCGGCCGTTGTTTTTCATGCCATTCTCGAACTCGATCCTGCCCCTGCGACGCAGCTCAACCCGGCTCTCCCCCCCAAGCTGCAGGAAATCATCGAAAAACTCCTGGAGAAGGATCGCGATCTCCGCTACCAATCGGCCGCCGATCTGCGTGGAGACTTGAAGCGTTTAAAGCGCGATACGGAATCAGGACGCCGGCCGGCCCGAGACAGCGGAGCGAGCGTGACGGCTGCTTCTGCAGCCGGTGGTTCTGACGGATTCGGTTCAGGCACAGTCGCTCAGGCTCCACAGCCGATGGCCAGTTCGAGTGCCAGCCCTGCGGGCCGAAAACTTGGGAGAAAAAGAGGCGGCTCAGACAGAGATCACGCGATACTCTGGGCGATCTTTCTCCTGGTCCTCGCATTTTTGGCCCGCGATCGCATTCGAGCCTTTTTGCACCACCACAACTCCCTTGCTTTTCAGAATATTTCCGCCACCAAGGTGACGGACACCGGCAATGTGGTCGACGTCGCGCTCTCACCCGATGGCAAATACATTCTCAGCGAGGTACGGGAAAATGGGCTGGCAAGCCTGTCGCTGCGGAATGTGCCGACCAACAGCATTACCCAGGTCGAGCCCCCGTCCGAGGTGTACTACAACGGGCTGCAGTTTTCTCCCGACGGCAACTACCTCTACTTCGTGCGCAGCGATCCCGGGGCAAACGGCGAATTGAAATATTTGTACCGCGCGCCGCTGCTGGGAGGCACGCCGGAGCGTCTGGCCGAAGATGTGGATTCCAACGTGACCTTCTCTCCGGATGGAAGCAAGCTGGCCTTTTTGCGTTACGACAATCCGGAAGCGGGAAAGTATCAGCTGATTGTTCGCTCCGTAGACGGCAGCCAGGAAACAGTACTGGCCAGCGGGTCGAACAGCCAGCAACTTTTTTATGTTGCTTGGTCGCCAGACGGCAAGAAGATAGTTTCTACGGAGCTTCAGCCCTCCGCCGACGCCCTCACAGGATTGGTAGAGATTGATGTCAACACCGGCCGACAAAAGCTGTTGCTCGGTTCGCCGGGCGACGTGGTTTCTCCCACATGGATGCCGGATGGTAGCGGGTTGCTGGTCCTGTTCGACTCTCTCGCATCGGGCCTCGACCGATTCCAGATCGGTTTCGTCTCCTATCCAAACGGAAATATCACTCCGGTGACGCGAGACACCAACAAGTACACCGATGTCAGCGTTGCCAACACGGGCCGGATTCTCGCCACCGTGCTCAGCGAAGGACACTGGGATCTGTTTGTCGGGCCGGCCGCATCGCAAGGCAAGGATGTTCGCTCGATTGCACCGGTGAGCTCAACTACCAACTTCACCTGGATGCACGATGGCCGGATCCTGTTTGACAAGGGCGCGTCGCTATATGCGATTAACCCGCAGACTGGCGCGCAGAATCCTTTTCTGACCCAGTCACAGGGGGCTGGAGCCGATCCGTGGGAGTGCTCCGACCATCAGCATATTGTTTTTGCGTATGGTCTGGGCATGAACAGTAACCAGAATATCTGGCGTTCCGATGAATCCGGCGGGAACCTGAAACAACTTTCGAACGGCCGATTAGACGACTATCCCGTATGTTCGCCCGACTCTCGTTGGGTGTACTACCTCGACCGTGCGACTCGGATGGTCATGAAAGTTGGCATTGACGGCGGCTCGCCACAAACTGTGGCCAACGCGCGAGCGGAGGGATTCTTCGACATCTCCCCGGATGGCGCCACGGCCGTGTTCGTGACCATAGACCATGCGGAAGGGCATCGGCAACGAATCGTGCTGGTGGCGACCGATACCGGCCAGACGCGCAAGATGCTGGAACTGCAGCGCCCGATTATCACCAACATCATCCGCTTCGCGCGCGACGGAAAGTCGGTGATCTACACGGTGCGCGATCACGGGGTTGACAACTTGTGGGAACAGCCGATCGACGGGTCTGCTGGCAGGCAGATTACATCATTCACCTCCGACCGCATCTGGGACTACAAATGGTCCGAAGACGGCAGGCAGCTGGCGGTGTCGCGCGGGCATACAGACTCGGATGTAGTCTTGATTCGCGATCAGCAGTGAGAAAGCAGGGGTCAGGAATCAGCGGTCGGAAACCAGAAATAAACTCTTGCGCACAAAGCGATGCCCCGGCAGGTTACAGCCGAAGGTAGGTTTTCCCTAATGTCTGACCCCTGGTCCATAAAACAGGAAGGGCGGCCATTGCTGGCCGCCCTTTTTCGAATTGTCTTACGCGTGAAGTGGCTTTTAGACCGACTTGACGTTCTCTGCCTGCCAGCCCTTGGGGCCTTTGACCACGTCGAACTGCACTTGCTGTCCTTCC
>Ga0335072_10004062_pt1 | contig 21834 bp, 17 predicted proteins | sample Lox_Sample_21_FD_206725 | JGI IMG/M metagenome (GOLD analysis project Ga0335072, IMG submission 206725) | Soil microbial communities from Loxahatchee National Wildlife Refuge, Florida, United States - Lox_Sample_2.1 | ecosystem: Environmental > Terrestrial > Soil > Wetlands | place: USA...
CGTAGTCGTGCAGCACGGTGCGTTCACTCACATCCAAGCGACGGCAGGAGATCCCGCGCACGTGGCGTTTATTTGCCTGACGCTGGGTTTTTTGCAGCCGATTGTGCTGTCGACGGCGGCCATGGTGGGCGTTTTGGGATTGCGCCGGTTGGGAGTCGGCCCCGTCGCAGGAGTTATCGAAGGATTGGTGTTAGTGCTGGCCTACGAGTTGGCGACCACCTTGCTGCAGCCGTATGGCACCCGCGGGATCGTGTTGACCGCATTGGCGGCGTTCCTGTTGGCCGGGGCCGGGTTGGCTGCGGCACGCGATGGGTTGCATGAGGCGCTGCTCGCCGAGCTTGGACCGGATGCGGGTTCGCCGGAGACCGGGCACACCGAGCATCGGTTGCATGCCGGGGTGGTCGCCGCGATCGTTGCGGTGGTCGTCGTGGTCGCTGCGGCGGCCAGCCTGGCGGTGGTGATGCGCGGTGCGGCGATACGTCCCACGCCACCGGGCCAAGGCGGCAGTGGCCGGATTTCTCCGCACCGCGCGTCAGCGAGCGGATCCGTCCACCGCGCCCCCGGTCAATCCAGTAACAGCCCTTGGGGGAGTGTGATTTTGGCATCGACCAGCACATCACTGGCTGCCGGTGCCGCGGCCACCGTCAACCTTGTGGACGGAATCAGCCTGACCGTGGCGCCCGGCTGGAAAATCACCCGTCAGGGGCAGGGGTCGGCCAGCCTCAGCAATCGCGACCAAACCGCGGCTCTGTTCGTTCTCGCTGGTGATGCCGACACCTCAGATATCACACAAGAATCAAGCTTGCTGATCAACCAGGTAATTCAAGGCGGTGGACTGACGAACGTCCAGCAGAGCGCCACACCGCCGGAGCCAGTACAGGGCAAGAACTTTCAATGGATTCTCGAGTCCGACTACACCGCTAACGTCCAAACCAACCAGGGCACCGACCAGCTCTATGGCGGATGGGTGACGTTCTTTAACGCCGCGACCGGCATGTCGGGCTTCATGGATTTCTACGCCCCAACCCAGGCCCTGTTTAAGGCGTCGGTGCCGGACGCCGCACAAATGATGGTGTCGATGGAGTAGCGACGCGGTCAGTCAGCGGTATACCGTTCTGCGAACTGGGCGGCGGGAACCGGCCATTCCTCACCGTCGCTGCCTCGCACCACCCAGTCGCCGTCAGACGCGATCGTCGGTCCCTCCAGGGTGGTGATAGTCTCACCCGGCTGCGCCGGTCGAGCGGAAACATAGCCGCGCCTTCGCCATTGGTTGCCCTCGACATGCTCGTAGGTGGACTGGAAGATGTCGTCGCGCACCGACCAGGTGGCCCCGTCTGCCTGCACCTGCCAGTCTCCGGCATTGGCCCGCATGGTCTGACCCGATCGTGACGTCCACGTCCAGGGCGTGTTTCGCTGTTCGGCGTTGACCGTTCCGACCCGGGTGAACTGCTGCCACACCGGACGTGAGCGATAACCGAGCTGGCGCAGACTCCACAGGGTGGTGGCCAAACTCTCGAGCGCGGTGTTGAGCAGATCCTCGTTGGTTTCGACCACGGACCAATCAACGAGCTTGTTGTGGATTCGGTGCTCATCGTCACGGACCGCGCCGTACTTCCAGTGATGACGGCGATAGTAGCGACACCAGCTCTCGTGTTCCGCCTTGGCCATTTTCATCGCGGCGTCGCGGTCAAAACCCATGCGCGCCAGCCGTTGCAGTGCCGTCAGACCGGTCATGTCCTGCACGCTCAGTGGCGGCGGCGGGCTGCCCCAGGTATTCCAGGTGTGTTCGGCGATCCGCTCCACCATCCACAGCGCATTGCGAACCAGGCGTCGATTCGACTCTCGGTAGAACGGATCAAGATCTTTCCACGGCAACCTTGCCGGGGGAGGGTTCGGCTCTGGTTCGATGCCGGCGATGTAGCGCTGGTGAATCAGCTTTGCCGCACGTTCCCACATGTCCTGGGCGTGTCCCTCGGGGATGTCGAGGGCCAGTCGGTATGTCCGCAGCCGACCGACGATGGGCAGCTGATCTTCGGCCATCTGAGCGTCGTTGTCCCAGATGTAAATGGGCATGGTCGGATAACGCGCAGCCAGCCTCGTGCCGGTCGACCTTGCGCCGGACGGTTTGTGTGTGTCGTCGACGAATATCACGGCGTTGGTGGGAGCGTCGCTCTCGCCGATCAGACGCATCACGACCGACACGGTCGGTGGCTCCGGTGTGGCGTCAATAGTCGGGCCGGTCGACAAGAACCCGACCTGCCGGCGATGGAATTCATGGTCTTCGCGGTACTCCTCGGCGTCCGCGCCGACCAGATTCATTGCGGGCAAAGCCGTCTCGCCCGGTGCCGAGTAGTAGTCGTTCTCCAGCTTGCGACGAGTGAGATCCGCGCACAGCGCCAACGTCAATTCTGATGTGCCACAGATGAATACATGCTCCACGTTGGCCGCGATAATGTTCTCCAGCAGCCAGCGAGCGGTGACCTCGTATTTGCCAACGGCGTCGGCCGCCCATCTCGTGTCCGATCCGCCGAGCTGCCCAGCGCGCCAAGCCTCGGCTTGCCACGGATCATCTATCCGCACCGTGAGCGGCAGTCGACGCTTGTGGCCGACCGCAGTTAGGACCTCGGTGACTGTGCCCAGCCACAACTGGTTGGTCGTCGGATCGGCCGACATCAGGTAGAGCCGCTCGAGGTGGCGCCACAGCCTTAGCGATTTGAGTGCATCCGGGGCGTTGAAGTCGACCGTGACCACTCGGCCGCCGTGGATTCTGGCCTCCTGCACGCCCGGCTCATCGGGGCCGCCGGCGATGACGACGAATGTGCTCGGGCGGTTCAGCGTGTTCGCGATCGCGCTGACCATGGACCGGGTTTCGGCGTCGATCCCAACGATCGCGGTGACCGACGTGGCGAGGTTGGCGCGCAGTCGATCCACCTGTGACCGAAATAACGCGATCACCACACCGGCGAGGCCGAAGAAGATGGCCGCCAGTGCCGTGAGCCGCGCAACCCACAGGCCGTCTGGGGTGGGGCTTGGGCAGACGTGCGCGCCCAGCGAAAAATCGCCCACGCCGCCTTTGACCAGTGAGACGGTCCAGATCAGCGGCTGGAAGAAGACCGGATGTGTTGCGTCGTGGCATCGCCAATAGGAGCTGAAGCCCAGCACGGCACCTGTCGCGGCCAGGCCGGCAACGACTACGACCGGAACGTTGCCTGACCGGCGGGCACTCTGCGAGCGAAAGCTCAATACGCACAGGGCGACCACTACAGCCGTCACTATCGTGATAGTGGTTGCCGATCCAGGCCGACCGAGCCACCTCAACCAGATGGGCAACTTGTCGGCGGCGGTGGGATTCGCCGCCAGGATGCACAGCCCCACAAGCAGTACCAGAGCAACGGTCAAGAGCACGGCTTGCAACGACCGGGAAGGTGCGGTCGTGCGCTGCATTGGACCCTCTTTCCTGCTTGGGGCGCAGTAAAGATGATGGCATCGATGCCGTTAAATCGGGTTGAAATGCAGGGCGCCGTCGTTATTCGGCGTCGCTGACCCGGATGATCTGCAGGCCCGCCGAAGCGAGAATGGCCGGCATCGCCCTGATTAACACAGCGTCTAATTCTGCGATGTCGGGATAGCGGTCCTTGAGGTGCTTCCACGGCGGCAGATAGGGAGTTTGCTTGCGTTCGACATTCTTCTTCTCGGCCAGAGTCCAGCCATCAGCAAGGCGCTCATGGTTCCAGCGGTCGTGCTCGGCGGCGGCAAGCAGTTCGATTTCTGAGTCGGTGAAGGTGAAATCCATTGTTTCCCTGCCACATAACGGCACAATGTCACTGCCAATCTTGGCTAAGTGGATAGCGATGTGGTTCGCTTGGTCGCGGCTGGAATTCTTGCGGGACTCGTCGAGGTCCTGCCACGTCGGCGCGGTCTCACCTTTGCTGATCGCTTCTTGACGCCAGCGCTCGTGAATCGCGCGGGCTAGCGGCTCGACGATTCGTGTTGCACATCGACCTCTTACGGTTGCCATGCGGAGCGTTGGGCGATTCTAGCCTCGCGCCGTAAGGTCTGGCGCCTGCGGTCGCGGCGCGCCGTGATTACCTATGGGAGTGCTTGCAGTGCAATGAATTACCTGACTGTGGTCCACACTGATTTCGGCAGTTATCCAACGCGTTGTGGAGGGGGGTGCCAGACTTAGCTGGCCCACCGCTGTGCTCGCTTTGGCAAAGGGGGATTAGGCGTGTCGGATGCGATGCAGGCTCCTGCGCCGTTGGTTGGTGGGGTGGGTCGGGCGGTGGAGTATGACGCGTTTTTGTCGTATACGCATCGGGATCGGCCGGTGGCCAGTGGGATTCAGCGGGGTTTGCATCAGATTGGGCGCCGGTTGGGGCAGTTGCGGGCGTTGCGGGTGTTTCGTGATGACACCAATTTGGAGGTCAGTCCGGATTTGTGGGGCAAGATCACCGAGGCGATGGATCGGGCCCGGTTTTTGGTGGTGGTGTTATCGCCGGGGGCGGCTGGGTCGTATTGGGTGAATCAGGAAGTCGGTTATTGGTTGTCACGCTGGGGGCGTGAGCGGCTGTTGTTGGTGTTGGCTGGTGGTCGGTTGGTGTGGGATCGCGAGCGGCAGTGTTTTGATCCGCGGGTGTCGGATGCGGCGGTGCCGGTGTTGACCGAGCCGGGGGTGTTGCCGGTTGAGCCGTTTTTTATTGATGTCAGTGCTGATGCGCCGTGGGATGCGCATGCGGGGCCGTTGCGGGAGAAGATTACGGCGTTGGCGGCGCCGATTCATGGCAAGCCCAAGGATCAGTTGGCCAGTGATGATCTGCGCGAGCAGCGCCGATTCCGCCGACTACGCGCCGCAGCAATCGCCGGGATGATCGTGCTCACCGTGGTCGCCCTCGTCGGGGCGCTCGTCGCCGTTTCGCAACAACACGAAGCGATCCGGCAACGCAATGCGGCCGTCGCGCAGCGGCTCAACGCCGAAGCCCAATCGATGCTCGCCGGTGTTCGTGCGGGTGGTGACATCCGGGCATTGCAGGAGTTGCTCGCGGCACGTAAGCCGGCGGCGGGCGATCAGCGTGCGCTTCTGCATGCGGTAGGCCAACGCAGCACCACCCTCAAAGTCGTCGACACCGGCGCCGAGGTGCCCAGGGTTGCTTTGAGTCCCGATGGCCGCCGGGTGGCCACGGCCGAAGCCGTGACCGGCGCCGACCAGGGCACGGTGCACTTGTGGGACGCCGACACCGGCCAGCCGGTCGGCGCTCCGCTCACCGGTCACACCAACAAGGTGACCAGCGTGGCGTTCAGCCCAGACGGGCGCCGCCTCGCGAGCGGCAGCTGGGACAACACAGTGCGATTGTGGGACGCCGACACCGGCCGGCCGATCGGCGATCCGCTGAGGGGGCACACCGACTTCGTGGAAGACGTCGCGTTCAGTCCCGACGGTCACCGGTTGGCCAGCGCGAGCTGGGATCGCACGGTGCGCGTGTGGGATGCCGACACCGGCCGGCCGATCGGCGCGCCGCTGACCGGAAACAGCAGCTTCATACACAGCGTGGCATTCAGCCCGGACGGACGTCGGCTGGTCACCGGCAGTTACGACGGCACACTGACGATGTGGGACGCCGAGACGCTGCAACTGATGGGTGCCCTTCAGGTCGGGAAACCAGGTTCGATTGCCAGGGTGGTCTTCAGCCCCGACGGGCGCCGGATGGCCAGCGCCAGCGCCGATTTCACGGTGCGCCAGTGGGACACCGCCACCGGCCAGCCGATAGGCGGTCCGCTCAACCACGTCGGCTCGGTGTTCGACGTGGCGTACAGCCCCGACGGCCAACGGCTGGCGAGTGCGGTCTCCGACGCCACCGTGCGGTTGTGGGACGCCAACACTGGACAACCGCTCGGCGCCGCTCTTTCCGGGCACACCGACTCGGTGACCAGTGTGGCATTCAGTCCGGACGGTTATCGGCTGGCCAGCGGCGGCAGAGACCACACCTTGCGCCTGTGGGATCTCAAGCAAATCCTCACCGGGCCCGCCTATGAGGTGTTAGGCCTGGCATTCAGTCCCGACGGGCATCGGGTGGCCGCCGCGGTCGCCGGCCCATCCGGCACGGTGTGGTTGTACAACACCGACAGCGGCCAGCCGATCGGCGCGCCGCTCTCCGGGCACAGCAACTCGGTCACCGCCGTGGCGTTCAGTCCCGACGGGCACCGGCTGGCCAGCGGTGGCGCCGATGCGACGGTGCGGTTGTGGGACGCCGACACCGGCCAGCCGATCGGCACCCCGCTCACCGGGCACACCGGCGTGGTGACCGGTGTGGCTTTTAGTTCCGACGGGCATCGAGTCGCCAGCGCCAGCGCGGACGGCACGCTTCGGTTGTGGGACGCCGCGACCGGCCAACCCATCGGCTCGCCGCTCGACGGGCACGCCGACGCTATCGAAAGCGTGGCGTTCAGCCCCGACGGGCATCGACTGGCCAGCGGCAACGCCGATGCGACCGTGCGGTTATGGGATCCGGACTCCGGCCGGCAGATCGGGGCGCCGCTGACCGGCCACACCGGTGTGGTGATCGATGTCGCATTCAGCCCGGACGGGCACCGGCTGGCCAGTGCCAGTTGGGATCACACGTTGCGGTTGTGGAATGCCGACACCGGCCAGCCGATCGGTGACCCACTCAAGGGGCACACCAACACGGTGAACAGCGTGGCGTTCAGTCCCGACGGACACCAGCTGGTCAGCGGTGGCACAGACCAGACCGTGAGGTTGTGGAACGTCGATACTCAACAACCGCTGGCCGAACCCTTCGTCGGGCATGCCAAAACCGTTACGGGCGTGGCATTTAGCCCCGACGGGCAGCGCATCGCCTCCGCGAGTTTTGACCAAACGATACGGCTATGGCCGGCCCAGGGCGCACCGAACATGTTGTGCGACAAGCTCAACGCCAACATGAGCCACCAGCAATGGCACGACTGGGTGTCCGCCGACATCGGCTACCAAGCGATGTGTCCGGCACTGCCCATCCCCGCCGATTCCACGGGAGGACCGTGATGTCGGATGCGATGCAGGCTCCTGCGCCGTTGGTTGGTGGGGTGGGTCGGGCGGTGGAGTATGACGCGTTTTTGTCGTATACGCATCGGGATCGGCCGGTGGCCAGTGGGATTCAGCGGGGTTTGCATCAGATTGGGCGCCGGTTGGGGCAGTTGCGGGCGTTGCGGGTGTTTCGTGATGACACCAATTTGGAGGTCAGTCCGGATTTGTGGGGCAAGATCACCGAGGCGATGGATCGGGCCCGGTTTTTGGTGGTGGTGTTATCGCCGGGGGCGGCTGGGTCGTATTGGGTGAATCAGGAAGTCGGTTATTGGTTGTCACGCTGGGGGCGTGAGCGGCTGTTGTTGGTGTTGGCTGGTGGTCGGTTGGTGTGGGATCGCGAGCGGCAGTGTTTTGATCCGCGGGTGTCGGATGCGGCGGTGCCGGTGTTGACCGAGCCGGGGGTGTTGCCGGTTGAGCCGTTTTTTATTGATGTCAGTGCTGATGCGCCGTGGGATGCGCATGCGGGGCCGTTGCGGGAGAAGATTACGGCGTTGGCGGCGCCGATTCATGGCAAGCCCAAGGATCAGTTGGCCAGTGATGATCTGCGCGAGCAGCGCCGATTCCGCCGACTACGCGCCGCAGCAATCGGCACGTTAGTGGTCCTGACGGTGGTAGCGGTCATTGCAGCGGTGATCGCCGCCGGGCAGCGGCGTCACGCGATCCAGGAGCGAAACGCAGCCGTTGCGCTGCGACTCAACGCGGAAGCCCAGTCCATGCTCGCGGGCGCCAGCTCGGGCGGCGACATCCGGACATTCGACGAGCTGCTGGCCGCCCGCACACTGGCCAAACCCGACGAGCCCGCGCTTCTGCACGCGGTCGCCCAGCGCGCCTCGACAGTCAAGATCGTCGAGGCCGGTAGCGCCGCGACGAGCGTGGCGGTTAGTCCCGACGGGCATCGACTGGCCACCGGCGGCGGCGACCACACGGTGCGATTGTGGGACGCCGGCACCGGCCAATTGGTCGGCAACCCGCTCAAAGGCCACACCGACCGGGTGCTCAGTGTGGCGTTCAGTCCCGATGGGCACCGGCTGGTGAGCGGCAGCGCCGATCACACTGTGCGACTGTGGGATATCGACAACGGCCAACCGGTCGGCGACCCCCTGCGCGGCCACTCTGATGCGGTGGCCAGTGTGGCGTTCAGTCCCGACGGCCATCGGATCGCCACCGGCAGCAGCGATCACACGGTGCGGTTGTGGGATGCCGGCAGCGGTCAACCGACGGGCGGCCCACTAACGGGTCACATCGCCAAGGTGACCGGCGTGGCGTTCAGCCCCGACGCGCAGCGGCTGGCCAGCTCCGGCGACGACGAAACCGTGCGGTTGTGGGACGTTGGGACCGGCCGGCCGATCGGGAGCCCGCTCACCGGCCACACCTCAGGGGTAACCGCGGTGGCGTATAGCCCCGACGGGCACCGGCTGGCCACCGGCAGCTGGGATCAAACGGTGCGGTTGTGGGATGCCGACAGTAGTCAGCCGATCGGGGATCCGCTCACCGGACCCGGCGGCGCGGTGTGGAGCGTGGCCTTCAGTCCCGACGGCCATCGGCTGGTGGGCAGCGCCGATGACACGACGGTGTGGTTGTGGGACGCCGACACCGGCCAGCCGATCGGCACCCCGCTGACCGGGCACACCGACGCGGTGACCGGCGTGGCGTTCAGTCCCGACGGGCAGCGGCTGGCCAGCGCCAGTGCTGATGCGACGCTGCGGCTTTGGAACCCTGACCGGACGCTCGCTAGCACCAAGGACATGGGAGCAGTGGCGTTTAGTCCCGATGGGCATCGGCTGGCCAGTGCTAGCGGCGACCACACGGTGCGGTTATGGGATGCCGACTCCGGCCAGCAGATCGGGGCGCCGCTTAACGGGCACACCGCAGAGGTGACCAGCGTGGCGTTCAGCCGCGACGGGCATCGGTTGGTCAGCGGCAGCGGTGATCAGACTGTGCGGTTGTGGGATGCCGACTCCGGCCAGCAGATCGGGGCGCCGTTCCTCGGGCATACCGGCATCGTGTGGAGCGTGGCGTTCAGTCCCGACGGGCATCGGCTGGCCAGCGCCGGCACCGACGGCACGGTGCGGTTGTGGGACGCCGACGCCGGCCAGCCGATCGGCGCCACCCTCGACGCCAGGGCCGGCGCCGTGTTCAGCGTGGCGTTCAGTCCCGACGGGCATCGCCTGGCGAGCGGCAATCAGAACCAGACAGTCCAGTTTTGGGACGCCGACACGGGCCAGCCCATCGGCCCGGCCCACAAGATGCACGGTCAACCGGTCTTGAGCGTGGTGTTCAGTCCCGACGGTCACCGCCTAGCCAGCGCGAGCGCCGACCAGACGGTGCGGATTTGGGACGTCGATACCGCGCAAACGATCGGTGCCCCGCTCACCGGTCACACCGACGGCGTTCAGAGTGTGGCGTTCAGTCCCGACGGGCACCATCTGGTCAGCGGCGGTCATGACCGCACGGTCCGGTTGTGGGACGCCGACACTCACCAACCTCTGTCTGATCCGTTCACCGGACACACGAACGTCGTGTGGGCGGTGGCCTACAGCCCTGACGGACGTGGCGTTGCCTCGGCCAGCTTGGACCACACGATACGGCTGTGGCCCGCGGCTGCCACGCCAAAGATGTTGTGCGACAAGCTCACAACCAACATGAGCCCCCAGCAGTGGCGTGACTGGGTGTCGCCGAGCATCGGTTATCAAGCCCTGTGCCCGGGACTGCCGACCGCACCGGACGCCTAGAACCGGGCCAATCCGACCCACATCACGGCGGTTACCGTCGTGGTCAATTCGATTGCGGCGCCCAACACGTCGCCGCTGATACCCCCGAAACGGCGCACACAATGTCCGACCAGCGCCGCGCCGCCGGCGAGACCAACCAGCACCGCCACCGGCCCCTGCCACAGCTGCCGACCCGTGACGAGAGCGGCCGCGAGCAGCACGATGACCCAGGCTGTGACCACCGGCGCGGACTGCGAGCCTGCGACCCGCGCGCCCAGCGTGCTGCCCTGCGCCGCCGGCAGCGACCGGCGGCAGGCCAGCACGGCGGCCACCCGGCCGGCGGAAACCGCGACCACGATGGCGGCGTTGCCCAGGGCCGAAAACGCGAACCCCTGCAGCAGGATCACCAACACCACGCTGGCCACACCAAACGGTCCGGTCGACCCGTCGCGCATCACCTGCAGTGCCCGTTCCGGCGGCCCGTAGCAGCCCAGCCCGTCGGCGGTGTCGGCCGCACCGTCGATGTGTAAGCCCCGAGTCGCCGCCAGCAGCGCCGCCACCGCGAGCAGGCCGGTCAGCGGATTACCCGAGCCGAACGCCAGCCCGCTCGCCCAGGTCACGGCCGCCGCCAGCGCGCCAAGTGCCGCGCCGACGATCGGCAACGCGGTCATCGCGCGGCCGCCGAGCGGTCGATCCGATGTACCCGGCAGCGGGATGACCGTCTCGAACGCGAAAGCCGTTGCCAGCGAGCGGATCACGGCGTAGATGAGGAGCGGTCGGAGACGTTCGCGCCGTCAAAGGTAGCCATCGACGTCAACGCGGCCACTGCGGCCCGCAGCACCGGCAGAGCCACCGCGGCGCCGGTTCCCTCGCCCAGGCGCATGCGCAGGTCCACGATGGGATCCAGTCCGAGCTGGGCCAGGGCCAGCGCGTGCGCCGGTTCGGTCGACAGGTGACCGGCCTGCCACCACAGCCGGGCGCCGGGGGCCAGGCGCTCGGCGATCAGGGCCGCAGCCGTCACCGCCATGCCGTCCAGCAGCAGCGGGGTTCGCCGGACGGCGGCCTGCGCACAGAAGCCGGCCATCGCCGCCAGATCAGCGCCGCCGCAACGCTGCAGCAGCGCGACCGGATCGGCTACCGCCGGCTCGGCCCGGAACAGCGCATCACGCACGGCGGCCGTTTTACGGGCCCACCCGGCGTCATCGATCCCGGTCCCGTAGCCCACCGCCGCGACCGGCTCGATACCCGTCAGCGCAGCGGTCAGAACCGTTGCCGCGGTGGTGTTTCCGATGCCCATATCGCCGGCGATGAGAAGATCTGCACCGGAATCGACCTCCTGGTCGGCGATCTGCCTGCCGGCGTGTATCGCGTCCACGGTCTCCTGGTGGGTCAGCGCATCCTCACAACTGATGTCGCCGCTGGCGCGGCGTACCTTATGCGCACCGATCTGCTCGGACAGCGGGTCGGCGTCGACTGCCAAGTCGGCGACGCGCACCGTCGCGCCGGCGATGTCAGCCAGCGCGTTGATCGCGGCGCCGCCGGCGGCGATGTTGGCGACCATCTGGCTGGTGACCTCCGGCGGGTAGGCCGACACCCCCGATCGCGCGACCCCATGGTCGCCGGCGAAAACTACAATTCGAGCGCGCTCGAATTGTTTTGGCGGACAATAGCCTTGACACGACGCGACCCATACCGACAGATCCTCGAGCCGGCCGAGGGCACCGCGCGGCTTGGTCAGCGTGTCCTGGCGGGCCCGGGCGGCCGCGGCGGCATCCGTGTCGGGTGGCACTATCGGGGCGAACACCATCAAGTCCTTGACGGTTTGATGTGCAACGGCTGCCCGGCCACCATCAGCACGACTCGATCGCATACAGCGGCCAGCCGCTGGTTGAGCGCACCCAACTCATCGGTGAACCGGCGGCCGGACACCGTCGCCGCCACAATGGTCAGCCCAACCTCATGGCTCACCAGAACCAGCGGCGAATTGAACGAGGCCACCGCGGCGAGCATCTCATCGATGTCCGCCGACACCGAGCCGTTCTCCCATCCGCGGCGGTCCAACGCGGCGGTCAACCAGCCGCAGACATCGTCGACGAGCGTCGGGGCTGCCGACTGGGGTAATTGTGTTGGGATGTCGTCGCTTTCCACCGTTGACCAGTGTTGTGGCCGCCTATCGCGGTGTTGGGCGATCCGTCGTAACCAGGCCGGGTCGGTGTCGACTACCGATCCGGTCGCCAAGTACCGCACCGGCTCACCCGGTCGCAGCGACTCGGCGATGGCCGTCTCCGCCCAGCGCGACTTGCCCGACTTGATCCCGCCGAGCACCAGGGTCCGCACGGCAGATCAGGCACCCCATGGCGATCGCACGCGCGGCGAAGCCGGGCGCAGCGGGTCGCCATGCGAGGGCTCGTGCAGCTGGCGTTTACTCGACACGGGCCCCGTGCTTGACTTGGGGCCGGGGGGCTCGCATCCGGCGCATCTGGGAAGCTCGACTAGCCGCGTAAAGACCTAACTTCCAACGACTTTCGGTGTCCTCTGGAAACTTCTCGTCGACCCGCCTGGCGACTTTGCGGCCCAGGATGAGCCCATCCAGCATCATCAGAGTCATCAGCAGCAGCATCGCCGGCGAAATGTAGAGCTGCAGCTGCGGGACGGCGAACATCACGAACAGCAGCATCAGCGCCGACGGCATGAACAGCCCGAGCACATTGCGTCGGGCATCCACCAAGTCGCGGACGTACCGGCGCACCGGGCCCTGGTCGCGGGTCAGCAGGTAGCGCTCGTCGCCGGCCATCATGCGTTCCCGTCGCTCCGCCATTTCGGCGCGACGCACCGCACTGTTAGCGCGGCGTTCCTCACGACTGAGCTTGGGTCCCGCCAACGACTTTCGCCGCGCCCGGGCCTCGGCAGAAGTCATTGGGGCCGGCGCGACCGGGCCCTTGCGCCGGGTGGCGCTGCGGCTCGGGGTCGGCCGTCCCTTGGGGGCAGTTGTTTGCGAACCCCGGGATGGCTGCGGCTCGGACGACGGCGTCGGCGCGTCGTCCTTTGCACCGGTGGCGCTGGCCGTGTCGGCCTCTTTTCTGCGACCAAGCAGTTTCACGCTCGCCAGGTTACTTCGTGGGCCCTACGCTGGCTCAAATGAGCGGGTCGGCGGCTGACGTCGGCGGTACCCCACCCGCCGCGGACCGCGTGCCCGCGACCCTGCGGGTGCTTGTTGCTCCCGATTGCTATGGCGACATCCTGACCGCGGTCGAGGCCGCCGCCGCGATCGCGACTGGCTGGAACCGGTCACGCCCGGAGGACCAGTTCATCATTGCGCCGCAATCCGACGGCGGCCCGGGCTTCGTCGACGTCCTGGCCAGCCGGTTGGGAGAGCGGCGGCACCTCGACGTAGCCGGCCCGCTGGACGAGGACGTGCGGGCCGAATGGGTGCTGGAACCCGAGTCCGCGACCGCATATCTGGAATGTGCGCAGGCTTGCGGGTTGGCCCACCTCGGCGGCCCACCGACGCCGCAGACGGCACTGTCCGCCCACAGCAGGGGAGTTGGACAGCTCATCGCCGCCGCCCTGCGGGCGGGCCCCGCGCGGATCGTGGTCGGCTTAGGCGGCACCGCCAGCACTGACGGCGGCCGCGCACTGGTCGACGAGCTCGGTGGCCTCACTGCAGGACAGCAGCGGCTTGCCGGCGTGGAGCTGATCGCGGCGTCGGACGTCGAATATCCGTTGCTCGGGCCGTGGGGGGCGGCCGAGGTGTTCGGGCCGCAAAAGGGCGCGGACGCAGCCACGGTCGCGGCGCTCGAACAGCGGCTCACCGAGTGGGCCGGTGAGCTTGACGCTGCCGCCGGGCGGCCGGTCAGCGCGCAAGCAGGCGCGGGGGCGGCCGGCGGCATCGGGGCAGCGTTGCTCGCACTGGGCGGGCGGTGTGAGTCGGGCGCATCGATCATCGCCGAGCACACCCGATTGGCTGAGGACATCGCCGCCGCTGACCTGGTCATCACCGGCGAGGGCAGGTTCGACGACCAGTCGTTGCACGGCAAAGTGGTCGGCGCCCTGGCCGAGGCGGTGCGACCACGGCGAGTACCGATCCTGGTGCTGGCCGGTCAGGTCGAGCTCGACCGGCTGGCGCTGCGATCGGCGGGAATTCTGGCGGCGTTCGCGATCGCCGATCACGCGGGTTCGGTGCGGCTGGCTCTGGCCGATGCCGCCAACCAGCTCATGGGCCTGGCCTCGCAGGTGGCGGCGCGACTCGGGAATAGCGGCTGAACAAGGTACCTTTAAAGAGGTGGGTTTTTCGGCGGGGAGCCGAATAGCCGCCGATATGCTTGTAGGCACTTATAGGGAGACGCAATGACTGTTCAGGAAGAGTCAGCCGCCAAGACCCATGGCGTGATCTTGACCGACGCCGCGGCAGCCAAGGCAAAGTCACTGCTGGAGCAGGAGGGGCGCGACGACCTGGCGCTGCGTATCGCAGTTCAGCCCGGGGGATGCGCCGGCCTGCGGTACAACTTGTTCTTCGACGACCGTGCACTCGACGGAGACCTGACCGCGGAATTCGGCGGCGTGACACTGACCGTAGACCGGATGAGCGCGCCCTATGTGCAGGGCGCTTCCATCGACTTCGTCGACACCATTGAGAAGCAGGGCTTTACCATCGACAACCCGAACGCCACCGGCTCGTGTGCCTGCGGCGATTCCTTCAACTGACGCGGGAACCCGGCGTCTAGTAGCTGCCTGCCGTTCGCTGCACGTAAGAGCACACCAGCACCTGGTTGTGCTGAAGAAGCAGCTGGGCGATCCCCTGCACCTGCTCGCGTGACGAGCCGCCGCCGCCAGGCTGAACTCGCATGCTGAACAGCACCTGGGCCTGGTAGTCCGACCAATACACGATCTTGTCGATCGAGGTTACCTGTGCCTCGGTGAACTGCTTGCGGAACGCCTCGCTGCTCAGTTTGGCCAGCGCCTGGTCCGACCGCCGATCCCGTACGGCGTCGTAGATGCCGCACAGCGCGTTGCGCGCGATGGTGTCGATGTCGCGGTGCTCAAGGGCGTCCAGATAGCCCTGGATCGCTTTTTTGGCGGTGGCGTCGGAGATCGTCGCGGTAGCCGGGCCGCTGTGCGAACCGTGCAGAATCGCTGCGACCAACCCGGTGACCAAGACCAGCGCCAGCAGGGTGCCTAGCACCAGCCATCGACCGCGGCGTCTCGGGTACCGCACCGGCGGCGGTAGCAGCCCCGGATAGGCGGCCGACGGCGGCGCCGCCTCGACAGCGTGGCCCGGCGGCGGCATCGCGTAGGGTTGCGGTCCGGGAATCGGCTGGCTGGGATGGGGGTCCGTGAACGGCGGTCCGTCGCTGCCGAGACGATCGTTCGGCGAATACGGACCGGGCATAGGCGGTTTCTCCTGGAGATAGCAGGGCTGAACGACCCTGGACGAGGTAGGCCGCGAGCTTCTCTTAGGAAAGGCTAGCGGGCTTCGGCCCGCAGTGCAGGGACGGCCACAAGCGTGGGTACGCTTAGCTAGCCGAACTTATGAGACGAAGGATGGATTTTTCGTGACGATTGCGGTGACCGGTTCGATTGCAACCGACCATCTGATGCGGTTCCCGGGCCGGTTTTCGGAGCACCTGCTGGCCGACCATCTGCAGAAGGTGTCGCTGAGCTTCCTGGTCGACGACCTGGTGATCCACCGCGGCGGCGTGGCCGGAAACATCGCCTACGCAATCGGCGTGCTCGGTGGGGACGTCGCGCTGGTGGGGGCCGCCGGCGACGACTTCGACGACTATCGCCAATGGCTGCATTCGCACGGCGTCAACACCGACCACGTGCTGATCTCAAAGACCGCGCACACCGCGCGCTTCGTCTGCACCACCGACGAGGACATGGCCCAGATCGCGTCGTTCTACCCGGGTGCGATGTCAGAGGCCCGCAACATCAAGCTGGCCGACGTCGTCTCGTCACTTGGAAAGCCGGAGCTGGTCATCATCGGTGCCAACGACCCGGACGCGATGGTCGTGCACACCGAGGAGTGCCGCAAGCTCGGTCTGGCTTTCGCCGCCGACCCGTCGCAGCAGCTGCCCCGGCTGTCCGGCGGCGAGATCAACAAGCTCATCGACGGCGCCGCGTACTTGTTCACGAATGATTACGAGTGGGAGCTGATGCTGTCGAAGACCGGCTGGTCGGAGTCCGATGTGCTGGGCAAGGTCGGCCTGCGGGTGACCACGCTCGGCGCCAAGGGCGTCGACATCGTGGACAGCGACGGCGGATGCGTGCATGTCGGGGTGGTGCCCGAGAAGAGTCAGACGGATCCCACCGGCGTCGGCGACGCGTTCCGGGCCGGTTTCCTGACCGGCCGCAGCGGCGGTCTCAGCCTGGAGCGGTCGGCTCAGCTCGGTTCGCTGGTCGCGGTGCTGGTGTTGGAGTCGACCGGAACTCAGGAGTGGGACTGGGACCACGAGGTCGCCAAGACGCGCCTGGCGGATGCGTACGGCGATGACGCTGCCGCCGAGATCGGCGCCGTGCTGGCCTGACGCGCTACAGCTGGACCGGATACACCGGCTCGCTGATCTGCGGTGCGATGCTGCGTTCGACGAAGATCGCGTGCCACAGCATGAAGATGAGCAGCGTCCACAGCCTGCGGCTGTGATCGGCTGTGCCGCAACGGTGTTCGTCTAACATCCGGCGAACAGCGTCGCTGTCGATCAGATAATGGGTTGCTGACGCGTTCAGCATCTCGTGCGCCCATTCCAGCAGTGGGCCGGCGCGTAGCCAGTGCCGGATGGGTACCGGGAAGCCCAGCTTCGGCCGGTTGAGCACGTGCGGCGGAACGATGGGCTCCAGCGCGCGCCGCAGCGCGTATTTCGTGGTGGTGCGGGTGATCTTGGCTTGCACCGGCAACCGGGATGCGACCGCGAACACCTCGGGGTCCAGAAACGGCACCCGTAGTTCCAGCGAATTGGCCATTGTCATCTTGTCGGCTTTGACCAGAATGTCTCCGCGCAACCAAGTGAACAGGTCGATGTGCTGCATGCGGGCTACCGGGTCCCAGTCCGCCGATTCGGCGTAGAGCGGTGCCGTGACGTCGGTGTGGGTCCAGTCGTCGCGGAACCCGGGTAGGACGTCACGCAACTGCGCGTCCGAGAAACTGCGGGCGTTGCCGTAGTAGCGCTGCGCCAACGTCAGCGATCCGCGGTGCAGCAGGCTCTTGCCGCGCATGCCCTCGGGCAGCGGTTTGGACATTTTGCCCACCGTACGCCGCAGCGGCGCGGGCAGGTAGTCGAAGGGCTTGAGCGACAATGGCTCTCGGTAGATGGTGTAGCCGCCGAAAAGCTCGTCGGCACCTTCGCCGGAGAGCACCACCTTGACGTGTTTGCGTGCCTCGCGCGCGACGAAAAACAGCGGCACCAACGCGGGGTCGGCCACGGGTTCGTCGAGGTACCAGACGATTTCGGGTAAGGCGGCGACGAACTCGTCGGGAGCGACCACCTTGGCGATGTGCCGCGCGCCGATCGCCTCCGCCGACGCCACCGCGACGTCGATCTCCGAGAAGCCCTCGCGCTCGAACCCGGTGGTGAATGTGATCAGCCGGGGGTTGTGCCGGATGGCCAGAGCCGCGATCGCCGTCGAGTCGATACCGCCCGACAGAAAGGCGCCGACGGTGACATCGGCACGCATGTGCTTGGCCACCGAGTCCTCCAGGACCGCGGTGATCTCGTCGTAGCGGGCCTGCTCGGTGTCCCGGGTGATCGGTGTCGCGGTGAATCGCGGCACGAAGTAGCGCGTGGTCTCCGGTGCGGCCGCACCCGGACCAATCCGCGCATAACAGCCGGACTCGAGCCGGCGCACGCCGCGATGCAGGGTCTCCGGTTCGGGCACGTACTGCAAAACCGTGTAGTGCTGGACAGCGCGCACGTCAATCGCGGTGTCGAACCCGATCAGGTCGGCCAGGTCCAGTAGGCACTTTTTTTCGCTGGCCACCGCGGTGCCACCGGTTCCGGTCGCCATGAACAGCGGTTTGATGCCGAAAGGGTCCCGGGCGCAGAACAATTCGTCGGTGACGTTATCCCACAACGCGAACGCGAACATGCCCCGCAGCCGTGTCAGCGCGTCGGCGCCCCAGTAGTGATAGGCGGCGACGATTGCCTCGCCGTCGCCGTCGGTGGCGAATACCGCGCCATGGCGCTCGGCGAGCTCGGCCCGCAGCTCCAGGTAGTTGTAGATCTCACCGTTGAACACCAACTCATAGCGCCCGGGGTGCTCGGGCGGCCCCCAGCGCAGCGGCTGATGCGAGTGCTCGATATCGATGATGGACAGCCGGTTGAACCCGAAGACGACGGTCCCGGCGGGATTGGCCCAGGTGCCCGGCTCGTCGGGCCCGCGGTGGCGCATCAGGTGCGACGCGCGTCCCACGGCGTCGGCCGAGCCCGCAGAACCCGAAGCATGATCGCCGGCCGCAGCGCTCACGAAGGCCAGCAGTCCACACACCGCGCCAAGTATGCCGCAACGCGCCTGCATCGACGCTGCCGCAGGTCACGGGTCAGCCAGCTGGCCGACGACCGGCACGGGGACTCCGGCACGGCTTCGCTACGTGGCGTGGTCTACGCTGCGTAGTATTCGAACTGCTTGCTGTCGGTTCAGCTTGTGATTCAGGAGGCGCCACGGTGACACCTCGCGGACCAGGCCGTTCGCCGGGCTTGTTGGGAAGCCGCTCGGCGGGCTCCCGTCGGCTTCGGCTGTCGGTGCTGGCGGGCCTGCTGGGCCTGCTGGCGGTGATGCTGAGCGGATGCAGTTGGTCGGAGGTCTTCGGACTGGGTTGGCCGAGGGGCATCACCCCGGAGGCCGACTACAACCGGCAGCTGTGGATCGGCGCGGTGATCGCATCGTTGGTGGTCGGCGCCATCGTCTGGGGCCTGATCTTCTGGTCCAGCGCGTTTCACCGCCGCAAGGCATCCGACACCGAATTGCCCCGCCAGTTCGGTTACAACATGCCGCTGGAGCTGGTGCTGACCGTGACACCGTTCCTGATCATCTCGGTGCTGTTCTACTTCACCGTGGTGGTGCAGGAGAAGATGCTGCACCTGGCATCCGACCCCGAAGTAGTCATCGACATCACGGCGTTCCAGTGGAACTGGAAGTTCGGCTACCAGAACGTCGATTTCAAGGACGGCACGCTGCACTACGACGGAGCCGACCCGGCCCGCAAAGCGGCGATGGTCTCCAAGCCCGAGGGCAGAGACGCCCACGGTGAGGAACTTGTCGGTGCGGTGCGCGGACTCAACCGAGAGGACCGCACCTACCTCAACTTCGACAAGGTCGAGACGGTAGGAACCAGCACCGAGATTCCGGTGCTGGTGCTGCCTGCCGGCAAGCGGATCGAGTTCCAGATGGCCTCGGCCGACGTCATCCACGCGTTCTGGGTGCCCGAGTTCCTCTTCAAGCGCGACGTGATGCCGAACCCGGAGGCAAACCACTCCGTCAACAAGTTCCAGGTGTCCGAGATCAACCAGACCGGGGCGTTCGTGGGCCGCTGCGCGGAGATGTGTGGCACCTATCACTCGATGATGAATTTCGAGGTCCGGGTGGTGCAGCCCAACGACTTCAAGGCCTACCTGCAACAGCGGATTGCCGGAAAAACCAATGCCCAAGCCTTGCAGGCGATCGCCCAGTCCCCGGTCGCGGTCACCACTCATCCGTTCGACACCCGCCGCGGTGAGCACGCGCCGCAAGCGAGCAAGTAGGAAGCCCCCATGCACATCGAAGCCAGGCTGTACGAATTCGTGGCAGCGTTCTTCGTCTTCTGCACGGTGCTCTACGGCATACTGACCAGCCTGTTCGCCACCGGCGGCATCGAGTGGGCCGGTACCACCGCATTGGCGCTGACCAGTGGGATGGCGTTGATCGTGGCGACGTTCTTCCGCTTCGTGGCCCGTCGGCTCGACACCCGGCCCGAGGATTACGAGGGCGCCGAGATCAGCGACGGCGCAGGCGAACTGGGTTTTTTCAGCCCGCACAGCTGGTGGCCGATTCTGGTCGCGCTGTCGGGCTCGGTCACGGCGGTCGGGATCGCGTTGTGGCTACCGTGGTTGATTATCGCCGGCGTGGTGTTCGTGCTGAGCTCGGCGGCGGGGTTGGTCTTCGAGTACTACGTCGGGCCGGAGAAGCACTAGTCGGCCGCGGCAAAGGTCACAATACGGGCATCAGTTGGTCCGTGAGCCGTTGACCGAGAATGCCGCGCAGGTGCCCGTTGGGTAGGGTTTCGCCAGGCACCATGAGCAACATCCGAGCGCGCGGTCAACAACACAGCCCCGGTGCTGCGCGCGCCGGTGAAGTAGTCGGACAGGACAGGCAGACATGAGCGGGCCCAATCCACCAGGACCGGAGTCCGAAAAACTAGAACCCGGCGTCGAGCGCAGCGAAGGCGACGGCGAATTCGAGCGCGGTGGCAGCGAATTCAGCGAGGGCGAAGCGGGGGAGGCCGACGCGGAGGGCCAGACGGGCCAGACCGACGTCTATTCGCGCGCCTACTCGGCTCCGGAGTCCGAACACTTCAGCAGCGGCCCGTACGTGCCTGCCGACCTGGACCTCTACGACTACGACAGCTTCGGCGAGGCAGCTCACGACGAGCCGGCGCCAACTGCGCGCTGGCCGTGGATCGTCGGCATTGCCGCGATCGTCGCGGCGGTTGCCCTGGTGGTGTCGGTGTCGTTGCTGTTCGCCCGCACCGACACCAACAAGCTGGCGACGCCCGGCACCTCGACCACGTCGACGCCGCCGCCACAGGACGAGATCATCGTCACCACACCGCCGCCCGCGCCGGCTCCGCCGCCCACCAGTGCGGCGCCTCCACCGCCTCCGCCGAGCAGCGAGGCACCGCCTCCGCCGCCCCCGCCGCCGAGCAGCGAGGCACCGCCGCCACCCGCCCCGGCGCCGGCGCCGGCGCCAGCGCCGGCACCCGCGCCACCCCCAGCACCTCCGCCGCCCAGCACTCCGGCCGCACCCAAACAGGTCACCTATTCGGTGACCGGCACCAAGGCACCCTTCGACCAGATCACCATCACCTACACCGACGCTTCTGGAACGCGCAGGGTTCTACCCAACCAGTACATCCCGTGGACGATCACGCTCACACCGATCTCGCAGTCTGAGGTCGGTTCGATCGAGGCCACCAGCCTGCTGCGGCTGAGCCGGCTCAACTGTTCGATCACCAGCAGTGACGGCACCGTGTTGTCGTCCAACCAAAACAACCAACCGCAGGCGAACTGTTAATGGTCGACCGCGAGTCTCAGGTCTGGGGCACCCGCGCGAGGGTCGCGCCTGCGACCGCCGATCGCATCCTGGTCGGGTCCTGCGCCGCCGTCTGGCTGGCGTTGGTGGGGATGAGCGTCGCCTCGATCGTTGCGCTGATGGACCTCGGCCGGGGCTTCCACAACTCACGCGGCAACCCGCATACCTCGTCGGTGCTCTACGCGATCATCGTCATCTCCGCGTTGGTAATCCTCGGGGCCATTCCGATGTTGTTGCGCGCCCGACACACCATTCGGGACGGGCCAGTCGCGCGGTCGGCCAGAGCCCCGGCAGGCACAGCGGGTGGGCAGCCGATCAGGCCCGGGCCCACGTCCGAGTCGGCCGCGGGTCAGCTTGGCCGTACCGAGCGGCTGACCGCGTTACGGCCGGCACTGCCGGACGCGGCGGTCGATCGCGTGTGGCTGCGCGGCACCGCAGCGCTGATGAGCGCCATGGGGGCGGCGCTGCTCGCGGTGGCGTTGGCAACTTACCTGATGGCCATCGGCCACGACGCCTTCTCGTGGACCAGCTACGGGCTCGCCGGACTTGTCACGCTGGCCATGCCACTGGTCCCGTGGCGACAGGTGCGGCAGCTACGCCGCACGCTCGCCGGATAGGCGCCGAAGCAGTCCCGCTAGTGGTGGCCGTTGGAGCCGTTCTGGCCGTTCGATGAGCCTTTGGAGTCCCCGTTGCCGTCCTGGTGCTCCCGCAGTGCGGTGAGCGCGCGTTGTTCGGCGGCGTGGTGTGCTTCGGCGAGCGCGGTGT
>Ga0335072_10004063_pt1 | contig 21829 bp, 15 predicted proteins | sample Lox_Sample_21_FD_206725 | JGI IMG/M metagenome (GOLD analysis project Ga0335072, IMG submission 206725) | Soil microbial communities from Loxahatchee National Wildlife Refuge, Florida, United States - Lox_Sample_2.1 | ecosystem: Environmental > Terrestrial > Soil > Wetlands | place: USA...
GGGACGTATCGTCGCAGGTTCATTCCGCTGGGCAGCGGTGTAGAATGCAGTTAGCATTGGCCTCGCAGTGTCCCCCAAACCCGCTCAGGGAGAAGTTTATGACCACGGCCAGGAGAATCCGAAGATTCGCATGGATGCACGCTGTGTGCACCGTTGCGCTATGCCTGGTCAGTTTGTGCGCTGTCGCCTCCACCAATACGGCGGCACACAGTAAGAAAGCGAAGAAAGTTCTCGCCCCTTTGCCTTCGGGGCCGACAGGGCCAGTTCCGCAGATTCCGCTGGACAGTATGAGACCGGTTGCGCCGCAAGTCAGTTTTGAGAATGGGCAGCTGTCGATTCTCGCCCCAAACTCCACGCTGGGCGATATCCTGCGCGCAGTGCGCAAGCAAACCGGAGCGGAAATCGATGTTCCCAACGACGCGCAAGAGCGTGTGGTGACGCATCTGGGTCCGGGACCAGCGCGGGACGTGATGGCCGATCTGCTGAATGGTTCGCGTTTCAATTATGTGCTGCTTGGTTCTCCGGAAAATCCGAGTGCGTTGACCCGGGTTGTGCTGGTGGCCAAATCCGGCCCTGAGAATCCGGCAGCGCCGGGCAATTCTCAGCCGCAACAACCTGCTATCGCGCAAGTGGGAAATAACCCTAACCCGAACATGGCACCCCCGCCTGACACCAGCCAGCAAGATGCGACGGATGCCGACGCCACAGATGACAGTAACAATTCTCCGCCAGATGAGAATGCCGACCAACAACCCGCTGCCGATGCCGACCAGCAGCCACCCGCCTCTGATTCCGATCAGCAGAATGTCAAGACTCCGCAGCAAATGCTGCAAGAGATGCAGCAGCGGCAGATGCAACTCCAGCAGCTGCAGCAACCGGGACAGGCCCCGGGTTCAGGCATGCCTCCGCATCCTCCACAAGAGCCCTAAAGCGAGCCTGATCGAGAATTTCTACTTATTTGGCGCGTTTCACAAAAATGCCTTCCGACTCTAAAGATGAGCCTCAGGGGCTAAGGCACCTGATTTCGTGGGAGCCTTGGCGGCTCGACTGAAATCATGCCCTTCCAAAGCCTTATTTGGAAGTACTTCGGCTCCTCCTCGCCCGCTCGAAGTCGCTGTGGGGCAGACTTGAACGAAGAGGTCGCGCCCTTTCCAAACTATTTCGAAAAACGCTCCAGGATCTTCGGCTTGGGATTGCTCTCTAGGAGCCTTCACCCGGAAGCTAAGAGTCAAGGTGCCAGCCTGTTACGGTTGATCCCCACGAATGGACTCTGGATGCACGGTGGAGTGCGCCGAAACCAGGGACCCGCTTCCGGAAACAGCCGGCGGGAAGGTTTGCTCCAGCAATCCCCAGTCGCGATCGACCTCAGTTTCTGCCAGTCTCGTAGGCGAAGTGTGCCGCAACTCCGATTCGAGCCGCGCCTCGAGAAGTTGGCGCACCAAGTCGGTGGGCGCGTTGCTATCGAGAACATTGCTTGCAGTATCGCCCACGCGAACCAGGCGCCCCTCATACTCGAACGATACAATTGGCCGGCCCTGATCGTCGACTTCCATTTTTGCGTGAGATTGCAGCTTCTCCCACTTGTGATCAAGTCTCGGTTCCGCGTCTCCGGGATAAGTCGCAGCCAGCACGTGCTTGAGTTGCTGCTGGTAAGCGCGAATATCTTCGCGCACCATCGGTGGCTCAAGCTCGCCACCCGCAACGTAGACTTTGGCATGCAACGCAGGCTTGAAGTTTCCCGCGCCTGAACCCACATAAACCGCCGCGACGGCCCCGGCAAAAATGGGGCTGATCACGGCGCTGGTCACAATATATTTGCCGGACTTCAAGAATGACTCCACCACCCCGTGCACCGCCGAACTACGCGGCATGCTGCCCGGGACCTGGGGAATCACCATGCGCGTGAGCTGAATTTCAGGATGATGGTTGCTGTATTTTGTCAGCATTTTCGCCATCTGCTTGGGAGTGGTGATGCCGACATCGGCGATCACGCTGCGGTGTAGCGATTTAGGATAATAGAAGTTGATGATGTCTTTGGCGAAGTCGGCGCAGTTGCGCGATACCGTGTGGAAGTGCGAACGATTGGCGGAAGAATTCAGCTTCTCGATCAGCGCCGCGTCCTGCGCCGGCGTGGTCACGACTTCGAAGCCATAGATGGTGCGGTCGTACAACGAACCGACTAATTCATACCAATTTCCGCCGGGCGCTTCGCCGTTCTTGGCATCGGGCGCGACCATTTCCAGATATTTGCGACGATACTCATCGCGCAGGAAAGCCGTCATCTTTGCATCAGCAAAAAGCGGGACATCCTCCGGACGATCCACGGCGTAGAGGTAAGGAATTAGAGGGATCGCAACCCAATCGTATCCATCGACACCGTCGTAGCGGCTGATCACGACGCCGGTTTCGCCCGGTGCGCACGGGCGCAGCTTAACCGGCGTTTCCGCACACACATCGGAGAGATAGACGGCAGCGTGGCCAGTCGCGGTGAAAAATCCCAATTTACCGTAGGGCTCTTCGAGGAAAAGGGTCGCTGAAGCGTGTGCCAGAGAAGCGCAAGCCAGTCCTGCCAGCGTCAGGGCAAGAAAAAATAGCCTGCGGAAAACGCGCCGCATGGGCTGGATGTGGCGTGGAAACATGAATACCCACAAACAGTTTAAACTGCAGTAATTAGAACCCCGCACGGAAAGATTAGTTGCTATCTATCGACAGAACCAGTTACGGAAGTCCAACAAAACAGGTGAGATTTATTTTCGTCAACTGTTCGCCTGGTGATCCTGTAGTTTTCTGAGGGCCCATCGTGCGCTTTCGGCGACGTGTTCGTCGGCATCATTCGCCATGCTTTCAAGCAGCGGGGCGAACTTTGCGTTTCCGCTATTTCCCATCGCGATGGCAACGTTGCGCCGCAGGCCCGAGCGTTTCGTGCGGCGAATGGGAGAGCCTCGGAACTGCTCTCGAAATTGTTCTTCTGACATCTCCGCGAGCCACGCGAGCGCAGGATTCACCAGTCCCGGCCTTGGCTGAAATTCCGGCGCAGTCGAAGCTGGTGCTTTGCGATTCCAGGGACAAACATCCTGGCAGATATCGCAGCCGAAAATGTGTCTGCCCATGCCAGCACGGAGTTCTTCAGGAATGGACCCTCTTTTTTCGATCGTCAAGTATGAAATGCAGCGGTTAGAGTCCAGCTGATACGGCGCGAGAATTGCATCCGTTGGACAGGCTTCAATGCAGCGCGTGCAGGTTCCACAACGATCGGGCGCGGCCAAGTCGGGGACGAGTTCAAGCGAGGTAAGAATGACGCCCAAGAAAAGCCACGAGCCTTTCTTTTGATTAATGATGCAGGTATTCTTGCCAATCCATCCCACACCGGCGTATTTCGCGAAAACGCGCTCAACGATCGGGCCGGTGTCGACGTAACAGCGTGTGGTGAGATCGGGTGGACGGGGGCGTCCGCCGCTCCATGGTTCGTTTTGTAGCACTTCTTCCAGTTGCTGCAATCGGCGCAGGACGGCATCGTGATAATCTTCGCGGCTCCAGGCATAGCGAGAAATCCAGCCGCGGTCCGGATCGTATATTTGAGCCGAGTAAGGCTGCTCGGTGTTGTAGTTGATGGCGCAAACAATGACACTCCGCGCCCAGGGCGCCACGCGTGCCAGACATCCGCGCTTCAGATCTCCTCGCTCGTCGCGCGCTTCCATGTACTTCATTTCACCCGCGTGGCCAGCGGCGATCCATTTAGGAAAGTATTCCAACTCACGCGAGTCAGCGGCTGGAGCAATACCGCAAAGATCGAAGCCAACGTCGTGCCCGGCTTGCTTTACGATTCGTTCCAGTTCGGATTTTTGAACAAGGTTCATTTACAGAGGGCCGACTCGCTGGTGCACGGGCCATTACCACGGATTAGTGTCCAACTCCCGTGCCGCTGACATCGGCTTCGATTAACGTTATGCTCCCATTATGCAAAAGATGCGGCTTTCTCTGCTCCTGACTGCCCTCTTGAGCGGCATACTTCTGACCTCGACCGCGCTGTATTCACAGCAACCGGCGGGTTTCCCGGTGGCGATCAACGTAACGGATCCGTCAGGAGGCGCGGTGCAAGGCGCCAGAATTCGAATTGTTCCTACGCCCGCGATGGCTCCGAAAATGGAATCGGGCGCTGACGGCCGTGTATCAGTCAACCTGCAACCCGGAGGCTATGCACTCTTCGTCGAGCACCCTGGATTCAGCACCTATGTCACACACTTTGATGTGGGTGATTCGAAAGAGGTGCAGACGGTCGCCGTGGTTCTACAAGCTGGTAACAGCGGTCAGGCGGAACCCGCGCCTGTCGCCCGTCCGGCGGCCAGCCCCGCGGTCCTTCGCAAAGACGTGTTGACAGTAAGCGTCAGCCCTTATGAGGCGTCAAAGGACTTTACGGATGTGGATTTGCGAAAGTTTCCGCCCACCACCGTCACATTTCACAATTCACACAGCAACACCGATGAAATCTATTCCGGGGTTCGGCTCTCCGATCTCTTAAGCCGTATGGGAGTACCGCTGGGCGACAAGCTTCGCGGAGAAGCGCTGGCCAATTACATTGTGGCCAAAGGAGCCGACGACTATCGTGTCGTGCTCTCTGTGGCCGAGATCGAGCCGAGCTTCCATCGCGGCGAGGTTATCGTGGCCGACAGTATGAACGGGAAACCTCTCGATGAGCGCTCCGGTCCATTCAAGCTGGTTGTAACCGAGGATTTGCTTCCTGCACGCTGTGTGCGCAATCTGGTCAGCCTCGAACTAAGGTCAGCAGAGTAACTTTGCAGCTGGTGAACAGAAGCATTACTTCTGTCCACTTTTGGATTCCGTAGTCTTCGCTTTGTCAGTTACGAGCTTCAAGTGATCTTTAAATTGCCCAAGGTTTCTGTCGTTCGTCTCTGTTCCTACCTCTACAGCCTTTTGACAGTTTTGCAGGGCAAGCTCAAGTTTCCCCGCGCCCTCGTATCCATCGGCAAGGCTGTCATAAACGTTGGCCGAGCCAGGATACAATTCGACATTGTGCTGAAAGACAGCGATTGCTTCGACGAATTTCTTGTCGCCCAGAAGACGATAGCCAAAATTGTTGATTACATTCTCCGGCACAGGAACCGTGTATCCATAGCGCTGCGAGAGGGCGCGGAAATGTTGCTCGATGCCGTTCATGCCGCCGACCGGCGCGCCAGTCTCATCGCGGGGCATCTCCCAGTCTGAAAAGATGCTGCGCAACCCTGCATAGTGCGCTCGCAGCACGGTTGAACCGTGGTTTTCGTCGGAAAATTGCTCGGACGCCCAACGAAAGTCTTTTGGGGCCTTTGCGGTCAGGGACTTTTTGAGTTCCTCGAATCCGTCACGCATCTGCGGGCCCTCGTTCCCAAGAGAGAAGAACAGGGTCTCATCGAGTTCGTCATGCGCAGCGAAGAATGCCTGCGCCTGATGCAGGGTGTGTTGCTTATCCCACCACAGGCTTGGGCTCACGGCAAGATATGCCTGGAACATCTGTGGCCGTGAAGTAAGAATGTGGATCGCCATGAGGCCGCCAAGCGAGTGCCCGGCAAAAATCTAGTAGGGCGCGGTTCGGTAGTGCTTTTCGATCTGCGGCATCAGCTCAGTTTGTATGAAATCGAAAAAGCGGTCGCCACCGCCGCTGGTTGGAGCGGTTTCTTTCCCGTCAGAATCCTTGTCGTCCGAGTGTGTGGGGGTGAGGTCGCGCGTACGGTCGGTATTGGTTATACCCACGACGATGAGGGGAGGCATTCGCCCGCTGTCGACGAGAAAATCGATGGTGCTGCCGATTTCGTTGATGTGGGCGTCCCCGTCGGTCAGGTAGAGGACTGGGAGAGGATTTTTCCCCGATTCGTACCCGTGGGGCGTGCGAACCCAGATCACGCGGTCCTCGTTGAGGAGGTTCGAATGCACTACCAGCTTTTGCGGGATAGGAGGCGCAATGTCCTGGGCAGCGAGGGGGATGGACAATACGGAGATTGCAAATGTCGCGGACAGAAAGCGGCACACGAATCCCTTCATGCGTTCTCTCCTATTCATGGGAACAGACGGCTAAGTCGGAAGGATGTTATCGCGCCTTCACGGAAAAATCGAGGAGACGCTCAAACGCCGAGTTTCTTCACTTCTTCGCTGTAGTATTTGCGGTAGAGGATGTCCCACTCCTGAGAGCCCTCAAGAATGGTTCGCTTCTGACTTTCGATCTTTTGCCGGGCAGCCTGATCGATTTTTTCTTCGTGGTTGAGCAGGTCCTCGAGAATCTTGCGAGTTTCCTGACGAATGGTGTTTGGGTCCTCGATGAATTCGACCTCGTCCATCTGCTTCAGAACATCGGCAACGGCGCGGGCCAGCACATTTACTTTGTCGCGGCTCAGCCTCACAGCACCGCCTTGTACTTACGGACAAGTTCCGATTTCACCTTGCGAAACATTTCCTGATAGTTCGCTCCCGTCTTGCGCATCTCTTCAGAATAGGCTTCCAGGATCACTCGTACTTCATCATTAATGCGATCTTCGAGGGAAAGCTCGTCGACGAGCGCGGCATTCACGCGCTCGGTCACGGCTGGAACTGCGGTGGTCTCGATGAGCTTGCCCGCAGTCAGTTTCTTGGTGACTTCGCGGGCCAAGTAGCCCACATATTCTTTGGAAAAAAGCATCTCTGGATGAGGGACCGTGCCGATTCTTCAGTTGTGTAATGAACTGGAAAGTGTAACACACCGCCTGCGCGCTGGCGGCAGCCGATGCCTTGACACGGATCGCTATTGCGGTTTGGCGGCAGATTTATCGCGGAGGGTATAGACGAACTGCTGCACCTCGTGACGCTCGCGATCGGCTTGCTCTTCTGAAGCCCGGTTCATGCGCTGGTAAACTTCGAATTCTGCTTTCGCAGCCTCCGGCTGGTTCATCTGGCGATATACTTGTGCCAAGCGGAAATGTGCTTCCTGCAATTCCGCGCCCGGGCCGTTCGAGCCGTTTGCACTACCATGTGTCGGGCTCTCGCCGAATTCATTTTTCGCAGCGGAACCTGGCGCCTGAATTGCGTTTTGATAATCCCCAATCGCCTTTTCAAATTCATGCCGGTCGGCATGCACGATTCCGAGTTGTAGGTAGGCGGCCGTAAACTGCGGATCGAGGCGGATCGCCGCATTCAGCAACTCTTCCACATGCGCCGTACGAGCTGCGTCTTGCGGATCTGAACGCTGCTTCCAAAGCGCAACGGCATAGTAATAATTCGCTTCAGGATTGCTCGGATACAGAGTAACGAAGCGCTTTAGTTTTTCGGTAATTTGCTCGCGCGGCGTTTTCTCCATTGACTGAATCTTGCCAAGAAACACGTATGGAGCCGCATCGTTCGGATGAAGATCCGAGGCCTCCACGATGAACCTCACTGCCTGATCATCCGAACCGCGCGCCAGCCAAGACGCTCCCAATCCCATAAACATGCGCTCGGATGTTGGGAAAGCCTTGCTGCCCTTCACAAATACCTCGGTCGCGGGCTCGGAAGCATGATGTAAAAGCAGTTCCGCGCCCCAATCGAAGAGGAAGGTTTCATTCGGATTCATCTCGGCCGCCCGCTGGTATTCGCGCACCGCGGCAAGCGAGTCGCCCAGTTGTTCGTCGACGACGGCCATGCGGTGATGCAGTTCCGGCGAAGAGGTTTGCGCTATCTGCACCTGCAGGTGTTCCTTCTCCTTCATTAATTGGTCGCGCGATTCAGAGTCTGGACGCGAAGGCGCCGGAGGAGCTTTCCCCAACGACGCGGCATCTTTTGCCAACGCGTCACGTGTATGGATGACAGCGTTGGAGCCATGACCTCCGAGACTCGTCGTGTCAGTTACTCCCGAGACGGTGAATTGGGGAGGATCAAAGAATGTTGGCGCGGAAGTTGAATTTTTTTTCGACGGTTGCGAAGCGGGCGCAGCGTTCCCGGACTGTTGGCCGTCCGCTTCGGGCGCAAAAAAGAAGATGCAGGACAGCACTAGCGTCGGAAGAACGATACGAACCAAAATTCGATAGTCTCGCGGGAGCATTAACATACAACGAGGATTCTGCTGCGATCCAGCCTGATCGCAGATTCTAGCCTCGTAGAGCAGAGGCGGCAACCCTTTGCACTACTGGCGATCCTTCGGGACTAGCTCACAAGCTCATTTGCCCGTTTCCCGCCTGACGCAATAAAATGCGGAATTCCATGACAAACCACCGGGTCCCCTGCTGCTTTCTTTCAAACTGCACGCGCGAATTTGTGCCCTCTTTGATCTTCGTCCTGGCGATCAGCCTTGCTTGCGTGGGACAGTCATCAAAACGAAAGATCATCATTGACCAGGACGCCGCTGGTCCGGCGGGAACGGATCAGCAATCCATGCTATTGCTGATTCAGTCGCCGGAAACGCAGATTCTGGGCATCACGGTGGTGACTGGCGACGCCTGGCTCAAGTCCGAGGTGGCGCACACGCTGCGCATGCTGGAGTTGGTCGGCCGCACCGACATTCCCGTTGTTCCCGGCGCGGAATATCCTCTCGTTCGCCGTCAGGCCGAAACCGAGATGTGGGAAGAGCAATATGGAGTCGTCCGCTGGGTGGGCGCATGGACGCCGCGCGTGTATCATCCCGCCGATGAACTGGGCGACATGCCCGAAGGCAAACCCACGACGAAACCACTCGACGAAGACGCGGCGCACTTCATGGTCCGCTTGGTGCACCGGTATCCGCACGAAATCACGATTTATGAAGGCGGGCCGATGACCAACCTGGCGCTGGCGATCGCGCTGGATCCGGATTTTCCGAAGTTTGTAAAAGAACTCGTGTTCATGGGTGGAAGCTTTAGCCCGCGCACGGACGATCCGGAATTCACCAGCACTCCCATGCGGGAATTCAATTTGTGGTTCGATCCCGAGGCGGCGCACGTCGTGCTGACATCGCCGTGGAACAGGATCGTCTGCACCTCCGTCGACATTTCGGTGAAGACGCGATTCACCCGGGATTTGCTGGACCGCGTTAAAGCTGGAACTAACCCGGCGGCAAAGTACGTCGGCACGTATGCGCGATTCCATGGCAATTACAACTACCTGTGGGATGAACTGGCCGCGGAGGCGTGGCTCGATCCCTCCATCATCAAGAACGCGGAAACCCGCTACATGGATGTCGATCTCGACCGCGGTGCGGGCAACGGCGACACTCTGAGTTGGGCCGAGCAGGACAAGCCGAAGATTGTGGGACCGCCGGTCGAGGTCCAGGTGGATCTCGACACGGAAAAGTTCTACAAGCTTTTCGTAGATTTGCTCACCGCTCCAACGCCGAAACCCTGAGCAAGAGCGAACCCTAGGGCTGCAGTTGCGCCAGCATCTGCTTAGCCTGTTCATGCTGGGGATTCTGTTTCAGTAGCTCGAGCAGGACCCCACGGGCCTTGTCGCGTGCGCCCTCTAACGCGTACACGCGGGCCAGATTTAAATATGCCTGGTCAAATCCGGGTGCTATGCGAATGCATTTTTCAAAACTGGCGACGGCATCGTCGCGCCGTTCCGTCATTAGATACAGGACACCGAGATTGTTCATCGCCTCCGGATAGTTGGGCCTCGCTTTTAATGCGCGCTGCAGGTAGTCATACGCTTTATCGTTTTCGCCGGTCTGGGCGAAAACCATTCCCAAGCTGTAATTTGCCTCGGCATCTTCCGGAGCGATTGCGATCACACGATCGAGAACTTTACGGGCATCGTCCCAACGCTTCTCTGCGCGGTAGGCGTTGGCCAGATTGTCGAGAGACAGCAGATGGTTCGGATCTGCCTTCAGCGCCTGCAGGAAGCACTCGATCGAATCGTCGTATTGTCCTTCGCGTGTAGCGATCACGCCTAGGTTGTTCCATGAATCAGGAAGAGTTCCCGGATAGCTCGGCTGCAATTTGATGGCGCGTTCAAACGTCTCGCGCGCGGCGGCGTTCTTATCTTGATTGAGATACACGCTGCCGATTCCATAGAGCGCCTCAGCGCTCGACGGATCATCGCGTAACGCCCGCTGGAAGGCCTTTTCGGCCTCGTCAAGATATCCGCGCTGAAATAAAATTGATCCGAAGGAAAGATAATTGCGGCCGAACTCAAACGTTGCGATTGCTCCGGTGAATGGCAGCGCGGCTTTGATCCGATCGGCAGAGGTTAGAGGGACGTATTGCAAATCGCGCTCGATTTGCTTTACATCGATCGCACCCTGATAAATCTTGATGATTTCTCCCGCAGAGTTGATCAGGAAAGAGGTCGGCAAACCGAGATCACGATGCCTGTCGAAGAGTTGTCGATAAACAATGTTGTAGATCGCGGCTGCGTCATTCGAGCCACGCAGATAGATTAGCCCGTCTACCGGTTGCGGCGGATGCTCCTCGTCATCGAAATCAATAACAATCAGCGAGGGATTTTGCTTTGGCGATCGAGTCGCTTCGCGAGAGAGATTCTGCAGGAATTCGGTGGCATTCGGCGCTTTCGCGCTCCACAGGCAAAGGAGAATATCGGTGCCTCGAAGAGAAGAAAGTGTCCGAGTTTTTCCTGATGAGTCTGAAAGCGTGAAATCTGGAGCCGGAAACGGTTCCAGCAGCCAGCTTTGCACTTGCGTGGGAAGAACTTCTGCTTTCTGATCGAGCGCCGTAAGAGTTTGAGATTTCGTTTCGCGAAAGGCCTCAACCCGCGAAGGCTCCGATCCCTCCGCGACCCAAATCCGGTGATTTGGCGGCAGATTATGCAGTTGCTGCACCGTGCCGCTCGGCCAGTGGATGGTTGCCTGCACAGTTCCCTTGGCTTCCCCGAGTCCGAAGAAGATATCTTTGCTGTGCTGCGAGAGAAATCCGGATCCTGCTACGAGCGATCGCACCTGGCTTCCGGCCGACGTTTGAATGCTGACGGTTGCGCCGATTGCATCGCGATTGCCGTTCTTTTCTTGCAATCCGCCATGGGGCCGGCCCTGCAGGCGGAATGCAATTGACGGAGGCAGTTTCGCCACGACATTTTTCAGGATTCGCAACTGTGGCCCGTTGCGATTTTTGAGCACAACTTCCAGCCGGCCGTCATGATCGAAATCTGCAACAGCAAACGAGCGTCCATCCTCTACAAAATCGAGGCCGACCGCTGCCGAAACATCAGAGAACGTACCGTCGCGATTGTTAGCATAGAACACATTGCGCTCATAACCGCTCCATGTCCCGTCGGATCGAATGAGTTCGTTGATCGCATTCCATCCGGCTTCATAATCCGACGCAGCGCGGGCTCCATCCGGCGAATTCGCCACGACCTGCCGCCAGAAAAAACTGTTCAAGTCGTTCTGCGGAAGTCCCTCGCGCGAAGGCCCAGACACCATGCCGTTTGCGACGTAAAGATCGGGAAAGCCATCGTGATCAAAATCGAAAGAATCGCTCGACCATGACCAACGCCCCATGCGCGTTTCCGACGAATTGCTGATGTTTTCAAATCGACCACCGCGGTTGTGGAACAACGAATTCCCCATGGCGTGTTTCTGATAGAGAGCACGAATCTCCGGCGGACTGTCACTCTTAAAATTGTCCTGCGTGGAAATGCGCTCGCCCGCAGCTGTCCACATATTTGCGACGTAAAGATCCGGTCGGCCGTCGTTGTCGTAGTCGAGCCAACCCACGCTCATTCCCGCACCGACATCTTCCACTCCAAGTTCAGCGGCGACGTCGGTAAAGGTCCCGTCGCCGTTGTTGCGATACAGATTTTTTCGCCCGAAATCGTTAACCACATAGAGATCCGGCCAGCCGTCGTCGTTGTAATCGTTCCAGGCACAGCAGAAGCTGTAACGAGTGTTGTTCTGGTTCAGTCCGACGGCCGCAGTCACATCTCGAAAGGTTCCATCGCGCTGATTGCGCATCATGAAATTCGGCGGGCCATTCTCCGCGTCATGATACGGAGATGGATAGCGGTACTGGCCCGTGCCCTGATAATAGGAATAGAGACAGAAGTAGACGTCGAGCCATCCATCGCGATCGTAGTCGGCAACGGCCGCTCCGGTGAACGTACCCTGCGGCAAAGTAGCAAACTGGAACGCATCCGGGCTCAGTCGAAATTTCCCTCCGCCGTCATTCACAAACAACAGCGGCCCATTTGCGCGGACTACGACGACGTCCTGCAACCCGTCGTTATTGAAATCCGCAAACAGCGCGCAGGCCGTGTTTTCGAGGACGCCCAGTCCCGATGCCTCGGTAATATCCTCAAATGTTCCGCCGCCGCGATTCCGGTAAAGGCGGTTCGGAATCCCCGCCGGCTGACAGACGTAGAGATCATCGAAGCCGTCATTGTCGATGTCAGCAACCGAGACGCCATTGTGCCCATAGATGTCGATTCCGCTTGCGCCATCCAGAACGGTGCGCCAGTAATCTGTTCCGTATAGCAATTGCTGCTCGTAGGAAGAATTGCCGCCAAGCGCCGCAGCCGTGACATCTACATACACAGGCGAAGTCGCGCGCGCCATCGTTTCACTTAGCCACCGCCAACTCCGCAGACGAAAGCTGTCGCGTTCGAACCGCTCCCATAACAATTCCCACTCGCCGGCGCGCTGTTTGCGATAGAAGTTCGAGCCGGCACCCACAATTTCGTACCGAACTCGGGTTTCCAACTGATCGGGAATGGAGGTTGCAGGCAACGCTTTCAATGAAGTGATCTGAAATTGAGCGTTAAGGATTGCCGAATCTTCGGCAAAGCTCGCCTGTAGCTCTCGCAAAAAAGTTTCGCGCGGCAACGTGGTCTCGCTCGGAAATTTGCGCTGCTCTACCTGAATTCCTGCGTGCGAACGCAGCAGTCGCGAACTTGATGGATAGCACGGTGACCCAGAAAATCTCTGCGCCAGAAATTCTCCCACGCTCTGAATTTCGATCGGCGACCGCAGCAGGACGGCACTCCATCGCTGAAGAATCGACTGGATTTGATCGGCATATTTTTCGGTAACGAACGCATCGAATCCTGGCAGTACCTTCAAAAGGGTTGCGTCGAGAGGCCCTTGATTGCGGTAATGAGGACGGAGATGATAGGTGGGTCCGTCCGCCGCGGCGGGAGCAGAAGGGATCGGAAAAGGCCGCGCACTCCAATTCCACAACCTCGCAGGAATCAGGGTCGCTCCCGCTCCCTGGCAGAACCGGACTAGAAATTCACGCCGTCGGAGCAGATCGCCCATTGTTTATCCGCGCAGTCCCATGGCCGGCATAACCACGAATCACTTCAGCTCCGTGTTGAGTACTCTTGCCAGGCGTGCTCCAGCGAGAGCGACGCGTACCTGCGCTAATTTGAAAGCTTGCAGATCATACGGCGAGCCGGGAACGATCGTAAACGGCTGGTCCGCCGTGCCGATGGGATCGCGATAGACTTTCGCTCGCGAAATCTCGAAGCTTTCGTGTACCCAAACGGCGGTATCTATATTACTCGCGTCTTTCTCTGCCGGCGGCCGCAGCGTCCTGGCGTACACCATCGCACGGTTCGTGCAGGGGACTTTATTGTTGCAATACTTGCAATCGTATCCGGCAAGATCGTCCCAATAGGCGTGCAGGTTCGGAGAAGCATCTCCGAATAGCTTTACCATATTTCCGCCAGCATCTCCCTTGGGATGCGCCTGCGTCACTCTTGAAACCGCGTGCAGCGGCTGATGAATATCGCCCACCAGGTGAATGAGCCACACCAGATCGTATGATTTCAGTTCGTCGGGCTGCGACGAATTGAGGACCGCCCGGAATGCCACAATCTGTGTTTCTGCGTTGGGAGCCGGAATGGAAGGCAGCGCAGTCTGATCCGGCGAGAATGGCTCATCGATGAAATGCCAATACTTGTGGCGAAGCAGGTCGGAGTAACCGATGTTCTGCGAAGAAGTTGCTCCACTGGGAACGTTGCCCTCAGCGCCGCCATCGTCGGAGTACTGCGGCTCGCCTTTGATGTCGTCCGGCCAGAGCGACGCCATCATGAAAATCATCCGGTCGTGATCTTCGACAGATGTGCCGGAAGGAATCTGCTTTTCCCAATTGGCATAATCGGGGTTGAGTTTGAGCAAATCGCGAACGCGGGCTTTTGCCGATGGTGTGAGCCGCTGGTACGCGACATACGCCACACTCATGTGACCGATCGGGCCCCACGCCAGCGCTGAGGCGGGCAAAATTGCAATGAACAACGAGCACAAAAAGGCGCGAAAAAGTGTCATCAACGGTTCTCGAGTGCAACAATCCGTCCTCCATTGTGACACGTGATGCGGTTTCGCGCGTCAGCGCGAACTGCCTTCAACGTTTTCGGCGTGCGTAGGACCTTGAGGTTGTTCCACCGCGTTTTTTCGTCGACTTTTTTGCCGAAGTTCGAGTTGCGTTCGTCGGGGCTCCCGCAAACAACGCCGCCAGCTTGGTGCCGATTGGCGATCCAAGTCCGGTGCAGGGATCAGGCCCCGGTTTCGCGCGATAGAACCCGTTGTCGCCTTGCGTGATGTCGTTAAAGCAAAGCTGATTCTGCCAAAGCTTGGGACTAATAAACCCCAGCTTTCTGCCAAACGAGGCGAACAGTCCGGCATAAAGCGGCGCAACCGCGCTTGTGCCTCCCTCACCGTTCACTTGAGCTCCGTGCACCCACACGATGTACCCGGTATAAGGATCAGCATCACCGGCGACATCAGGCACCATGCGCCCGGGCCCGTTCGGGGCACCCGCCTGCCACGACTGCACGGGGAAAACCTGTGAATAGCCGCCGCCAGTCCCGGAACCATCCGTCTGTCCGGGATTGTTATTCCATACGATTTCCGTTGTGTCCGTTTTGGTCGTCCCACCGCAGGCAATCACATGCGGACATGAAGACGGACAATCGACGTTGGTCGGAGTGGAACCGCCATCGCTCGAGTCGTTATCCCCCGCCGCTGCAGACACGACCATACCTGCGGCTGTTGCCGCCTGCGCTGTCGACTCCATCTGCTGTGCGGCTGTTTTTCCCCAGAGGGCCTCGTCTGAGCCCCATGAGATCGAGCACACGTCGCAGCCATCCGCAGCCGCCGCCTTCACGGCCGGAGCAATATCCTGCGCCCAATACATGCGAATCACAGCCGGCTTTCCAGTCGCCACGTAATAGGCTGCGCCAGCGACCTGAATATCGAGCGCGACTTCGTAATCGGGATCCTGAGCACTGCCAACACTCTGGTTTGGATTGTTCTTCGTCCCATCGACGGAAATATCGGTGATCTGTGGGACAGGCTGCCCAATAGATTGGAAAAAGGAATCCACATCCGACTGCACCCATCCTCCGCCCAACTCCACGATGGCGATTACCCCACCGCCCGGCTGGTTGGAGGGCCAGTTGTAAGCCTGGCATAGCGCCGGCACTGTCCAGGTGTGTTCGCCGGAAATGGCTCTGGGAGCCAAGCAGTCTTTCTTCAGTTTGAAATAAGGTTTCGACCCGTTCTTGCTGCTCATCGCTAGTCTCCTTCTCGCGGACTCCAATCGAACGTATAGCTTCCCTGCCGCAAGTGTGCTTGTGGGTCTGAGATTTGTGGTTAATTAGCGTGCTCAATTCCTCCGCATGAACTGGCCAAACTCATCCATCGCCAGATGCATCCAGTTAGAGCCGCATTCCACTGGTTTGTTGAGGGAAGTCGGCGAGCAGGACTCCCTGGAGATTGAAGACCGTCCGCTTCACTCTCTCTCTTTCGCCGAAAAAGTGCTCACACTATACGTTCGTGTAGACGGGTTGTCAACGACACGAATTCCTATAGCGCATCCTCCGGGGGGCACTCACAGATCCCGTAAGGCTCCCGTCCAGCAGATCCAGACTTTGCCGCCACAGCCGGGGGTTTTCTGGAACTTGGCGGCGACCTCTTTTTCCTTAACCGGCAACCGACGAGACTTCTGCTTGGATTCTCGGTGTTCCTTTGGGACACCGCTTCTCAATATTCTGAACCGCGCCGCTTATTGCACGGTTAACATCACGGTGGCCGTGTTCTGGGTTGAAGCAGCCGCGCCGGTAACGGTGATTGTGTAGCTCCCGGATGGCGTGCCACCTGTTCCGCCTTTGCTTCCACCCTCGCTCGTGCCCGCGCAGGCCCCTTGTAGCAAGCAGCCGCCCATCAGCAACACCAGCAGGCAATAGCTCGAGAGTTTTCTGTGTTTAGGTGTGACGATCCCTACCATGCCCAGCAGAATGGCCGGCAGCACGAGCCAAATTGCGTACAGAGGACTCGAACGACGGCCAAGCGGCAGCAGGGCGGCCGTGTGGGCTGCGGTGGAGATAGTCAATGTCGTGGTTACCGTGCTGCCGCCTGGGGTGACGGTCGCTGGGCTAAACGAGCAGTTTGCCAGCGCCGGCAATCCGCTGCAGGAGAAATTGATGGGGCTTGTGAACGGGCCTTCCGGCGTCACAGTCAAGGTGATGGTCGCCGTCTGTCCCGCAGCGATGGTCGTACTTGTCGGACTGGACGATAACACAAAATCGGTGACCAGAAAGCTCTGGTTGACAGGTATGGCGGCCGCATAGGTGGCGTTGCCAGGCTGTGTGGCTTGGATGGTGCAAGTGCCCATCGCGACCAGCGACACCGTTGTTGCTGTTACCGTGCAGACACTCGGGGTTGTCGATGCGAAGCTGACTATAAGCCCCGACGACGCGCTCGCACTGACTGCGAACGGAGCTGAGCCGAAGGGCTCATTCGAGAGCGCTCCGAAGGTGATCGTTTGCGCGATTTGCGTACCGATGCCGGATAACTGCACCGTCTGTGCGCTGGCAGCGTTGTTGAGAGCGTTATCCGTGAGCGTAACTGTGCCCGGCAGAGTTCCGCTGGTCGTCGGAGCAAACTCGAGTGCGATCAAGCACTGCTGCGAGGATGATAGTTGCGTACTGGAGGAGCAATCAGTGCCGCCAGAAGCCACCTGCGTGAAGTTTGGCGTAATCGCGAGATTCGAGACCGTCAATTGCTGATTGCCGGCGTTGGACACGGTGACAGCCTGCGAAGCGCTGGCAGAGCCGATGTTCGTACCGCCAAAAACGAGCGCTGCTGCCTGCGTGCGATTCATTTTGATTATATTGCCGGAATCCGTGACGTAGAGATTCCCGGCATCATCCACCGTGACGCCTTGCGGATTTTTGATGCCCGTAATCGTCAGGTTTGCCTGTGACGCGCCTCCCGGCGCCACCATCACAATTCGGGCATTGCCTGCGTCCGCCACGTATAGCGCACCAGAAGCATCTACGGCCACATCGCTTGGATTGGCATATCCGCTTCCCATCGGAATCGGCGCTGAGCCGCCTGCCGGATATTCGGTGACAGCATTATTAGCGGCGACGTACAAATTTCCATTGTCATCCAGCGCGACCCCGGTCGGACTAGTCAAGCCCGAGGCCACGACCAGCGTACCGCCTCCCACCCCGACTTTGATCACATTGCCGTTGGTGTTGTCCGCCACGTACAGATTTCCGCTTCCATCAACTGTCAATCCCGTCGGCGAACCCAAACCGCTGATGTTTACAGTCGACATATCCCCGCTATTCAGTGTGCCATTTTCGTTCGGAACCATTACCACGCGACCGTTTCCCGTGTCGGAAATATACAGGTTCCCCCCTCCATCCAACGCCACGGCCGTCGGACTCGACAGACCAGAAGAAACCACCGAGCTCTGTGCAAAATTGCCTGCAGCGACCTCGAACACTTGACTATTGAAATGGTCCACCACATACACATCTCCGCTACCATCAATCGCGGAGCTGCCGCCCTGCCCGCCGTTGCTCAAGGTTGCAATCGTCGTTTGCGTTCCAGGATCGATCGTGACCGCACCCGACTGCCCAACGCCGTTCAAGTAAGCCGTCATCAGCGGCAGGTTGCTCCCCTGCGCGAACATAGCGACGCTACCCGACCTAAGTCCAGACGCCGACGGCGTAAATGCGACACTTATCACGCAGCTCTGGCCCGCGCTATAAGCGGCTCCGACTGTGCAAGTGCTGCTTCCACCGTCTGTGTAATCCAGTCCGTTCGCACCTTGCGTCAGTATGTTAATAGCCGACAAAGTCGTCGAGTTGTCAAAGTAATAAGTAAGTGTCTGCACCCCAGCCGCCGTGCCCACATTAACGGACCCAAAGTTGAGAACCTGGTTTATTCCAAATTGTGCCGAGACGTTATCCGCGCTGTACAAGATGCCGTCGTCCGTGTTCCAGATGTACAGGCGGTCAATGGTGGGGTCATATAGAGCATTACTGAAATAGTATCCAAAGTACCCGCTGCTGGGGATTCCGGCCAAGGTATATGAAACTGGCTGGTCGATACCGGTCAGAATATTGAAGTCGTCGTCGATCGTGGTCGTATCAAACTGAGCGGCGGTGAGCAGATGACCCTTAATGACGATTCCATATCCCAGTTCATTGTTCGTAGGGTAGATATACTGTGTGTTCGCGACCGAGAGGTCGGTGTTCATTTGGTTAACTTGCCACCCATTGGAGTCATCCGTGCCGAGGACATATAGCCCATTTGAATCCTGCATCCAATTAACCCCGGAAAAACCTCCCCAATCAAAGGTGCAGTTGCCGTTAGTTCCACACATGTTCGGGATCGACGAGGAAGAAATCGCTGCACCTGTTACAGCATTCCAAGAAGAAATAGCTGAAGTGGTCGAGTCCGTCCGGCCAAAAATAACTCCATTCTGCACTGCGAAATAGGTACCGTAAAAACCGCCATTGGTAAGAGCAACCGTCGAGGATGGAGTGTTCGCCGCCAGAGCCGCGGGGCCGGGATAAACATTTACTGAGCCAGATCCGCCGTAAACCGGTCCGTATCCAGATCGCGCATAGTAGTAGCCGGTTACTGGGTCCATTGAAAAACCGTAAAAGGTATAGCTGCCCGCAAATGCCGTCGAAAATACATTGAAGTTAATTGTTCTTGTCGGAACTGGTTGAGGAGGTGCGGTCTGGGCTTTTGGATGCTTAGCACTACTATCTTCACTTCGAGAATGCAGCGGGACGGTTGGACTCGAGGGTCCGATTTGTTGTGCACTAACAGCTGAAGCGCAGATCAAGAGAAGAGCAACCACCGCGAACAGACATGGCAAGATGTCAATAGCCGCGGAGAACACCAACGTGCAAGACGTCAGTAACTTATTAAAGGGTGATGCCGACAGTGCGCGAGTCATCTCAGGGTCCTTGAATTCTCGAAGATATGTTTGTGGATTGGGTTGTGCAGCAGCGAAGATAGCGCGGTAGATTAATATTTTCTAATTACGCAGGTAATCTTATTGATGGGAGAAAGCTTAGCTTCCATGTTTAGTCTGATCGAATGTCGTATTTATTAATACGCGATGAAGTGAAGTTGGCATGTCTTCTATCTTATTTCGCACTTGGCAGATACCGGCAATGCCTTGACGATATCTCGCTTTGACACAGCACACCATCGCGACATAAGTTTGGAAACGTCGCTTTCCGGTTCAAGTTCAGCGAGTCTTCTCCGCGCAGAATCGGACCGCACGGCTAATCTTTGATGAAGACGGCGAGCGATGTTCGCAAGTGTGGAACCAGGTCTCGGTGAGTGGGGATATGACCCGGGCATGGCGCGTTAGTCGAGCGACGATTTATCAGAGAAGCCAGTCCGTCGCACTCTGGGCACGGCACCGAACTGACCAACCCTAAGGCGGGTTCCAGCTTTTTTTCTGGGATGCATCAAAAATCTGAGTTGTACTTCTCCCTGGTAAAGCGATATTCAAGCCACTACGGCTTAAGCGGGAGAGGCTATGTACTGAACCGCATCGGAAGGAAGGTAGCTAGACAATACGGGGATGGCATCGCAAAAAATGAATTCGGTCTTGCACGGCCTTCCTCGCGCCCAAGGTCTTTACGATCCACGCAATGAGCACGACGCCTGCGGTATCGGGTTCGTAGCGAACGTTCGCGGCCAGAAAAGCCACGAAATCGTTCGCCAGGGAATCGAGATCCTTGTCAACCTTACGCACCGCGGTGCATGCGGATGCGATCCTGAGACCGGCGATGGCGCCGGAATTCTGATTCAGGTCCCCCACGAATTCTTTGCGCGCGAGTGCGCGCGCCTGGGTTTTACCCTTCCGTCCGCCGGCGCTTATGGCGTGGGCATGACATTTCTTCCAGTCGAGAAGCACCAGCGTTTGCAGTGCGAAGGAATCCTCGAGCAGATCATCCGCGAAGAAGGATTGTCCGTGTTAGGCTGGCGGGATACGCCGGTGCGTGCCTCTGCCATCGGCCGCGTGGCCCGGGGTTCGCAACCTTATATACAACAGATTTTCGTGAACCGCCCGGCCGGCATGAACGAAGATGCGTTCGAGAGAAAGCTGTATCTCGTCCGCAAACGCGCCGAACGGGAAATTGCGAATTCTGACGTCGAAGACCGCGATTCGTTCTACATCCCCTCGCTCTCGGCGCGCACCATCGTCTACAAAGGGCTCTTGCTCGCGCCGCAGATCGCTAACTTTTACGCGGAACTTTCCGATCCCGCTGTAAAGAGCGCGCTGTGCCTTGTGCACCAGCGTTTCTCCACCAACACTTTCCCGAGCTGGAAGCTGGCTCATCCTTATCGCTACATCGCCCACAACGGCGAGATCAATACATTGCGCGGCAATGTCAACTGGATGCATGCGCGCCAGTCGCTTCTGCAATCTCCACTATTCGGCGACGACATCAACAAACTTTTCCCGGTGATCGAGCCCGGAGGCAGCGACTCAGCCAATCTCGACAACGTTGTTGAGTTGCTGCTCCAGTCCGGGCGTTCTCTGCCACACATCATGGCCATGCTCATTCCCGAAGCATGGGCCGGCAATCCGCACATGAGCCGCGAGAAGCAGGCATTTTACGAATATCACGCTTCACTCATGGAACCATGGGACGGTCCGGCTGTGATTGCGTTTACTGATGGACGACTGATCGGTGCCACACTGGATCGCAACGGACTTCGCCCCGGCCGCTACGTTGTCACCAACGATGACCTGGTTATGCTGGCTTCGGAAGCGGGTGTGCTCCGGTTCGAATCGGAGAATGTGAAGCTGAAAGGCCGCCTCCAGCCGGGGAAAATGTTCCTGGTCGACACCGTGGAAGGACGCCTTATCTCTGATCGCGAGATCAAACAGCGGCTCGCCTTCCAGCAGCCTTATGCGGCATGGCTCAGCCAAAATCAGATCAAGCTGGATGAGTTACCCGAACCCGTCCGCACGCATCCGTCAAATCACCAGACGCTCATCTGCCGGCAGCGGTCTTTCGGGTACACGGATGAAGATGTGAGGATGATTTTTGAGCCGATGGCATGCAAAGGTGAAGAGCCCGTCGGCTCTATGGGCACCGATACGCCACTGGCATGTCTTTCCGATCGTCCGCAACCGTTATTCAACTACTTCCGGCAGCTGTTTGCGCAGGTGACGAATCCGCCGATCGATCCCATCCGCGAAGAGATGGTCATGTCGCTGATCAGCTACATCGGCACCGAGCGCAACATTCTTGAAGAGACGCCGAGCAATTGCCACACGTTGAAGCTGCCGCATCCGATTCTGACCAATCGCGATTTGGAGAAACTCCGCCGCATCTCGAGCGGAGACCTGCTGGCCATTACGCTTCCAGCGTTGTTTCCCGCCGCCGAGAGTGAAAGCGGCCTGGAGCGTGCTCTTGATCAACTCTGCCGCAGCGCTTCTCTTGCCGTGAGTTCAGGCTACACATTGCTCATTCTTTCCGACCGCGGAGTGGACAAAGGATATGTGCCGATCCCCAGTCTGCTTGCTCTGGCTGCTGTGCACAATCTGCTGGTGCGTGAGGAGACCCGGACTTCCGTGGCCCTGATCGTGGAATCGGGGGAGCCGCGCGAAGTAATGCATTTCGCGCTACTCAT
>Ga0335072_10004064_pt1 | contig 21825 bp, 14 predicted proteins | sample Lox_Sample_21_FD_206725 | JGI IMG/M metagenome (GOLD analysis project Ga0335072, IMG submission 206725) | Soil microbial communities from Loxahatchee National Wildlife Refuge, Florida, United States - Lox_Sample_2.1 | ecosystem: Environmental > Terrestrial > Soil > Wetlands | place: USA...
GCTCCGCCCTCGTCAGCTACCGGCGATAGTGAATCACCGCAGTATCCACCCAACATTGGCAAAAAGAACGCCACGGTTGAAAGAACCTGACCAGTTACGTTCTGGGCAGGCGATTTGGTGTTCCATAAGATTTCCCTCGGGCCGAGCCTAAGGATTCCTCCGATTACGAGATTCCTCGCCACTGTGACGACGTCCACGACAATCGTAACTGCTGGTGTGCGGCGAAGTCTCCGGTCTTATCCGTCACCTACCCATCTGGGGGATATACATCAGGCTTGGCATATACTCCATGCGAATGCCGAGGGAGGCATTAGTCTTCATGAAGTACGTCCATGCTTGACTCTATGTCGGTCCGGAGGGAATTTCAGATTGCCTGCATGGCAGTTTGAACAACTGGCCGTAATCATCGACACTGACTCCCGCACCTGCCACGCGTAGCGCATACCACAAAGAAACCTGGTTTGCAGTGAGTACCGGTCGGCGGAGGTCGTCCTCCAGTGCTGCTATTACGCCAATGGCGCGGACGGCGTTCCCGCCGATGAAGACGGCCTGCGCAGAGGATGGAACATGGCCGCGAACCCATTCGTAAATCTGTGCCGGACTCGCCACTGATCCCGTATTCGGATGGGGAACCTCGACCGGCGGCATCAGATGGCTGACGTGAACAACCTCGAATCCACGCTCCTGAAAATATGCGACCCCTTTCTGGTCGAAGTCGTCGGTGAAGAAGGGGCCATGGACCAGTGCGATTCGTTCGGCTTCCAACGTCCGGAAGCCGGCCGTTGCCGCGGGCGCCGACATGAGGACAGGAATGCCATTTGAATGCTGTTCAATACGACTGACGAGTTCCTGCTCTCCGATCGCGCCGAGAAGATAGCTGCCCACTGTCCAGGCATAAATGATCGCCTGCAACGGCAGTCTCGCAAGCAGTTCTGTCGCGTTGTCGGGACCGGGAGGATCAGCGAAGGTCGCTAGATCAGCGAAGAACACACGGGACGTGTGGAGGGACACCCCATCGGGGGCCATGGTCCACAATTCTGATTCGGATATCGTGCTGTCATCGTGTGTGAGCACCCCTATCCGTGCACGCCATCCGGACCCGTCTGGCTTCAAAGTGCTCCCATTCCTGCTCATTGGCATCTCCTTGTCTTGATGGACTCACATACCAGGGCCGAATCTCTTGCATTGGTAGTGAGCACGACCGAGCCGCCGCCCGGTCTGGTCTGCAGGTTGGTACTGGCATCAAAGTGGCGTTCCAGAAGGCGCCCAGCGCCTGTGCTAATCCCTGGTCGGCTCACTGCCCTGCGGTCCGGCTGCGTCAGTACTTCGAGTCGCACGCGCTAGTCGAGGAAATTCCGTAGCGCGTCAACGACCTGGGCTGGTGCTTCCTCGGGGACGAAGTGGCCGGTGGGCAGCGCTACGCCGCGGACATCGGGCGCATACGGCTGCCAGATGGCGAGCGGATCGTAACCGGGGCCGGCCGGACCCTTTATGCCCCATAGCACGAGGACCGGGCACTCGACCTTCTGACCCGCGGCGATGCTCTCCTCGTCGTGATCCAGGTCGGGGCCTGGGGACGCGCGGAAGTCGGCGCATACAGCGGTAATGGCCCGCGGGTCGCGGAAGCACCGGATGTAGTCGTCCATCACCTCAGGCTCGATACTGGCGTCCGCGCCGATCAGCTGGGCGGTCTGCTCGCGGACCCAGAAGCCGGGGTCGGCGGCGATCATGTGCTGGGGGATGCCGCGCCCGGTGGCCAGGAAGAACCACTGGTAGTTCGCCGTGACCGTGGCGAGCGTCAGGTGGCGCAGGGCATACTGGGTCGGCACGATGTCCAGGACCGCGAACCTGGTGACGGCGTCCGGGTGGTCCAGCACCAGCCGGTGCCCGGTGCGGGCCCCGCGGTCGTGGCCGACCAACTGGAAGGACTCGAAGCCGAGCCGGCGCATGAGGCCGACCTGGTCGCGGGCCATGGCCCGCTTGGAGTAGACGAGGCCGGCGGTGTCCGGACCGGGTTTGTCCGAGTCGCCGTAGCCGCGCAGGTCGGTCAGCACAACCGTGTGGTCTTCGGCCAGGGCGGGGGCGACGTGTCGCCAGGTGAGGTGGTTCTGCGGATAACCGTGCAGCATCAGCACGGGCGAGCCGGACCCTCGGACGGCACAGCTGATGGTGACGCCCTCGACGTCCACGCGCCGGTACTCGAAGCCGGGGAGCAGCACACGCGGAGAGGTCATGGCTGGGACCCGTCCAGATCGATCAGCGCGATCCCTATATCGGGGCGCAGCACCTTGCGCAAGCGGGCTGGAGTCTCGGTCACGACTGCCTCCAGCGTCGGGAACACACGTCCCTCCAGCAGGTGGCCTCCGCGTGTCGTCCCATCGGACAGGCCGAGCACGGCGTGCACGTGCAGGATGGGCCCGTCCTGGCCCTCCGCGACATCTCCGATGAGCGAAAGCAGCTCGCACTGCTCGTCTACCGGGATGCGGCGGTAGTCTCTGGCCGCGCGGTCGAACCAGCCGACGGTGGCGTGCTCGAAGGCGCCTACGGCAGTGACGTGCGCGGCTTCCAGCCGCTCCGAGCGGGCGAACTGGGTCAGGGCGGAAACGGCCTCGTCGCCCGGGTCGCACACCACGACGTAGGTGACGACGTCCGCGTCCTCGACAACCTTGGCTTTCATCACCAGCTCCTTAACGTTGGTTCGGGAAGCAGACTCTGGTACGCGCGGCCGGACGATGCCCGGGTCCTGACACCAGCTTCAAGGACCGGAGTACGCGCCGGCCTGGTTGGTACTGGCATCAGCGTGGCGCTAAGGCCGACCCGGACGCGCCCGTGGACGTCCCTGGCAGGTGCCCTGGGTTGTGGTCCGAGCCCCGCCAGTATTCGCTGAACCGCTGATCTGGGGTTCGGACCCAGGGATTAGGCTGGCGGTAGCGGTAGCGGTGTCCGGCTGGGAGGCCGCATGAATGCTCTCGCCCGGCGGGGTAACCACAGGGCGGCGTTGCGGTGCAGGCGGCGCCATCCGGGATCTTGTGTTGCATCGGCTGATGTGGGCTCATTCTGATAGCGGGGGCCGCGCGCCGGGGCTAATTGACCGGGACAGCGAACGGGCCGCACTTGACCAGTTTGTTGACGAGGTGCGCGCTGGCGAGGGCCGGGCCCTGGTGGTGCGCGGCGAGCCGGGCGTGGGCAAGACCGTGCTGCTGGAGTACCTGGCCGGGCGGGCTACGGGGTGCCAGGTGGCACGCGTAGCGGGCGTGCAGTCAGAGATGGAACTGGCCTTCGCGGGGCTGCATCAGCTGTGCGCGCCGATGCTCGATTATGCGGAGCTGCTTCCGGAACCGCAGCGGGACGCCCTGCGGACCGCATTCGGCCTGGCCGTCGGCCCGCCGCCGGACCGGTTCCTGCTCGGTCTGGCCGTGCTGGGCCTGCTGTCAGGGGCGGCCGGAGAGCAGCCGCTGATCTGTGTGGTCGATGACGAGCAGTGGCTGGACCGGGCCTCGGCGCAGGCGCTGGGGTTCGCGGCGCGGCGGCTGGCGGCCGATCCGGTCGGCGTCGTGTTCGCGGCCCGGGTTTGCGGGGATGACCTGACCGGGCTGCCCGAGCTGCTGGTCGAGGGCCTGGCCGACGCTGACGCGCGCGAGCTGCTGGGCTCGGTGCTGTCCGGGCCGCTGGACGCGCTGGTCCGGGAGCAGATCATCGCCGACACGCACGGGAACCCGCTGGCGCTGCTGGAGCTGCCGCGCGGGCTGACGGCGGCACAGCTGGCAGGCGGGTTCGGGCTGCCCGGCGCGGGGTTGCTGGACCGGCGGATCGAGGACAGCTTTGGCCGGCAGCTGGAGGCCTTGCCGGCCGCGGCCCGGCGGCTGGTGCAGCTGGCGGCGGCCGATCCGTCCGGCGACGCGGCGCTGGTGTGGCGGGCGGCCGGACGGCTCGGCCTGGACGCCGCGGCGGCCGGGCCGGCCATGGCGGCGGGGCTTGCGGAGTTCGGCGCCCGGGTCCGATTCCGGCACCCGCTGGTCCGTTCGGCGGCCTACCGGTCGGCGTCCGCGTCCGAGCGGCAGCAGCTGCATGACGCGCTGGCCCAGGTCACCGATCCGCAGGTCGATCCGGACCGGCGGGCCTGGCACCGGACCCACGCCGCCACCGATCCGGATGAAGAGGTGGCCGCCGAGCTCGAGCACTCAGCGGGCCGGGCCCAAGCCCGCGGGGGCCTGGCGGCCGCGGCGGCGTTCTTGGAGCGTGCGGCGTTGCTGACGCCCGAGCCGGAGCGCCGGGCGCAGCGCTTGGCAGCGGCGGCGCGGGCCGCCCGCGAGGCGGGCGCGCCGGAGACGGCGCTGGGGCTGGTGGCCCTGGCCGAGGCCGGACCCGCAGACGAGCTGCGGGCCGCGCGGCTGGAGTACCTGCGCGGGCAGCTCGCCGACGATCAGCGCCGGAGCAGCGACGCGGCCCGGCTGCTGCTGAGCGCGGCCCGCCACCTCGGGCCGCTGAACGCCAGCCTGGCACGTGAAACATACCTGGAGGCGCTCATGGCCGCGATGTACGTGGGCGACCCGTTTCTACCCGGCGGCGCGCGGCAGGCGGCCGAAGCCGCCCGCGTCGCGCCGCCCGCCCCTGCCCCGCCGCGACCGGTGGACGTCGCGCTCGATGCGTTCGGGCTGCTGTTGACCAAGGGCTACGTGGCTGCCGCCCCGGCGCTGCGGCGGGCGCTCGAGCTGCTGTCCGCGTTGGACCCGGGTACCGGAGAGGGCCGCCGCTGGCTCTTCCTGGCCGGCGGTCGAGTCGGTATGACCATCGCCATGGAGCGGTGCGACTGGGAGGCACTGCAGACCCTGACCGCGGGCCAGGCTCAGATCGCCCGCGACACGGGCGCGCTCGTGCAGTTGCGGTCCGCCACGATGGGACTGGCCGCCGCGCACGTCATGCGGGGTGAATTCGGCATGGCGGCGCGACTGGCCGAAGAAGACCGCCTTATCGCGGAAGCCACGGGGACGCCTGCGGTGACGACGAACACGATGCTGCTGGCCGCGTGGCAGGGCCGCGAGCAAGAGGCGTCCGAGCTGATCCAGGCCACCGTACGGGAAGCGACCGCGCGGGATCAGGGCTTCGTGGCCGACTTCGCGAACTGCGCGGCCGCGGTGCTCTACAACGGTCTAGGCCGGTACGGTGACGCGTGCGACGCGGTGCGGCAGGCATGGCAGTGCCAGCGGGCGGCCCTGGGGGTATTCGCCGTGCCGGAACTGGCCGAGGCGGCGGCACGGTCCGGCGAGCTGCCGCTCGCCCGGGACGCACTGGCGTGGCTGTCCGAACGCATGCAGGTGGCACCCACCCAGTGGACGCTGGGGATCGAAGCCCGCGTCCGTGCCCTGCTCAGCGCCGGAGCGGAGGCCGACCGCTGCTACACCGAGTCGATCGAGCACCTCGCCCGGACCAGCGTCCGGGCCCAGCTGGCCCGTTCCCACCTGCTCTACGGAGAGTGGCTGCGCCGCGAGGACCGGCGCCTCGACGCCCGCGCCCAGCTCCGCGCCGCCCACGACATGCTGTCCGCCATGGGGGCCGAGGCGTTCGCCGAGCGGGCCCGGCGCGAGCTGCTGGCCACCGGCGAGACGGTGCGCAGGCGGACGGTCCAGAAGGTCGGTGAGCTCACCGACCAGGAGGCGCACATCGCCCGGCTCGCGGTCGACGGCCGCACCAACTCCGAGATCGGTGCCCAGCTGTTCCTCAGTGTCCGGACCGTGGAATGGCACCTGCGCAAGGTGTACACCAAGTTCGGGGTCGGCTCACGCCGCGAGCTGCACTGGGCCCTGGCTAGCCTCGGGCAGGCGGAGGCCCAGAACCCGCGGGCCTAGCCGATGGCACCGATCCGCCCCTCCGACAGCGCGCCAGGGCTCATGGGCCGGCGCAGCGAACGCGGCGTGCTCGACCGGTTCGTCGACGCGGTGCGGGCCGGTGAGGGCCGGGCCCTGGTCATGCGCGGCGAGCCGGGCGTAGGCAAAACCGCCCTGCTCGAGTATCTGATTGGACGGGCCGCGGGGTGCCGGGTGGCGCGGGCGGTGGGCGTGCAGTCGGAGATGGAGCTGGCCTTCGCGGGGCTGCACCAGCTGTGCGCGCCGATGCTGGCTCATGCCGGGTCACTGCCCGCTCCCCAGCGGGAGGCGCTCCGCATCGCGCTGGGCCTGGCCGCCGGACCAGCGCCGGACCGGTTGCTGGTCGGCCTGGCCGTGCTCGGGTTGCTATCGGAGGCGGCCGCGGCCGGGCCGCTGGTGTGCGTGGTCGATGACGAGCAGTGGCTGGACCGGGCCTCGGCACAGGCGCTAGGGTTCGCGGCGCGCCGACTGGGCGCCGATCCGGTGGGCGTGGTCTTCGCGGCGCGGGTGCCCGGCCAGGACGTGGCGGGGTTGCCGGAGCTGGTGGTGGAGGGCCTGGCCCTGGGTGATGCGCGCGTGCTGCTGGAGTCGGTGCTGTCCGGGCCGCTGGACGCGCGGGTCCGGGAGCAGATCATAGCCGACACGCACGGGAACCCGCTGGCCCTGCTCGAGCTGCCCAGGGAGCTGACGCCGGTGCAGCTTGCGGGCGGGTTCGGCCTCCTGGGTACACAACTCGGCGCGGGACCGCTGGATGGGCGGATCGAAGACAGCTTCGCCCGGCAGCTGGAGACCATGCCAGCGCAGGCCCGGCGGCTGGTGCAGCTGGCGGCGGCCGATCCGTCCGGCGACGCGGCGCTGGTGTGGCGGGCCGCCGGGCGGCTCGGCATCGGCCTCGAGGCGGCGCCAGCGGCGGCAGGGCTGGCGGAGTTCAGCGCCCGGGTTCAATTCCGGCACCCGCTGGTGCGCTCGGCGGCCTACCGGTCGGCCTCGATGTCGGCCATGCGGGAAATGCATGGCGCGCTGGCCGAGGCCACCGATCCCGGGATCGATCCGGACCGGCGGGCCTGGCACCGGGCCCGGGCGGTACCCGGACCAGATGAGGACGTCGCCGCGGAGCTGGAGCGTTCGGCCGGGAGGGCGCAGGCCCGTGGGGGCCTGGCCGCCGCGGCCGCGTTCTTGGAGCGCGCGGCGTTGCTGACGCCCGAGCCGGGTCGCCGGGCGCGGCGGATGCTGGCAGCGGCGCGGGCCACGCGCGAGGCGGGCGCGCCAGAAGCGGCCCTGGGGCTGCTGGCCCAGGCCGCGGCGGGCCCGCCGGACGAACTGCAGGCCGCGCAGATGGAGTACCTGCGCGGACAGGTCGCCTATGACCAGCGCCGCGGCCACGACGCCGTCCGGTTGCTGCTCAGCGCGGCCCGGCTTCTCGAGCCGCTGGACACCGCACTGGCTCGGGAGACGCACCTGGAGGCGCTCACGGCCGCGGTCTTTGTCGGCGAGGAGTTCATGCCCGGCGGCGTGCGGAAGGCCGCCGAGGCGGCACGCGCCGCGCCCCCCGCCGCTGACGCCCCGCGGCCGGTGGACGTCGTGCTCGACGCGTACGCGCTGCTGCTGACAGAGGGTCATGTGGTGGCCGGGCCCGCGCTACGGCGGGCGCTTGACGTGCTGGTCGCCTTGGACGCTGACACCAGTGACGGGCGCCACTGGCTCTTTCTCGCCGGGGGGAGAGCTGGCATCACCATCGCGATGGATCTGTGTGACTGGGAGTCAATGCAGACCCTGGCCGCTGGCCAGGCTCGAGCCGCCCGCGACGTGGGCGCGCTCGTGCAGTTGCGGACCGCCATGATCTTCCTGGCCGCTACGCATATCATGCGGGGTGAGCTGGGCGCGGCGGCGCGGTTTATCGACGAAGAGCGCCTGATCGCGGATGTGACCGGGACGCCCCCGGTTTCGTATGCCGCGATGATGCTCGCGGCCTGGCGCGGCCGGGAGCAAGAGGCGACCGAGCTGATCGAGGCCACCGTGCGGGAAGCGGCCACACGAGATCAGGGCTTTTCGGCCGGCTTCGCGGACTGCGCGGCCGCGGTGCTGTATAACGCTCAGGGCCGCTACGGCGACGCGCGCGATGCCGCGCGGCGGGTACTGGAGCACCAGGTGGTGGGGCTCGGAGCATTCGCCGCCCCGGAGTTGGCCGAGGCGGCGGCCAGGACCGGTGAGGTGGCACTGGTCCGGACCGCGCTGGCGTGGCTGTCCGAACGTATCCAGGTGACGCCCACCGAGTGGGCGTTGGGGATGCAGGCTCGCGCCCGCGCGCTGCACACCGGTGATGAGGCCGGCTACCTGGAGTCGATCGAGCAGCTGGCCCGGACCGGCGGCCGCGTGCAGCTCGCCCGTTCCCACCTGGTCTACGGGGAGTGGCTGAGCCGGGAGAACCGGCGCCTGGATGCCCGCGCCCAGCTGCGCACCGCCTACGACATGCTGGCTGATATAGGAGCCGACGGCTTCGCCGAACGGGCCCGGCGTGAGCTGCAGGCCATCGGCGACACGGTGCGCAGGCGGACGGCCGAGACAGTCAGTGACCTCACCGAGCAGGAGGTGCACATTGCCCGGCTCGCGGTCGACGGCGGCACCAACGCCGAGATCGGCGCCCAGCTGTTCCTGTCCGCGCGCACCGTCGAGTGGCACCTGCGCAAGGTGTACACCAAGCTCGGGGTCCGCTCACGCCGCGAGCTGGGCCAGGCGCTGGCCACCGGGGGCCGCTTACCAGGGGCCAGGGTACCGGGCCAGGGTCGTTCACTGGCGCGCCGGGCCGCCTGGGCGTGTGAAGGTGGACTCGGACCGTCAAACCACGGTCCCTTCGGCGCAATAGAAGATCATTTTCTACCGAACGGGACGTGGTATCACTTCCATGCCACGGAGATGCCGCTCATGGAGTACCTGGTCACGATGACCACCCACGTTCCGGAAGGAACCCCGGAGCGGGCCGTGGACGACGTCCGCGGCCGCGAGGCCGCCCGGTCCCGCGAACTTGCGGCCCAGGGGCACCTGCTGCGGTTGTGGCGTCCGCCGCTGCGGTCGGGCGAATGGCGCACGCTCGGGCTGTTCGCCGCCGCCGACGATAGCCAGATGGAGCAGGTGCTGGCCTCGATGCCGCTGCGGGTGTGGCGCACCGACGAGGTGACGCCCCTGTCGCCGCACCCCAACGACCCGAGCCTGGGGGCAGGGGCGCCGGGCTCGGAGTTCCTGACCACGTTCGTCCTCGCCGTCCCGGAGGGCACGCCGGGCCGTGCGATCGAGGAGGCCGAGGCGCGCGAGGCGGAGCGCGCCAAGGAACTGGCCGGGCAGGGGCACCTGCGGCGGCTGTGGACGCTGCCCGGCCAGGGGCGCGCGCTGGGCCTGTGGCAGGCCGTCGGCCCGGCCGAGATGCAGGCGATCTTGAGGTCGCTACCGCTGGACCCCTGGATGACGGTGCAGACCACGGCGCTCACCCCGCACCCGAGCGACCCGGCGCAGACGTCATGACGGGCAAGGTCGCCGTCATCACTGGAGGATCCCAGGGCATCGGCGCCGGCCTGGTCGCCGGATACCGGGGGCGGGGCTGGGCAGTGGTGGCCAACGCCCTGACCATCAAACCCTCCGACGACCCGGACCTGCTCACCGTGGCCGGCGACATCGCCGACCCGGCTACCGCCGACAAGATCGCCGACGCCGCGCTGGACCGGTTCGGGCGGATCGACACCCTGGTCAACAACGCCGGGGTGTTCGTCTCCAAGCCGTTTACCGGCTACACCGCCGCGGACTACGCCCTGGTCACCGGCGTCAATTTGGCCGGGTTCTTCTGGCTGACCCAGCGCGTCATCGGCGACATGGTCTCGCGGTACGGCGGTCACGTGGTGAATATCTCGGCCACCATCGCGGAGGTGGCGAACTCCAAGGCGCCGTCAGTGCTGGCCGCGCTGACCAAGGGCGGCCTGGCCGCGGCCACCCGGTCGCTCGCCGTCGAGTACGCCTCGCGCGGTATCCGGGTCAACGCCGTCTCGCCCGGGATCATCCAGACCCCGATGCACCCGGCCGACAGCTACGACGGGCTTGGCGGCCGGCTCCCGCCGCTGGGCCGGGTCGGCCAGGTCGCCGACGTGGTCGACGCCATCTTGTTCCTGGAGTCCTCGCCCTACATCACCGGCGAGGTCCTTCACGTCGACGGCGGCCAGATCGCCGGTCACTGACGGAGAGTGACGGTCATGACCGAGCCCGCAAGCTCGTCGCGAGCGTTGTTCGGCCGGCAGAGCGAGTGCGACGCACTGGACGGGCTGCTGGCGCAGGTGCGGGTCGGCGGCAGTGCCGTGATGGTGCTGCGCGGCGAGGCGGGCGTGGGGAAGACCGCGTTGCTGGACTACGTGGTCGCCGTGGCGGGGGATCTGCGGGTGGTACGCGTGGCGGGGATCGAGTCCGAGATGGAACTGCCGTTCGCCGCGCTGCACCAGATGTGCGCGTCGGTGCTGGATTGCCTCGGACGGCTGCCAGGTCCGCAGCGCGATGCGCTGGGGACCGCGTTCGGCCTGCGGGCGGGTCCGGCCCCGGACCATTTCCTGACCGGCCTGGCGGTACTGAGCCTGCTGGCCGAGGCGGCTGCCGACCGCCCGCTGGTGTGCGTGATCGATGACGCGCAGTGGCTGGACCGGGCGTCGGCGCAGGTGCTGGCGTTCGCCGCGCGTCGCCTGCTGGCCGAATCTGTGCTGGTGATCTTGGCCACGCGCGAGCCGGACCGGGACCTGCGCGGGCTGCCGGAGCTGGTGGTTGAGGGCTTGCGGCGTGCTGACGCGCTAGAGCTGCTGGCCTCGGCGGTGCGCTGGCCGCTGGATGAAGGGGTCGCCGAACAGATCGTGGCGGACACGCGGGGCAATCCGCTGGCGCTGCTCGAGTTGCCCAGCGGCATGTCGCCGGGACAGCTGGCTGGCGGCTTCGGCTTGCCGCAGGCGCTGTCCGTGGCGGGCCGGATCGAGGAGAGCTTCCTGCAGCGAGTCGACGCTCTCCCGGCGGCGACCCGCCTGCTGCTCGTGGTCTCGGCTGCCGACCCGGCCGGTGATCCGGCGCTGGTGTGGCGCGCGGCCGGGAGGCTGGGTATTTCGGCCGCCGCCGCGGCGCCGGCGGCCGAGGCTGGCCTGGCCGAGATCGGGGCCCGGGTGCGATTCCGGCATCCGCTCGTCCGCTCGGCGGCCTACCGGTCTGCTCCGCTGGCCGAACGGCAGGATGTGCATCGTGCGCTGGCCGACGTGACGGATCCGGTAGCCGATCCGGATCGCCGTGCCTGGCACCGTGCGCAGGCCGCGCCCGGGCCAGATGAGGATGTGGCGGCGGAACTGGAGCGCGCCGCTGGCCGGGCCCAGGACCGCGGTGGCCTGGCCGCCGCCGCGGCGTTTCTCGAGCGGGCGGCAAGCCTGACTGCGGACCCGGCGCAGCGGGCTGGCCGGGCCCTGGCCGCGGCCGAGGCCGCGGTCCGGGCGGGCGCTTTCGGCACTACGCTGGGCCTGCTGGGTATGGCCGAGGCCGGGCCGCTGGACGAGCTCCAGCGGGCCCGCGCTGACCTGGTGCGCGCCCAGCTGGCCTTCGTCTCCAACCGGGGCAGCGACGCCCCGCCGCTGCTGCTGGCCGCAGCCAGACGGCTGGAGCGGATTGACATCGGCCTGGCCCGCGCGACCTACCTGGACACGATCAACGCCGCGATGTTCGCCGGTCACCTGGCCGGTCCCGGTGCTGGCGCGGTGCAGGTGTCACGCGCGGCGCGGTCCGCGCCACCGGCCCAGGGGCCGCCGCGCCCGCATGACCTGCTGCTTGACGGCCTGGCCGCGAACTTCAGCGAAGGGTACCGGGCCGGGTTGCCGCTCCTGCAGCAGGGGCTGGCCCGCTACGGTCACCAGATGTCCGCCGAGGAGGAGCTTCGGTGGCTGTGGCTGGCGTGCATTGCCGCCTTGCATGTGTGGGATGACGGCAAGTGGGACGTGCTGTCCAGGCGCCACGTCGAGCTGGCCCGCCAGGTCGGAGCGCTTGCCGAGCTTCCCCTGGCCCTCAGCTCTCGGGTCTTCCTGCTGCTGTTCGCCGGCGAACTGGCCGCTGCCGCGTCACTGACCGAGGAGGTACGGGCGGCGATCGAGGCGACGGGCAGCAACCTCGCACCCTACGGCGCGCTGGGCGTGGCCGTGCTGCGCGGCCAGGAGACCGAAGCCTCCGCGCTGATCCGGGCTACCGGACAGGACGTGGCGCTGCGCGGGGAGGGCATCGGGGTCACGCTCACTAAGTGGGCGAGCGCGGTGCTGTACAACGGTCTGGGCCGGTATGACCGGGCGCTGGCCGCGGCAGAACACGGTAGCCAGGACCCGGACGAGCTGGGGCTGGCCGCCTGGTCGATGGTCGAGCTGATCGAGGCGGCCGCCCGGACCGGGCAGCCGGGACGCGCGGCCGGCGCTGTGCGGTTCCTTACGGAGATCACCAGCGCCGCCGGGACCGATTGGGCGCTCGGGATCCAGGCGCGCTCGCGGGCGCTGCTGACCGATGGTGATTCCGCCGAGCAGCAGTACCTCGAGGCAATCGAGCGGCTCGGCCGCACCCGCGTCCGCATCGAGCTGGCCCGCGCACAGCTGGTCTACGGCGAGTGGCTGCGCCGCGAGAATCGCCGCGTCGATGCCCGGGCGCAGCTGCGGACCGCACATGAGATGTTCGTCTCCATGCGGGCCGACGGGTTCGCCGAGCGCGCCCGCCGCGAGCTGCTCGCCACGGGAGAGACCGTCCGCAAACGCACAGTGGACACCTGCGACGAGCTCACTCCCCAGGAGAGGGAGGTGGCCTGGCGGGCTCGCAACGGACACTCCAATTCCGAGATCGGCGCCGAGCTGTTCCTCAGCCCGCGCACGGTCGAGTGGCACCTGCGGAGGGTGTTCACCAAGCTCGGCATCAGCTCCCGCAGGCAACTCTCCGCGGTGCTGCCCGGCCCCGGCCACGTGGCTCCGTGCAGCTGACCACCGGGGACAAGTTCGGGCGTGAACAAGCCGCGAGCCTGACCCCCAGTACTGGCGCAGCCGGGCCGTCGGCCAGGGTGCCCGGCCGGGGACCGCCACGGGCGCGACGCGGCCGCCTGGAGCGCGAGGCTGAGACCAGCGCCAACCATGCACATCAAACTGGCCGCGAAAGGGAACCCATGCCTACCGTTACCGTCGGCCGGGAGAACTCGGCCGACATCGAGATCCACTACGAGGACCATGGCGCCGGCCAGCCGGTCGTGCTGATCCACGGGTACCCGCTCAGCGGCCGGGGCTGGGACAAGCAGGTCCCGGCCCTGCTGGACGCCGGCTACCGGGCGATCACCTATGACCGGCGCGGGTTCGGCGCCTCCAACCAGCCGGTCACCGGCTATGACTACGACACCTTCACCGCCGACCTGCACGCCCTGCTGGAGCACCTCGACCTGGACGACGCGGTCCTGGTCGGGCACTCGATGGGCACCGGTGAGGTCACCCGGTACCTGGCCGCCTACGGCCCGGCGCGGGTGGCCAGGGGCGTGCTGATCGCCCCGATCCCGCCGTTCCTGCTGCAGACGCCCGACAACCCCGAAGGGGTGCCGCAAGACCTGTTCGACGGGTTCGTCCAGGCCGCCCAGGCCGACACCCCGGCCTGGATGAAGGGCTTCCTGGACAACTTCTACAACATCGACACCCTGCGCGGCACCCTGGTCAGCGATCAGGCCTGGCAGGCCAGCTGGAACCTGGCCGTCACCGCCTCAGCCACCGCCGCAGTGGCCTGCATCGGCACCTGGGCGACCGACTTCCGCGCCGACCTGCCCAAGATCGACGTGCCCGTCCTGGTCATCCAGGGCGACGCCGACCAGGTGCTGCCGCTGGACAAGACCGGCCAGCGGCTGCCCGGCCTGATGCACGACGTGCGGCTCGTCGTCATCGAGGGCGGCCCGCACGCGATTCCCTGGACGCACGCCGGCCAGGTGAACACGGCCTTGCTGGACTTCCTCCGTAGCTGACATTCCCCCAAAGGAGCCGTCATGTCGAACCACTTCAGCGCCGACAATCTCAAATTTCCCGGCGACGACCGTCGGCTGGACCTCACTGACCTGTTCGTGTTCGAGTCCTCCGATGACCCGGACAAGACGGTCCTGATCATCGACTCCAACCCGACCAGCGCCCCGCCCCCGATCCCGGCCCCGGTCACCGGCCCGGAGTTCTACCCCGGCGCGATCTACCGGATCAACATCGACACCGACGGCGACAACCACGCCGACGTCGCGTTCAGCTTCACCTTCTCCGAGTACCAGGACGGCAAGCAGACCGGGACCGCCTACTACGCCACCGGCCCCGGGGCCCGCCAGCCGGGGACAGCCGGGGCGCACCTCGTCTCGTATATCCCGGTCAGCTTCGACGGCGAGGTCCAGCCGGTGAAGGCCGGCGCGTCCGGCTCGATCCGGCTGGCCGCCGGGCTGCGCAGCGACCCGTTCTTCGCCGACGTCGAAGGTGCCCTGCACGGCTTCGCCTGGACCGGGCACGACGACTTCGCCGGCAACAACGTCGACTCCATCGCGCTGGAAGTGCCGAGCGACATGCTCGGCGGCGGCGTGATCGGCGTCTGGGCCTCGATCAGCCGCTACCGCGACGACGGCACCCTGGAGCAACTGGACCGCGGCGGCAACCCCACCATCAACCCGTTCATCAACCCCGACGGGGAGAAGAACCTGTTCAACTCCCGTCAGCCCGCCGACGACGTGGCCAACTACCTCGAACCGTGGTCGAAGATCCTGGAGAACGCCGGCGGCTACACCCCCGAGCAGGCCCGGGCAGCCGCCCTGCAGGTGCTGCCCGACATCCTGCACTACGACCGCACCAAGCCCGCCACCTACCCCAATGGCCGCGTCATGACCAACGACGTGTACAGCCTGCGCTTCGCCTGGCTGACCAACGGCAAGGTCCCGCCGTCCGGCCTCAAGCCCCACGACGACCTGCTGGCCCAGTTCCCCTACACCGGCCCGCCCAACCCCTAGACAATCCTTTTCGCGCCGACGACGCCCCACTCACCCCGTCGTCGGCGCAGAGTACGCCGCCAGGCTCGGAGCCGGTCGTGAGAGGCGTCGTCGCCAAGGTATCGGGCGGGGCGCTCTCGGCGATGTTACGCACAGTAGCAGGATGCGGGGGACGTGGGAGCTTCGGGCGTGGACCGGTTCGTGGACCGGCTCGTCAGATAATCCCAGTGCAGCGAATGCCGTCACTGCGATAACCCGTGTCATCTGTACAGCTAGCGCGCGTGGTGCAGGAGGCCGTACTTCTTGTAAACGGCAGGTCAGCGGTTCGAATCCGCTCACCGGCTCCCAGTTCAGAGGGTATTTCGACCTTATGTGATCCCGAGTCGTGGACCGGCTCGTGGACCGAATGTCACTGACCCGGCCTATCCTACTGGTATGCCCAGAGTCGCCAAAGGTTGCGTAGAGCGACTGCCGAGCGGATCATGGCGCGCCCGGGTGTACGCCGGAATCGATCCGATTACCAAGCGGGAGATCCGCCTCACAGCCACCGCCAAGACCGAGCAGCAGGCCCACATCGAGCTGGGCAGGCTGCTCAAGGAAGCGTCCGAAGGCCGCACTCCCGAATCGGATGCCACCGTGGCTAAGCTGCTGGACGAGTACGCGGCGATCGCGCCATGGGATGTGTCCACGCGGCAGACCAACGAGGGATTCATCCGCCGCACCATCAAGCCCGCCCTCGGGCCTATGAAAGTGCGGAAGGTGCGCGGCCCAATCCTCGACAAGCTGTACGCCGAACTAAAGCGCTGCGGCGACCTGGCCTGCACCGGCAGGCCGTTCATCGAGCACCGCAACGTCCCCGTCTTGGTGCTCAACCAGGCGACCTTCGCCCGGCCTGGCAGCAGGTCACTGAGACGCTCACAGAGGCGATCGGGTCCGGGATCCTCGCGCCCGGCGACGAGTTGCCGTCGATCACCGAGCTGAGCGCTCTGCTAGAGCGCCGGTCAGGTAGCGGGGCCGGGTTTCTTCGTGTGACCGGTTGAGGGTAGTCGAGTGTGCTATTCCCTGTTCGTAGCGGGTGGTGAAGGATCGGCTACGAGCAGGGAGGAAGCATGGTGCGTCCTGTCGTGTGGCGCCCGCCGGCGGAGCCTTCGCCGGGCGAGCAGGCGGTGATCAAGGCGGTGCGGCGGGCGAAGCTGTTCGTGTTCTTGCGCCAGCATCGGCACGAGCTGTTTGACGAGGGGTTCCAGGCCGAGCTGGCGGAGACGTACGTGGACAGCCCGAAGGGGCAGCCGCCGGTGCCGCCGGCCCGGCTGGCGCTGGCCACGATCCTGCAGGCCTACACGGGCGTGTCCGATGATGAGGTGATCGAGGCGACGGTGATGGACCGGCGCTGGCAGCTGGTCCTGGACTGCATGAACGCAGAAGAGCCGCCGTTTTCCAAGGGCACCCTGGTGGGGTTCCGCAAGCGGCTGATCGAGCGGAACCTGGACCGGCGGCTGGTCGAGCGCACGGTGGAGCTGGCCGCGGCCACGGGCGGGTTCGGGGCGCGGGCGCTGCGGGCGGCGTTGGACTCCTCCCCGCTGTGGGGGGCGGGCCGGGTGGAGGACACCTTTAACTTGATGGGACACGCCCTGCGCAAGGCCCTGGGCGTGATCGCGGTGCTGCAGGGGCGGGGGCAGGCCGCAGGGACCGCTGCCGTGGCGGCACAGGCCGGGGTGCCGGAGCTGGCCGCCTCGAGCCTGAAGGCGGCGCTTGACCGGGACTGGGACGACCCGGCCGCCCGGGACGATGCCCTCGCCGTGGTGCTGGGCCTGCTGGACCAGGTGGAAGCCTTCATCGCCGGGCAGGCCGGCGACCAGGCCGCGGCTGCGGCGGTGGCGGCCGCCTGCCAGGTCCGTGACCAGGACGTGGACCTGACCGGGGCGGCGCCGGCGTTGCGCCGCGGGGTGGCCAAAGACCGGCGGATCAGCATCGAGGACAGCCAGATGCGGCATGGCCGCAAGTCCCGCTCGGTGCTGTTCGACGGCTACAAGCGGCACGTCATGCGGGACCTGGATACCGGCATGGTGCCCGCCGTGGGCATCACCCCGGCCAACGCGCCGGAGGCCAGCGTCACCGGCGACATCGAGGCCGACCTGCAGGCCGCCGGGCGGGAGCTGGCCGAGCTGCACATCGACCGGGCGTACCTGTCCTCGGCCCTGGTCCGCGACCGCGGCCCGGACCTGGCCATCTACTGCAAGGCCTGGCGGGTCCGCAACACCGGCGGCCGGTTCGCCAAGGACCAGTTCACCCTCGACTTCTATACCGGCCAGCTGACCTGCCCGGCCGGAGTGGCCATGCCGTTCGAGCCCGGCAAGACGGTGCGCTTCCCCGCCGGCACCTGCACGGCCTGCCCGCTGCGGGCCCGCTGCACCACCAGCAGCAACGGCCGCAGCGTCGCCATCCACCCCGATGAAGCGCTGCTGGCCGAGCTGCGCCACCGCCAGCAGGACCCGGCCGGGCGCGCGAAGCTGCGGGAACGCGTCGCGGTCGAGCACGCCCTGGCCCACGTCGGCCGCTGGCAAGGCCGCCGCGCCCGCTACCGAGGCACCCGCAAGAACCTGTTCGACCTGCGCCGCATCGCCGTCGTCCACAACCTCCACATCATCGCCCGCCAGCTCGCCACCGACAGTTACCAGCAAGCCGCCTGACAGCTACCTGACCGGCGCTCTAGGCATCGGGACCGGCGTCATCCGGCACGCGTTGGAGACGCTTACCGCCGACGGCCTGATCATCGCGCGACACGGCCGCGCCACGGTCGTAGCCGGAGCGCCCAGCGACGACCCGCGCCGAGCCGCAGGCGGCCCGGTCCCGGCCACGACTGCCGCCGCGCCGGGTGCAAGCCGCATGTCTGCCACCCGATGAAGGCCAGCACGATCCGCCGCCGGCATCCCGTCCGGGGTGGTGATCAGGTACAGCTTCAAGCCCCAGTACCAGCGCGAATGCGCCGCGCAGTACCCATAGTGCGCCCACCCGGCCAGGCCGGACCGCTTGACGGTCTCCCGGGAAGCGGCGCACGGCACCGGGGTGGCGTCGATCAGCCGCACCGGGTCGCACCACGACGGGCATTGCCGGGCCAGGTGATCCGGCACCGCGGCCAGCAGCGGCGCCGCTGCCTTCAGCCGCTTGTGATAGCCGGGCTGACGCGGCAGATAGGGAAACAGGTGACCCAGCCGGGCCTAGCACATCCGCAGCCAGTGATGCCCGGACCGGGCGCCCAGCAGGACCTGGGCCACGGCCAGGCATACCAGCTCGGCGTCGGACAGCCGCCTGGGCTGGCCGGGACGGCGCTGGCCGGAACCGATCACGTGGTCGTCGATCTCCACGTACAGTGCGATCAGGAGGGTATCCAGGTCTGGAGTCACAACCGATCATGGATGCCCTCTCCCCATGTCCACGTCAACCCGGTTCGCCACATCGGCCCGGATCAGGAATCACTCATCTAGGCGCCCGGGAAGTCCTACGAACCGGTCGCTACCGGTCGGTTTTCATCGGTCAAGGCCCGCTGCAGTTGCCGCCGGGAGCTGACGCCGAGCTTGGTGAACACCTTGCGCAGGTGCCATTCGATCGTCCGTACGGACAGGAACAGCTGGGCGGCGATCTCCGGGTTGGACAGGCCGTCGCGGGCCAGGCGGGCGATCTGGGCCTCTTGGGGGGTGAGCGTGTCGCGCGCTTCCACGGTGTGCTGGCGGAGGGTCTCGCCGGTTGCCGCCAGCTCGTGGCGGGCCCGCCCGGCGAACGCCTCCATGCCGATCGCGGCGAACATGTCGTGGGCGGTGCGTAGCTGTGCGCGGGCGTCGGCCCGGCGGCCCTCGCGGCGCAGCCACTCCCCGTAGAGCAGATGCCCGCGCGCGAGTTCGACGCGGAGGCGCGTACGTCCGAGGCGCGCGATCGACTCGCGGTACTGGCTCTCTGCGGCGCCCGCTTCGCTTAGCAGCGCGTGGACGCGGGCTTCGATCCCCAGTACCCAGTCGGTGCGCGTTATGCGTGTGCGTTCCGACAGCCACTCAAGCGCGGCTCGGACGAGCGCCTGATCGCCGGTTCTGGATGCCGCCTCGGCCAGCTCGGCGACGACGAACAGGCCGAGTCCGACGTGGTCGCGGTGCTCAAACGCCACCCGGGCAGCCTCGCGGGCCGCCGCGTACCGTCCGATGCCGTTGTAGAGCACCGACTTGGCGTAGGTCGCGACGTCGACCATCCTGCCAAGCCCGCGGGCGCTCGCCGTTTGCACCATGCGCTCGATCAGCTCGGACGCAACAGACTCCTGGCCGCGCCACGCCGCGAGCATCATCTCCTCATACCCCACGGCCGGGTTGCCCGTCGCCTGTGCGATCGCACGCTCCTCCTCGAGCAGGACCGCGACATCGGTCAGCTCCCCGGCGGCCAGCTGGCTTCTGGCCAGGAAGTTGAGCGCGAACTGAAGTTGCCCCAGCGCGCCGGAATCGCGGGCGACCTGCACCTGGCGCGAGGCCAGCGCGTGCCAGGAGTCCGCATCCCATAGCTCGAGTGCGATCAGCCCGGCCGCCCTCAGGCCCGTCAACCATAGCCACTGGCCGAGGTCCCCGGCGGGGACCTCCAGCGCCAGGACCGTCTGCAGCGCTTGCCCCAGCGCCGCCGCGGCCGCCGCGTACCCTTCCGTCAGCCGGACCGCGAACGCGTCGAGCATGACATCGACCGCGCCGGGCGGCCCGGGCGCGGGTGGTGCGGCGCGAGCGGCTTCGGCTGCCCCGGCCAGGGCCCCCGGGCTGTCCAGATCTCCGGCCCAGATGGCCGCGCCGAGCGCCTCGAGGTGCGTCGTGCGCGCCAGCTCGGGGTCCAGCGGCTCCAATCGCCTGGCCGCGCTAACGAGCAGCCGCGCGGCGTCGCTGACGTGGCGCTGATCAAACGCCACCTGTCCCCGCAGGTGCTCGGCCTCGGCGGCCTGCAAGGCCGGCATCGGTCCGGCCTCGGCTGCGGTCAGCAATTGCAGTGCCGCTTCGAGCGCGCCGGCGTCGCGCTTTGCCCGAGCCGCCGCGAGCAGGCGACGCAGGCGATGGGCGGGCTCGGGTGTGAGCGTCGCTGCGCTCTCCAGAAAGGCAGCGGCCGCAGCGATCCCCCCGCGCGCCTCCGCCCGGGCGGCCGAGCGTTCCAGTTCCCCGGCGACCTCCTCGTCGGGCCCGGCTGCCGCCTGGGCACGGTGCCACGCGCGCCGGTCGGGATCGATCTGCGGATCGGTGGCCTCGGCGAGAGCGGCGTGCAGCGCATGCCGCTCAGCAGAAGATGCCGATCGGTACACCGCCGACCGCACCAGCGGATGACGGAACCGCACCCGGGTCCCGATCTCCACCAACCCGTCCGCTCCTGCGGCCTCGGCCGCCCAGGCCGCAATCCCGAGCCGCTCGGCCGCCGCCCGGACCAGCACCGGGTCGCCGGTCGGTTCGGCCGCGGCGACCAGCAGCAGCAAGCGCGTGTCGGCGGGCAGCGCCTCCAGCCGGGACCGGAAGCTCTCCTCGATCCGCCCCGGGACCGCCTGCGCCCCGGTCAGCCCGAACCCGCCCGCCAGCTGCGCCGGGCTCAGCCCGCGCGGCAACTCCAGCAACGCCAGCGGATTGCCTCTCGTCTCGGCCAAGATCCGGTCCCGCACCCGCTCATCGAGCCGGACCCGGATAACCGAGCGCAACAGCCCGCGCGCATCCTCCTCCCGCAGCCCCCGCACCTCCAGGTCCGGCAGCCCCCCAAGCGCCTGGCCAGGGTCGCGCACGGCGAAGACCAGCCCCACGGGGTCGGCCAGCAGCCGCCGCGCCACGAACGCCAGCACCTGCGCCGACGCCCGGTCCAACCACTGCGCGTCATCGACCAGGCACAGCACCGGCCGTTCCCCCGCCGCCTCCGAGAGCAGGGTCAGCACCGCCAGCCCGACCAGGAACCGGTCCGGCGCGGCACCCTTCCGCAGCCCGAACGCGACCCCCAGCGCGTCCCGCTGCGGAGCCGGAAGCCGCTCCAGGTGATCGAGCAGCGGCACGCACAGCTGATGCAGGCCGGCGAACGCCAGCTCCATCTCTGATTCCACCCCCACGGCCCGGACCACTCGCAGATCCGGCGCCGCCCCGGCCGCGTACTCCAGCAGCGCCGACTTGCCCACCCCCCCCACACCCCCCACCACCACCCCCCACCCGCGCCCCGACCGTAGATCCCCCAAAAGCCCATCAAGCGCCGCACGCTCCCGTTGCCGGTCCACCAGCGAGAGCGCCTGCTCCGATCGCGTCCGCACGCCCATCACCGCCTACCAATCCGGCACCAGAGCGCCGGCGCGGCCAAGCCAGCATGCCTGCCTGCGCCAGCACCCCGAGCTCAGCGGTCAGGAACCCGGGCAGGCCACAGCTCAACCGTGCGGCGACTGTCATCTCCAGCCAACTGGGCGACCAACAGACCTGTCAAGAGGGGTGATCTCAGCCTGTGCCCATCGCGGAGCGAGCCGCCCCCGACGCAGGTCACCGCCCCCGCCCGATCGATGGCCATAACCCGCGTCAGGCGCTTCCCGGAACGCCATATCAGATCGCCCCGGGCACCTGCCTCCATGCGCCCTCCAAGCCTCCACCGCCGTTTAGTAGGCACTAAGTCGGCCCAACTGGGTCATTCGCACTTCACACGTGCAGCCGAGGTGCAGGCACTCCTGAGAAAGTGCAGTCCAAATTAAGATGACGCTACACGTAGTGACTTCTGAACCGTACGTGCGAGCGGAACGATGCTCTTATGTTTGTCAAGGGGGTCGTGTGACATTTCCTGGTCTCATTTCGGGGTCCTGAAAAAGGATGTTGAACTGGCAGTTTTGCTGGGTTGCGGACAAGACAGGGATGGGCGTCCTATGGGACGCAAGCTCTTATTAGGTCACGCCAGCAGCAGGTCAGAGATGAGGCCGGGGACGGCCGACGA
>Ga0335072_10004065_pt1 | contig 21823 bp, 12 predicted proteins | sample Lox_Sample_21_FD_206725 | JGI IMG/M metagenome (GOLD analysis project Ga0335072, IMG submission 206725) | Soil microbial communities from Loxahatchee National Wildlife Refuge, Florida, United States - Lox_Sample_2.1 | ecosystem: Environmental > Terrestrial > Soil > Wetlands | place: USA...
ACCTCGACTTCCCATTTACCTTTTTCCTCGCTTTTCGCGTGCCGCAAATCCACATCTGGCCGTCCAACAAGCCAGAAGCCTTGATTCGAAGCCCGCTTCTTTTTTAGATCCTCGGTCAGAAGGTCCGCATTCATTTGCGCCGTCAAAAACGTCATACCAGTTTTTTCTTTGGTCATACCGTCAATGTCTTTGGCGGCTTCAGGGTCAAATTCGAATGCGGCGAATACCAGGATGGCGGGCTTGGGGCTAAGGGTTCGCGCTTCTTCCCATGCGAGTTCGACCTGGCGCTGTTCGAGCAAGCTGTACTCGGGGCCGAAAGAGAAAACCACGCGCTCCGGCTTTGAGCCTTTGGTTTCCGCGTCGGCGTGTAGCCAGCGCGTTCCGGCCAGCGGCTCCACGCGTGAGAAATCAATATGGTGTCCGCCTTTTCCGCGAAGACCAGTTTTAAGCAGTTCGTCACGCCATTCGGCTTGGCGTAGCGTGGGACCTTTGCGCGCCACGGAGGCGTCGAGAAGGGGTGTCGGCACATCGCGAAAATCTGCCAATGATTCCTGGATTCTGCTGGACGCACCTTCAAGAACTACAGCACCTTCGTTAGCTTCCTCAAGCGACCTTACGGTCGGGGCGGGCACCGCCTCAACCGTAAACGGGCCGGTGACACGTACACGGCTTTTGTCCGTGTACGGCTGATCGTAAAGCGTTTCCTGGTCGGCATAGCGGCCTATTGCAGCGTCGATTTGGTCGCGCTGCATAGCCTCGCGGATTTCCGGATTGCTCGCGATGGATTTGAGTGTTACGTGCGGGACAGTCTTGTAGCGGAATCCACTGCCGACGCCTTCATCGGGGTGCGCAAGATCGTAATAGTCGAATTCGGCCGTCATGAGCCGCTGCTTGGCCAATGTGATTGCCACGCGTGACGTGTCGCACGTGATCCAGCGGCGACCCCATTGTTCGGCAATATAAGCCGTCGTTCCAGAGCCGCACGTCGGGTCAAAAACTAGCTCGCCGGGATCGGTGGTCATGAGCACGCAGCGCTGAATAATTTTTGTATTTGTCTGGACTACGTACATCTTTTCCATGCCACTACCGGATTGGGTGTCATACCAGAGATTCGTCAACGGAACAGCAGGGAAATCATCAAGGTAGCGAACGTAAGTCAGGGCAGAGCCCTGTCTTGCAACGCGGTGCGCGAGGATTAGCTTCTTGATTCCGTCAGCTGTCGTCGTCCAGCCGCGAATACCCTCTGGATAATAATCAGTCCCCTCGAAGCTAACCGGAAAGTGCATTGCGCTTCCAGGTCCCGAAGGTCGGCCTTCTCTCTGGCTCGTCAGTAGTTGATAGCGAAAGGAGCGGGCGCCGTCAGGTAGCAGACGCGGATCGTCCAACTCTTCCCTGCTCAACCGGCGCTCGGTACCGTCAGGCAGTCTGACCATAGAGTAAGCCTCGGCTCCGGTTTCGCCGACACTCCTCTTCGTGAGCAGACCGTGGTATTTCAACTTGTCGATGTTCCTTGCGTACCAAATCAAGTAATCGCACGTGCCGGGTACATATCGGGCGGTTTGGCCAGCTGTCTTCTTAAACGTAATCACCGAGACGAAGTTTTCGGAACGGAAGACGTCGTCAAGCACTGACCGAACTCGATGGAGGTTCTGATCCCCAATCTGCACAAAGAGTGATCCGGTTTCATTCAAAAGTTCTTTGGCGAGGAGAAGCCTGTCACGCAAGTACGTTAGGTACGAATGGATTTCGAGTTCCCATGTATCGCGAAAGGCGCGGATCATCTCCGGCTCTTGTGTCAAGTCTTCGTCTCTGCCGTCTTTCACGCTCCGTTTGTTCACAAACGGCTGGAAGTTGGAGCCATACTTAATGCCGTAGGGCGGGTCGATGTAGACCATCTGAACCTGGCCCGCCATACCTTCCTTTTCGAGAAGCGAGTTCATCACGAGCAGCGAATCGCCAGCGATCAGCCGGTTGGACCATCCGTGTGAGTGCTTGTAGAAGTCAATCGCGTCGCGGAAAGGGAGATGCTCTTCGGGCCGCTCGAAGAGTGAAGGCTGCACGGGCAGGCCGTTGCCATTGCGCTTGCGGACAGCTTCGATGATCGTGCGGGGATCAATGGTTTCGTGGACATGCAGCGAAACGGTGGGGACCCCAAACGAGTTGTGGGTCAAGATGCGGGTCGTAGTCCAGATCCTTGCCGGGCTTCACGCTGGGAACGGGATCGATGTAGTCGTAAACTTTATGAGTTGGGAGCGGTGGGTCTGTTTCCGGCGTCACCAATCCCACGGGCGGATTGTTGATCCGTTTCTTGTCCGTGTGCTCGTATCGCTCGATTGGGCGCTTCTTCGGATGTCCCGCCCCGCTGTTTTTCCCTTTTCCGCGCGCCATCCAGGTTTTGCCTCTGGGTCACTCAGCTATTGGAAGCAGGAGAATTCTAGTCTGGGGACGACATAATTACCAGCAAGCGACGAGCCGAGGATTATATGCCGCCCTGCCTCAGCAGGGCGGTGCGGCGGAGACATCCGTACCGATCGCGTTGAGAATTTCGCTCGCAACTCGCTGGACGTGCTCCATGCTCTCAGCCAAGAGCTTGGCATCGCCGCCGTACAGACCAATGTAATCTTGCGCAGCTGATCCCGTTTCGAGGCCAATTGCGTTGCACACGACAAACGCGACGGCTTCGGCCTCAGTTTCACGAACCCGTTTCGATGTGCTGGCCCGGCGATCGGTGCGGTGCATCATTTCGTGCGCGACCTCGTGCGCGAGAGTGGAAAACTCCTCGGCGGGAGACTGGCCAGGTAACAAAGTGATTGCGCCGCCTGCGGAAATACCCCGAGCCGGCGCGATGCTCTGAGAATACTCGAGAGCAATGCCGTGCTGAACGACAAACCCAGCCAGGCGCTCGCGGTAGTCGCGAGGATCGCCGTTTACGCGGCCAATTGTCGGCAGTTCTTGCCCCTCCGTCTGGCTGACATCGAAGACATACGCGGCACGGAATCCAACCACTGACGGTGAATCCTCAGACTCAACCTCGTCTGCGTTCGTGGCCTTCTTCCGGATAATCGGGGCGAGAATCAAAATTCCTTTCTCGCCCTTTCTCACAAAGCGGCCCAGCTTGTGCCACGTATGGAACCCGGCGACGTGAGTAGCAGTGGGCTTCTGCGAGGCAATGAGCATGATGTTGTGCCACGAGTAGCGATGAAATCGCCCGATGGCAGCCAGGTATTCCGTCAACGTCTCACTGTGGCCCCGTTCGAGAGCCTGTTTCAGCTGCTCGATGGCGTTGCTTGCGATCTGTTTTGCTTGTTCGACTTTCATGTTTTTCGTCCTCCTGTTTCGGGGAGTCCTTGCTCCCTTCACCCCCAGCCGAGGGAGCAAGGGCGCGAAACAGGGGGACAACTGTCAGTCGGACTGGCGCTTCAAGGTCGGAACGGGCCGCACGCGTGAGTGCCACTGTTTTTGGGTGGCGCGAAGCGTGCTAGTGGAGACCGCAGACAAGCAGCCGGAGTGCAGCGAGGCAGCGCTCTTCAATCGGACGGACAGGTAAGGAGCAACGGGAATGAGCCCGAATGGCTACGCGACGAGGAAGAGGATGTCTAGTGCTGATCGGGAGGAGGTCGCCAGCCGCGAGCGGGAGTCCAAGTGCTGTTCGCAGTCGTGGGCAATGTTGAGCAGCTTCTGATGGGTCGAGGCCTGAACGTTCTTGAGCTTGGGTTTCGGCAATTAGAGGGACTCCAGGTAGGGGCGCATTACGTTTGCTACTCGGCAGACCTTGGCAGCGGCCCAAAGGTCGTCCATGGAAGCTTTCTTGAGGCGACGGCACTCCCTAAGAGCTTCCAGTGCGACATCCATGCCAATCTTGTTGCGGAATTTGAAGCAGTCGGCAACTGTCTTCGCCGGGGTGTAGACCTTGAAGGATGCGCCGCGAACGGGATAGTCCTTCACGCCGAAATGGAGAGCTGCACCGGACATCCGCACGAAGCGAACTGGTGGAGACGTTACGCGTGGAGCCCAGGCTTTCACATCAATGGCCATCCAAACGTGATGCGGGGCCTGTGTTGTGACCTTGTGGAATTGAAGTGCGGAGAGAAGGCAAAGCACGCCCTTCGGGACCTTATGGGCGGCTTCGACGAGCGACAGATGCTCGGTGACGTGAGATGAGGTCGATGCGTAAAGCCCTCGGCCTAGCTTCCTGAGGACGCCTTTTCGGACAAGGCGGGACAGGTAGTTTCGGGGAATGCCGAGGGCGAAGATATCCTTCGAGCGAAGGATCGGTCGCTTTGCAGCCAGTGCGAGCAGTCGGTCTGACTTCGAGTACATGGTATGTTCCCATGGCCAGTGTACCAAATACTCGGTAGATGTTAATAAGTACCAAGGATATTGAACATAGGATTCATAGAGCGATACTATAGGTATCGCATTTGGGCTGACGGGACTGATTAACTCGGTTGCCTATAAGAACCTGAGATGAGCGCTCTTCGAGTCTGTGAGGGGTCTTGGCTCGTCAGATTGACGCGTGAATATGGAAGAGGACATGGGCGGGCCGTTCGCTTCCACGGTCTGGTTCGGGAACGATGTTTAGTCAAATTGTTGAAATGCGGTATAGTCTGCGGCGAAGTGCCGTGGATTTAGTTAGCGGACGTTTAGGAAACTAAGCGGATGGAGGGCGATTGTGCCAGCAACAATCGTGGTGGGTGGACAATACGGTTCGGAGGGGAAAGGCAAGGTTGTTGCTCTCCTTGCTAGTCGCGTGGAGTCGCCTTGGATAGTGCGTTGCGGCGGGCCGAATTCTGGACACACGGTAAGAATTGAAGGAAGGGACATCGTATTGCGCCAGGTCCCATCCTCTACCGAACCGCGAAAGGGCATTTTTTGTCTTGCTGCTGGTTGCGCGATTGATGAGGGGGTTCTCTTCAACGAATTGGACCTTCTCAAGATTGAACCGGAACGCATGATTGTCGATCCGCGTGCGGTCGTAATCACAGAACAAGATCGTGCGGCCGAACAGGCAGAGCTTGGACACGTCGGTAGTACATGTTCTGGTACTGGGGAAGCAGCGATCCGCCGAATGTCGAGAAGAGCAGATGTCCTCCTTGCGAAAGACTCGGAAGCCCTTCGTGATCGCTGCCGTATAGAGACGGTCGCGCCGGTGCTTCACAGGGCGATCGATGAAGGTGGTGACGTGATCATCGAAGGCACGCAGGGTTTTGCGCTCTCGCTGCTCCACGGGCGAGACTATCCATTTGTTACCTCGCGAGATACAACCGCGGCTGGTTTCGCCATGGAGGCGGGTCTCTCTCCTCGGATGATAGAGAACATTGTGATGGTCCTTCGAACTTTTCCGATCAGGGTGGGTGGGCCAAGCGGGCCGTTGGCGGCAGAAATTTCGTGGGAGGAGATTGCGGCAAGCTCGGGTGCGCCGGAAGTTGTGCCAGAATATACTTCCGTCACGAAGCGTCTGCGTAGGGTTGCGCATTTTGATCTCGAATCGGTCAAAGTGGCCTGCCAATATAATCGTCCAACGGGCTTGGCGGTTATGGGGCTGGACCGAATCGATTACGCGAACACGGGAGCAACCGCAATCGGGGGGCTCACGGAGAAGGCGCGCGCCTTTTTGAACGAGTTAGAGCGTGCTACTGGGGTGGGAATCGAATTCATTGGCACAGGATTCGGGACAAACGACGCCATTCGCATCCTGACTCCCTCGAAGCAAGTCCAACTTGCCCATGCATGAAGTACCGCTAAGTACTTTACGGGAGATCCGGGCACGGGCTCAGAAGCTTCTCCGGAGCGTGAGGGCGGATTTAACGCCCTTTGTGAAGAAAGATGGAACATTCCGTAGGACCCCAGAGTCTTTGGTGAAGCCCGACGATGTCAATGTCACGACAACGTGTTCGTGCCTCATGGCACTAGCGTTGACGAATTGCTTTAGCGAATTCTCCGAGACGACTTCGAAGAAAAATGCTGCCGACATCCTTGAACTGGTTGTGCTGGCACCTTGGATGAGCTCTGGATTGACGGCGAACAATGCATTCACGACCACGCTGGTGCTGAGAACCTTCGGATTTTTGGAGTCCGAGGGCCTCCTGAAGGACAAGAACGGGAAAACACTTTTCGAAGGAACCAAAAGAGTTAAGAATTGGGAACAGCAACTTGGGATCGGCGACATCCTGAATCTTGCCGAACGGCTCAGGGCGCATAGCGATCCAGCTTCGGAGTTTTTGTGGCTTTCTGTGTCGGACAAGTCGCGTGACCTGCTGCGTGAGAGTGCGATCGACACCACGAAGGCCAAAACGACGCTCGTTCTCGACCTTGCAAGAATTGTCGAGGGCGGATGGATCTATGAACCGCGGCGTTTTGACAAAGCATCAGGCGAAACAAAAGACGTGCTCGCGAAGCTAGCGGCTGTTCCGAGCCCGAACGCATATAAACTCGCTGAAGCCAATCGACTCCTGCTCGTCGACCAATTCCCAGGTACATTTAATAAGCCTGTTCTTCGCTCTCTGAGTGAGATTGCGTCCGCGATGGCGGATCGCGAGGATTCTCTCGTGAACTTCACGATCAACAAGTATCCGCCCTCTTCATCGGTTGTGTATTGGTATGTGGACGGTATTACACGGGCGAAGATCCCGCTTACAGAAGAACAGTGGACAGCGCAGTGCAACTGGGCGACGAAGGAGTTCAACCATCAGGAATCCTTGGTGGTGGCAGAACATGACGCCATGATGGATCCGGCGGCCATGGGGATGGCCGCCTGCTTGTGCGCCCGACTAAGAAAAACCTGTGTTACGGCGTCGCTCGGGGCGACAAAGAACCATCTCGCATTGCTCCCCTCTGTTGTTGAATTGGAGCGCGCAATTTTGGCCATGATTTCGAAACAAACTGGCACGGGCATATGGCACAAATATTTCCCAATGTTTCACTATCAGGACGCGGGTTCGAACTATTGTTTCGCTTTTGAGTTGTTCGAAGCCGTGCTGCGCGAGTTTTCGGACAGTGAAAACACTCTTTTGAAGAACGAGGAGTTCATCAAAGGCCTGAGCAAGGCTGTCGGATGGTGCGAAACCAGCTACCTGAGATACTCCGACGGAGCGAAGACCTACCGGGGGTGGAACTCGGGAGGGGATTTAGACACGCTGCGCAAGGAACAGCCCGAATCGTGGGCAACCGCGGTAGTGCACATGTTTCTTTGGGAGGCCACAGAGGTTCTTTCCCGTCGCATACAGGACGTGTTACTGCAGAAATATGGCGCGCGCTCTCCGAAAGGCGAGCAACAACCGAACGGTAGGCCTGGACTCCGTAGCCTCTGGGACATAGAGGTGCTGTTGAAGGACAAGGTGCAGAATCTGTCGGACCTGCTGCGAACTGAGATCGTCAACAAATACCGAACCGAGAACGAGGCGACGCTCAGGCGCAGTTGCATCAAGGGTGCGCGTTCCGCGCTGCTGTTCGGTCCTCCGGGAACATCTAAAACCGAGATGACCGGGGCGCTAGCCGAAGAACTTGATTGGCCGTTAGTTGTCATTACTCCGTCCGAGTTTGTGAAGGGGAATCTCGCGAACGTTTATGTTCGAGCCGATGAGATCTTCGAAGATCTACTGGATCTGTCGGGCGTTGTGGTGTTTTTTGATGAGATGGATGCACTGGTGCAAACGCGTGATGCCGAAGTGCAGCTTGACATCGCTAGCCAGTTTCTGACAACTACGATGCTTCCCAAGATCACGAGTCTCCATGACCAAGGCCGGGTGGTGTTCTTCATGGCCACCAACTTTCAGGACCGCTTTGATCCGGCGATCAAGCGCGCGGGACGCTTTGATCTGCTCGTGTGTATGGGACCGCCAAAGTTGAGCGAAAAACTAGAACGCCTCTATGTGCTCTACGGACTGCAAGAAGCAGATGCTGAGAGCATCGAAGCTAAGAAAGCCGGCGCTGCGATGAAGCGGTATCTTCGGGGCAGGACGGAACTCCGGGATCAGCTGTCCCTGTACACCTTCGGGGAGTTCAAGGCATTCTTGAGGAAATTCGGGGATAAGAAAACGATCGGTGACGCAATCGAAAAACTCGGTGCGGCCGAGTTTCAGAGGCTCCTTCGGAACGACAGTAAGTACGTCGCGCTGCGCATGAGTGATCTTAGAGTGTTGAGAGGAGTTGTCGACTGGAAGGACTTAACGGACCTCAAGAAGAAAAAACTTAATCGCAAGCAGCTGGAGAAGAAAATGAATCCCATACTGCGGTACTTGTGCGACTGGCAGGAATCGAAGGAGCAGTTCTAGTTGAGTGAAAGCGTAAGACGTTCAAAGATTAAATTGTCAACTGACCAACGCAATTCTTCGAGAGATCCATTATTTGAAAGAATATCGTCGGCGTCAGCACGGAGTGAGGAAGCCGTGCGATCGACGGGACTTGGGTTTGCAATTCGTTTTTCCCCTAGCTTTGTTTTTGCAGACAGCCGATTGCGGATTACAGCATCGTCACATTCCACGAACCAGGTCAGGGTCGGCCTTCCGCCGATAGCACCAGAATCCATGTCTACTGTGTCGCGAATGGAGTCGACGACGGCAGGTTGGAGACAATTATCTATTGTGGTTGTCAACCGCGCGCGGAGGGGAACTTGTTTATGAACGTCAAGAACTATTGCACCGAATTGTCGCAAGTCATTTTCGGATATCGCATTCGGGTCAAGTCGCAGCGTAGAGAGACGTTTCTCGGGTGGCTGTTTGGCGTCGTCGATCAGTAGTTGTCGAATAATGTCTCGCGTTCGTATCCATTCGAAGCCGTAGAAGATACTCAAGTATCGAGCGACGACTGATTTGCCGGCACCCGTCTTGCCCGCCAGGCAAATGACTGGAGGGATCTCGAACTCTAACGGTCGAACCTTGGGCACAATTAGTTGGGCCTCGGCTCGGATTCCCATCGGCTCAAAGAGGCCTGCCTCGAAGTAGCGTCCTACAATGGCTGCCGTGATGGCATCCATTTCGTCATGAGAGTTTGTATCCAGACCTGCGCCCTGGAGTCCCATACGGCGCAGACCCTCGCGCAGCAACGACAGGCCCTTTTGTTTGCGTGGAACGGAGAGAATGTCTTGAGCCGCCCCCGGATACGATTCGATGACGCGGGGTGGTTGGGGGAAATTTTCTATAGCGCGCCGGAGTCGGATCCCTCGTAAGGTCAGGTTTCGCATCGAATCTATTAAAGCAGGGTAAGCTGGTATGCCGATGCTCGCTAGGTCGTGTTCGGCGACGCGCACGATCCCTGCCTTGCGGTCGATGGTGTTGCCGCCTCCTGGAAGACCCAGCGGCGAATCGATGCTAACGATTGCTGGATTGTGTTTACGGACGAAGTCAAGCAGATCCGCATCCGATGTCAACGAGCAGGTTTGAACGGTGAATTCGCGCAGAAGAGCGACACCGGTTGGTTTGTCGCCGGCCGTCAAGTCAATTCCCATTACCCGCGATCCTTGAGGGATACGCGACGGTGGCCGAACCCGAGCAAGGAGACCTCGCCTTACAGTGTCAGCACCAGAGCGGAATTGAAGTTCCATTTGATGAGTATTTGCGGCACTTCTCGCGAGAGTCTGTCGCTTCTTCCTGCTTTCGGCAATCCATTGCTTCAGTTCATCAAACGAAAGTCGATTTAGGACGACGCGAGCGCCCAACCTGCGGAGTGCCGCGACGCCGAAGCGCAGATTGATGAGATGTGACCGAGCATGCGAGTCTGATCCGATCGAAAGCGCACAACCAGCCGCAATTGCGGTTCTGAGCAGATTGAGCGGAAGGTCCAGCCTGGAGGGGAAACAATTTAACTCGACGGCGACACGCCATTCAGCACATTTCTTAAAGACTTCACTCCAATGGATCTCGGCCGGCGGTCTAACGTAGTCGGGGACACCTGGCTTGCCAACCAGAGCGGACGTGGGATGCGCGATGACATCGATGTGGCCAGATTCTATCGCCCTTAACAGTCGATCGGTATTTAAGCGGATGTCATCTGTCCAATTGGAATGAACTGAGGCGACGACTATGTCCGCCGCGGCGAGAAGCGGATTGGGCAGGTCGAGTGTTCCATCACCTAGGATGTCAACCTCGATGCCATGTAGGACAGAACAGATGGGCGCGGCCAATGTGAGCGCATTTGCTTGACGGAGCCACAGCGGGGGAGTCAATCCCCCCTGGAGTTTGCTCGTTCGGCTGTGATCTGTGACTGCGAAGTATTGCAAGCCCGCGTCGACAACAGCTTTAGCCATGGTGTCGATCGAGGCACTGCCATCAGACCAAGCGGTATGGAGATGTAGGTCCCCCAAAAGTTCCTCGAGGGCTGGGTTACCAAGTGGGTCGAACGCACGGATTAATTGCGGAACAGTGCGAAACTCCCCTGCGTTAAGAATTGGTTGAATTACAAATCCCCAGCCCATTCTGTGCTTGATCCTCGTGCACTCGCAATTCCGGGCGTCGCGACGGAAAAGCTTTTGCCGTCGGACCGCATTTTGTACAGCGAAACGGAGCTCATCCCATGGCTTGTTCGCGGCAAGGCACACGGGAGTTGTGATGGGTTCGAACGGATCGGAAATGCCAGAAACTTTCCAGACTACGGATTCACCAAGAGATTCTTGGACCGCGTTCAAGAAGCGCATCAAAGGAGGGACAACGTGAGCGGTCTGCCATGGTCCAACGCTGGTCCCCTCATAGAGTTCCGTAATGCGATCTCGGTTGAGGGTGAGACTGAGTGCTGCCTTCCCTGGCCACGCGTCTAGTGAGCGGGACGAGACAGTCAGCGCGATAGTGCTCGGTCCCAAACCGCGAACGGAACGCAAGCGCAAGCAGCGGTCAAAACGTTCGCCTCGATAGCGGCGAAGCTCTGGTAGGGTGCCGGTGGAGCGGACCTTTGTTAGATACTCCCGAATCCGGGAGGATGGAACGTAATCCAGGCTATGGTCACCACTCTCTCCGTTTAGCCATCTGTCAATTGTGGTCCCGTATCCATCGAGGCTGTATCCGGCGCGCCAAAGAGAGAAAGTGCGATATTTGGGTACCTCGATTCCTTTTGCAAGGGCATCGACTTCCAGAAGGAAGGCTAAATCGTAAAGGGGTTGTACATACTCGAAATCCCGAATTCGAAAATAGTCATCTCGAACGGCCTTATCCCGAGGGGGTGCCGGGCGCAAGGATTCGAGTCTGTTTGAGTGCTTAGAAGTAGTCACCGTTCACGCAGCTCTCGATCGATAAGAAGAGAAAGGCGTAGGATGAGCGAGGGGTCCTTAACGAAGTCCCAGTCGTTCATATCCACCCGGAGCTTTGCTCCATTGTACGCAGCAAAGAAATGGTCGTAGGCCGCGTTCAATTTGTCGCAATAGAGTGGGTTTACCGCAGCCTCAATGTTTCTGTTTCGAGAACGAATTCGCTCGACTAACAGGTCGGTCGAGGCAGATAAGAGGATCATGAACCCAGGATTCGGCGTGCGCTCGGTGCAAAGATCATACAAATCCCTAAACAGGCGCTTCTCTTGATTGTGTCGGAGATTTAGATCTGCATAAATCAAATCTTTTCCGAGATGAAAATCCGCGATCACCTCAGAAGTCCGGGCGGTCTCCATGTGAGGCTTAAGCTGGTGGTAATGGAGCAGTAGGAACGCGAATTCCGTTTCGAACGCGCTCTGGATAGGATCCTGATAGAAGGCAGACAAGAACGGATTTGCCTCAAAATTCTCGAGAATCACGTGCTTGTTACGGTGGGCCGCCAAAGCCGTAGCTACAGTGGTTTTCCCGACGCCGAAACAGCCCTCAATCGCTATGAACATAAGAGAATCGTATATGGCATTCTTAAAACGCGAAAGCACTCGGATACTACATATAAAAGCTGTAGCGCGGTTCGATTTGTCTGCCCTCGCTGCAATAACGCAGCACGTTGCTGCACTTCCGAGACGCCTGGAGAGTAACGGGCTCGGCGCCGTCGAATTGAGTATTGTTCCAGTTCATTTTGCTCAGGGATAGAAGTTCTCTGGCGAGGAAGCGCTGCGTTTGCTCTGTATGTTCGGATCGAATCCGCATTGGTATCGGGATGTATTTGCCGGGATAGGTCTCGAAAAAGTCGACGCTTCCACGCGTATAAAGAATCATTTCCCTCTCGTCGAGAGTGAGGAGAGTACCGCGCAGGGGAGGATACTTACCAGCCCGGTATAACTTTGTGGATGATGGGGATATCCAGAGAAAATCGTGAGTCGATATTCCCTTTTCCGTAAGAGCAGATGCAAATCCCTCCTGTTCGCCACCATCGAAACGCGAACTCTTATGGATTACCACCCGTGCAGGGAAGGTACGGTGGACATCCCAATAACGGCCTAGGGCATCTTTGAGCAGTTCGTAGGCGTGTTCGCTAGGCAGATGCGGTTGTAGGTCGGCCTTCGAGATATTCGCAGCGCGGCCCCGCACGACCACCCCCTCCCCACGTTCGTTAAAGACCTGGGCCACGCTGGTGAGGAGAGCACGTCTATCGAGGCTCTTGTAAAAGCTTACGCCCACAAAACAGGTTGTAAGGTCCGAACTATCTCTTGGAAGTCTCCATGGAACCCCGTCTGCTTTGTAGTAGAGTGCAGTGTGAATGTTCCATGCCCTGGTCGCTTCATCCTGCAGCTCTAGTCTCCGACCAGCTCTGGACCGGCGTCTATTCTTCGTATCGTCATAAGTCGAAGGCAATACAATCTGAATCGGTTTCCGATATTGTTGCATCGCGCGGGCTTTGAGCATGTCGTGAAAATCAAGCCGTGTAGCGTCGACATCGCTGACCAAGGTTTCGGAATCATTGCCCTCGATTTCGTCAGATGACGCCATGGCATCGAGCAATGCCGACGGGACAGCACACACCACGACCTTGGCATCTCGGTTCTGGGCTAGATATTGAATCTCCTCCATAAACAAATCAACGGATCGCGATATCCGTTCGTTGCGGTCTGAAAGCTTGGCAACGAGCGCGATATGCTCGGCTGGTATGTGGCGGCATAGAGAGTCGTCTAATACCAGAGTGCTTCGAAAGCCCACGTCCTTGCTAAAGCCTGGAAATCGTGGGAACAGATTGGGTTGTTTACTGGGTTTGGCAGCGATCTCGTTGCGGCAGCGATCGAACCACCGTCGAACTCCTTCCACGGAATCTTGATTCCCCACAATTCCAACATTGATCTGAGCCGGTGCTACGGGCAAGGCGAAGTCCAGGGGGCCGTAGCTCATGATTCCGAAACGGATGTCCAGATGGCGTCCAGCACCGAATTCGAGATCTGGCTCTCCCAAAAAAGTTACGTTCATATCATTAGTCTCACTTGAGGACTACCGAATAGCTGTGGCTCCAGACCAGCGTGCCTTTCGGGATCCTCATGCTTGAGCCAGCTCTCGTCGTCGAAGCCAGCCTCCAGTTGGAACTGGACGAGCGAAGAGAATTCTATGAAGGAAGGTCCCGCATCGAACAAGCTGCGATCTTTGAGGAGTTGTGCCCACATCACAACTTGTCCGTGAACGGCTTGGTTTGTTTCTAGGCGTTTTATTCCGGACAATAAGTCCGGCGCGTATCGAGATACGCGCTCGCCGTCGCGGGTGAAGTGATAAGTCGGAGTGATTTGTAAATACCAGGTTGAACCATAGCGAACGAACCTGCCACCAAAAGCAGAGTGCCGATAATACGACATTTGAGATTGGTCGGACTTTTTGGGATAGCCTCGAAATACTAAGCGACTGGTGTTGTGCTCGCGGCTTTGGTACGCAAATTCGCGCTCCGACAAATCTCGGGGCGCGCGGAAGTAGTAACACCAATTGTCGCGCGAGAATTTCACTCCCTTACGGTACAAAAGCGAGCGAAGACATGCATTCAACAGTTGGACGAATTGTTTCTGACGAACCGGATCGTCGGTGGCTGCCCATTCGGAAGTATCGAGCGCTTCCATCGTGCCGCGCTCGCAAACCTGAGACCAGGGTCTCCCGCTGAGATCATGGAAAGACGTAAGCATTTTATTCCCTAGAATCCATTCGCCGTGTACCGTGGCGCTAATTTCGCGTAGAGCTGCAAAGAGTTCCGCTCTGGTTCTGTATTCCGTCACCGCAAGGTAGTACTTGGCAGGAAGACGGGCGACTTGCAGCAGATTCGAATAGACAACCTCGGTTTTCGGCGGTGACCCCAAGTACAAGCCGGAATCGGCGGGTACGGCGAGACGCTGTAAGGCCTGCTTGGCTGTCGCATCGAAACGGTTTTTCAGCTTGTCGAATATTACCTTGCCGCTCTTCCTGCGATTCAGATCGCCGAAATAGTCCTTGATCGAAATCCAATACGCTTCGTTAGTGCTGGGGCGGCATCTGACCAAGATGACGGGGGCGTTTCCACTCATCCAGTAGTCGATGTCTTTTGGCGAACAACGAAATTCAAGTGTCGACGGGGTTTCGGCGTCGAACTGTCCCTCTGTAGCTTTGCATTGAACTTGAATAACGCAGTTGGTAACGACGCCCGTCTCAGAGCGAATTTCGATGTAGCCGTCGATGCCAGCTTCAAGACGAGTCGGGTACCAGACAAATCCCATCTCCAGAGAGATTCTCCCAATTAGACTAATCCCAAGTTCGCCAACGATGTCACTGTGTCCGATCTTTTTCCTCGGGTTGGGTAGGGCGACGTCCGTCTTCACGACTTCGTCGGGTTTTTCGAAGGCAATGTAATAGCGTCGCGGAGGCATTAGGATTCGCAACTCGTCAGGAGCCGATTCTCTCTTGTAGTACTCTTCGATGGCCGTTCGGAGGCGAGCAGCTGCGATTCGGACAGTACCATCCGATTGAGGATCAAACCTGTCGCCGAGTCTAAAGACAGCGTGGGCGATTTTCTTCTGAGTCAGCAAATCATGCCGACCCGCGAGAGTTTCCGTGACCAAGTACTCGAACAATCCCAGGAGTCTTCGCCGTCGTTTGAAGGAATTACTTACGGCTATCCGGGCGATTTGCTCACGGATCTGCTGTGTATCGGTGATCGGTAACATTTGATCCATATGTTTGAGTCCATTTGACATGTATCACTCACGGCTAGCCGCGGTAGGCCAGCTTCACGACCTACTCCGGATGCGTGGAAAGGCGTCGGACACTTTCGCCGGTCTTCGAACTTGCAGTGGCGTTAGCGAGCGCATTTCTTCAACCGCTCGCCGCACGCCGGTCGCAACGTCAAGGAAAGCCTCGTCTCGTTTACTCCAGCTCGTGACGGGTTTGCCGTCTCGCGGCAGGGCAAGGAGTTTACCAATTGGCGTTCGGATCCAATCAACGGGCCTCAGAATAATGGGAATCACTCTTGCCTGTCCCCTCCTGTGCCTCTCGAGAGCATGGTTCATTTCCCGTAGATAACAGTAATCGGAATGGATGAAATCAGGACTGACCAAAAGGAGGATCAAATCTGCAGTGGTAAGAGCGGCTGCGATCGCCGCGTCGATTTCTTGGCCGGGAGAGATCCTCTGGTCATGCCAAGTCGCAATTACTTTGCTTCGGCGTAAGACTGACAGGTGCTTATCGACTTCCTGCCGCAGCCTTTCGTCACGGTGCGCATACGACACGAAAACGTTGAGGCGCCGGTGCGGCGGCTGCACAGCATGCTTTGGGGGCCGAGTGCCGAATGCCATGAGCCACCCTTTCCGATTGTAACTATAGCCCAGAAGTCTTTAAGAGTATATCTGTACATGTGATACGTTGCATCGATAGTTTCAAATCATTCCATTCGAGTCGTGTAACGTGATGGTCAGATGTTGGATTTGAAGCGATTGTCATCCTCCGAGTTGATTTCGCTTTCCGTGATCCTCTTGGTCCATCGTTGCCAGATCGAGTGCTGTTCACCAAAGAGCCGTAGTGGCTTTGCGAAATTTCTGCGTGCACACGGGGGGCGCTACACAAGTCAAAGGGGCAAGAGGCACCCGATTGAAGGCACCGACCCGAGATTATTGGAGCCGGAGTGCCAGACTCCCCGGCAAATGCAACTCGCCAGCGCGGTGTGTCGGTATCTGGAGTTGGCAAGGGTGGTCGAGCCAGAGCACATCTATGCAGGAGTTTCAGGGACCGTGTGCGATGCCTCTCTTCCGTTGAGGGGTTCTTTCGGATGCCACTCGTTACGAAGCTGCTCGGCGCGGCGAGTTACGCGCTCGATCAACTGGCCCGTCGGTGCGTGCATTGGCTTCTCGCTGGATTCGGACCACTGTTCAATTTCAATATCTCGCAGTTTCTCAAACACCGGCTTCATGGCTCGATCGGGGTCGCGGAAGAAGACGCTGCCGCGGATGTGCGCGAAGATCCAGCCGAGGCGTTCGAGTATAGCCTGTCGTGACGTACGCGCCTCGTCGATCTTGTGTGGTGTGCATGCGGTGCGGCACAGTGAGCCATGGCGAAGCGTAGGCTCATGTAACGCGAATGTGGTCTCGGCATTCTAGAACCTGAGCAAACGCATGGCCTATATGATCGGACGGTTTATAGATTTGAGCCATTGGTCGAAAATTTGATTAAATTCGGCTTCCGCAACGACGTTTAAGCCAAAGAGTTTTGCACTCACGGAACGAAGCGAAAGCACAGAATCGTGTGTGTTTGGGTTACGCCAAAGTGCGTTGAGAAACCCCTGGATCAGCAATGACTTCTGTTGAATGAGAAGCGGCTCCTGTTGTAGAAGAACAAAAAGTCCGAGAAATTGTCGTAGCAGACCGTTCGCTGGGGAGTTGGCCTGCTGGAACACTTCGAGCATCTGTTTCAATGGAAAGCGACCGATGCGATATTCCGCAAGCTTGGCGGATTCAAGAATGCACTGGGCGTCAAAATACACTGAAGTGAATTCCATACCGATCAGTCTTGCAACGATCTTCCTGTATTCGTTCACCGAGAGAATCCCGGCTTCCGTGAGCGAGACAAGGATCATTTGGGTCCATGCGGATCGAGCACCGAAGATTGCAGTGGCAAGTTGGGATTCGAGTGCGTCGTCACACCACATCATGAAACCAGGTTTGCCGGCAAGAACGGCGGTCTGCGCACCATAGCGGCCCAAATATTTGACCACCAAGTCACGGCTCTTGGGTTCAACAGAGGCGAGCTCACGGGCTGGTACGATTTCTACGTTTGCCTGAAAACTGTCGAGAAAGGCCTGATCTTCTGCTTTTCTCTGTGCACCGGACTGAGGGTCCTCCTCGTGTAGGACATATCTTTCATCCTGATACGCGAGCGTCCCGCCTTTTTCTCCACCGGTCTCGATCTCACGAAACGTTTCCTGCAACTCTTCCCAGGTGGCTTCGGTTGTGGCAAAACGATAGAGCTTCGTACCAAAAATCCACTCAAGACCTAACAAACGAACCGTGGCGATTGCCGACAGGTCCACCAGAACGGTCGGCCGCTCACGAAGACTCGACATCGTCTTCTCGGCAGTCGCAGGATTGCCATCGAAGCATTTAAGCGCCATGCCTTCGGTTTGAGCGATGTGCTGCAGCGCCACATAAGAATTCTTGCCAAATCGCGCACCATACAGATGCAAAGACAGGGGCTGCTCGGTATACGAGGATTGAAGGTGCGCCACCTGCTTGGCACGGTCCTGCAGAGACATCATGAGGGTTACCAGACCCGGTTGTGCAACTTCTGTGTCAGGTCCGAGTCGTACGGATTGCAACATCGCCGAGGCGCCGAAACGTACCTGCAATTCGTTTATGCAATCTTGAAACCTACGGACGTACTTAGGAAGGATCTGCTTAATCACTGCCTCTCGATTTGCGATTGATGCGCGAGCCAGGAAAAATTTGTCCCCGACCTTTTTTCCCGTCAACTCAGCGGCAAGTGGGTCTTTGAGGGATATCTCCTCGAAATCGCGAACGGGCTTATCTGTGTCTTCGAGAACAAACCAGCGTAACTCGCCACTCGGCACTTCCTCGGAGAGGACTGCTGAGTTCTCGGCGACGACTTCGAGGCTCGGGGGATACGGGCGGTCTGGGCTGGTAAGCACCGCTTGGATGTAACCCTCATGAGCCTCCCGACGATCAAAATGCTCTCGCAAGAACCTATACGCGTAATCAATGACCATGTCGCGGTCTTCCCCAAGCCCGAGAATGCCGAGGGCAGGTCCGAGGTAACGAACGGGAAGTTGTTCAACGGGAGGCAGGTCCCTCATAGAAGCCCGAATAAGCTCGGGTCTTCGAACCCGATACCCAATCACCGAAAGCCGAAGGCGCGCAAGTTGATGGTCGGGATTGAGTCTTAGAAACTCTTCGAGTCGGTCGACGGCTTTCCTGGTGTCATGCAGTTCGAGGTACTGTACCTCAAACTCTAGGAGCCGCCAGTCCGGTCCCTTGCGGCGGTACAACGCGTCGCAGATTTCGAGGACCTTGTCGTCTCGCTCGAGCTTCGCGGCGCATTCGATGAGACGATCGGGATTAAAGGAGAGAGCCTGCTTCGCAAAAAGTTCTTCAAAAAGCGGAAGGGCGTCCGCCGGTCGCCCCAGCCGCATGAACAATTCCGCCAGAAATTCCTTGGTGCTTGAGTCGGTGCTGGCGTTAATCGAGTTTAAGGCCTGGCCAGCGGAGAGGTTGGCCGCTTCCGATTGACCGCGGGCTTGTTGAATAAATCCTTCGAAAGCGTGAACGGTAGCCTCGTCGAGCAAGGGAGATGCTTTGGCGATGTAATCTGCGGCGACTGACCAGTCCCCTTTTTGGGCAGCCCCTCGGAGTACCGTGGAGCAGAACGCGGCGCGCATTTGCACGGGCAGGATGCCAACATCCAGTGCGGCGGAGATGTCCACCGCTTTCTGCAAATCACCTTCTTGGGATCGTTGGGCCAATGCTCGTGCGTACATGATGGTCGCGTCGGCCCGAGGTTCCTTCGCGTAAGCTTCTTCGAGGATCTCTATCGCGCGGTCTAGCGCGCCAGAGGCTAAGTGGCACTGTGCGAGGGGTAGCAGTACGTTTATGCTTTCAGAGTCGAGTTTGTAAGCTGCTTTTGCGTCTTCGGTTGCTTTGTTGATATCACCGGCTATTAGCTGCAATTCACAGCGAACAGCTAGAGCGTCCGCTTTGGCCCATGGGCCCTCTGTTTCCGCGAGTTCGAGGGATCGAGTGCAATCCTCGACTGCGCTTTTGATCAGGTCACTCGTTTTCAGGGGCGGGAGGGTCTCCGAGCTCGAGTTAAATCCCATGATCTCACCGATCGCTACCTGAGATCGGAGGAGCCAAGGTTGGAACCATTTTGGTGCCGACAGAACCGCTGCATCCACAAGATTCCTCGCCTTCCGCAACTGGCCCGCGACCATGGCCCGACGCGCCAGCGCAACCGAGACTTCGTGGTCGGTAAGCAGAGTGGGATCAAGTGCTGCTTCGAGCTCCTCTAGCGGAGTGTGGGAGGGGGCACTCATGATCCACAGGGCGAGCAGTCGGGTCGAACGCGGATAGATGCTCTTGCGCTCAGTAGCGAGTTGGAACGTCTTCACTAAATCCCTCCGCAGGAAGTGCGCGAAGATCTCATTGACGCGCGCTCGCTCGTCATCGGGTTCCAGTCGAACCGCTTCGAGAAAGAGTCGGGCCGCTTCTTCGGCTTTGCCTTCACCCACGGCGATCGCACCAAAATTGGAAATGATTCGATATCGTTGATACCGGGACAGGACATGCTGCTTTCTGGACTGCAACCTTCGAAGAATCGCTGCTGCATCGCCGAACTTATGTGCGTTTACGAGGTCCCGCGCTTCATTGATTTCATCGTCGATGGCGTCGCCCTTCACCTGTTCGGTCAAATTCGCGAGCTGCTCGCTAACTCCCGCGTGCTGCGAATCAAGACGCGAACGGAGTGTTCCATCGAGATATTTCTCGACGTGTTCACGGTTCATCACAATCGGAGCTTGAAAGAACCGCGAAAACACATCGGCGTTTGAGCGGATCTTATTGCTAAGCGATACCACCTCATGGCGCTGGAAACGGATGCGCTTGGCGAGCGTTTCCGTCAGATGATGCGCAACTTCTTCGAACGTGAGTGAAGAGAGAGATTTGTATTTGCGGACGACAGTGTCGAAGGCTTTTCGGATCTCCTCGTGTGAGCTCGCAGCAGGCCAAGTGGCTATGAAATTCTCTGCGGGCTCCGTCAATCCGCCGGGAACCCACAGCTCATAAAGGATTCCCTGATCGGGGATGAAGCGCTTCCGATAATCGTGAAGCACGAACTTGACCAACTCCTCGCACAGCTCTGGCAGTGAGAGCTTGTGATCCAGATTCTTGCACTGGATGACTGTCTTGAGGACGCCTCCCGAATGGACTAGGACGTCGCGCCCACGATCGCCCGACGACTTGACCAGCGTCACAATTGCATCAGGGAATTCGTCTCGTTTAAAGAGATAGGTGAGGATTTCGAATCTCCGTCCACCCAAGTGAACGAAGGGAAGCTGGTCGGCACCGTGATCGGGCACCTTACTGCTCACTTCGCCCAGTTCGAGTTCTACGTCGTTCGGGTCAACGGGTTCGTAGGAGCCGGGAACACGTTGCTGGGGCGCCTCCCGGTCCTCTGTTTGCGGCAAGAGGCTTGGAACGGTCAGGCGCTGCAAGGTGGACACTTGCGATTGAAGAACCTCTAGGCCACCTGGAGTGATCCCGTACGGCTGCCGTCTATCCGAATCCGGCAGAGCTTCAATGAGGCCCTTCTGCGCGAGCCGTTTGATCGCTCCGTAGAGGGCCCCCGGCCCCAGTTTCGCACCGTAAGATGAAGCGAGGTCACCCAGAATGGCGTGCCCATGTTTGGGAGCTTTGGAGACGCTCGCGAGGATCAAGAGTTGTAGGTCTGAGAAGCGGGTCTTAGAAGTGTTTGTTACTACGCGTTGAGTAGTACGCATAACGTAGCCTAGCATGAGAAATGCCTTGAACTCAAGAGTACAGGTGCGTTAGCATCGCAGAACCTGGGAATAGAATCCGATGCCGATGGGTCCCTTCCTGATTTTTGACAAGTCCTCGCTCGAAAGTCTCAATCTCGATGAGGCCGTGATGCTCGACAATTTTTACATGTCAAACATCACGCCGCTGTTTTTCGTCGAATGTCTTGCCGATTTGGAAAAAGCCATCCGCAGCAGGAGCACCCCGGAGCAGCTGGTGGGATCGCTCGCGACGCGCACGCCTGAATCGCAGTCGTACCCCAACGTTCACCACTCGACGATTCTCCGCGGCGAGTTGGCGGGTCGCTTCGATCTAAAAGCTGTGCAGGGCCGTGTCATGCTCGCGGGCGGAAGAAGAGTTCAGCTCGGGGAAAAAAAGGGGGTTGTGTTCGAGCAGAGCCCGGAAGCGGAGGCCGTAAGCCGGTGGGGAAAACGAGAATTCCTCGAGCTGGAAAGGCAGATCGCTAAGCAATGGCGGCAGGCACTCACGGCCATCGATTTGGGCGCGATGGCAAAGCAGGTGATGGAAGAGCTCGGTCATTGGCGCAAGCCGAAATCGCTGGCCGATGCCAGGCAGATGGCCGATACGATTATCGACAACATGGAGCCGGAATGGCTGCTCCCGTTCGGATTGAACCTGCTCGGAGCACCGGAGACGATCGAGTACGTCTTGCGTAACTGGAAACAACTCCGTAGACCGCCGATTCGCGAACACCTGCCTTATTTCGTGTTCATGCTCACCATCAACATCTTTTTCTGTCTCGTGCTGCCAACACAGTTGCTCCGAAACGTGAAGCCGAGCCACAAGATTGATCTCGCCTATCTGTATTACTTGCCGTTCTGCTCCGTTTTTACGTCCAAAGACAATTTTCACGCCCAGATCGTTCCGCTCTTCCTTTCCCCAGAACAGACCTTCGTCAACGGCATTGAATTCAAGGCGGACCTAGCGAAATTGGTCG